>Ga0326728_10001472_pt1 | contig 82879 bp, 76 predicted proteins | sample MB3enrmetagenome_FD_207602 | JGI IMG/M metagenome (GOLD analysis project Ga0326728, IMG submission 207602) | Lab enriched peat soil microbial communities from McLean, Ithaca, NY, United States - MB31MN | ecosystem: Environmental > Terrestrial > Soil > Wetlands > Peat | place: USA: New York...
GGTCGCAGACCGGCAGGGCCTCGTCGTGGAGCTCGGTGATGACGGGATGCTCTCCGCACACCGGGCAATCCGACCGCCGTTTCAGGCGCACCTTGCGGAAATCCATGGCCAATGCCTCGAACGTCAGCAGGGCGTTCGTCAAAGGCGTGCCGACTTTGGCCACATATTTGAGCGCTTCCGCCGCCTGGATGGTCCCAAGCATGCCGGCGATCGCCCCCAGCACACCCGCCTCGGAACAGGTCGGAACCGCCCCCGGCGGAGGCGGCTGGTGGAAGGCGCAGCGGTAACACGCGGACACCCCGGGAACGACGGTCATGGTCTGGCCGGTGAAGCGCAGGATGCCGCCGTGGCTGAAGGGCACCTTTTCGAGTACGCAGGCGTCGTTGATCAGGAACTTCGCGGCGAAGTTGTCGGTTCCGTCGATGACGAAGTCCCAACCCCGCACCAATTCGCGGCCGTTGTCGGCCCGGGCGAGCCCGCGCACCGGAACGAGCTCGACGTCCGGGTTGAGGGCCTTGAGTTTGGCCGCCGCGGACTCGACTTTCGCGATCCCCACGTCCGGGGTGGAATGGATGACCTGGCGTTGGAGGTTGCTCAGATCCACCACGTCCCCATCGACGAACCCGAGGCGCCCAACGCCGGCCGCCGCCAGATACAGCAGGGCCGGAGCGCCCAAACCGCCCGCGCCGATCACGAGAATTTTGGATTCGCGGATGCGGATTTGCCCCTCGACCCCGATGTCCTTGAGGAGGATGTGCCGGCTGTAACGCTGGATTTGTTCCTCGCTGAAATCGATCATGCCTTCTCCAAAGCTTGGTCGAGGTCCTCAAACAAGTCCTCGGGATCTTCGATGCCCACCGAGAGACGGATCAGGCCTTCGCCGATGCCGTTCGCGGCCCTCTCCTCGGGGGTGAGATCCGCGAAGATGGTCGAAGCCGCGTGGATGGCGAGGCTCTTGTTGTCGTTGAGGTTGGTGGCCCGGCGGACCACCCGGAAGGCGTCCAAGACCCGGAACGCCTCGGCTTTCCCGGGCAAGTCGAAGGTCAGGACCGCGCCCGCTCCGCGCGGAAATTGGCGGCGGGACAACGCGAAAAAAGGGCTGGAAGGGAGGCCGGGATAGTGGACCTTCACGACCTTGGGGAGACCTTCCAGATGGCGCGCGACCGCCAGGGCGTTGGCGCAGCTTCGGTCCGCCCGCAGGGCCAGGGTCTCGAGGCCCAGGGTCAGCTGCCAGGCGTTGTGGGGGGAAAGGCAGGTCCCGAGGTTGCGGTGGGTGTCCCGGCGCAGCCGGGCGATCAGAGCCGCGGGGCCGACCTTGGCGGCGAGAAGCTCCAGGTTGGGGGCTTTTTTCCAGTCGAAGGTGCCGTGATCCAGGATCAAGCCTCCCATGACCGAAGCCCCTCCGGAGAGGAATTTGGTGGCGGAGACGACCTCGACCGCCACCCCATGGGCTTTGGCGTCGAAAAGGTAGGGCGTCGCCATCGTGTTGTCCAGGACGACCGGGACGCCCTTGGCGCCCGCGATTTTGGCGATGGCTTGGATGTCCGCGACCTCCAATTGGGGGTTGGTCAGGACCTCAAGGAAGACCAAACGGGTGTCCGCATCGATGGCCGCTGCGACTTGGGCGGGATCGAGCATGTCGACCCAGCGCGTTTCCACCCCGAAACGCCCGAAGGTATCCTTGAACAGCGAGATCGTGTGGCTGAACAGGCGCTTGCTGGTGACGATATTGGAGCCTTGGGACACCAAGGCGAGGCAGGCGTCCGCGATCGCCGCCATGCCCGAGGCGGTCGACAAGACCCCGGTCGCGCCGCTCGCCCACTGGACTCGGCGCTCGTAGTCCTCGATCGTGGGGTTGGTCAGGCGGGTGTAGCTGTGCTTCGGGAGGCGGTTCGCGAACGTCAGCTCGTGGTCCTTGGCTGAATCCGCCTCAAAGGCCGCGCTGTCGTAAAGGGGGAAGCGCAGGGACCCGTGGGCCTCGGGGCCGCGGCGCTCGCCGTGGACGCTGCGGGTGGTGAAGCCGCTCACCGGGAACCTCCGCCCATGAAAAACAGGAAGTCGAGTTCGTCGCCGTCCTTGAGGTCCGTCATCGGCCAGGCGGCCCGGTCCAAAAAGGCCTGGTTCCATTGGACGCTCACCATGTCGAGGTTCGCGATTTTCTCCGCTTGGAGGGCTTTTTCGACGGTCCAGGCCTCTCCGTCGAGACGCTTTTCTTCGCCGTTGATGATCAGTCGCATGGGGTCCTCGAGTCGGCCTTCCCTTCGATGAGGGGAGGGGGGGAGGCATCGCAGCCGTGTTCTTAGACGTTAGAGATATTACGAAAAATTGTCAATAATAGTTTATCTAATTAGTATGTTTTTTGCTCCCGATAGATAAATTCAATAATGTAAAGTTTGGGGCTTGACCCTCCCGGGCTGTTTGGACATAATCCGCTCCACGGCGAGGCATTTGCGCATCAGCCCCGGCCCTTCGGCTATTTCCTTCCGGACCACCGGAGGCGCGAGCCGGAAAACAGGGAACAGCGCCTGCGACGAAGAGACCACTCGAGTCCTGAACCGCCTAAAGCGGTCGGGACTTTTTTTGTTCAGCCCGGACCGCTTTGGTTCGGGCTTTTTTTATGGCGGATAGCTTGGTCACCGACTTCAAAAACCGGGGGGGACGCGACGCCGTGTGGTCGCGTCTGAGGGAGGAAGCCCTGATCGCGGGTCGGGATGAGCCGATGCTTGCGGGCTTCGTCCATGAAACCGTCTTGAAGCACCACAGTTTGGAAAGGGCGCTTTCCTTTGTGCTGGCCGGGCGCCTGCAATCACGGCACCTGACGGAAGCGTCCTTGGTCTGCCTTTTTGACGAGGTTCTGGCGGCGTTCCCCCAGATCGGTCGATCGGCCGTCAAGGATCTCGAGGCGGTCGCCCTGCGGGATCCGGCCGCGGGCGGTGTCGCCACGCCATTTTTGAATTTCAAAGGTTTCCAGGCCCTGCAGACCCATCGTATCGCGCATGCGCTCTGGAAATCCGGGCGGGAGCTCGTGGCCTTGCACCTGCAAAGCCGTTCCGCCGAAGTTTTTTCGGTCGACATCCATCCGGCGGCGACCATGGGCCACGGAATACTGATGGACCACGGGACCGGCATCGTCATCGGGGAGACGGCGGTCGTGGAGGACGATGTTTCGATGCTCCACGAGGTCACGCTCGGCGGTTCAGGGAAACGCCACGGGGATCGACATCCGAAGATCGGCCGAGGCGTCCTGTTGGGAGCCGGCGCCAAAGTGCTCGGGAACGTGCGGGTCGGCGAGGGCGCCAAGGTGGCTGCCAGCAGCGTCGTTCTGGAGGACGTGCCGGCCCATTGCACGGTCGCGGGTATCCCCGCCAAAGTGGTGGGCCATCCGGGTTCCCCCAAGCCTTCGCTGCAAATGGACCAAAAAATAGAGATCGACTACGTCATCTGACGTGTCAAGGAACCCGGGACATCGGGAAAGCTTTCGAGCAAAAGGAGATTCCATGCCTGAAAATCAATTGCAACGCAGCGTGACCACCTCGGTCGCACGCAATTTGGCGACGACCAGCAAGACGCGGCCCAAGATGATGTCCATCACGCCCCGTCTGCTGCTGCATTTGCTGCCCTGGGTGCAGGTCGACGGCGGCACCTATCGAGTCAACCGGACCAAGGTGGAGTTGTCCCGCGCCGAACGCGTGGAAACGGTGCAGGAACCCTCGGGGCCATCGTTGGCGCCGGGCGCGCTCCGGGGGGTGCCCTTGTTTGCCCGCCTTTCGGATCCCCTGGTGGACGCTATCGCCGCGCGTTTCAAGGCCGAGTCCGAACCCCTGGGAGCCACCTTGGCCGTGGAAGGCTCCGGAGAGGCGAAGTTCTTCGTCATCGCCCAGGGCCAAGTGGAGATTTTGAGCAAGGGCGCCCACGGCAGCGAATTGAGGATCGCCCTTTTGACCGAAGGGGAGACTTTCGGGGAGACCGAACTGCTCGGAGGCGGCAAGTCCGAGTTCACGGTGCGCACCTTGACTCCGGGGGCGTTTTTGACACTCTCGCGAGGCGATTTGGACGCGGCTTTGGACGCGGCGCCGGGGTTTAGGCCGGAATTCGATCGGGCCGTGTCGGAGCACCGGGCCCTGCTGGGCAGCGTCAACAAATACGGCGAGCGCAATATCGACCTGGTCTCGGGTTTCGCCGAAAACATCGAGATTCCCGAAACCTTCGTGGACTACCAGGCCGAACCCAGGGAATACCAACTTTCGGCCGTCCAGACCGTCGTGCGCGTCCATACCCGGGTTTCGGATCTTTTTAACGGACCCTACGACCAGCTCGAAGAGCAACTGCGCCTGACCATCGACGGGATCAAAGAACGCCAAGAATGGGAACTGATCAACAGCAAGAAATTCGGGCTTCTGCACTCGGCCTCCCGCGCCCAGCGCATCAGCAGCCGTTACGGCACGCCGACACCCGACGATCTGGACGAGCTTTTGACCCTGGTTTGGAAAAAACCGAGCTTCTTTCTGGCCCATCCCAAGGCGATCGCCGCCTTCGGACGGGAGTGCACCTGGAGAGGGACGCCGCCACCGACGGTGGACGTGCTGGGGACCCCGGTCATCACCTGGCGCGGCGTGCCCATCATCCCGACCGATAAGCTCGAAATCCGCAGCCGCTACAGTTCGCAACGCTGGTTGGGCACGACGAACATCCTTTTGGTGCGCGTAGGCGAATCCGAACAGGGCGTGGTCGGGTTGCACCAGATGGGAATCCCGGGGGAGATTCAACCGAGCCTTTCGGCCCGATTTATGGGGACGGACAACCTTGGGGTCTCGTCCTATTTGCTGTCACTTTACAGTTCCTTGGCTGTGCAGACCGACGACGCGTTGGCCGTCCTCGAAAACGTCGAGGTGGGTTTTTACCACGACTATGAGCACCGGGAAAAGGAAGGCTTCAACTTTGGCTTGGGCATTTGAGCCCCTTTGACCCGTTTCGCCTGGAGAGGGAGAGGAAATGAACGCAGATAAGGTCCAACAACGCAGCGTGACCACGCAGGTCGCCAAGAATTTGGCGTCCACTACCAAGACCAGCCCCAAGATGATGTCGATCACGCCGCGCCTTCTGCTGAAGCTGCTGCCGTGGGTGCAGGTCGAGGGAGGAACCTATCGGGTCAACCGCACGAAAGTGGAGTTGACCCAATCCGAACGCATCGAAACCGAACTGACCGGGAGCAAAGCCAGCCTGCCCGCCCAGAGCCTTCGCCGGGTGCCCTTGTTTTCGAGGCTTTCCGACGGCACTTTGACCCGTCTGGCGGCGGCCTTCGAGACCGAGAGCGTGCCGCGGGGCCGGTCCTTGGGCGCCAAAGCCGGGGCGCAGGGACGTTTTTTCATCATCGTCCAAGGCCAGATTGAAGTCCTCAGCCCGAGCGTGCACGGCAGCGCCTTGCGGGAGGCGTTGCTGACCGAAGGCGAATACTTTGGCGAGGGGACCTTGTTGGCCGAAGCGGGCGGGGAACTGAGCGCGCGAACCTTGACCCCCTGCGTGCTCTTGAGCCTGACGAAGGAAGCCGTCGACGCGCTGGCCAAGGACGTTCCGGGCCTGGGCGATGAACTGGCCCGGGCGGCTTTGGAGCACCGGGAATTGCTCCAGAACCTGAACAAATACGGCGAACGCAATATAGACCTGGTTTCAGGTTTCGCCGAGGACATTGAAATCCCCGAGACCTTCGTGGATTACGCCGCCCAGCCGCGGGAATACCCCCTTTCATCGGTCCAGACCGTGGTTCGGGTGCATACCCGCGTCTCGGACCTGGTCAACGGGCCCTACGACCAGCTTAAGGAACAGTTGCGCCTGACGGTTGAGGGCATCCTGGAACGTCAGGAGTGGGAACTGGTGAATAGCCCGCGCTTCGGGCTGCTGCGTTCGGCGGCCCCGGCCCAGCGCATCAGCACCCGATACGGCGCCCCCACCCCGGACGATCTCGACGAGCTGCTGAGCCTGGTCTGGAAAAAGCCGGCTTTTTTCCTGGCCCATCCGAAGGCCATCGCCGCGTTCGTCCGCGAGTGCACCTGGCGGGGAGTCCCGCCCGCGACCGTGGAGTTGATGGGGCAGAGCGTCATCACCTGGCGCGGCGTTCCGCTCGTCCCCTGCGATAAGCTGGAGATCAGGGGAGGAACCGAACGGAATCGGGCCCACGGAACCACCCAGATCGTGTTGGTGCGCCTCGGAGAGGCCGATCAGGGCGTGGTCGGCCTGCACCAAACCGGTCTGCCCGGGGAAATCCTGCCGAGCCTGTCGGCGCGCCTGATGGCGACCGATACGCTGGGCGTGGCCTCCTACCTGCTGTCGCTGTATTTTTCGCTGGCCGTGCTCACCGACGACGCTTTGGCGGTCCTGGAAAACGTCGAGGTCGGCTACTACCACAATTATGAGAGCCGGAAACCCAAGGCCAAATGAGCGGGGGTACCATGGACGCATTCTCCGGCGACCGGCTTGAAACGGCGGTCGCCCGTATGATCGAAGAGGCCCGTTCGCGCGGCCCGGAAGCTTCCGGCGCGCCGTCGGCGCCGGGGATGAGCGCGGCCGAGGCCTTTTCCGGCCCCGGTTTGGGGGCTTTGCCGGGCCTGCCGATGGCGAAGGAAACGGCCTTGGCGACGCCTTCACCGCCCGATGTTCCGTCGGCGCTTCCCGCGCCGGGAGGCTTCAAGGCGGTTCCGGGAACTCCGGTTGCGGGAGTTTCCACTTGGGCGTCGCTTTCGCCCCCGTGGCCGGGGACGCCGACGGCTCCGGAGCCCGACGGGGCGGGTTTGGTGGCGTTCGCCCGGAGGGTCCGGGAGGGGAACGCCGCCCAGGGACGGGGACCGTGTTTTGCCCACGACGAAGAAGGCCTTCGTCGCGTTTTCGGGCCCGGAGCGGCTCCCTCTCCAAGACCTTTCGACGTCCATCTCGTCCGCAGGGATTTCCCGGCTTTGCACCAGGACGTGCACGGCAAACGGCTGGTGTGGATGGACAACGGGGCCACCACGCAAAAACCGCGGAGCGTCATCGACGCGGTTTCCCGTTTTTATGAGCGGGACAATTCGAACATCCACCGCGGAGCCCATGCCCTCGCGGCGAGGGCGACGGACGCCTACGAGGGCGCCCGTGAGAAGGTCCGGGCCTTCGTCGGCGCCGCTTCCGCGAAGGACATCGTGTTCGCGCGGGGGACGACCGAAGCCATCAACCTGGCCGCCTACGCTTTTGGGGCGAAGTTTTTGGCGCCCGGCGACGAAATATTGGTCAGCACCCTGGAACACCATGCCGATATCGTGCCCTGGCAGCTCGTCGCCAAGGAGCGCGGGGCGGTGCTGAAAGCGATCCCCGTGGATGACCGTGGAGAGATCGATTTGGCGTCCTACGAGGCGCTTTTAGGTCCCCGGACGAGGATCGTCGCCTTGACCCAGGCGTCGAATACCATCGGGACGATCCTGCCCCTGCCCCTGATGATCCACGCGGCCAAGCGGCGGGGCGCCCGGGTTTTGGTCGACGGGGCCCAGGGGGTATCCCATCTGCCCGTGGATGTCCGGGCCTTGGGGTGCGATTTTTACGCCTTTTCCGGGCACAAAATTTTCGCCCCCACGGGCATCGGCGCGCTTTACGTGCATCCCGATTTGCAGGAACTCCTGCCGCCTTGGCAAGGCGGAGGGAACATGATCCGGGACGTCACTTTCGAGCGGACCACCTACTCCGAGGCTCCGGCGCGCTTTGAAGCCGGGACCCCCAATATCGCCGATGCCGTGGGATTGGGCGCCGCATTGGACTATGTCCGGGCGCTGGGCTTGGCGGCGACGGGCGCTTGGGAGCACCGCTTGTTGGAACGCGCGACCGAGGGCCTCGCGCGGGTCCCAGGGTTGCGCATCCTCGGCTCGCCCGCGGCGAAAGTTTCGGTTTTGTCGTTTGTCCTGAAAAACCATACGACCGAAGCCGTGGGCCAGGCCCTCGATAAGGAAGGGATCGCCGTACGCGCGGGTCACCACTGCGCGCAGCCTTCGTTGCGGCGTTTTGGGGTGGAAACGGCGGTGCGGCCTTCGTTCGCTTTCTACAACACCTTCGAAGAGGTCGATCGCCTGGTCGAGGCGGTGCGGCGGATCGCCAAAGTGTGATATTCCCCGTTTAAGGACGTAAAAGGGCGCGCGGCGGACTTCGTCGCGCGCTTTTTTTTAGGCGTCCAGCGTGGATGAAAAAAATGCGGTTGGGCTTCTCCTAAACGCGGATTTTAGGGCGGCCCAGACAAAAATCGCCTTGGAGGTCTCTTTCCCTTGGAGGGGCCGGCCTGCGCTTGGACGCGGGACCGTTTTGGCCCGTCTGGAGGGACGATGTTTGAGATCGACGTGGAATGGCAAAAGCAGATCGCCCGGCGCAGGTCCTGCCGGAGCTATCTTCCGGGACCGGCGGGGGAGGCGGAACTTGCCCGGCTGCGCGGGCGTTTCGGCGGCGTCGGCCGTTTGGACGGCGCCCGGGTGCTGGTGGTGGAGCGGGGGGCGGATGCCGTGTTGACGGGCCTGGTCGGCTCCTACGGAAAGATTCGCGGCGCCGAGAGTTATGCGGCATTCGTGCTCGATCCCGGGGTTTCCGGTTCGGAAGCGCGTTTGGGGCGGCTGGGGGAGGCGCTGGTCCTGGAGGCGACGGGCTTGGGGCTGGGGACCTGTTGGGTCGCCGGGACCTTCGACGCGGAACGCGCCGCCAGGACCCTGGGGATCGGCGCTTCCGAACGCGTCGCCGCGATCACTCCCTTGGGTCGACCGGCGCAGCGCGGGTTTTGGGATGCGGTCGCCCGCGGCGCGGTGGGGGCGGACCGCCGGAAAAACCTGAAGGAATTGCTCCTGCCGGGCTTTGCCCAGGCGAAATGGCCTTTTTGGGCGAAGTCCGCCTTGGAAGCGGCGCGCTGGGCGCCTTCGGGGCGAAACCGGCAACCCTGGCGTTTTTTGGTCCGGGAGCGTTCCGTGGAATTGCGCCGAAGCGCCGGGGAGGCGTCCTGGGCCCGGCCGGTTTTAGCGTCGGTCCGCTTGGCGCCGCCGCCGGAGGAACGCAAATCCTGGCTTGGTTTGGACTTGGGGATCGCCGCCTTGCATCTGGAACTCGGCGCTCGGGCCGCCGGGGCGGACGTTTCCTGGGTCGAAGGCGAGGCGGATGTCGTCGGTTGGGCCGCCGAAGGTGGGGTTAAGCCCGGGACGCCGAGGAGCGGATTGCAGGGGAGCGCAGGTCCCCAGAGGGGATGAAAGAAACGAAGGGTGTAAGTCCAAAAAAAGGAGGGGCTTTTCAAAAAAGTTCCCTCCTTTTTTGGACCCGACAAGGCCAAAGCGGGGAATAGGGCTTCATTTTTTTTGCCCGCAATACAGGTCCAAGAGGCCGGTGAGGCGGGATTGGGCGTATCCCAGCGCCTCCGGCGGTGTTCCCGCATGGCCTTGGATGATGAAGAATACGTTCGTCGTCGAAGGGCGGACCTTGGTTTTTTCGACCTGGCGGATTTCCATCCTGCAGATGATTTCCTGCCCGTCGCAGTAAGCGTATTCGCCCGCTCCCACATGGCTGGGTTCGGCGGAACCGATGGGCCAATAGGATTCCGTTCCGTTGGTCAGGCGGAGGTGGACGTCGCCGTCCAGCTTTTCGAGGTCGTGGGCGCCGAAGGCCAGGCCGGTTTCCAGGGAAACTAAATTGTAAAGGTCCACCAAACGGTTCGGACCCGCTTGGACTGGGTTGAGTAAAAGGGCCTGTTTGAGGTTTTCCGGCGCGGAAATCCAGCGTCGCCCGGTCTTTCCCAGGACGGCGTGCAGGCGACGATAGCCTTCGAGAACGGGATCCTGCTGAAGGCTGGGAGCGATCAAACGCGTTTTCAATTCCGTGAGAGTTTCCCGGTGAAAGGCTTCAAAGGCCGGGTTTGGGGAGAGATTGTCCAAATCAAAGCGCGTAAACCCGAGCGCTTTCACACCCAGAGCTTGGACGCTGGGGTCCACAAGCAAGCGGGAATCTTTGGCCATGTCGGCTCCGAAGGCGTATCCGAATCGAAACGATCGGTTGGGTAACGCGCGTTTGTCGAGAGGAGCGGTAGGTTTAGGGACGCGTCGCCGGAAAGCGGATCGAATACTATTCAATAAATATCATATAAAATTAGTTTATTATATTTCGGATTTTTATTTTGTGACGGTGCACGGAGCGCTCACAACTCAATAGGCCGAATGGATAAAAATAGAAAAGTGGCGATTTTGGAGCTTTAAGGCGCCATTACTTGGGTTTTAGGAGTCTGAAAATTTTATAGAAATAGTGTCTTTTGTATATTTTGTTTAATACCTTATATAAATAGTAAGGTTTTTTATAAAAAAATATATTCTAATCTGATCTCGGACATACTATTTTTTCCGAAAATAGTCATAATACGCCCATCAACTTTTTGGGAGCCATCCATGGCACCGAAATGCCTTCGAACGACTCAAACGGCCTTCAGGGATAGACGGCGCGGGAGCGATCCCCAAGACCAGTCCCTGTACGGTCCACACACGGAGAATCGAAATGGCGTTTCCGGAGAACGGAATTCGACCTGAACACAAGCGCAAGGCCTTGCAGGGGACACTCCTGGGGCTGGGAACCTTGGTCGTCGCGGGCGCGTTGGCCGCCGATCCGCTGGCGGTGACCACAAACTCGGGCGTGAGCGCGACCCTGTACGGCCGGGTGGAATTGGACAGCGTCTGGAACGACAATCCCACCGCTTTCCCGACCGGCAGTCTCGTGGTCGTTCCGCAGCCCGGCGGGAATAACCAGCCCGAGTCCCAAATTTCTTCCGGTATCACCCGTTTGGGCTTGAACCTTTCCGGCCCGGAAAGCGATATCGCCAAGGTTACGGGCAAGATTGAGGCCGATTTTTGGGGTTCCAACCAGGAAACGCCCGCCCCCTTGCTCCGACTCCGTTACGGTAATTTGACCGCCGCCTTCGGTGGCGGATTTTCGGTCCTCGCCGGACAGGCGGACGATTTGGTCAATGGATTGACCCCGCCGGATCTCGATCCGCTGGTGCTGTGGACTTCCGGCCATCTCGGCTTCCGCAGGCCGCAAATCCGCCTGGTCGAGGATTTGGCCTTCAGCGACACGACCAAGTTGAGCATCGCGGTCGCCGCCGCCCAACCGGCGGCCAGCCCGAACGTGGCGGATCCCAACCCCGATTTGCAAGCCAGGGTCGCGTTGTCCGCCCCCTCGTGGGTGGACGGAAAATCGATCACCTTCGGGGTCGCGGGGATATACGGGGATCAGCGTTATTACAAAGCCGACGATTCCGGATACCAGGATTTGGCCATCGGCGGCGGGGAAGCCGACCTGTTGCTCCCCGTGGTCGCTCAATTGGGCCTGTCGGGCCAAATTTGGGCCGGGCAGGGCTTGGGCGCCTATTACGGGAACGACTCCACCGGAGTAAGCACCTTCCTCCACAACGGATCGGAAGCCGCGACCGGAGGATGGGGCGGATGGACCGCTGTTTCGTTCCAGCCCTCGAAGATATGGGTATTCAACGCAGGCGTGGGCGAGGATGCGGTCACGACGGCCAGCGCTTACCTCGCCGCCAAGACCGAAGTCAACAACGGGACGGGTTTCGTGAACGCCTCGATTTTCGTGACGCCCCAGACCAAGTTCGGCCTGGAAGTGCACCGCTTGCTGACCTCCTTCACGACCCTGGGGCAGTACGGCACCAACGGCGCGCAGCTGAGCGCCTATTACTACTTCTAACCTGAGGCAAACAAACCATGGACATCAAACGTGCATTCAAAGGCTTCGCCGCGGCCGCCCTATTGGCCGCCGGCTTCGCCGGTAACGCGCCCGCGGACGACGCCAAGACGGTCAAGATCGGCGTCGCCCCCGGTCCTTACGGGCAGTTGGTGAAATTGGCGATCCAGCCCGGCCTCGAAAAGAAGGGCTACAAGGTCGAGATCGTGCAGTTCCAGGATTGGGTTCAGCCGAATTTGGCGCTCGGGAACGGGGACGTGGACGTGAACGTTTTCCAGCACAGCCTGTATCTGGCGAAGTTCTCGGCCGACCACGGGTTGAAGCTGTCCCCGGTGATCTCGATTCCCACGGCGGAACTCGGGTTCTATTCCCAAAAGGCGAAGTCGTTGTCCGATCTCAAGAAGGACGACGAAGTCACTTTGGCGTCGGATCCGACCAATCTCGCCCGTTCCCTGACGTTCCTTCAGAAGGCGGGCCTCATCAAACTCAAGGGCGACGTCGATCCAACCAAGTCGACGATCCACGACATCGCCGAGAACCCCAAAGGGCTGCGCTTTACGCCGACCGAAGCGGCGCAGCTTCCGCGGACCTTGGACGGCGTGGCAGCCTCGGTGGTTCCCGGCAATTACGCGATCGCCGCGGGCCTGAAGTTGGCCGATGCGCTGGTGCTTGAGACCCTCGATGAGCCGCACAAGAACATCGTGGCGGCGCGCACGGCGGATTTGGACAAAGCCTTTGTCGCGGATATCAAGAGCGTGGTCGGTTCCAAGGAGTTCCATGCGGTGGTCGCGGATCCCAAGAACGGCTTTTCCGCTTTCCAGCTTCCGGAGTGGTACGTGAAGAAATGGGGCGCGGTCAAGTAGCGAACGGAACCGCGTCCGCCCGTGGAGAGGCGCAGTCTTCCATCCGCCGCATAAGGCGGGTGGAAGACTGGACGCCGGCCAGGCCCAGGAGAACTAACCATGTTGGAATTGGATAAGGTCACGGTCACCTTCAAAGGAAGGGGCCGGGCAGTCGCGGCAGTCAAGGAAGTGTCCCTGAAAGTGGCCGAGGGCGAGGTGTACGGGATCATCGGCACCAGCGGCGCGGGTAAGAGCACGCTGCTGAGGACGATCAACGCCCTGGAGAGGCCGACGTCAGGGCGGGTTTTGGTTCAGGGCGAGGAAGTCAATCGCCTCAGCGGTGAAGCGCTCCGCCGGAAGCGTTTGACGATCGGAATGGTGTTCCAACATTTTGAATTGGTGGGTTCCCGTAGCGTCGCCGAAAACATCGCCTTACCCATGAAGGCCGCCGGCAGGACGGAACTTGAAATTTCGACGCGGATCGACGAACTGTTGGGGCTTGTGGAATTGTTGGACAAAAAGGACGCCCGGCCGGACCAATTGTCCGGGGGGCAAAAACAACGCGTGGGAATCGCCCGCGCGCTGGCCAATCGGCCGTCGCTGTTGTTATGCGACGAGCCCACTTCCGCCCTGGATCTCGAAACAACGGAAGCCATTTTGGACCTTCTGGCCGGGATCAACCGACGCCTGGGAGTGACGCTCGTCGTGATTTCCCATGAGATGGCGGTCATCAAGCGGATTTGCCACCGGGTCGCAGTCATGCAGGGCGGCCAAGTGGTCGAGGAGAACGACACCTATTCCCTGTTTTCGGACCCCCGCCATCCCTTGAGCCGGGAACTCGTCGAGAAGTCGCTGGGGGTGGCGTTGCCGGAACGCATCGCCGCCAGGGCCCAGGGGTTGCTCCTGCGCTTGGTGCATCTCGGCTTCGAAGCCGAAGAGGCGGTCCTCACCGAAACGGCACGGGAATTGGGCGTCCACATCAATATCCTTCACGGACGGATCGAATACATCAACGGCAAGCCCATCGGCATTCTGCTGGTCGAAGTGGGCGGAAGCCCCCGGGACCAACGCCTCGTACTCGAAAAGCTCAGGAAAAGGGTGGCGAAAATCGAGGTGCTCGCCGAAGCCCGTACCCAAGAGGTGCGTCCATGAATACGTTGTTCTCCCCCGAATTGCTTCAGGAACTGTCAAAAGCGAGTTGGGAAACCGCATTGATGGTGGGCGTGGGGCTGGCCCTTGCCCTGGTATTCGGTCTTCCTTTGGGGTTCGGCCTTTTTCTCACCGGGAAAGGGATGTTCCTCGAAAACAGGGCGGTCAACGCGGTGGGCGGACTATTGGTCAATTTTGTCCGGTCCTTGCCTTTCGTCATATTGCTGATCCTGGTGCTGCCCGTGTCCAAATGGGTCACCGGGCGTATCACGGGGCCCTTGGCGGCGACGGTGCCTTTGGCGATTTGCAGCATCGCGTTTTTCGCGCGTCTCGTGGAATCCGCGTTGGCGGAAGTGAGCCCTGGGGTGGTGGAGGCCGCCCAGGCGCTGGGGGTGACACGGTGGCTGTTGATCCGCGAGGTCCTTTTCCCGGAAGCGCTGCCGGGGTTGGTGCGCGGCTTTACGGTGACCGCGATCAGCCTGATCGGGTATTCGGCCATGGCCGGGGTCGTTGGCGGCGGGGGCATCGGATTTTTGGCGATCAATTACGGGTATTACCGTTACGAAACAGGCGTGATGGTCGTTACGGTGGCGTTGCTGATGGTGTTGGTCGTGGGCGTCCAGGGCATCGGGGATTGGACGGCGGAACGTCTCGGGAAAGGGGAATAAGGCATGCCTATTGAGCAGATCGCCGGGGACATACTTCAGGCCGTCGGGGGCACTCCGCTGGTGAGATTGGGGCGCATGGCGAGGGGACTGAAGGCCGAAATCCTCCTAAAAGTGGAGGGGATGAATCCGGGTGGAAGCATCAAGGATCGGGCGGCGTTGCGCATGGTGGAGACCGCCGAACGGCGAGGTTTGCTCCGGCCCGGCGGCACGATCATCGAAGCCACCGCGGGGAACACCGGCGTCGGATTAGCCCTGGTCGCCGCTGTTCGCGGGTATCGCTGCATCTTCGTGTTGCCGGACAAAATGAGCTCGGAAAAGGTGGCGCTGTTGCGGGCGTACGGAGCCGAGGTCGTGATCACCCCAACCGCGGTGGCGCCCGATTCCCCGGAAAGCTACAACGGCGTCGCGGAACGCCTCACCCGGGAAATCGAAGGGGCCTACCGCCCGGCGCAATTCGAGAACGAGGAAAACCCGGAAGCCCACTACGCTTCGACCGGCCCGGAAATCTGGGCGCAGGTCGGAGGGCGGCTGGACGTATTGGTCGCGGGGATGGGAACGGGCGGAACCATTTCCGGGACCGGGCGCTTTCTCAAGGAGAAGGATCCGGACATCCGCGTTATCGGCGCGGATCCCGAAGGGTCGATCCTCTCTGGAGACTCCCCCAAACCATGGAAAGTCGAAGGCATCGGCGAGGATTTCGTCCCCCGGACTTTTGACCGTCAGGTCGTCGACGAAATGATCCGGATCGGGGACCGCGAGGCCTTCGCGGTGGCGCGCCGGCTCGCGCGGGAAGAGGGCGTTTTGGCCGGCGGTTCCTCCGGCACGGCTCTCGCCGCGGCCTTGCGCTACGCCCAGCGCGCCACCCGGCCCCTGAGGATCGTGGTGATCCTTCCGGATACGGGCAGGAATTACATCACCAAGTTCTATTCGGACGATTGGCTCACCACCAACGGGCTCTGGGAAGGGGAACGCGGCGCGTCGCTGACCGTGGGGGAGGCCGCCGCCCGCCGTCGGAAAGCCCCGGGGCTCGTCTCGGTGGGACCGGACGAACACCTTGAGGAAGCCTTCAGGAAAATGGATGAGTTCGGGATTTCACAGGTGCCGGTCATCGAAAACGGCGAAAGCGTCGGAAACGTGGCGGAAGCCGGATTGATGCGCCTGGTATTTGACGGCGTCGATTTCTCCGCGCAACGCGTACGTGGGGTCATGGGCCGGCCGCTTCCCGGCCTGGACGTCGATACCGACCTGAGCGAAGCCTATCGGCTTTTGCTTGCCGGTAATTCGGCCATTTTGGTGCTGAAAGGCGGCAAACCGGTGCAGGTGCTCTCGCGCTTCGACCTTTTGGATTTTCGCAGGAAGGGGGAATAGCCGTGCATTTCGCGACATTGGCGGTTCACGCAGGCCAAGAACCCGATCCGACCAGCGGCGCCGTGAATATACCGGTGCATTTCAGCTCGACCTTCGCCCAAGACGGCTTGGGCGGTTTGCGGAAGGGTTATGAGTACGCCAGGACCGACAACCCGAGCCGACGGGCCCTCGAAACGACGTTGGCTGCCCTGGAAGGCGGTAGTCACGCCCTGGCATTCGCATCCGGCCAGGCCGCCTCCACTGCGGTGCTCGACCTGCTGGCCCCCGGCGATGAAATCGTCACGACTCCCGATATCTACGGGGGGACCTATCGGCTGCTGCATCGGGTTTTCGCGAAGTACGGGCTTCGCACCCGGAGCGCGGCGTCCGCGGACAGCGACTCCATCGCCGCGGTCCTGTCCCCGGACACGGCGCTGGTGTGGATCGAGACGCCTTCGAATCCGCTGCTGAACGTGATCGACATCGCCGCCGTCGCCGAAGCGGTGCGGGCCCACAAAGGGCGCGGCGGCTTGGCGCCGCTACTGGTGGTGGACAACACCTTCGCCAGCCCGGCGCTCCAGAATCCGCTGAAGCTCGGCGCGGATGTGGTCACCCATAGTTGCACCAAATACCTGGGCGGGCATAGCGACCTCGTTTCCGGGGCGGTGGTGACTTCCCGGAAGGAACTTTGGGAACGGTTGAAGTTTTACCAGAACGCCGCCGGCGCGGTGCCCTCCCCGATGGACTGCTATCTTCTCCAGCGGGGAATACGGACGCTTCCTCTCAGGATCCGCCGGCACGGTGAAAACGCGGCCGCGGTGGCCGGCTTCCTGAAAGGGCATCCAAAGGTGGAAAAGGTTTTTTTTCCGGGCTTTGCGGACCATCCGGGCCATGCGGTCGCGCTTCGGCAGATGAAAGGCTTTCCCGGGATGGTGTCGTTTCGAATCCGCGGCGGGCTGAAAGAAACCCGCGATTTTTTCCGTAAACTGGGCCTCATCCTGCCCGCGGAAAGCCTCGGCGGCGTCGAATCCCTGGCCTGCCACCCGGCGACGATGACCCACGCTTCGATTCCAGCGGAGGCCAGGGCCGCCATCGGGATCAGCGAGAACCTGGTGCGCCTCTCTTTGGGGATCGAAGACCCCGATGACCTTGTCCAGGATCTCAGCAGAGCCTTGGACTGAACCGACCAAACTTGGAGCGAACATGCCGTTGACCAGCAAACGCGTCGAACAATTCACCGAGTCGGTGTTGCGCCGAATGACCCGGGTGGCCCTGGCGCATCGCGCCATCAATCTGGCGCAAGGTTTCCCGGAATTCGACCCGCCCCAGGCGTTGAAGGACGCGCTCGCGGAAGCCGCGCAAAAGGGGCCGCATCAGTACGCCGTCACTTGGGGGGCGCAGGGCTTCCGGGAGGCGCTCGCCGCGAAACAAAGCAGGTTCATGGGCATTCCCGTGGATCCCGACCGGAACATCGTGGTGACCTGCGGTAGCACCGAAGCCATGATGGCGGCGATGTTGACGGCCACCAATCCCGGCGACAAGGTGGTCGTGTTTTCGCCCTTTTACGAGAATTACGGCGCCGACGCCGTTCTCACCGGAGCCAAGCCGATCCATGTCCATCTGCGCGGCCCGGATTTCCGTTTCGATCCGGCCGAACTCGCCAAGGTGTTTGAACGGCATCGGCCGAAGGCGATCGTGTTGTGCAATCCGTCGAACCCATCCGGCAAGGTTTTCTCCCGGGATGAACTCCTGGTGATCGCCGACCTGGTCGAACGCTACGACGCGTTCGTCCTGACCGATGAGGTCTACGAACATATCGTCTACGCGCCCCACAGGCACACCTATTTCGCTTCGCTTCCCGGAATGGCGGCGCGGACGTTTTCCTGCAGCAGCCTTTCCAAAACCTATTCGATCACCGGGTGGCGCCTTGGGTACATCATCGCGCCGGGCCATCTGATCGACCAGGCCCGTAAGGTCCATGACTTTCTGACGGTCGGAGCGGCGGCGCCGCTTCAACAGGCCGCCATCACGGGTTTGAAGCTCCCGGATTCCTATTACGATGAATTGTTGGCCGTCTATACGGGCAAGCGGACGCTATTTTTGGATTTGCTGCGCAAGGCGGGCCTGAAGTTCAGTGAGCCCCAGGGAGCCTATTTTGTGATGGTCGACATTTCCGGGTTCGGCGTGGAGGACGACGTCGCTTTCGCCGAGTGGGCGGCGCGAGAAGTCGGCGTTGCGGGGGTCCCCGGCTCCAGCTTCTTCAAGGGCAAAGAAAACAGGTTTTTACGTTTCCATTTCGCGAAATCGGAGGAAACGCTGCGCGAGGCCGGGGAACGCCTCGCCAAACTGCATGAACTCGCCCACGGGAAGCCCTGGCAATGATAGGAGTCCGCTGGCATGGCCGCGGGGGCCAGGGCTGCTTTACGGTGGCCCGTTTGTTGGGGGCGGCTGCCGTCCGCGAAGGGGCGTTTGCGCTGGCGTTTCCGTCGTTCGGACCGGAACGAAGGGGCGCTCCGTTGACCGGACACACCCGGATCGACGGCAAACCGATCATCGAACGCTCGGAAGTCCGCGCGCCGGATGTCGTGGCGCTGCTTGACCATACGCTTTTCGGGCCAGCGGTGCTCGCGGGAGTAGGGCCTTCCGGTTTGGTGCTGGTGAACGCCCCCGAAGACGCGCGGTTGGAGGTCCCCACCGGATTTCGCGTGGAGCGCTTTGACGCAAGCGCACTTGCCCTGCGGATTCTGGGTCGGCCCATCGCGAACACCGCGGTGCTGGGCGCGCTCGTCGCCTTGACGGGGTATGTGCGCCTGGAATCGGTGGCGGATGCCGTTTCTTCCGAGCTTAAACCGGAATTGCGCGCTTCGAACCTTGAATTGCTGCGGTTCGCCTATGGGGAGTTCGGCCATGCCTGAGGTCCCGGTGCGAATCCTGCCTTGGAAGGTACCGCTTCGCCTGGAGGAGCACCCGGCCTGGCCGCATACGGCTTCGGGACGCCTCATCGAAGGGCACGCCCAGTGGCGGCTTCAGCGGCCGGTTTTCGACGAGGGCCGTTGCACGAGATGCCTGCAGTGCTACCTAATGTGCCCGGACGCCGCGATTCTCCTGCACGAAGGCGTCCCGAGCGTCGATCTTCGGCTTTGCAAAGGCTGCGGGGTGTGCGTCAAGGAATGCGAACTCGGCGCGTTTCGTATGGCTCCGGAGCACCCATGAAAGCGGGTATCCAGTTCCTCTCGGGAAACGACGCCGCCGCCGCCGGCGCCGCTTTGGCCCGTCCGCAGGTCATCGCGGTCTATCCCATCACGCCCCAAACCACCCTGGTGGAACGCCTCGCCCAATGGCACGCCGATGGGGAATTGGAGTGCGAATTCCTCAACGTCGAATCGGAGCATTCCGCGCTTTCCGCCTGCATGGGCGCCTGCGCGTTAGGGGCCCGGACGTTCACCGCAACTTCGTCCCAGGGGCTACTTTATATGTGCGAATGCCTGCATTACGCCTCCGGCGGGAGGTTTCCCATCGTCATGGTCAACGCCAATCGAGCCCTGGCTTTGCCGTGGAACATATACGGGGACCAGCGGGACAGCCTATCGCAGCTCGAATGCGGCTGGATACAGTTGTACGCGGGGGACGCGCAGGAGGCCCTGGATTTGGTGCTCCAGTCCTACCGTATCGCCGAGGATCCGAGGGTCGTGACCCCGGTGATGTTGAACGTGGACGGGTTTTCCCTGACCCATACCTACGAAGCCGTGGCGGTGCCTGAGGAAGCCGAGGCGGACGCGTATCTGCCGCGTTTTAGCCCGGCTTTTCGGATGGATTTGGAGGCCCCTTTGAGCCTCGGTTTCAGCGCCGGTCCCCGGGACAATACGGCCTTCAAGATCGCCCAGATGAAGGGGATCGCAGAAGCCGAAGGGGCGCTCGAGGAAGCGGACGCCGAATTCGCGCGCCTTTTCGGGAGGGCTAGGGGCGGCGCCCTGGCGACATGGGGCCTGGAGGGCGCCGAAGCGGTGCTGGTGAGTTTAGGGACGTTGGGGGGGCAGGTGCGGGCCGCGGCGGAGGCGCTTCGGGCGGAAGGGTTAAGGGTGGGCAGCTTAAGACTGAGGATGCTCAGGCCGTTCCCGGCGGAATCCTTGCGCAAGGCGCTCGCCGGAGTCCGGACGGTCGGCGTGCTGGAAAGGAACGTTTCAACCGGATTCGAGGGGACGGTCTGCAGCCAGGTGCGGGCGGCGCTCCATCCGCTCGGTCAGGGGACCCCGGGAGTGGCCGGATTTACGGGGGGGCTTGGCGGGCGGGATCTCGCGCCGAAGGACATTGAGGGGATATTCAGGCGTTTGCTCCTCCACGGCGGTTCCAGCGACAACGCCGTGCACTGGGTGGATCCGGGGGTGGAACTTGCCTGAACCCGAGTTCATTCCCCAACTGGGTTTTTTGCCGGAGGAGCCTTTCGTTGGACATAAGGCCTGCGCCGGGTGCGGGGGAACCGTCGCGCTGCGCTTGGCCTTGAAGGTGCTCGGCCCGCGCGTTTTTGTCGGCGTTCCCGCCGGGTGCATGTCCGCGGTGGGGTTCCTTTATCCCCAGATGGCGTTCGGCGTCAACGCGATGATTTCCACGTTTCCGGGAACGGCGTCGTTGCTCTCGGGAATGGCGGCTGCCGTCCGCGCGTTCGGCCTGAAGGACGTTCATGTGGTCGGGTTCGCGGGTGATGGAGGGACGGCGGATATCGGCCTTCAGGCCCTTTCGGGGGCGATCGACCGGGGCGACCGCATCATTTACATCTGCTACGACAACGAAGCCTACATGAACACCGGAGTCCAGAAGAGTTCGCTGACGCCCGTCGGAGCCGGAACGACGACCTCCCCGGTGGGGCGTTCGTTGCGGGGCTCTTCCGGGCCGAAAAAGGACCTGTTCGAAGTCATCGCCGCCCACGGGCTGGCCTATGCCGCGACCGCCAGCGTCGGCTATCCCCAGGATTACATGAAAAAAGTGCTTAAAGCCGCTTCGGCGGAGGGCACTTCCTATATCCAGGTTCTGGCGCCCTGCCCGACGGGTTGGGGGTCGGCCTCCGATTCCGCCGGGGAACTCGGGCGACTTGCCGTGGATACGGGCCTCTGGCCGCTTCGGGAATTCGAGGGCGGTCGGCATCGCCTGAATCGGGAACCGGAGAAGTTCGCGCCCCTGAAATCCTATTTTGAGGCGCAGGGACGTTTCAGGCATTTTCGGGCCGAGGCGATCGCGGCGGCGGAAATCGAACGCGACGCCAAGTGGGCCCGGCTTAGATCTCGTATCCATTCCGGCGTTTGAGACCGGATTTGCCGACAGAAGGAGGCAAAACGATGTCGGAACACCAAGAGCACAGGCACCCCCAGGACGGCGAGGTTTATTGGGAACGCGAACTTGAAACCCTGCCCCGGAAGAAGCTGGAGGCGCTGCAACTGGAGAGGTTGAAAAAGCACCTGGAATTCGCCTACAAAAATTCCGCCTACTACCGCCGAAGTTTCGACGAAGCCGGGGTTTTTCCGGGGAATTTCAAGCATCTGGAGGATCTCCGGCATTATCCGTTCACGGACAAAAAGGTGGAACGGGACCGGCAGGTCGCCGTACCGGACTTGGGGGACATGGTCGCCGTGCCCGAACGGGACATCGTGTTCGTTTCCGCTTCCAGCGGTTCGACGGGCGTCCCGACCCTGAGCCCCTTCACCAGGAAGGATTTCGACGATTTCCAGAACGTGGAGGCGCGCCAATACTGGAGCGTGGGAATGCGACCGACGGACCGCTATCTGCATGCCCTGAATTTTTCGCTCTTCGTCGGCGGGCCGGACGTGATCGGCGCCCAGAATCTCGGTGCCCTCTGCATCTGGGCGGGTACTGTGCCTTCGGACCGCCTTCTGTACATCATGCGCCAGTTCCGACCGACCATCACCTGGACCACGCCTTCCTACGCCTGGCATCTGGGGGAGGAAGCCGTCAAGCAGGGACTGGACCCGAGGAAAGATCTCGCGATCCGGAAAATCATCGTGGCGGGCGAGCCCGGCGGATCCATCCCCGAGACGCGACGGGCGATCGAGGAGATTTGGGGGGCCGATCTATACGACTTTTACGGTCTTTCCGATATTTTCGGGTCCTGCGCCGGAATGTGCCCGCGCAAAGAGGGCCTGCATCTCGCCGAGGACAATATCCTCCTGGAAGTCCTCGACCCGGAATCGGGGGAGCCCGTACCCGATGGCCAGCCCGGGGAGATGGTTTTGACGACGCTCCTGAAACAGGCCCGGCCGATGATCCGCTTCCGCACGGGGGATATCGTCACGCGCCTGCCCGAACCCTGCGGCTGCGGACGGACGTTCTCGCGGTTTGTGGTTCAAGGTCGGATCGACGACATGATCATCGTTTCAGGGGTCAACGTTTTCCCAAGCGACATCGAAACCGTGGTGCGCGGTGATGCGCGTTTGACCGGGGAATATCGGATCACCGTATACGAGGAAGAACGCCTCACGAAATTCGATGTGGAGGTCGAGTGGGCGCCGGGTCACGAGCATGCCGTGGCGGAGTTGGGACAGCATGTCGCGTCCCAGGTGAAACTCCGGGCGGGAGTCCGGCCGAAACAGGTCCACCTGCTCAGCCCAGGGTCGATTCCCCGGTCCACCCACAAGGCGAAGCGCGTCGTGGACCGCCGTGGAACCCGTTGAGGATTCGTTCGAAGACGGCGGCATCCTTGAGATTCCGTCTTTCGCGCTGGCGCAGGGGGGGCGTCTCACTCCGCTCAGATTGGCCTGGAGAAGTTGGGGCCGACTCAATAAGGGCGGGGACAACGCGGTCCTCCTTTTTCACCCATTTGGAGGCGACCGCCATGCGGCCGGCTTGAGACCCAGCGGCCGGCCGGGTTGGTGGTCCGAATTGGTCGGGGTGGGGGGCGCGCTGGACACCCGGCGTTACTGGGTGGTGTGCGCGGACGTCCCTGGAGGCACCGGTGAAAGCAGCGGTCCGGCCACGCTCGGCCCCAACGGGAAACCCTTCGGCGGAGAATTCCCGGAATTGGAAGTGGCGGATTGGATTCGCGCCTTCGGCGTTTTGCTGGACATGAAAGGCGTCTCCCGTCTGGAGGCTGTTTGCGGATGCAGCATGGGCGGTCTGCAGGCGCTGCAATGGTTGGCGATCCGGGGGGAGTCGACCCGGAGGGCTTTGGTGGTCGCGATGACCCCTCGTTTGGAGGGCCACGCGCAAGCCTATTGTTCGCATATCCTCTCGCTCTTGGAGCTTGGACGACGGGGCGCCGAATTGGCGGGGGGCTTCTGCCAAATGACCAGCCACAGCGACGCGCATCTGACCCGTGCGGCCCTGAACCGTGGGGGGATGGACGAACTAATGCGGGAAGCGGGAAAAGCATTTGCGACCGACGATCCGGTGGGGTTTCGACGCTTGGTTACCGCGATGCGGCGTTTTGACTTGGGACGGGGCGAGGCGCTTCGGGGAAATTTGGCCGGGTTCCGGGGGCGCGCCGTTCTGGCGAGTTTCAAGGAGGACTGGCTGTTCCCGCACTCCGGAGTCCGTGAGGTGGCGGAGGCTCTGCGCGCTTCGGGGGCGGAGGTGAACACGCGGATTTTGGACGGAGAGGACGGGCATATCAGCTTTCTCACCCGCCCGAAGGTGTTGGCCCCTTTGTTCCGGGAACTTTTCGCGTAAGGAGTCATGGGCGCCGCGCTCGGGCCGCCGGGGCGGACGTTTCCTGGGTCGAAGGCGAGGCGGATGTCGTCGGTTGGGCCGCCGAAGGCGGGGTTAAGCCCGGGACGCCGAGGAGCGGATTGCAGGGGAGCGCAGGTCCCCAGAGGGGATGAAAGAAACGAAGGGTGTAAGTCCAAAAAAAGGAGGGGCTTTTCAAGGGCTTGGACGAGATCATCCGGTGAACGGGACGGAATGGCCGAGCGTAACTGGAACGCTTGGTTTGCCCAAATGGCGATCTCGGATGGAAACAACTCTGTTCCAAGTCCCTGTTTCAGGAAGCAAGTCCAAGTCGGTGATGCCGCCAGGATAAGGAAGTCCATGCTCCGCGTTCCCAAGGAACAGCCCGTTCTTTTCGGGGGCTGTTCCTTGAGGCGACATCTTTTGGGCGCTCTTCGTTCAGTTCCTTTGGAGTCAGTCTAGGAGCCCGCCAGCGTACCTGCTTTTCGGCTTTCCGGCAAAAAAGAATGCCCGTTTTTATTGGGCTTTTCGCGTCGCGTATCGGCGGAAAACGCGAAAAATGGGGTACTCCGCCACGCTCCTAAGCACGGCTTTGCCACCGGCCACCCATGGGTCACCCGCGTTTGGCGACCCATGGGTGGGATGAACCTCTCGCCGGAATGTCCGAGCCCGGAAAGCCTCGCCCCCGCACCGCATCCTGGCCCGTAGTCTGGGAGCCTGCTTTCAATCCTGCGCCGAATTCATCGGACGAGGATGACTTTTTGGTTGGACGTCTCCGAAGTTCCGTCCTGGTATTGCACCTGGGTGCGCACAAAGTAGACCCCCGGCGCCAGAGACCCGGTTTCCAGGGACGCCGAAACGCCGGTCGCGGCCACGTCGGCCACTTTATGACCCGAGATATCGTACAGGGCCACCGAACTGGACACGGCCGCTTTGGTGAAGAAGAGGACCAGCGGCTCCCCGGCCCGAGCCGGTACAGGCCCCCAGACGGGCCGGCCCACCGATGATTTCGCGTAGGCTGGGGTGGGACTGGCGGTGAAAGTCGGGGTGATCGTATAGGTCTGGGTGATGGTCGGGGTCTGGGTCGGCGTCGGGCTCGCCGTGAACGTGGGCGTTGCCGAAGGGGACGCCGTGCTTGTGGGCGTGTCCGTCGACGTAAGCGTATCCGTTCTTGTCGGGCTCGCCGTCGGCGATACCGTAGGGGTCGGCGTATAGGGGGCGTAGAGGCGGAATGTCCCGTTTCCGGTGAAGACGTACACGGTGTTGCCGGCAGCCGTATGGGTCAGGCTATAGGCGCCGCTCGCGTAAGCGTCGGGGGCCGCTGAGGTCCGATAAGAGAGGATCACCGTCCCGGAGCCGCCCTTGCCGCCCGCGTCCGAAGCCACGTAGCAATAGCCGCCGCCGCCGCCTCCTCCTCCTAAACCGTCGACCCCGGACGAGGCCGTGGATTGGGAGGAACCATCGTTCGTGCCGCCAGCGCCGCCGCAACTATCCACGGAGCCGTTGGGGCCGTCACCGGAAGCCGTCCCGCCACTGCCTCCGGCGCCATAATAGAGCGTCGATCCGGAAATCGCCGAAGAAAAGCCGGACCCTCCCATGACCAAAATCGCGGCAACGCCGTTTTGAGTCGGGCCGGAGCTTGCGCCGCCGCCGCCGCCGCCCATCCCCGAGGAACCTGCTCCGCCTGCATTGCCTTGACCTGAGGTCCCTCCGGCGCCCGAGGTCCCCGCGCTCCCATCGCCGGAGGAGGCGCCGCTACCGCCGCCGCCGCTGCCGCCCGTCGCCGCCGTCAAACCGTCCGCGGCTCCAGCCCCGCCGCCGTATGCGGTGATCCCGGCAAAGACACTATTCCCGCCATCCGTATTTTGAGCGCCTTCCGCGCCCACCGTGATCGAATAGGTATTGCATGCGGATAAGGCCGCAGTCCCCGACAGCACACCGCCACCACCGCCGCCGCCTCCGGTTCCGTTATAGTCGGAGCTGCTCCCCGTCCCGCCGCCCCCTCCTCCTCCGACCACCAGATAATTGAGGGATACGGTGCCGCCTCCGGCGCAGGTCACGGCCGTGGCAGTGGCCGTGGCGCTGGGGGTCGCCGTCGGGGAAGCGGTCCAAGTGGGGGAAATCGTCCCCGTCGGCGTCGGCGGGGCCGGAGCGGTGAAGGTTCCACCGGTGATGCAATAAAAATAGGTGTTGGAACCGGCCACGCCGGAGACATAGACGCCGCTATAGCTTGCCCCTACGCCCGCGCTGGTCGGAAAGGAAAGGACCACCGCCCCGGAACCGCCGGAACCGGCGACGCTGGAACTGAATTCGGCCGCCGCGGCACCGCCGCCCAATTCTCCGACCCCATTCAATTCCGAACCGTTGGAACCGCTACCGCCGCCGCCGCCGTTGGGATTCGCGGGGGCCATGGTTCCCGTTCCGCCGACCCCACCGGCACCGCCAGCGGCAAAATAAAGCGTCGAACCCGTGATCGTTTCCGCGAGGCCCGCCCCTCCGGCACCGCCCGATCCTCCACTGGCTCCGGCGGAACCAGCGCCGCCGCCGCCGCCGCCTTGGATCAGATTCCACGCGGATACGTAGGTCGAAGCCCCTCCGGCATATCCCTGGCTGCCGCTGCCTCCCGAGTAGGTCGTGGAACTTGCCAGTGATCCCGCCCCGCCGCCGCCGCATCCGCCCGGCGATCCGGCGTAATTTCCGCTGATCGGCCCGCCGCCGCCGCCGCCGCCCATGGCGGTGATCCCGTCAAAAGAACTGGAGCCCCCGGCGGTTCCGGTTGCGCCGGAGGCGCCGCCCGCCCCTACGGAAACGCTATAGGCGCCTCCCGGGGACACCTGGGCGGTTCCGGTGAGCACGCCGCCTCCGCCCCCTCCACCCGCAAGCGCGTATTCGTACAAACCGGGATAGCCGCCGCCGCCTCCTCCTCCTCCCACAACCAGATACCAGACGGGAACGGTGGTTGCCCCCCGGGTTTTTACGGCGAATAGGGTCCCCGCCAGGAACGCAGCGGCGAAAAAGAATCGCCGCCGGGAGGGTAAATGGCAGTGCCGCATAAAGTGTCCTTGGAGTGAGGAAGGAAATCGAGGATGTCCTGTGGGGGGGCGCGAAGACTAAAAGGTTTTTCCGGAAACGATGCCGATGCCCAGTATTTTACCGGGAAGCGGAAAAGAGTGTCATCCCTTTAAACCGGACGGTCACTCTAGGGAGCGGGGGGGAACACCGTATCCTGGTTTTCCCAGGGGCACTGTTCGGGTGTTTCAATCGGCGGGTCGTCGCCCTTGCCCGGGGGGCGGGAGTTTATGGGGGAAACAGGGGCGGCGCGCTATCCGTTCGTCAGCCGCCATTTATAGGGCCCCAAGAGGGTCGCGAATTTGGGAAGCTTGGGTCCGTCCAGCCACAGGCAGGTGCATTTTTCGCACAGATCGACGGAGACACCCGCGAGTTTGGTCTCTTTCATGCGTTTCCCGCAGAGTGGGCAGATCAAAAAGGGCGGCTTTTGACGCGGCGTAAAATAAGGCGGGGTTTTGTGGGCGCGCTCGGCTTCGCCGGGGACCAGAACCTGCTTGGTGTCGTCGGGGCGGAGCTTCCCCAGCGTCGCCCGGGACCAGGCCGTTCCGTCGCATTCCGCGCAGTGCCAGACCTCCAGGCCCGCCAGGGAGCCGGCGTAAAAGGGGATCTTGCAGATCGGACAGATGCGTTTGGGCGCGGGAAAAACCGGGGCGGATTCGGTGGGCATGCGGCCCTCATTATCGGGTTGGACGAAAAAAGATTTGTTCTTGCGGGACTGATTCCGCGAAGGAACGGGGAATCAGTCCCGTGGGCCTTGGGACAAGCGTTTTAAAATCCAAGAGCCGGAAATCTTACCCTTTCCAGCCGACGCCGAGGAAGGCCTGGACATCCACCCAGTCCCGCGCGCCCGACGGTTGCAGGCGCTTCCAAAGCTCCTCATAGACCGCGAGGGCTTTGCAGTAGGTGGCCCAGTTGGCGAAGGGTTCGTAGCCTAGTTCGATGCCGAGGCCCAGCGCCGCGGCGCGGATGAGCGTCGGCTTCACGAAGGGGAAGCCGCTGGCGGCGCCGATGTAAGGCCAATAGGTGAAGAGGGTCCATTTGGGACGGGCCAGGCCCAGGGTTTCGAAGGAACGCACGGTCGCGTCGAAGCTTTCCTGGGTGAAGGCGCCGGCGGCGGTTGTTTCGGCGTAGAGGTTCGCCAAGGTGAAGATTTCCGGGTTCTCCCGGATCGCCGCCAGAAAGGGCAGCCATTCCCCGGCCGGGTGCATCAGCGGGGCGATCTTGAAAATTTCCTGGAAACCTTGGGAAAAGGCGGCGGGATCCCCGGTCGCCTTGGCGGCCTGGATGGCTTCGGGGCTGAAGCGGGTTTTCCAGGCGGCGAGCAGACTCTCCTTGGACGCCCGCTCGGCTTTGAGGAATTTGGGGTCGGAGAAGCCTCCGGGGTATTTGGCGAGGAAGACGCTGTGGGCCTCCTCGAAAGACCGGACGGCCTTGGGGCTCGCGGGCGCCCGGCGCGCACCCGGCTTTTTGGGCGCTTTGGCGGCCTCGAAACCGCTGGAATCCTGGTCCTGGGAAAGGTGAAGGAAGGCGTTGGGGAGCCGGAATTTCTTGGTTTCGCCCCCGCACTTGCGTTCCACCAGGACTTCGACCTGGTCCTTGGAGCTGCGTTCCACTTTCAAGCGGCCGATTTCCGGCATCTCGCTGTGCGTCAAGATCTGTCCGACCTGGAAATCGTCCACGATCCCCCCGATCCAAAAGAGAAAGGATTCTGAACGCCGATTCTACCACACCGGCGGAGAGGAACCACGCATCCGCTTTCCGGGACCTCCGCCTTGAGGCGGGAAGTTGACCCCGGAAAGGGTGCCGTGTTCCCTCAACGACAAAGGCCTCGGCTTTCGCCGAGGCCTTTTTTGGGTGCGGGGGCAGGACTTGAACCTGCAACCTTTGGGTTATGAGCCCAACGAGCTACCATTGCTCCACCCCGCGACAGGGTGCCGTTCTGGAGAAATTTCTGTGCCGTGCCTGAAATTCAGTGCCGGGGACCGGGCTTGAACCGGTACGGGGGTTCCCCCCCAACGGATTTTAAGTCCGTTGCGTCTGCCAGTTTCGCCACCCCGGCGAGTTCCGGCGCGGCGAAGGGGATTGACAATAGCCTCGCCGGTCCGCCTTGTCAATCCCCGAATCGTTTCCGGAACCTGAGGTTGGGGTTCCTGCCTCAGAAGATTCCGGATTGGACAAATAATAAAAAATGCTTGAGGGGTCGGCATTAATATAATGAAGCTGAAAATAGGTAAGTCCCGCTCCTGGGACCGCCTCAAAAGGTCCCGGGCCTCGCCCGAGGGCGTCTTGGGGACAGGCTGCCGCCGTCCGCGGAGGGCGGGCGGCCCGCTGTAGGGGTTTCCAGGCTAGGCGGAGAGGCCGCCGGGATGGGGCGGTCCTTTCCCGGTTATTTACACCTTTGCGGTTATTTACAGCTTCGTCGCATTTCATTTATAGTGTTTGCGCGTCGGGTGGTCCGGGAGGGCTTGGCCTTTTCGGGACGGCATCCCTTGGCCGCGCGGTTTGCGCGCGCGCCGAAGCGCCGGAAAATGAACCCGGCGCCAGGACGACCCCGTCTGTCCGCGGAGGCCGCAAGCCCCCGGACCCCAGAGGAGAACGGATGATCAGGATTTCCAAGCGCGCCGCCGGCATACAGCCTTCCCCCACGCTGGCCATCACCGCCAAAGCCAAGAAGCTCAAAGCCGAAGGCAAGGACGTGGTGGGCTTCGGCGCGGGCGAGCCGGACTTCGACACTCCGGCGAACATCAAGCAGGCCGCCATCGACGCCCTGAACAAGGGCTTCACGAAGTACACGGCCTCCGCCGGGACCGACGATCTGCGCGCGGCCATCGCCGCCAAGCTCAAGAACGACAACGGCATCGAGGTCGCGGCTTCCCAGGTGGTCGTCAGCAACGGGGCCAAGCACAGCCTGCAGAACGCCTTTTATGCGCTGTTGGAAGAAGGCGACGAAGTGATCATCCCCTCGCCCTATTGGGTCAGCTATCCCGAAATGGTGAAGCTCGCCGGGGGCGTGCCGGTGATCGCGCCGACCTTGGAAGAGGACCAGTTCCGTCTGCACGCCAAGGCCCTGGAGCGCATGTGCAATCCGCGCACGCGGGCCCTGGTGCTGTGCAGCCCATCGAATCCGACCGGGGCGATGTACCATGAGGTCGACCTGCGCGCCCTGTTGGAGGTCGTGGTCAAAAAGGATCTCGTCGTCATCGCCGACGAAATCTACGAAAAGCTGGTTTACGGTTCGGCCAAGCACGTCAGCTTCGCCGCGCTGTCGGCCGAGGCCGCCGCGCGGACCATCACGATCAACGGCCTTTCCAAGGCCTATAGCATGACCGGCTGGCGGCTGGGCTACGCCGCCGGGCCCGCCGAAGTCATGAAGGCCATCGACAACCTGCAGAGCCACGCCGCCAGCAATTCGGTCAGCTTCGCCCAGAAGGGCGGCACGGCCGCCATCACCGGGCCGCAGGACGCGGTGGAGGCGATGCGTTCCGAATTCCAGCAACGCCGCGACCTGATGGTCCATTCGCTGCGGGCCATTCCCGGAGTGAGCTGCATCGAACCCGAGGGCGCGTTCTATTGTTTCCCCAACGTCAGCGCCTACTTCGGCATGCAGATCAACGGGAAGACCATCAAGGACAGCACCGACTTCGCTTCGGTCCTGTTGGAAGAGGATTTGGTGGCGGTGGTCCCCGGCGCGGATTTCGGCGCCCCGGATTACATCCGCTTGAGCTACGCCACGGACCGTGGGAGCATCGTCAAGGGCCTGGAGCGCATCACCGATTTTTGCGCCCGTTTGAAGGCGGGCGAAGCCCCGACCCAGGCTTAGGCGTTGCCCCGCAGCCGCGAGGAACAGTTCCAGCGCCGCTTTCTCCAGGAAAAGTACCTGAACGCGACCCGGGCGGTGTATGGGCCCACCGGCTTGAGGCTGGTGCTCGATCACCTGAAACCGGGTTTCAACGTCGGCAAGATTTTCCGGAGCGCGGACGCCTTCGGGGTGCGCGAGGTCCTGCTGGTCGGCATCCCCTGGTTCAATCCGGCCCCGGCGGTGGGGAGTTTCAAGCACGTCAAGGCGCGTTTTTTCCCGGACTTCGCCCAGGCCCATGCGGCTTTGGCCGCGGAAGGGGTCGCCTGTTACAATCTTGAAGTCGACGCCCAGCAATCCTTGGTCGACGCGCCGCTCCCGGAATCCTGCGCCCTGGTCCTCGGCAACGAAGGGGTGGGTCAGAGTTTCCGGCGGGAGGATTTTCCGGGCGTCGGAGCCCTGCGCATCCCCCAGTGGGGGCGCGCCCAGAGTTTGAACGTGAGCGTAGCCGCGGCGTTGGGAATGTACGAGTATTGCCGGCGCTGGGCCAAAGACCCGGGCCCGACGATACTGCCCGACCGCATCCAAACCAAGTACGATCCCCGGCCTTGATGCCGGGGTTGAAACGCCGTTCCCGCACTGGAGACTAGGAGGAAGACCATGCGCAAAGCCCTTTCCATCCTCGGCTTGGCCGGCTTTATCGCCGCCGGCCTGCACGCCGGTGATGGCGCCAAGAGCGCGACCAGCGGAGTGTCCCCCGACGAGGCCTGGCGCATGCTCGCCGCCGGCAACGAACGCTTCGCCCGCGGCCTTGAAGTGCGGCCCCACGTCGACGCCGAGGCGCGGCGTGAACTCGCCCACGCCCAGCGGCCTTGGGCCGTGGTGGTTTCGGGCTCCGACAGCCGGGTCTGCCCGGAGATCGTCTTTGACCAGGGCCTCGGCGACCTTTATGTGGTCCGCAACGGCGCCTCGGTGGTAAAGAGCGAAGTGGAATTGGGCTCCATCGAGTACGCGGTGCGCAATCTCGGCGCCAAGCTCGTGGTCGTCATGGGCAACTCCAAGAACGATTTGGTGAACCAGGCGGTCGCCGGCGGAGCGAACGCCAAGGACGATGGCACCTCGATCGCCAAGCTTGAAGCGGACATCCAGCCCGCCGTCGACGAAGGCGCGGACCGGGTCGCCCGCATCAGCGACACCGACACCCTGCGCGCCGAAACCACGGAAAAGAACGTGCTATTCGAAATCAAGCAGATGCTGAAGCTCTCGCCCTACCTGGCCGCGAAAGTCGAGTCCGGGGAAGTCAAGGTCATCGGCGGCGTCTACCATCTGGAAAACAATCGGGTGGTGTGGCTGGGCGAACACCCTTCCGAAAAGGAAATCCTGGCGGGCAAGAAGCCCTGACCCTGGACGGCTGGGAGGCTTGCCTTCGGGCCAAAGGCTGACTAAGATCATGGTTCACCCCGCAAAGGCCCGCCCGCACCGGTGGGCCTTTGCGTCATTTGCAGGCGGCAAGGGCCTTGCTTTCCAGGGCCGGGCTTTTCGGGGAATAAGGTCGGCCAAGCCCGGGCTTTTTTGGCTTCGGTCGGAACGCCTGTTCCACTCGATCGGCTCCAAGTTCGTCGCCGGTGACGGCGCCCAGTCAGGATGACCATGACCCGAGAAGAAATCGCCGGGCTGTTTGATCTGCCCTTCTTTGAGCTCCTGCACCGGGCGCACGAAGTCCATCACCGCGCGTTCCCCCAAGGGGAGATCCAGCTCGCCACCTTGATCTCCATCAAAACGGGGGCCTGCCCCGAGGATTGCAGTTACTGCGCCCAGAGCGCGCGCTACGACACGAAATTGCCCGCCCAGGCGATGATGGACCCTTGCGCCGTGGTGGAGGCCGCGAAGAAGGCTGTCGCCGCCGGGGCGACCCGCTTTTGCATGGGCGCCGCGGGGCGAGCTCCTTCGACGAAGGACTTGGCGGCGGCCGAAGCCATGGTGCGGGGCGTCAAGGCCCTGGGCCTGGAAACCTGCCTGACCTTGGGCATGCTGTCGTCCGATCAGGCCCGGAGCCTCAAGGACGCGGGCTTGGATTTCTACAACCACAATCTGGACACGAGCCGGGAATATTACGGGGAAATCGTCACGACCCGCACCTACGAGGACCGCTTGGGGACCCTGGCGGCCGTGCGGGAAGCGGGCATCAAGGTTTGCAGCGGCGGCATCCTGGGCATGGGGGAGAGCCGCGCCGATCGGGTCGGATTGGTGTGGGAATTGCACCGCCTTTCGGAGGCGCCCGAGAGCGTGTCCATCAACCGCCTGATTCCCATGAAGGGCACGCCCTTGGCCGAGACCGGCGCTTTGGACGATTTCGAGTTCGTCCGCATGATCGCGGTCGCGCGGATCGTCTTCGAACACAGCCAGGTGCGGCTTTCGGCGGGGCGGGAAAGCATGGACGACGCGTTGCAGGCCCTTTGTTTTTACGCCGGGGCCAACAGCATTTTCCACGGCGAAAGGCTTTTGACCGCGGGGAACGCCGACGCCCTGCGGGACGCGGAATTGCTTCGGCGCCTGGATTTGCGGGTGGCCGAGCCCCACGCCTGCGCCAAGCTGGCGGAAGCGTAAGGGCGGGGATTCCGCCAAGAACGGGTAAGCGTGCGTTAAGGAAGGCTCAGGGTGTGGGCCGGGCTCCCGGGATCGGGGGCCCCGGAGAGGTGCCCGGGAGGGGGCGCCGGACCGCAAGGCCGGAAATGGGATGCAGGGAGAGCACAACGACAGCCGTCGGGGGTACTATGGCAGTTGAAGGGCAAATGACGCTTAAGGTCGCCGCGACCAGCAACCCGGCCACCGTCGCCGGCGCGATCGCCAACAACATCCGGGAAGGCCGGGCGGTGGAACTCGTCGCCATGGGTCCCAACAGCGTCAACCAGTCGGTGAAGGCCGTCGCGATCGCCCGGGAATACCTCCGGGACGATTTCGTGGATTTGGCCTGCCGTCCGGAGTTCATGCATCTGTCGATCGACGGCGAAGAAAAAAGCGCCATCAAGCTGGTGGTGCTCACCCGGCAAGCCTGAGGGGCGAAAGGGAAGCATGTCCGCCTATGTTCAAGCCTTCGAAGGCCGCGGCCCGCGTTCGAGCGGGGAGGTGCGGGCCCATGCGACGGCCGTCCTGATCGGGGACGTGCGCCTGGGGGACCAAGTCAGCCTGTGGCCCCACGCGGTGGTGCGCGCCGACTACGGCGAGATCGTCATCGGGGACGGCTCCAACGTCCAGGACTGCGCCGTCATCCACAACGACCACCAGCATCCCGCCGTCATCGGCAAGGATTGCGTCATCGGGCACGGAGCCGTCGTCCACGGCTGCACCATCGGCGACCGCTGCCTCATCGGGATCGGGGCGATCGTCCTCAACGGGGCGCAGATCGGCGAAGAAAGCGTGATCGGGGCGGGAGCGCTCGTCCCCGAAGGCAAGATCCTGCCCCCGCGTTCCCTGGTCCTCGGCGTTCCCGGAAAGCTGTTGCGGAGCGTCAGCGACGAGGAACTGCGCCGCACCGTCGTCGGCGCCCAGCATTACCGGGAGCACGCCCAAAGCGAGCTGCCCCGTTTGGAGCTCAAAGGCTGATGGCGGGACAGGCCGATCTCGAGGGGGCGCTGGCCCAGGCCCGCGCGGGGGCGCTCAAGCCCCTGGTGCTGGTCTACGGGGACCAGGAATACCTGGTGCGGCAGGCCTATGACCGCCTGCTGGAGGCGCTGGTCCCGGAAGAGTTGCGGGCCTTCAATTTGGAGCAGTTCGACGGGGCCCGCGTCGAGGCGCGGGTCCTGCTCGACAGCCTGGCGACGCCCCCGATGATGGGCGGGGCCAAGGCCGTCGGCGTGGCCGACGCCCGCTTTTTCCAGTCCAAATCCAACGCCGGAGACGTCCTGGGCAAGGCCCAGGAAAAGTGGCTCGCGGGGGAAACCCTTCCGGCGCTGAGGCAATTGGGACGCGCGGTGGCGATGGCGGGCTGGACCTGGGAGGAAGCCGCGCAGGCGCCCGGGGAACAGTGGGATGCGGCCTTGGATTTGGACCAGGGGGAGGGAAACCGCCTCTCCAAGGCGTGGATGTCCGAGGCTTTGGCCCAGGCCCTGCGCTCCGCGCTGGACGAGCCCGCCCAGGGCGACGACGCCGCCGTGTTGGAGGAGGGGCTCAAAACCGTCCTGGAGCAGCCGGGGATCACGCTGGTGTGCGCGACCTCCAGCGCGGACCAGCGGAAACGCCTGTTCAAGCTTTTCCATGAAAAGGGCTGCGTCCTGGATTTCAAGGCGGCCGAACGGGGCGAACAGGTCGTGCAGACCGCCCGGGTTTTCCTGGCGGCGCAGCTCAAACAGCGCGGCTTGGCCATGAAGCCCCGCCTGGGGGAGAAACTGGCGGCGGCCTGCGGCAAGGATTTGGGCCTCCTGGAGCAGGAACTTTCCAAGCTGGAAGCCTGGATCTGGCCCCGCACCGAGATCGCCGAAGAGGATTTGGCGGTGGTATGCCTGCCGCGGCCCGAGGAAAAGGTCTACGCGATCATCGACGCCATGGCTTCCCGGAATCCGGGGCAGGCCTTGCGCCAGTTGCGCCATTTTCTGGGCCTGGAAAAGGACGCCCGCTTCCAGATTTTCGCGCTATTGTGCGGCGAAGTGCGCAAGCTTTTGTTGCTGCGCGCGTTGCTGGACGAGGGGATGATCCCGGCGCGGGTGTCGGACGAGAGCGTGTTCAAGGCCCAGGTGCATCCGCGCCTGGGGCGTGAACTGCCGCCGGCGTTGGCGGCGGCCTGGCGCAAAACGAACGCCTGGGCCCAGTTCCAGACGCTCAAGCGTGCGCGCGCCTTTGAGACCCGCCAGCTCAAAGGTTTTTTGGAGTTCCTGGCGGAGGCCGACGTCCTGCTGAAAAGCGGAGGCGCCGAACATGAGGCGGTTCTCGAGGAACTAGCCCTGCGTTTTTGCGGGGTGCGCGAGGAAACCGTACTTTGAAAACCATGCAGAAGCGTTTTAAAAAGAATTGGAACGTCGCCCTAGGGGCGCTGGCGCTGGCGCTGGCGGTTTCGGCGCGCGCGGATGCCCCGGCGGGGGCCGTCCCCGCGCCGCCCAAGAATTGGGCGGGAGCCAATACGCTTTTGGAAAACCAGGATTACGCCGCCGCCGCCGCCGCGTACGAGGCCCTGGGCGAACAGTCCGGGCGCAAGCGCGAATGCTGGCGCCAAAACAACTGGGGCTTGGCCCTGTTGCGCCTGAACAAACCCGCGGAAGCCGTGGAACATTTTGAAAAGGCCGTCGAAGTCGATCCCGGGAATTTCACCCCGCGGGCGAACTTGGGAGCCGCCTGGGAACGCGTCGGCGACCGCACCAAGGCCTTGGACGTCTACCGGCGCGCCCTGGAACTGATCAAACAAAGCAACCAGGCCCTGATGAGCGGCGCTTCCAGCCCGGCCTTGGAACGGGAACGCCAGGCCCAGACGGGGGTCAGCCCCACGGCCCGTTTGGAAGAGAAAGCCTCCCAACTCAGCGGGGACGACCTTAAGGAGGCCCTGCGCAAGGCCAGCGAGCTGTTGGACGCCGGCAAGTACCAGGAAGCCAGCGCCGCTTACGCGGCCATCGGGCAGACCGCGCCCGCCCAACGCGAAGGGTGGCGCCTCAACAATTGGGGGCTTTGTTATTTGCGCCTCGGGGACGCCTTGACCGCGCGGGAGCGCCTGGAACGTTCGGTGGAAGTGTTTCCCGGGAATCCGGTGGCCTGGAACAACCTGGCGATCGCCTGCGAACAATTGGGCCTGGTCGACCGGGCCAAGGAAGCCTTGACCCAAGCGGCCGGGCCTTCCGGGTCCGGCGGGGATCCTCAACGTTTTGAACTCAGCCGCGTGAAGCTGGATTTCGCGGCCGAGCGCCGCCGTTGGGAGGCCCTGAGCCGATGACCCCGTACGGGAACGCGGGGATTGGGGCCCGGGACCTTCGGTTCCGGGTCTTTTCATGCGCGGGCGTGTTCGCCCGCGCGATGGTTTGCGCGTTCGGCGTGTTTTTGAGCGCCGCTCCGGCCGCGGCGGCGAAATTGGAGCTGCCCTTCCTGAAGGAAGGCGTGCGCCTGTCGGTGAGCAAATCCGCCTATTGGCGCTACGAAATGGTGGAAATCCAGGCCGACGCCCCGGAAGCCGCGGCGTTGGGTTCTGGCGTGCTGGAAGTGCGCATCTTCAAGGACGGGGCGCCGGTGGAGGGGATGCCGGGGCGGGAGGCGTGCCTTTTACGCTGGGACGCGAATCTGAGGGTCTGGCGGGGACGTTGGCCGATCCCCTGGAATCCGCGTCTGGGAGAATACGAGGCGCGGCTCGCCGAACCCGCGGCCGCCGGGACGGGCGCCGAACACGTGTATTTTTCGGGGCCGGGAACCACGCGCACGGCCCGGGTGGCGGAGGGCCATTGGAGCGCTTCCTGCACGTTCACCCTGCGCGGCCGCAAGCCGCGGGACCTGCCGCCCGGGTTTTCGGTGATGACTTTGGAGCCCGGGCACAGCGGCTACCGTTTTCCCGGCCCTGAGGGCGGCCCTCGCACGTGGCAGAACGCCTTTTCCTGGGCCCAGTTCATGGGCGCGGACGCTTTCTGGCACTGCGCCTTGCAGACCCAGGTGTGGCCGGGCCAGTCGCCCGAAGACCTGCCCTGGAACCGGCGGGATCTGGAGATGATCGACACCTTCGCGGGCGAAGCGCGCAGCCGCGGGGTGGGGTATGGGGCCTATATGCTGACCTTCCTGGTCGGCGGGGATTTCAAACGGACCGATTACGAATTCACCTTGGGCTTCGACCGGGCCACGGGGGGGCTGACGCCCTTGCGCTTCATCAGCATGGCCGACAGCAAACGCCAACGCGAGATCGCCGCGGCGATCAAACGCCTTCAGGCGACCCCCGGGGTCGACTTTATCGGCATGGACTATGTGCGCGCCAACACCGGCGGCCTGGAGTTCACGGACGAGTTCCTCAATGACCTGGATTTGGAGGTGCCGGAGGAAATCCGGCGCGCCGGGGTCCGGGAACGTCGTATGTGGCTGGGGCGGCATCTCGCCTACGATTCCGACAAGCGTCTCCACGACCTCTGGGACTGGTGGCGCGCCCATTACGTGTCGCTGGTGCTCAAGGGAATCCTTGAGGACGCCCACGTCGAAAAACCGGTCTGGGTCTTTTCGCTGGGCTGGAAGCAGGGCCACCAGCACGGCCAGGATCCGCGCATGCTGGTGGACGCCGGCATCAGCTTCAACGCGCCCATGTTTTATGAGGCCGACGCCGAGCAGTATCCCGCCATGCTTTCGGACTGGAAAGCTTACCTGGCCGACACCGGCGGGGTGCTGGTCCTGGGGCAAGTGGTGGATTCCAAGTTGCTGCATCCGCGCCCGGGCTTGAACGGACCCGAGGAGCACCTCAAGCGCCACCTGGAATCTCTGGGGGAACTCGGGCCTTCGGTGGATCGGCTGGGCTTTTTTTGGCACGACCTGAACCGCGCGGTCGCCGGCGGACGCGGAGCGGAGGGGCTACGCGAGTGGGCGCTGGCGGGGGCGTCCTCTTTCGCGCGTCTGCGCGAGTCCGTGGGGGTCGTGCCCGTGGCGCTGGCGGTCAGCGTGGCGGGGGCCGCCCCCAAGCTGAGCGGCTGCGTCCGGATCAGCAATCTGGGGCCGACCGCACTGGACAAGGTGCGCGTTGCGGAAGTCTGGACACCCGGCCTGGGATCGTCCAGTCCGGGGCTGTGGTGGGTGCGGGACCTTAAAGCGGGGGAGACGAGGGAGCTGACGTTCACGGTGGCGGTGACCCCGCGATTCGTGCGGGAGCGCTTCAAGACCGGCAAAGAGGAACGCATGGTGGCCTTCAAGGCCGAACCCTGGGATCAGGGGCCGGTGGGGCGGCCGGACGTGGCCTTCGTTTATTGGCGCCCGGAAGCGAAAGCCGCGCCCAAACCCGAAGGAAAAGCGGCCGGCAAAGGCGGACCGCGCCTGAAGGGGAAACGGAGGCCGAAGGCGTGAAGGCGACGGTTTGGACGGCGGCGTTCCTGGCCGCGGTGGCGCTGCTCGGCCGCGGGGCTTTCGGGGCGGAGTTGGCGCGTTTCCGCTGCGAACGCCCCCAACCTTGGGAGCAAGGGGCCCTGCGCAACGTTTCCGCGGCCGCGGCCCTGATCGATGGGGCGGTCATCGCCCCCGGGGCGGTGTTTTCCTTCAACGCCGCGGTGGCTTCCGGGCGGGCGAATTTCGTCGAAGGCACGAGCTTTTTAGCCGGGCGCGAGGTGCGCTCCGTGGGCGGAGGCATCTGCCAGGTGAGTTCGGCGCTTTACAACGCCGTGCTGTTGGCGGGCCTGGAGGTGCAGGAACGCGCGAACCATAGCCTGTACGATCCCGCCGAGGCCTATGTCGAACCGGGAAGGGACGCCATGGTCAGCGTGGAGGGCGGCAGCGATTTCCGGTTTCGCAATTCGACGGCGCACCCCTTGACGCTTTCCGCCCGGGCCGATGGCGGGGCGGTGGAAGTGGCGGTGTTCGGCGTCCAACGGCATGCGCGTAAGCGCTGGATTTCGACTGAAATCGTGGCCCGCGACCCTGCCCGGGATTTGACCCGCAGCGCGTCCGCGTTGGCCCCAGGGGAGCGGCGTCGGGTGCGTCCGGGCTTTGACGGCCTGACGGTGCGGGTGAGTTTGTGCGCGGCGGCCTCCGGGGAAACGCAGTGCACCGGCGTGAGCTTGGACCATTATGCCCGGGTCGACGGACTCTGGCGGGTTGGTTCGGAAAGGGACTTTCGATGAATCGGCGCATGCTCGGCGCGTTCGTCGGTACGCTCGTGGCGCTGGCGGCCGGAGGCTGGCTGTATTGGAATCAGCGCAGCCAAGCCGCGGCGGAAAAGGCGGCCGCGATGCGCGAAGAGTGGATGGACTATATCCAGGACGTTTTGCCGGGTTTTGATGCCGGGATGCGGGAAGCTGTTTCGGCTTTGCAGGCGCAAGACAACCCCTCCACGAGAAACCAGTTGAACGGGGGCTGTGAGGCCTTGCGTTCATCCTGGGAAAAAGCGGAGGCTTTCGAAAAGGCTTATGGCCGAGGGTTCCTACCGGGTTTGGATGAGGCGGTGAACTGGCATCAAAATGCGGTGCAAATAGCCGATTCTTGGTCCCGCTTGGCGTTTCGAAATCGGGCCCTGGTGGAACAAACTTTGCCGGGGGCCGAAACGATTCGAAAAAACCTTGCTTGGAGCCTGGAAAGCCAGGAAGTTAATTTGGAAAAATCGGGAATTTTAAGCCCGGAAGAGATTCGGGTTTCCCGGGAAAACCTCGAAAAGTTGACGGTGGCCCTGAAAGTACCGAACATTCGCCCATTTTCCTCATATTCCGGGCTTTCCCGAAAGAAGCCAAAGGCCCGCAACGAAAAACCAAAAACCGCACCTTGACCGTTCAGGGGTTTTGGTGTTATTTTCTATCTCGAAAGTCCATTTCAGCGGTTAAAACCGAGAGGTCAGAATGCCCCGTCGCACAGCGTTTGTTCTTGGAGCTCTCCTGGCCCTGGCCGCAGCGGCCAAGGCGGACACGAATTACGCGAATCAGGTGCTGCAGATCGGCGTCGGCGCGCGCGCCCTGGGTATGGGCGGTGCGAACGTCGCGGTAGCGGACGATTCCAGCGCGACCTATTGGAATCCGGCCGGTCTGCCTGGCATCAAAGACGTCGACCTTCAGATCATTCAACAGGCCACCCAGAATTCGACCCTGGCCTTGGACACCAACGGCGTTGGTAGCCAATACACGTTTGTCTCGGGCGGCTGGACCCCGGGCAGTTGGGGTTCGCTGGGCTTGGCGATCATGCGCTTTGGCGTCAGCGGGATTCCCCAAGTTTCCGCGACAACGAATGCGGACGGGTCGCCCAATCAAGAGGGGACCTTCAGCGAAAGCGACTGGGCCGTGTTGCTGGGTTACGGCAAGCAGATCATCCCCGGGATTTCGGCGGGCTTGACCGCTAAAATCCTGATGGGGGGCACCAGCGGCTTAACCGCGGACGCTTCCAACGGAATTACCGGCGATTCGAACTACAGCTATTTCGGCGCCGACCTTGGCGTGTTGGTGAAGTTCGGAGCCTGGGTGCCGGCTTTGGAAGGTTTGAACTTCGGTTTGAACCTGCAGGACGTGGCCAACGGCGGGGTCAAGTGGTCTTCCAGCTCGACCAGCGATCAGGTGGACATGAACGCCAAGACCGGTCTCGCCTACACCCTGCCCTTTGACGTGCTGCGGGACAACGGCTTCAAGGTCACGGCGGCCCTGGACGCGGATCCGGAATACTCCACTCTGATGCACTACGGCGCGGAACTCTGGTACAAGGAGACCCTGGCACTGCGCGCCGGCGTGCGCGATTTCACCAGCGGCCAGCAGGGCAGCGAAGTCAGCTACGGCCTGGGCCTCAAGCTCTTCAAGATGATCGAGTTCGACTACGCTTACATCAATTACGAGCTGACGCCGATCCAGTACGCCAGCCTGCAGCTCACCTTCTAAACGCCTTCCAAACAGGAAATTTTAGAGGCGCCCGGGAATTCCGGGCGCCTCTTGTCATGCAGGGCCCTGGAAGTTTCGCGGATTTTTTGTTTGAACCTAGGGCATTGACGGGGAAATAGTCCATCCGGGTTCCCCCACCGTTCACTCGACGGATTTACGCCATGGCGACCGTGCCTCCCAAGAAGGAAAGTTACGGCTATTTCGATCGGCCGAACAAAGAGTACGTCATCACCCGCCCGGACACGCCCCTGCCCTGGATCAATTACCTGGGGACGGACGAATATTGCGCCCTGTTCAGCCATACGGCCGGAGGCTATTCCTTTTACAAGGACGCGGGACTGCGGCGGATCACCCGCTACCGCTACAACAACATCCCCTTGGACTCCAACGGCAGGTACCTGTATCTGCGGGACGACGACAGCGGGGAATTCTGGTCGACCACCTGGCAGCCCACCCGCAATCGGCTGGATAAGTACAAGTACCAATGCCGCGTGGGCTTGAGCTACAACGTCGTCAACAGCGATTACAACGGGATCGCCACCGAAGGCACCTATTTTGTCCCCCAGAACGAAACCCTCGAAGTCTGGCGGGTGCGCGTCACCAACCACACCAAGAAGCCCCGCAAGCTGACGGCGGTCTCATTCGTGGAGTTCTGCCTGTGGGACGCGCTCAACGACATGACGGACTTCCAGTACAACCTGAACATCGCCGAGATGGAGGTCGACAAAAAGAGCTCGACGCTCTACCACCTGTCGCGTTACCGCGTCCAGAAGGACCATTACGCCTATTTCAGCGTCAACAAGCCCTTGGCCGGTTTCGACACCGAACGCGAACAATTTTTGGGCCCTTGGGGCAGCCTGGAAGCGCCGCGCAGCGTCCGTGAGGGCAGGGCCGCCAACACGATCGCCAGCGATTGGGCTCCGGTGGGTTCGCACCAGATCAAGCTGAACCTCAAGCCAGGCCAGACCGAAGAGCTGATATTTGTGCTCGGGTTCGGGTTCAAGCGCGGGGATCGGGAAGATCGGATCGCCCATTTCAAGAAGCCGGCCAACGTGCAGGCCGCCTTGGACGCCCTGGCGAAAACTTGGTCCTCGAACCTGAGCCGCTTCCAGGTGGAATGTCCCGACGAGGACGTGAACCTGATGGCGGGATTGTGGAACCAATACCAGTGCCGCACGACCTTCAATTGGTCGCGCTCGGCCAGCTATTACGAGGCTGGAATCGGCCGGGGCATGGGTTTCCGGGATTCCAACCAGGACACCATGGGCTTCGTCTACCAGGTCCCCGAAAAAGTGCGGCAGCGCCTGATCGATCTGGCCAGCACCCAATTCCCGGACGGTTCGGCCCGCCATCAATACCAGCCTTTGACCAAGAAGGGCAACGGCTTCGGCTATTCGGACGACCACCTTTGGCAGCTGCTCTCGACGGCGGCCTACCTGCGCGAAACCGGCGATTTGAGCCTGTTGGACGAAAAGGTGCCTTACGACGACGGCAGCGCGTCGGACTACTATGGCCATCTGACCCGTGCCCTCAATTTTACCTGGACCCAGGTCGGCCCCCACGGTCTGCCCAAGATTTTGAAGGCCGATTGGAACGACTGCATGAACCTCGACCAGGGCAAAGTCGAGGCCGGCAGGATCAAAGACAGCCGGGCCGAATCCGTCATGGTCGCCCAGCAGTTCGTCAAGGCCTGCGCCGACATGCAGGACATCGCCCGTTGGGCCGGCAGGCCCCAGGACGGGAAACTTCACCTCAAACGCGGGGCGGAAATGGCCGCGCGTATCGAAAAGGCGGCCTGGGACGGGGACTGGTATGTCCGCGCTTTCACCGAAGAGGGGTCGCCCGTCGGCAGTCATAGGTGTAAAAAAGGGAGCGTCATTCACCTGAATTCCCAGAGCTGGGCGGTTCTCTCCGGCGCGGCTCCCGAAGGCCGCGGCCGCAAGGCCATGGATTCCGTCAAAAAACTCATGGCCACCGAGCACGGCATCGTGTTGAATTATCCGGCCTATCAGGAGTACGATCCTAAACTGGGCGCGATCACCTTGCTTCCGGCGGGCTTCAAGGAGAACGGCGCGATTTTCTGCCATCCGAACCCCTGGGCGATGATCGCCGAGACGATCCTGGGCCGCGGAGATCAGGCGCTGGAGTACTACAAGGCCATCCTGCCGGCGGCCCGCAACCGGATCGCCCATATCCATCGCACCGAACCGTACGTGTACGCGCAGATGATCGCCGGCAAAGAAAGCCCCAAGTTCGGCCAAGCCAAGAACAGCTGGCTGACGGGGACCGCCGCCTGGAATTTCATCGCCATCAGCCAGTACATTCTCGGGTGCCGGGCGGAATTCGACGGTCTGGTGATCGACCCCTGCATCCCGAAAAAGTGGAAGGGATACAAGCTCGTCCGGAAGTTCCGGGGGGCCGAATACCGGATCACGGTCGACAACCCCAAAGGCGTGAGCAAGGGCGTGCGGTCCATGGTCGTGGACGGTTCGCCCGTGAAGGGCAACAAGGCGCCGGTGTTCACCGGCGGCGTGCACCAGGTCGAGGTCGTCCTCGGCTGAGCGGGTCAGGGGAATCCAATTCCTTAGGGAGCGGACATGGCGGGAAAATCGGGTCGGCGTCTGGGAATCATCACGGCGGGCGGGGACTGCCCGGGATTGAACGCGGTCATCCGCGCGGTGGTCCGGTCCTCGGCTTCGCGGGGCTTCGAAGCGGTCGGTTTCAAGGACGGATACCGGGGTTTGGTCCTGGACGACACGCTCCCGCTCGACAGCGACTCGGTTTCGGGGATTTTGACCGAGGGGGGGACCATCTTGGGGTCCTCCAATCGGGACGATCCTTTCCGCTTTATCGAAGATTTTTCCAAGCCGGGAAAGCCCCAGGACCGCAGCGTCGACTGCGTGCGCAATTTGAAGAAGCACGGCGTGGAGGTGCTTTTTGTGCTCGGCGGGGACGGGTCCATGACCGTGGCCCGCGGTCTCGAACGCAAGGGGATCAAGGTCGTCGGCGTCCCCAAGACCATCGACAACGACCTTCGCGGGACCGACCGGTGTTTTGGGCACGACACCGCCGTCCTGGTGGCGGCCGAGGCCATCGACCGTCTGCATACGACGGCAAGTTCCCATCACCGCGTCATGGTGGTCGAATTGATGGGCCGCGAGGCGGGTTGGCTTTCGTTGCGGGCGGGGCTGGCCTCCGGGGCGGACGCCATTTTGATCCCGGAAATCGCGTGTTCGGCCGAGGCGGTGGCCGAGGTCGTCCGCAAGCGCAAAGCCTCAGGGCGGTCCTCGAGCATCGTCGTGGTCGCCGAAGGGGCCAAACCCGGCGGCAAGGCCCAGGTGCGCCAGATCGTCAAAGGTTCCCCGGAACCGGTGCGTTTGGGGGGCGTGGGGGACGTTTTGGCCAAGGAAATCGAACGGATTTCCGGCGTGGAATCCCGGGCGGTGGTCCTGGGACACATCGTCCGCGGAGGCACCCCCTCGGCTTCGGATCGCGTTTTCGCCACGGCTTTGGGCGTGGCCGCCGTGGACCTCTACCTCAAAGGCGGGCACGGCCGGATGGTCACCCATCAGGAGGGCGGTTCCTACGGCTCCGTTCCCTTATCGACGGTCGCCGGAAAAGTCCGTCTGGTGCCGGCCAAACACCCCCTGATCCTCACCGCCCGGGCGATGGGCGTCAGTTTGGGGGATTGAACCGGGTTTTTCGGGTTTGGGGCCGCCGGGAGGCTCCCGGCGGCGAGGCGGGCGTTGATTTCCGGGGGACCTCAGCCTAAACTGTTCCGCGATGACACGACGCGAGGGGTGCGCCCCTGGGAACGTCGTGTCTTTTTATTTCGCCCCTTTCGCCGCGAAAGGGGCAGCCCGCCGGGGCTTTCCGGGCGGTCGTTTTTGAGGCATCCCCCCCGCATGCCGATCCCGGGCGTGGTCCTGCGCATCGCCGCCTCCCTCGCGCTTTGGCCCCTGGCCGCCGGTCTTTTGGCGGCTCTCGGCAGGCTTCTGTGGGCCTTGCCTTGGGCGCAGGGCGATCTGCCCTGGTTCGCGGGCGGGTTCGTGGCCTATCTGCTGGTGCAGGTGCTCCTATGGCGGCCCTTGTTTTTGTACGTCATGGGGCATGAGCTCACCCACGCCCTTGCCGCCATCCTCCAGGGCGGTAAGGCCGACGATATGCACGTCAGCACCAAGGGCGGCCAAGTCAAGGTGAACCGTTCCAATTTCGTCGTGAACCTGGCCCCCTATTTTTTCCCCATCTATACGGTGGGGGCGTGTCTGGTGTGGGCGATCGCCGCTGAACGCTTTCAACCCGTGTTGAGCGCGGTGGTGGGCTTCACGTTGGCCTTCCATTTCGCCCTCACGTTCTATTCCTTGAAACAGCACCAGAGCGACATCGCCGAAGTGGGGTGGTTTTTCGCCATTCCATTGATTCTGGCGTTGAACACGGTCATCAGCGTCCTCGTCCTGCGTCTCATGGCGCCGGAAGGGGTCTCGTTGAAGGCCTTCTTCGTGGACACTGGAGTGGTGCTGGCCGCCGCGGCGCGCTGGATCCGCCTCCGGGTCTGACAGGGGTCATGTCGAAAAAAACCTTCGTTCTCGACACCAACGTCCTGGTCCACAATCCCAACGCGGTCTTTCTTTTTGACGACAACCAGGTGGTCGTGCCCCTGGTGGTCATCGAGGAGCTCGACAACCTCAAAAAATATCTCGACGAGCGCGGCCGCAACGCCCGGGCCGTGTCCCGGCTTTTGGACGAACTGCGCCAGGGCGGAGATCTCGCCCGAGGCGTGACCCTGCCGAAGGGGGGGCTGCTGAGGGTGGAAATGGAAGTCAACGCCCCCCTTCCTCCCGCGCTCGACGCGGACAAGGTGGACAATACGATCCTGCGCACCGCCTTGGGCCTGCAAAAACGTGGTGAGGATGTCCGTTTCATCAGCAAGGATATCAACGCCCGCATCAAGGCCGACGCCCTGGGCATCCAGGCCGAGGATTTCGAGAACGCCAAGGTCGACATCGAGACCCTGTACAAAGGTTGGACCGAATTGACCGTCGACAAGGAGGTCATCGATACGCTTTACCGCGAAAAGCGCATCGCCGACGTGCGTCCGCTCGGCGCGGGTCCCTTTTTCGCCAACGAATTCCTGCTGCTGCGCAGCGTCGAAAACCCCAACCATTCCGCGATCGCCCGGGTGGACAAGGATTTTTCCGCGCACACCATGGTCTGGGGCGAAAAGGACGCGTGGAGCATCCGAGCTTTGAATGTCGAGCAGAAGTTCGCGATGGATTTGCTGCTGGATGACGCCGTCGAATTGGTGACCCTGGTCGGGACCGCCGGCACCGGAAAGACGCTTCTGGCGATGGCCGCCGGCCTCCAGCGGGTGGTGGAGGACAAAAAGTACCGCAAGGTGCTCATTTCCCGTCCGGTGATCCCCTTGGGGAAAGACATCGGCTACCTGCCCGGAAGCAAGGACGAAAAGCTCAAGCATTGGATGCAGCCGATTTTCGACAACCTCGAGTTCCTGACGGGACAGAACGGCGAAGACGAGGACAACGGCGCCCACGTCGACTACCTGGTGGAAACGAACAAGCTGGAACTGGAGGCGGTGACCTATATCCGCGGTAGGAGCCTGCCGCGCCAGTGGGTCGTCGTCGACGAGGCCCAGAATTTGACGCCCCATGAGGTCAAGACGATCGTCAGCCGCGCCGGGGAAGGCACCAAGGTCGTGCTGACGGGCGATCCCTACCAGATCGACAACCCGTATTTGGACTCCGAGTCCAACGGGCTGGCGTTTTTGGTGGAGAAGTTCAAGGGTCAGCCCACCTTCGGGCACGTGACGCTGTCCCGGAGCGAACGCTCCAAGCTGGCGGCGCTCGCCGCCCAGCTGCTGTAAGGATGATGGAAGCCCGGGGAAGGGAAGCGGGCGCATATCTGCTCGTCCGCTTTTCGTCCCTGGGCGATGTCGTGATCGCCACCGCGGCCGCGCGGGTGTTGCGCGCGGCGCGGCCGCGGGCCCGGGTGATCCTGGCGACCAAGGCCGCTTTCGCGCCGATCCTGGCCGCCCAGCCGGATTTGGACGAAGTCTGGCCCCTCGGGGCCGAAGGCTTGGGAGCGCTTATCCGGCGCGTCCGGGCCGCCCGTTTCGACGCCGTCGTCGATCTCCACGGGAATTTTCGCTCCCGCCTGCTCGGGTTGGCCTCGGGCGCGAAGGTGAGCCGTTGGCGCAAGGGCTCCCTCAATCGGCGGGCCCGGGTTTGGGCCCGCCCATTCGCGGGACTCTGGGCGCCGCCGCCGCCGGTGTATGAACGTTACGCCGCCGCCGCCGCCCGCGCCGTCGGCCTCCCGGCTCCGGAGCGGGGCAAGGCGCCCCTGCCCCGTCTGGGGATAGCTCCTTCCGCCGCCGAGTGGGCGGCCGCTTGGCTCGCCTCCGCAGGCCTCGGCCCGGACGAGCCGCTGCTGGCCGCGGCGCCGGGCGCGGCCTGGCGGGCCAAACGCTGGGACGCCGAGGCCTTCGGGCGCTGTTTGGGGCTGGCGGCCCGGGCTGCCGGGGCGCGGGTGCTCTTGGTGGGCTCGCCGGGCGAGAGCGCTTTGTTGGACGAAGTGGCCGCGGTCGCCGCGGCTGCCGGCGCCGAAGGCATCGTGCGCGGGGACGCCGGAGCGGGAGGCGATTTGACCCGCACCGCCGCCTTGCTGAAGACGGCCGGGGCGTTTTTGGGCCACGATTCCGGTCCGGCCCATGTGGCGGCGGCCTTGGGCGTCCCGCCCACGGTCCTTTTCGGGCCCACGGTCCGGGAGTTCGGGTTCGTCCCGGCTTCGCCGGAGGGCAAAGTCTTTGAGACGGCCCTGCCGTGCCGACCCTGTTCGTTGCACGGCGGGGACGCCTGTCCCTTGGGCCACCACGACTGTCTGCGCACGATCGCCCCGGAGGCGGTGGCGGAGCATCTGGCGGCGACGTTGGCTTCGCGAGGAAGGAACGCGTGAAACCCAGGCTTTCCATTTTGGCTTTGGCGAAGGACGAGGAAAGGCGCATGCCGGCCTTTTTCGGGTCGCTCAAGCCCCTCGGACTTCCCCACGAGGTCGTGATCGTCGACAGCGGTAGCCGGGATCGCACCGCGGCGGTCGCCCGCAAGGCGGGAGCCCGGGTGTTGCGCGTCCCTTGGGAAGGCTTTGCGGCCACCCGTAACCGGGCTTTCGGGTCCTGCCGCGCGGATTGGATACTGGTGTTGGACGCCGATGAAAACCCGGATTCCGGCTTGCTCGCCTCGGTCGAACGCGCGGTCCTTTTGGAGCCGCCCGCGGTGTGGTCGGTGAACCGCCTGAACTATTTCTTGGGCAAGCCGATCCGCCACGGGGGCTGGCATCCGGATCGGCACCTCCGCCTTTTTCGAAAAGGGTCGGCGGCATTCAACGAACGGCTGGTCCACGAAGGCCTCGAAGCGGCCAAAGGCGTCGCGGTGCGGAGGCTGGACGGACTGCTGCACCACCACAGTTATCCGGATTTGGACGGCTACCTTTCCCGTTTGAACCGCTACACCAGCCTCCAGGCCGACGAACTTTTCCGCCGCAAAGGCGCTTCTCCGGCGACGGCGGTCGCCCGTATGCTCGTGGATCCGCCCCTGACGGCGTTCAAAATGTACGTCCTCAAGCTGGGGCTCCTGGACGGCGGCGAAGGCGCGGCCTTGGCCCTGCTTTCGGCGACTTCGACCTTCTGGAAATACGCCAAATGGTGGCACCGCTCGTTTTCAGCCCTCGGCGGCGCCCCGGGTCGGCCGTGGCCCCTGGAACCCGGAGCCGAGGCGCCGGAATTGGGCGAACCTGGAGAGTATCTGTGAGCCCCCGGCCCCCTTTGGAAGCTTCCCGTGTGTTGTGCATCGCCCCCCATTGGGTGGGCGACAGCCTGTTCTTTTTGCCCGCGGTGGACGCCTTGCGCCGCCGCTTTTCGGGCGCAGCCTTCGGCCTGCTCGCCAAGCCCGGCATCGTCGCGCTGTTGAAGGATTCCGGCCGCTTCGACCGGGTGCACCCGCTGCCTTCGGGCGCCGGGCGCTGGGCGCGTTTTCACGCCCATTGGGCCCTGCGCAAAGAGAAATACGATCTGGCGGTGGTTTTTCCCGATTCCTTCAGTTCGGCGTTCGCGGCGGCGCTCAGCGGGGCGCGGGTGAGGGCGGGACGTTCCTGCGAAGGGCGAGGCCTGTTGCTGAGTTCCGGCCTGCGCTTGCCCAGGCGCCGCCGGGACAGGCACGTCGTGGACGAATACCTGGAGTTGGCGGAGGCCTGCGGAGCCGCGGCGGTCGGGGAAGAACGCGATCCGGCGTTCACGCCCTCGGAAGCGGGGGCCCGCGAGTTCAGGGAGTCGCTCAAGGCCCGGCCCGCAGGGGACGGACCCTTGGTGGGCCTGTGCCCCACGTCCGCGTACGGACCGGCCAAACAGTGGCCGCCCGAACGCTGGTCGGCGCTGGCGCGGGCGCTCAAGTCCCGCGGCTTCGCCCCGATCTTTTTTTGCGCCCCGGATGAAAAGAAAAAGGTCGAATCCATCGCCGCCGCGGCCGGCGGCCTTGCGGTGCTCGCGCCGACGCTCGCGGGTCTGGCGGCCGGGCTGAAAGCCTGCGAGACGGTGGTGGCCAACGATTCGGGCCCCCTGCACCTGGCGGCGGCGGTGGGGGCGCGTTGCCTGGGCCTGTACGGTCCCGTGGATCCGGCCTGGTCCGGGCCGCGCAGCCCGCGGGCGCGTTCCTTGTACCTGGATCTGGACTGTTCGCCCTGCCACGCAAGGGTCTGCCCCCTGAAGCACCAGGATTGTCTGCGGCGGATCTCGGTGGAGAGGGTCTTGGCGGCCCTCGAGGAAGCGGCGGAAGGATGAGCCCGCGCACGGTCCTCTACACCGACTACTACGCTTTTGTGGGCGGCGGACAGCAGAACCTGCTGTCGGTTTTTGGCGCCATCGATCGGCGGCGTTGGAGGCCCCTGCTGGCCTTGCCGAAAGAGGGGCCCTTCGCCGAAGCGGCCCGGGCTTTGGACGTGCCGGTGTTCGTCACCCCCATGGGCAAGGCCCGTTGGCGGCGGCCGTGGCAGGCCTATCCCGCGATGCTGAGGCTTAGGCGGATCCTGGCCGCGCAAGGGGCCGATTTGGTGCACGCCAACGACTTTCCCAGCCATAAGCTCGCGGTGGTGGCGGCGCGTGGGCTGTCCATCCCTGAGGTTTACCACCAGCAGATCGCGGTCACCCAACGCCCCGCTTCGACGACGGGGCGTTTGATGCGCTTCCATCTCAGGGGCGCCTCGGGGATTCTGGCGGTTTCCGCGAACGCCAAGCGCGACCTGGTGGCTTTGGGCCTGCCGTCGGATCGGGTGCGCCTGCTCTACAACAACGCCGACATCGCCGGGATCAAGGCGGCGCGACGGGCGCCGGATCGGGCGCTGGCCGCCTTGGGGCTCCCCCGGGGGCGGCCCTTGATTTTGGCCGCCGGGATGCGCCGTCCGCACAAGGGTTTCGACGTCCTGCTGAAGGCGGCGGCGGAATTTTTCCGGAACCGAAAGGGGCGCGGGCCCAAGCCGTTTTTGGCCATTCTCGGGGATAGCGCCCACGCCGAAGCGGGGCACGAGGCGCGCCTAAGGGAATTGCTGGGGGCGCCTGAGCTCAAAGGCAACGCCGGCCTGTATCCCGCCCAGAGGCCCCTGGCTCCATGGCTAAAACGTTGCGCCGTGTTTGTGAGCTCCTCCCGTTGGGAGGGCTCACCGCTGGTCGTTCTGGAGGCGATGGCCGCGGGCTGCGCCATCGTGGCCACCCGCCAAGGCGCGGGCGAGGTGCTGGAAAACGGCAAGAGCGGCTGGCTCGCCGACGTCGAAGACCCCGCCAGCCTGGCCGAGGGCCTGGAAGTCCTGCTGAAGGACCCGGCCTTGGGCGGGCGTTTGGGGGCCCGAGCCAAGCGGGAAGCGGCGGAGCGGTTTTCGCTCGGGAATTACGTCCGGGAATTGGCGGACTATTACGACGGCTTGGTGGGCGTGTGAACGCCCCGGGGCCCCAACCGCAAAGAGTCCTGCTGGCGAAGGTGCGGGCCATCGGGGATTCCGTCCTGACCCTGCCCTCCTTGAACGCCCTCAAGGACGCCTGGCCCCGGGCCGGGATCACGGTGCTCTGCCCGCCCGCCTCGGCTGAAATTTTCAGGGGGGACCCCAGGTGCGAGGGGGTCCTGACCTATGACCGGGCCGCGTTGAGGCCGGCGGCGGCGCAGGCCGCCTTTTTGTGGCGCATCCGGCGCAGCCGTTTTGACGTGGCGGTGTGCCTGCACGCGAGCTTCCGGACGGCCTTGGTCGCCCTGGCGAGCGGGGCTCCGCGCCGGGTGGTCCGAAACCACAGCGGACCGGACTATTTTTCCAGGCCGAAGTCCGGAGAGGCCAAGGTTCCCAAGAACATCATCCAACGGGATTTCGACGCCCTGCGCGCCTTGGGCTTGGATCCCCGGGACGAAAGCCCGCGCATGGTGTTGCGCGCCGAGGACCGCGCGGCGGCCCTGGAACGATGGAAAGCCTGGAGGATCCGCGGAAAAGCGGTGTTGCTGTTCCCCGGCGCGGGCAAAGCGGAAAAGCGCTGGCCCTTGGAGCGTTTTGCCGCGCTGGGCCGGGCTCTCAAGGCCGCAGGCAGGACCCCGGTGTTCCTGAGCGGGCCGGGCGAAGAAGGCGCCGACGGCGCCGCCAAGGCCTGCGGCGGCCGGGCCGACCGGACCGCCAGTCTGCGGGAGTTGGGGGCGCTGTGCGCCTTGGCGGGGGCGGCGATCGGGAACGACTCGGGGCCGCGCCATATCGCCGCCGCCTGCGGGGCCAGGACTTTGACGTTGTTCGGCCCGGAAGGGCTGGAAGAGTGGCATCCCTACCGGGAGCGGGACGGGCATCGTGCCCTTCAGGCGCCGTCGGGGAAGGTCGTCGATCTTGAGACGGGGAAAGTCGCCCGGGAAGCCCGGGCTTGGTTGAGGGCGCAATGAAAAGACGCACCGAAGGCACACTGCCGGTGTCGGTGACCATCCTGACAAAGAACGAGGAAGCCAACCTTCCGGGTTGCCTGGCTTCCTTGGGATGGGCGCGCCAGGTCGTCGTCGTCGATTCCGAAAGCACCGACGCCACCGTGGAGATCGCCCGCCGGGCGGGCGCCGAAGTCCATGTCCGGCCCTGGCCGGGCTTCACCGCCCAACGGAATTTCGCGCTGTCGAAATGCCGCCAGCCTTGGGTGCTGAGCGTGGACGCCGACGAACGGGTGGCTCCGGATTTGGCGGAGGGGATTCGTTCGCTGCTGGCTTCGGGCCCGCGGCGTAAAGGTTACCGGGTCCGCGAGGTCAACGAATATTTCGGCCGCTGGCTTAAAAGGGGTGGCATCTACCCGGGCGAACACATGATTTTCTACCGTCGGGAAGGCGCCGGCTATTCGAGCGGCAATGCCGACGTGCATGAGGGCGTCCAGGTGGAAAGCCCCGGGCGTTTGCGCGGGCATCTCGTCCACCACGCCTATCCGGACGTGGAATTGGCTCTGGAAAAGCTCAACAGCTACACCACGGTGGAGGCCGCGGGTCGCCTGAAGCGGGGCGTCCGTTCGGGGTGGGGGGATCTCTTGGTGCGGGGGCCTTGGCTGTTCTTCAAAAATTACGTCCTCAAGGGCGGGTGGCGCGACGGGGTCCAAGGCCTGCTTTACTGCTTTTTGACGGGCTACTATACTTTCTTTACGCACCTGAAAATCTGGGAGAAAACCCGCGGCGGGGATCGCTCCGCCGCGAAGGGAGCATGATGGATCTGAATGAGATCGACAATATCAACGTCGCCGGGGTCGATGTGCTCGACACGCCCGAAGAGCTGCGCGCGGAACAGCCCCTCACCGAGGCGGCCTTCCGCACGGTCAAGGAAGGCCGCCGCGCCGTCGAAAACATCCTGGACGGAAACGACCGCCGGCTTTTCGCGGTCGTGGGGCCCTGCTCGATCCACGACCCGGCGGCCGCGTTGGAATACGCCCGGCGCCTCAAGGCGCTCAGCGCCGAAGTCGAGGACGCCTTGCTGCTGGTGATGCGGGTCTATTTCGAGAAGCCCCGCACGACCGTCGGCTGGAAAGGCCTGATCAACGACCCGGACATGGACGACAGCTTCCAGATCGCCAAAGGCCTCAGGCTGGCCCGCAAGATTTTGCTGGAGATCAACGAACTCGGGCTTCCGGCCGGTTCCGAGGCCTTGGACCCGGTCAGCCCCCAGTACCTGAGCGACCTGTTCGCCTGGTCGGCGATCGGCGCGCGCACCACGGAGAGCCAGACCCACCGCGAGATGAGCAGCGCCCTGAGCATGCCGGTGGGCTTCAAGAACGGCACCGACGGGTCCGCCGAGGTGGCCTTGAACGCCCTGGAATCCGTGGCGGTCCCGCACCATTTTCTGGGGGTCAACCAGAAAGGCCAGAACGCGATCATCCATACCCGCGGGAACCGCTACGGGCATGTCATCCTTCGGGGCGGGCATCGGGGCCCGAATTTCGACAGCGTGCAGGTGGCGGTCGTCGACAACGAGCTCATCAAGCGCAAACTGCGGCGGGCCCTGGTCGTGGACTGTTCCCACGCCAACAGCAACAAGGACTACAAGCTTCAGGGCCTGGTCCTGGAGAACGTGGTCGAGCAGGCCGCCGAGGGGCGGGACTCCATCGTCGGGGTCATGATCGAAAGCAATCTCTCGCCCGGCAAGCAGCCCATCCCCAAGGATCTTTCGCAGTTGAAGTATGGGGTCAGCGTCACCGACGCCTGCGTCGGTTGGGACGACACCGCCGCCATGCTGCGCAAGGCCGCTTCCCGCCTGAGGGCTTCGGCCCGCCTGAGGGGGCGCGGGTGATCCTCGGCGCGCATCAGCCGCAGTACCTGCCGTACCTGGGTTATTTCGACAAGGTCGCCGCCTCGGACCTGTTCGTGTTCATGGATCTCCCCCAATACAAGAAGCGGGAATACCAGAACCGCAACCGGATCAAGGGGCCGCAGGGCGAGATTTGGCTGACGGTTCCGGTCAAAAGCAAGGGCCGTTTCGAGCAGGCGATCAAGGACGTCGAAATCGACGAGACGCAGGCCTGGCAAAAAAGCCACTGGCAGACGCTGGAGATGCACCTGCGCAAGGCGCCCTATTGGGAACGCTACGCGGCGGGTTTGGAGGGCTTTTACACCCGGCCCTACACCCATCTGTCCAGCTTGAACATCGAAATGACGCTTTGGTTTTTCGGGCAGCTCGGCATCACGACGCCCTGGAAACTCGAGAGCGAGATCGGGACCTCGGGGCTTTCCACGGAAAGGCTCGTGGACATGTGCCGCAAGACCGGCGCCACGGCCTATCTCTCGGGCGCCGGCGGCAAGGACTACATGGACGAGGGGCGTTTCGCCGCGGAGGGCCTCGGGTTGGCCTACCAGCATTACAGCCATCCCGAGTACGCCCAGCGTTACGGCGCCTTTCTGCCGTATATGAGCGTCGTCGATCTGCTGATGAACGAGGGTCCGCGCAGCCTGGAGATACTCAGGGGGAAAGCATGCTAGGCGCCAAGGGCGGGAAAATGTCGGTGCTGGCGGTGGCGCCGCACCCCGACGATCTGGAGATCGGATGCGCGGGCACGCTGATCCGTTTGGGGCAGGCGGGGCATCGGGTGCATCTGGCGATCATGACCACGGGAGAGGCGGGCGGCAAAGGCGCTTTGCGCCGCAAAGAACAGGAAAACGCCGCCAAGCTTTATAAGGCCCGCAAGATTCATTGGCTGGGCTTCGAGGACACCAAGGTTCCCCTCACCAAGGAGAGCATCGACGCCCTGGACGGGGTGCTCCAGGAGGTCCGGCCTTCCTTGGTTTTCGCGCCCTGGGGCGAAGACAGCCATCAGGACCACCGGCACACTTCGGCCCAGGTCCGGAGCGCGACCCGTTACACCCAGAACGTCCTTTTTTATGAGGTCCCCAGCACCATCGAGTTCCTGCCCGATGTTTTCGTCGACATCACCGATGTCCTGCCCGGCAAGGAAAAGGCGCTGAAGGCCCATAAAAGCCAGATCCATAAGGTCAATGTGGCCGGTTTGAGCATCCTGGATTGCGCCCGCAGCATGGCCCATTTCCGCGGATACCAGGGGCGGGTGGCGGCGGCGGAAGGTTTCAAGGCCCTCCGCCTGCGGCTGGATTTTTAATGCCCCCCTCGGAGGACCTGCGGCCCGGCGCCTCGCCGACCCGCCCCGAGGATGAGGCCCTGTTCAGCAGCCTCCGCCCGACGCGCTTGGAAGAGTATGTGGGCCAGCCGAAAGTGCGGGAACAGCTCGGCGTGGCGGTACGCGCGGCCCAGGGGCGGGGGGAACCCCTCGATCACGTCCTCCTGTACGGCCCTCCCGGACTCGGCAAGACCACGCTCGCCCAGATCCTGGGGCATGAAATGGGCGTCAACGTCAAGACCACCTCGGGGCCCGTGCTGGAACGGCCGGGCGACCTGGCCAGCCTGTTGACGGCCTTGGAAGATGGGGACATCCTTTTTGTCGACGAAATCCACCGCTTGAACAGGGTGGTCGAGGAAGTCCTTTATCCCGCCCTGGAGGATTTCAAGATCGACATCCTCCTGGGCAAAGGGCCTAGCGCGCAGAGCGTCCAGCTGAGGCTGAAACGTTTCACCTTGGTGGGGGCCACGACCCGGGCCGGGATGCTCAGCGCCCCTTTGCGGGACCGTTTTGGGATCACCCAAAGGTTGGAGTTCTACACGGCGGAGGAGTTGGCCGCGATTTTGAGGCGGTCCGCGGGGATTTTGGGCCTGGATCTCCGGCCCGAAGGGGCGGAGGAAATCGCCCGGCGTTCGCGCGGCACCCCCCGCATCGCCAATCGCCTTCTCAAGCGGGTGCGGGACTGGGCGCAGGTGGGCGGGAGTGGGTACGTGGATCGCTCGGTCGCCGACGAGGCCTTGGCCAGGCTCGAGGTGGACGCGCTGGGCCTGGACACGGTGGACCGTATGTATCTGCGGGCGCTCGTGGAAAAGTTCGGGGGCGGTCCCGTGGGACTGGACAATTTGGCCGTCACCTTGGGTGAGGATACCGACACCCTGGAGGACATGGTGGAACCTTTCCTGATCCAAGCCGGTTTTCTCACCCGCACGCCGCAGGGGCGCAAGGCCCAGGCTCGGGCCTGGGAGCACTTGGGGCTGAGGGCGCGGGTCGCCCCGGCCCAGGGGGATTTGCTGTGAGCGGGCAGCTGCGCGTGCGCGTGGCCGGGGTTTTCACCCGGGGGGACGAGCTCCTGCTGGTCAACCATGTCCGGGACGGCGCTTCGTACTGGCTGTTGCCCGGCGGGGGGCTGGAATTCGGCGAGACCTTGGCCCAGGCCCTGGAGAGGGAATTGAGGGAGGAATGCGCCCTTGAGGTCCGCGCGGGCAAGCTGCTGTTCGTCGCGGAAAGCCTTCCGCCGGACAAGCACCGCCATATCCTGAACGTCACCCTCCGGGGCGAGATTCTTGGGGGGGAAGCGCGGCTTAACGAGGAAGGCGGCCGGCTCAAAGGGGTCGCCTGGGTGAAGCGGTCCGAGATTCCGGGTTTGGTGTTTTACCCCGATTTTCGCGACGCCCTGCTTCGGCATTGGGATTCCGGTTTCGCTTGCGGAGCCGAGTCCCTGGGAAATCTTTGGAACGATTAAGGGCTGCTTGTACGCGGTCCCGCCTCCCCTTACGACACGAGCCCAGGGGGCCCGAGTGAACATTCCTGATCCGACATCCGTGCGTTCGATCGTCGTCCTGCGCCTCAGGGCTTTCGGCGATACCCTGCTGACGACGCCCACGCTTCGCGGGCTTAAAAAAGCCTATCCCCACGCGACCTTAAGCGTGGTCATGGAGCCGGCGATGGCCCAAGTGCTCAAGGGCCTGCCTTATGTCGACGAGGTGATCCTTTTCGACCGGCTTGCCCACAAAAAAAAGGGGCCCTGGGGGGAACTCAAGGCCACGATCGCGTTTTGGCGGGAACTCAGGGCCCGTCGGTTTGACCTCGCGGTCGACGTGTTGGGGACGCCCCGGACCGCGGCCATGGCCTTGGCGAGCGGAGCTCCGACCCGCGTCGGCTTCGCTTTCCGCGGTCGGCGCTGGGCCTATACCCTGGTCCACCGACCCGCCGCGGCGCCCAAGTATATCGCCGACTACACCGCCGACGTCCTTCGGGAATTGGGGTTCGAGCCCGATTCCCTGGATTTGGATTTCACGGTGGGCGCGGACGCCCAGAGGGAGATGGACGCCTGGTTGACGGCTCGGGGCTTCGCCCCGAAGGGCTTGGCGCCGGTGCTGGTCCAAGGGGCGGGCGGTTGGCCCCTGAAGTGCTATCCCCGGCATAAAATGGCCAAAGCGGCCGGCCTTTCGGCGACGGGAGGGCGCGGCCCCGTTTTCCTTTGGGGGCCCGGGGAAAAACCGATGGCCGAGGAGATGGCCCGGATCGCGGGGCCCGACGCCGTGGTGGCGCCCGAGACCGATTTCGAGCGCATGGGCGCCTTGTTGAAGCGCGCCGACTGTCTCCTGACCAACGACAACGCCACCAAACATCTCGCGGTCGCCTGCGGCTGCCCGAGCGTGACCATTTTCGGGCCCACCAGCGATGTCGCCTGGCATCCGCTGGGGGACCGGAAGCATGTCGCCCTCAGGGAAAAACTCAACTGCGCCCCCTGCGAGGCGTTCACCTGCGCCCGGGGGGATTGGGCCTGCATGGAGAGGATCCCGGCTGAACGGGTGGCGGAAACAGTGATCCGCCTTCGGCGGGGCAGGACATGAACTCCGCGGCCGGGCGCCCGGCGTGGGTCGTTCCGGCGGCGGTCTTAGGTGCTTTGTTGGCTTTTTTGGTCGTCGCCTTCGACTCCTTGGCGTGGCACCCCGCTTGGTCCTACGGCGACGAACGCATTGAAGTGGCCAAAGCCCAGGCCTTACGGGAAGGGGCTCCACTGCGCCTGCGCCTCACGGGCGGCTGTCTCACCCGAGCTGTCCAGCAGGTGTGGTATCGCTGGGCCGGGACCGGCTGCGATACGATGCATTTGCCGGAAGTGTTCGCCCTGCTTTTGACCTGGCTTTGCCTCGCGGTTTTGGCGAAGCGATGGTTTTCGGAGGAGAGCGCCGCCTGGAGTCTGGCCGCGGCGGCTGTTTCGGCCCAGGCCTGGGTGTGGGGCCGCAGCCTGCTGTCCTTCCAGCTATTGCCTTTGGAGATACTCGCCCTTGGGCTCGCCGCAGGAGCGGTGCGACGGGGATGGGCGGGTTTTCTGTGGGGCTGCGCCGGGGCTTGTCTGGCCTTGGACTATGATGGGGCCCTGGTGGCCGTCCCGGGTCTGGCCCTTACCTGCCTGGTTTTTGAGCCGGAGTACAGAAAACGCTTCGCCTGGGTCGCCGCCGGGGCGAGCGTGGCCGGGGGACTTCTGCTGATCCGGGATCGGGGCGCTTTCGGCCAATGGCTCGCGATCCGTTCGGGGGCGGTCGCGGGGGAGGGGTCCGCCGCGCACTTCACGGCGCTTGTTTCGAATCTGAAGGGGTTGCTTTGGGGCGGGGCGACGGTGCCCTATTTCGGGGTCGCGGATTGGCCCGCTTGGCCGGTTTGGACCTGGGCCGGACTGGCGCTGGGCATTGGGGGGGCCTTGCGTTCCCGGACAGCGGTTCTTTTGGCGTGGGCGGCGTTGGGGGCGCTGGCGACGCAAGCGACGTCCGCCCCTTACGGGCTGCCGCTGCACCGTATGGCGGTGATCCTCCTGCCTTTGGCGCTTCTGAGCGGGGAGGGGCTTCGCGCTTTGCGGATGCGTCTGGGATCACGCGCCTGGATTCTGGGCGCGCTGTTGGCTTTTGGGTTCGCTACGGAGTCTTTCGCCTGGATTCGGCAGCAGTTCACTTTCGCCCCCGAGCTTTACGCCCGTAGTTCCGGCCTGCAGGCCTTGCGCGCCGAACATGCGGCCGAGTTGGCCGACCCTGGAGCCGGGCTTGCGGTCCAATTGGACGGCGAATTCGACGGGGATGCGCGGTTCGCCCTGGGGGCGGGGAGTCCGGCGGGCAAGGTCCCGGGGCGGGTGCTAGCCCTGATCCCCGCAGGATACGCGGCCGGTTTGCCTAAGGGCGTGCGGACGGAGCGCATCGATGCAGGGCCGGGTCTGGAGCCGCTTTTGTGGGTCGAGGCGGAGGGCCCCTTCGCCCAGCGCTTGTGGGACATCCAGGGCGTTCTGACGGGGATGCTTGGGGGGCCTGAAGACTCGGACGCCGGACGCCGGGCCGCCGCCGCCGCTTGGCTGCGGGGGCACCCGGCTTCGGCGGCGGATCCCTGGATGCGGTCGGCGGTTTTGGAGTGCTATCTCGCCTCCGGGGCGCATGAAAATTTGGGGCCGGACCCGGATTTGGAAAGCGCGATGACCGCGCCGCCGCCGTCGTTTTCCGCTCCCTGGATGGTCCTCGCGAGGGCGACCTATAAAAACCGTCCGGAGGCGGCCCTCGGGTATCTTGCGCGGGCCAAAGAGGTGGACCCCGACAACGGCGAGGCGGCCTTGTTGGAAGCCGCGAGCCGGACCTTGCTCGGGGACTCCGGAGGCGCCTCGGCGGCAAGGGCGCGTTGGGTGGAGCTTCGTCGCTTGGGCGGCTGGAGGCATCAGCAGTGAAGGTCGACGCCCCGCCCGTCCGTCCAAGGATCGGCTCCGCGGCGGAAGCTCCGGACTGGCTTCTGCGGACGGCTGCGTTCGCCTGCCTGGGAACGTTCGCGTTTTTGGCGCTGGAGGTGTTCGTTTTCCGGCGCGGCTACGCCTTGGGCGACGAAACCCTGCTCCTGAGGAAATTCGCGTCACTCGATCCCGCGGAGGGGCTCAAGTGGAGCCTCGGGCAAGGGTCGATCCAGGCCCACGCATTGCAAGCTTGGGTGCGGCTGACGGGCTTCGGTTTGGCCCGCCTGCATGCTCCGGCGCTAGGGGTGCTCGCCCTGGAATGGGGCCTGCTCTGGGCCTTGGGGCGCCGCTGGTTGGGCGCGGAGGCGGCCGCTTGGGCGGTTCTGGCGGACGCGCTTTGCGCGGCCACGTGGATGCGCGGGCGGAGCGTGCTTTCCCACGCCTGGCTGCCTGTGGAAGTGCTGGCGCTGGCGCTCTTGGCGGGGCGGGTGCGGGGGCGCGCTGGGGCGACGGCCTGGGGGCTGGCGGCTGCGGCTCTCACCTTGGATTACGAGGGCGCGGCGGTCGCCCTGCCGTTCGCGGTGTTTGCCTGCTTCGCCTGGGAACCGGCTTTGCGCCGGCGTTGGGGCTGGAGCGCGGCCGGGTTTGCGCTGGGGATGGCCGCTTTAGCGGCCTACGCATTCGACGCCTTGGGCACGAGCATCGCCACCCGGCGGGGGGTGAATCTCGGGCCGGGTACCGCCGCGGTGGCCCGGGCTTTCGCCGCGAATTTGGGCGGGCTTGCGTTCGGGGGGCGCCCGGTTCCGTATCTGGGCGTCGCCCTTTGGCCGGCCGTCGCCGCCTGGGCCTTGCCGTTGGGCATTTATGGGTGTTGGAGCCTGCGCAAGGGGACGGCCCCCTTGAGCCTGGTGGCTTGGGCCTTGGGGGCCGTCGCCCTGACCCAATGGGACACGGCACCGTGGGGCCTGCCGAGCCAGAGGATCGTGGCCGCTTGGCCGGCATTGTGCCTCGTGGCGGGAGCTGGCGGGGCGGCGCTGCGGGCGCGGGCGCCCAGGATTCCGGTCGCCTTCTGGCTTGCGCTGCTTGCGTTCGGGACCTTGGCGGAAGTCGGGGCTTTTGAAATGCACATGGCGTCCCAGGGACGCCGGATTTGGGGCCACTCCGCATTGCTGGAAGCCGCCGCTCAGGACGCCCGGGCGGCGGCCCGTGAGGGCAAAGCGGTCGAGACCGCTTTGGCGGAAGTGCGGGCGGGGGACGTCCGGCTCTTCGTGGAAGCGTCCTCCGGGGCGCCCGGCCGGGGCGCCTGGGTACTGCTTCCGGCGGAGCTTAAAGCCGCGGCGGCGGCGCAGGGGCTGCGCACGAAGGTATACCGGGAAGACGCTGAGGATGTGCCCGTGTTGGCCGCCGAAGTCGGGCCCGCCCAGGAAGCCCGCTTCGCCGCTATGGAGAAGGACCTGCGGCCCCTGCTGGCGGACGCCGGCGCCCCCAAGGAGGAGGCTTGGCTTCGGCGCGCAGGGGCGGGCGACGATTGGGCCTATGCGATCGTGTTGGACCGCAGAATCCGGAGGCTTTGGCGGGATTCGGCCCCCGGCCAGGATCTGATGGCCTTGGTGGCGGCGCGTCCGCAGATCAGCCCCGGTCCCGCGGCGCTCTTGGGCCGCTATGAGCTTACAAGGGATCCGCTCGCGGCGGCGGGCTTTTTGGATCGGGCGCTGGCCGTGGATCCGATGTGGGTGCCGGCGCTAGAAGACGAGGTCACGGCGCACCGCCGTCTCGGCGACGAAGCGGGAGCCGAACGCGCGAATGCGGCATGGGTGAAACGCCTCCAAGACGGGGCCTGGCGGGATTACGAATGAGCGGGATTCGCATATCGGGTTTCACCATCGCGCGCAACGCGATCCTTTACGGCTACCCCCTGGAGGAGAGCCTGAAGTCCCTGTTGCCGCTGGTGGACGAGTTGGTGGTGGCGGTGGGCGCCGGGGAGGACCGCACCCTTGAATTGGTGCGCGACGTCGGCGGACCGAAATTGAGGGTGATCGAAACGGTTTGGGATCCGGCCAAACGCCGGGGCGGCGGGATATTGGCGGAGCAAACCAACATCGCGCTGCAAGAGTGCCGGGGGGATTGGGCGGTCTACCTCCAGGCCGACGAGGTCCTGCACGAGGACGACCTTGCGCTGATCGAACGCGGGTGCGCGGTCCACGGCCGTAGCCTGGTCGAGGGGTTGCGTTTCGATTACCTGCATTTCTACGGAAGCTACCAGACCGTTCAGGCCCATTGGCGCAAATGGTACCGCAGCGCGGTGCGGGCGGTGAAAACCGGCCGGGGGATCCGCAGCGTGGGCGACGCCTACGGCTTTCGGGTGGGGCAAAACGGCGGCAGGGAACGGCGCTTGGTCAGCATCGGTTGCGGAGCCAGGGTTTTCCACTATGGGTGGTGCCGGCCTCCGGAGGTCATGCGGGCCAAGCAACGCAATCTCGACCGGCTTTATCACGACGATGCCGATTTGGCCAAGCGGGCGGCCGAGGACGCCAAAGTCGCGGCGTTCTATGCGGATCGGGGTCACCTGGAATATTTCCGGGGCTCCCATCCCAAGCCCATGAGGCCCCTGGTGCTCGCCCAGGATTGGCGTTTCGACGACGGGATTGCCCGGCAAGCCCCGGCTTGGCTGAGGAACCTGGAGATCGTCTTCGCTTATCCGGTCCAAAAACGGCTCGCGCGATGGGGGCGCGGATGAAGGCCCCCCAGGCGGCGGCGTCGAACCTGAATCCGGCGAATCTGCTGACCTTGCTGAGACTCGTGCTGGTGCCGGTCTTCGCGGTCTGGATGTTGGAAGACCGATTCCAGCCCGCCTGCCTCGTTTTCGCCGTGGCGGCGGCGACCGATTTTCTCGACGGATGGGTCGCTCGACGTTTCGGCTACGTGACCGCGTTGGGGGTTTTCATCGATCCGCTCGCGGACAAGGCCTTGCAGCTGACCGCGTTCACCCTGCTGTCGGGCGCGGGCGTCTGCCCCATTTGGATGGCGGTGCTGGCGTGGGCGCGGGAACTCCTGGTCGTCAGCGGTTTCACGCTGTTGGCCCTGGTCGCCCGTCTGCACGACGTCCAAGCCAGTCGCCTGGGGAAAGCCGGCACATTGTCCCAGATGGGGTTCCTGGGGTGCGTCCTGGCGGTGAAGGCATTTTGGGGTGCGGGTGGGGGTCGGATAGGGCAGGGGCTGGAATGGGCCTTAGGGGCGGCGGTGCTCCTGAATTTCTCGGCGGGCTTACATTACGCCTATCTCGGCTTGCTGGCGTACGAAAAACGCCAGGAGGACGGCCATGGCCCGGGCTGACAGGCGGGAAACGCTCTGGTATTATTTCCAGCCCCGAAACGTAGGTGTCCTGTGCCGGATTGGTTGTTCCGACTTCTCGTCTATCTGCCGATGCTCGTGCTGGCGGTCACCGTCCACGAGGCGTCCCACGCTTGGGCGGCGGACCGTTTAGGCGACCCCACCGCCAGGAAATTGGGGCGCGTCAGCCTGTTGCCGACCAGCCATGTCGACCTCTGGGGGACGCTGATCCTTCCGGGTCTGTTGCTGGCCATTCAGGCACCTTATCTTTTCGGCTACGCCAAGCCGACACCGGTGGACCCCGGGCGTTTGCGTTCCCCCAAACGAGATTTTTCGTTGGTCGCCCTGGCCGGCCCCGGGGGGAACGTCGGGTTGGCTTTGGCTTTTAGCGCGGCCGGCTTTTTCTGCTTCCGCTGGCTGGGGATCGATTCCCCCGACGCCAAAACCCTGGTGGGCGCCGCCATCGCCACGAATGTCCTCCTGGCCTGGCTGAATCTGCTTCCCTTGCCCGGCTTTGACGGGTTGAAAGCCCTTTATGTGCTCCTTCCCGATGAATGGTGCTGGCACCTTCAGCGTTCGGAACGCATGATGTTCCTGGTGCTGATCGCCGGCGCCTTTCTCGGCTTCCTCAATTGGGCCATGACCCCCGCCAGCGCGGTGGGAATGGCGCTCTGCACGGCGGCCGGCACCGGCCAGCCGACTTTTTAGGGATCGTCCTTGGTCAAGGTCAACCTCGACATCTTCGAAGGTCCGCTCGACCTCCTCCTGTTCCTGATCCGCAAGGATGAGATCGAGATCCACGACATCCCCATCGCCCGCTTGACCAAGGAATACGTGGCCACGCTGGAGAACATGGAGATTCTCGACCTGAACGTGGCCGGGGATTTTCTGGTGATGGCGGCCCAATTGATGGTCATCAAGAGCAAAATGCTCTTGCCGACCCAGGAGGGGGCGCAGGGCGAGGACGGCGAGGCCGAGGACCCGCGCAGCGAGTTGGTGGCCCGGCTCTTGGAGTACAAGCAATTCAAGGAGGCCGCCGAAAGCTTGGGCGCTCGGGAAGCGCTCCAGCGCGAGGTGTACGGGCGCATGGGCGTCGAGGCCGAGGCGCGCAAAGCGGCGGAAAAAGCCGCCTTGGACGAGGAATCGTCCCTGGACGTCAATCTTTTCGACCTCCTGAGGGCTTTCCAAAGGATTTTGGACGAGCTCCCCGAGAATTCCGTGCGCGAAATCCAGCGCGAGGAAGTTTCGATCGTCCAAAAGATGAACGAGATTTTGGACCTGCTGGAGAACCACGAAAGTGTCCTTTTCCACGAGGCTTTCGCCGGCGCCCGCAGCAAGGTCCAGGTCCTGACCACGTTTTTGGGGATGCTGGAGCTGGCGAAGATCAAGTCGATCCTGATCCGGCAGGCCGCCCTGTTCGGGGAAATCCACATTTACAAGCGCCAGGACGGTCCCGCCGCCCAGGCGCGGCCCGCCGAAGGCTCCGGTGAGGCCGGCATGGACGGCGAAGCTTCCGCCGATGGCGGGGGGGCCGACGCATGAGCGGCGAGCAAGGGGAGAAGGTCTTGGATATTCAAGCGGTGAAGGCGGCCGTTGAGGCCGCGCTGTTCGTTTCGGAACGGCCGCTGACGCTCGCCCAGTTGGCGGCGGCGTTGGAGGAGGGGACGGAGCGCAAGGTCGTCCATCAGGTGCTCGACGAACTGAGGACGGAATACGAGGAACAAGGTCGCGGGTTCCGCCTTTCGGAGATCGCCGAAGGCTGGCAACTGTTGACCCGGCCCCAACACGCCCCGGTGATCCGGCGTCTGCACCGGATCAAGTCGGCGAATCGACTGACCCGGCCCGCCTTGGAGACCCTGGCGATCATCGCCTACAAGCAGCCGTTGACGAAGGCGGAGATCGAGTCCATTCGCGGCGTCGGGTCCGACGGCGTGATGCAAAACGTGCTGGAACGACGTCTGGTGCGCACAGTCGGCCGCAAAGACGCGGTGGGACGGCCATTGCTGTACGGCACGACACGCGAGTTTTTGCAGGCTTTCGGTCTCAAGGATTTGGGCGAATTGCCCAAGCTGACCGAGTTGAAGGAACTCCTCAAGCAGTCGCCCGAAGGCGAGCTCTGGCATGTCGGCGACGACGGCAAACTTCAGCAGAAGGCCTTGGAAGATTTGCGCAACCTCGACGGGCCGTTCATGCCTTTGGGAACCGCCGACGAGGCCGCTTCGGCGGCGGTGGCGGCTTTTGTCGCGGGCGGGGACGAAACCACCGAAGCCGCTGCCGAAAGCGCGGCGGGGGAAGCTCCCGCAGACGGCGAGGAAACGCTTGAAGCGGGGAACGAACCTGGAAGCGGGGGCGACGAGCTGAACCCCGCCCCCGCGGCGTCCGAAGAGGAAGAGGAAGAGGAAGAGGAAGAGGAAGAGGAAGAGGAAGAGGAAGAGGAAGAGGAAGAGGAAGAGGAAGAGGAAGAGGAAGAGGAAGAGGAAGAGGAAGAGGAAGACGAAGACGAAGACGAAGACGAAGACGAAGACGAAGACGAAGACGAAGACGAAGACGAAGACGAAGACGAAGACGAAGACGAAGACGAAGACGAAGACGAAGACGAGTAAGGGGGCGGCTCCTGGGCGGGGGGATGAGCCGGAAATCCGGCGAGAAGGGCAAATGGAAGAACGCGTTCAAAAATTTCTATCGCGGTCAGGGGTCGCTTCGCGTCGCCAGGCTGAACAAATGATGCTTGAGGGCCGGGTCACCGTGAACGGCGCCGTGGTTCGGGAATTGGGCGTCAAGGTCGATCCGGACAAGGATGCCGTGAAGGTCGACGGCAAACGGGTCCATGGGGAACGTCCGGTCTATGTGCTTTTGTTCAAACCCAAGAACACCATCTGCACCTTGGACGATCCCGAACAGCGTCCGACGGTCATGGAATTGGTCCGTGGGGTCAAGGCCCGCTTGTTCCCGGTGGGACGCTTGGATTTTGACACCACCGGCGCCTTGTTGCTGACCAACGACGGGGAACTCGCCAACCTTTTGATGCATCCGCGCCATCGCTTCACCAAAACCTATTTGGCGAAGGTCAAAGGGATCCCCACCGAGGAGCGCCTGGAAAAACTGCGGCGCGGAGTGAATTTGGAGGGCGTGCGCACCGCCCCGGCCGAGGCCCGCATCGTCGCGGTCAAGGAAAAGAACTCCCTGGTGGAACTGGTTCTGCGGGAAGGCCGTAACCGCCAGGTGAAGCGCATGTTCCTGGAGATCGGGTATCCGGTGATCCGACTGCATCGGAGCGGCTACGCCTTTTTGGGCGTTGAAGGGATGGCGCCCGGCGAGTGGCGCTACCTGGAAGCCTCGGAAGTCGCCCGTTTGCGCGCTTCGGCGGCCAGAGCCGACGGTCCGGCGCCCGAGACGGACGGCTTCAAGCCGGCCTTGGAACGGCCTTTGCGCGTCCCCCGAGCGTCCGCTCCCCGCTCCCCGAGAAACGCCTCGGAGGGCTCGAAGCCCCGGCCGTCCGGCCCGCGGCCGAGCCGCTCCAGCGCTTCCAAACCCCGGGACGTCCAGCTTCGCGACTCCAAATACCGGGATTCCAAACCTCACTCCGGAAAGCCGGGGGCGGGAGGGCGTTCCGCTTCCGAGCGTCCTACGTCAGGTCGTCCTACGTCAGGTCGCCCTACATCGGGCCGTCCTGCATCGGGCCGTCCTGCGGGCGCCGGACCGAAACGCGGAGCGCCGTCGAAGCGCCGTCGGCTCGAGGGGGGGGACTGATGGAGGAGTTGTCCGGGCTGCGTAAACGCATCGACGCGTTGGACGACCGCATCTTGGAGGCCCTGAACGAACGGGCCAAAGTCGTGCAGAAAGTCTACGAGGTCAAGGTCCGGGAAGCCAAAGGCGGCAAGGTGCAGGCCTTCGTTCCCTCGCGGGAGGCTTCCATCCTGCGCCGGCTCGCGGGGAAAAACGCCGGGCCTTTCCCGGGCGAAGGGATCGCCCCTGTATTCCGAGAAGTCATTTCCGCCTGCAGATCCTTGGAGCAGCTTCCCCGGGTCGCCTATTTCGGGGCGCCCTGGTCGAACACCCATGAAGCCGCTTTGAACTGCTTCGGTTCCCGGGCGGAATTCAATTCCGGCGCCGGGATTCCGGGCGTGTTCGAGGATGTCGAACGGAACCGGGCGGACTACGGGGTCGTTCCCGTGGAAAATTCCACCGAAGGCGCCATCGTCCACACCTTGGACGTGCTGGCGGGGACCGACCTCAAGGTGTGCGCGGAGATCAGCCTGCCCATCCGCAACCTGCTCCTGGGCCGGCGCACCCTCAAGGAAATCCGCACCGTCGTTTCGCATCCCCAGCCCCTGGCGCAGTGCCGGGTCTGGCTCGCGCGTCACCTGCCCGGAGTCAAGCTTTTGGCCGTGGACTCGACGCCCTTGGCGGCCCAACGGGCGGCCAAGGACCGCAGCGGAGCCGTCGCCGCGATCGCCTCCGAATTGGCCGCCCGTAAATACGGGGCTCCCGTGCTGGTGCGTGACATCCAGGACCGTGGGGACAACGCCACGCGCTTTTTCGTCGTGGGGCGCACCTTGGCGCGGCCCTCGGGCAAGGACAAGACCTCCGTGGTCGTCAGCGTCCGCGACAAGGTCGGGGCGCTGGCGGGGCTGCTCAAACCCTTTGAACGGCACCGCGTGAACCTGACTTCCATCGAGAGCCGGCCCTCGAAAAAGCGGGCTTGGGAATACTATTTCTTCGTCGACTTTCACGGACACCAGGACGATCCGCGCATCCAGCGTCTGCTTAAGGATTTGGCCCGCAGTTCGGCGCACCTGAAAGTCCTGGGCTCCTATCCCGCCGCCTGAGGCGAACATGCCTAAGCATCCGAAAGTTTCCGGGGGCCCGGCGCCCCGCCCCTTGGCGCACTTGGCCTCCGTCCCCCTCTACCAGCCGGGCAAACCCATCGACGAAGTCCGCCGGGAACTCGGGCTCAAGGACGTCGTCAAGCTCGCCTCGAACGAAAACCCGCTGGGCCCATCGCCGAAGGCCTTGAAAGCCCTGGCCGCGGGCCTGGAAAATCTGCACCGTTATCCCGAGGGCGGGGCTCCGGTCCTGAGAAACCTGCTGGCGGAGCGCTGGGGGCTGGACGGCGGCCATTTTGTGTTCGGCAACGGCTCCAACGAATTGTTGGTCTTCGCGGCCCAGGCGTTCGCTGGGCCGGGCGACAAAGTCGTTTTTTCGGAGCGTAGCTTCGCGGTCTACACCATCGCCGCCCGCTTGGCGGGAGCGGAACCCTGCGCGGTTCCCAGCCCCGACTTTTCGCACGATCTCGCGGCCCTGGCCCGGGCGGCACGGGGGGCCAAGGTCGTCTACGTCTGCAACCCCAACAATCCGACCGGGAGCTGCCACTCGGACCGCGCGATCGAGGGCTTTTTGGCCAAAGTCCCGGGGAACACGCTGGTCGTCCTCGACGTGGCCTACGCCGAGTTCGCGGGGCACGCGGAAACCGTGGATGCCCGCTGGGTCCGGAAATATCCCAATCTTTTGGTGACGCGCACCTTCGCCAAGGCCTACGGGTTGGCGGGCCTGCGGGTCGGCTACGGGGTGGCGCAGCCCGCGCTCGTCCGGGAATTGGAACGTTGCCGGCAGCCTTTCAACGTCAACGCCGCCGCCCAGCTCGCCGCCGCCGCCGCGCTCGGGGACGCCGCGTTCGTCGCCAAGGTCGTGAAGGCGAACGCCGCAGGATTGCGACAAATCGGGGGCGGGCTGGACGCGCTGGGGCTTCGGCGACTGCCCAGCAGCGCCAATTTCTTGGCTTTCCAGGAGCCGGAGGCTGCGCCCAGGGCGGGCTCTTCCTGGTTCGACTGGCTGCTCAAGGGCGGCGTCATCGTGCGGCCGATGGAAAAGGGCTGGTTGCGCGTGAGCGTGGGGCTGAAGGCCGAAAACGCCCGTTTCCTCAAGCGCCTGGCCCAGGGGATGGGCCGATGAAGGGGCCGCGGTTCCGGCGGGTGGTGATCAACGGGCTGGGCCTCTTGGGCGGGTCCTTGGGGCTCGGCCTGAAAAAGAAAAAAATGGCCGGGACGGTCGTGGCTTTGGGCCGCGATCTGGGCCGTTTGAAGCCGGCTTTGAAGGCGGGGCTGGTCGACGAGATTTCGGTCTCTCCGGACTGCGCTCGTGGGGCGGATCTGATTGTTTTATGCACGCCCTACCATAGTTTTTCCGCGCAGCTCAAGGCGCTCTCGGAAACGGCTCCGGAGGGCTGCCTGGTGACGGATGTCGGTTCGGTCAAAGGCGCCGAAGTGGCGCGTTGGCACCGGGCCGCCGGGTCCTTGCGTTTTGTGGCGTCGCATCCGATGGCCGGAGGGGAAAAGTCGGGCTGGCGGGAAGCCAACGCAGGGTTGTTCGAAGGGGCGGCCTGCCTGATCACCCCCTTGCCGGTGACGGATCGTCGGGCCGTCAAGGACATCGGCGAGCTTTGGCAGTCCCTGGGCATGCAAGTCGAGCTGCTGAGCCCGGAAGAGCACGACCGGGTCATCGGCAGGGTTTCCCATTTGCCCCACGCGGTGGCTTTCGCGTTGGCGGCGGCCGAGGCGCGCCGGGGACGGGTCGGGGATTACGCGCTCGCCGGTAAAGGGTGGTTCGACACCAGCCGCGTGGGCGGTTCGGATAAGGACCTTTGGGCGGACATTTTTTTGCACCATCCCAAGCGCATGGAACGTTCCCTCAAGTCCGTTGAGGATGAAATCGCGCGATTGCGGCGCCTTTTGAAGTCGGGAAAACGTCCGGCGCTGGCCCGGTATCTCGGCGGCGCCTCCGAGTTTCAGCGCGCGACCCGCGGGGTGCGCGCGTGAGGCCGTTCCGGGAAATCAGGCCTTTGGAAGGGCCGGTGGACGCCGTGGTGACGGTGCCCGGCTCCAAAAGCGTGACCAATCGGGCCTTGATTTGCGCGGCCCTCGCCCAAGGGCGTTCCCGCCTGACGGGAGCCGGTTTTTCCGACGACGCGCGGCATATGGCCGCCTCGCTACGGGCTTTGGGGGCGCGGATCGAGGAGGACGCCGAGGGAAGGACTTTTGTCGTCGACGGAATGGGCCGCCCTCCCCGGATCGCGCCGGGCGCCGAAATTCCGAAAGCTTTCGTCGGCAATGCCGGGACCGCCGCGCGTTTTCTGCCGTGCCTGGTGGCGGCCGGGGCGGGACGCAGCCTTTTTGATTCCGAAGCGCGCATGCGCGAACGCCCCATGGGGCCCTTGGTGAAAGTGCTGCGCGCCCAAGGGGCGCGCTTCAGCGATCCGGAAAGCGGACTTGAAACCGACCGCTACCCGTTCTTGCTGGACGCCTTCGGGCTCAAGGGCGGCGAAGTCGAACTGGATTTGACCGATTCGAGCCAATTCGCGAGCGGCCTGATGATGGCCGCCCCCTACGCGGCGGCGGGATTGGTCCTGAAGGCCCACGGGGACCGCCTCCAGTTCCCCTACGTGGACATGACGGCGGCGGTCATGGGCCAATTCGGCGCTTCCGTGGAGGGGGGACAAGGCCTCTGGAAAGTCGCGGCGGGCGCCCCTTATTCCGCCCGCGAGTCCTACGCGGTGGAACCCGATGTCAGCGGCGCCGCTTATTTTTACGCGGCGGTGGCGTTGGTGCCCGGCCGGATCACGGTGCGGGGCGTCAGCAACGCGAGCATCCAAGGGGATGTGCGTTTTTTGAAAGTCCTCCATCATCTTGGGCTGCGGTATTACCGGACGGCGGAAGGCCTCCAGGCGGAACGTTTCCCCGAAGAGCACCTTCGCGGCGGGGTGACGGTCGACATGAACGCTTTCAGCGACCAGGCCCTCACCTTGGCCGTGCTCGCCCCTTTCGCTTCGGCGCCGGTCAAGATCGTCAACGTGGCCCATATCCGTCGCCAGGAATGCGACCGGATCCGGGCTATCGCGGAGAACCTGGGCGCCCTGGGCGTGGACGTCAGCGAATTGCCCGATGGAGTCGAAATCCGGCCTTGGCCCAAGGAGCGGCGCAGGGGGGGGCTGATCAAGACCTACGGCGATCACCGGGTGGCGATGGCTTTCAGCCTGATCGGGCTCGCGGTCCCGGGGATCGTCATCGACGAGCCCGCTTGCGTCAGCAAGACTTTTGGCGACTATTGGGAGGTCCTTGAGAGCCTCCGGGGAGGCGCGCATGGGGCCTAAGGGTTTGGTTATCGCCATCGACGGTCCGGCAGGTTCCGGCAAAAGCACCTTGGCCAAGGCCTTGGCGCGTCGGCTCGGCTACCTGTATATCGACACCGGGGCGATGTACCGCTGCGTGAGTTTGGCGGCCCTGCGGGCGGGCGCCGATTTTTCCGATCCGGAAGCCCTGGCGAAAGTGGCGGCCGCCGCGGATATCCGGCTGGAACCCGGAGGGGAAGCTTTGCGCGTCTTTTTGGCCGGGGAAGAGGTTGAAAACCAAATTCGGACTCCCGAGATCAGCCGTTTGACCAGCCGCTTCACGGCCAACAGCCCGGGGGCCCGGGCGGCCCTGGTGGAAAGGCAACGCCTCATGGGCGAAGCCGGCGGCGTGGTCATGGAGGGCCGGGACATCGGAACCGTGGTTTTTCCCCGGGCCGACCGGAAGATTTTCTTTGAGGTCAGCGTCCAGGAAAGGACCCGCCGCCGCATCTTGGAGTTCCAGCGGCGCGGCATCGACCATGACCCGGCGGAAGTGCGCAGCCAAATCGAACAGCGCGACGCCGAGGACCGGAGCCGGAGCATTGGGCCTTTGGTCCGGGCCGCGGACGCCGTCGAGGTCCATGGGGACGGGAAAACGGTGGAACAGCTGCTGGAGGAAGTCCTCGCGCTTTTACCACCCGTGCATCCGTGATTTTGGGCTTGCCCCAAGGAGGGGCCTGTTTCAAAATGAAAAGCTCATGAAAGCATCCCTCGTCTACCGTTGGTCCCGGAATTTTTTCCGGTTCGGAGTCCTTCCCCTTTTCCGCTTTCGCGTCGAGGGGATAGAGAATATCCCGGAAAAGGGCGGAGTGATCCTGGCGAGCAACCACCAGAGCTTCCTGGATCCGGTCGCTTTGGGCTGCGGCACGCCGCGCGTGCCCGTGCGATTCATGGCCCGGGACACCCTTTTCCAGACCCGCTTTATGGGCTTTTACCTGCGTCAGACGCACGTGTTTCCGGTGCGGCGGGGCGGGGCGGATCGGTCGGCCTGGAAGCTCTTCGAGGAATTGGTGCGCCAGGGCGAACAGGTGACTTTTTTCCCGGAAGGCACCCGCAGCGAAGACGGCCGCCTTCAGCAGGGGAATCCCGGAAGCGGCATGTTGATCCACCGCTGCCCGGGCGCGACCGTGATCCCGGTGCGGATTCGCGGGACGCACAAGGTGCTTCCGCGCAGCGGGGGATTCAAGGGATTTCACCGGATCAGCGTGCGCTTCGGCAAGCCCGTGGATTTGTCGGACTTGTGGGCCCAAGAGGGCGGCCGCGAGGTGTACGCCCAGACCACCGAACGGATCATGGCGGCGATCGCCGCCTTGCCGCTGGTGGGCGGGCGGGATGACGACGCCCCCTAAACGGGGGCGCGGAAAACATACGACGGCGGCGGGACGCCTGGCGTCCGCCGCCGCGTGCGGGGCCGGCCTGAGGCCCCGTCCGGGCGGTTTCGCCCGGACGAATCCAGGCAAGGAGAACGTGCAATGGCAGCATTGATCAACCGCTTCGTGGTCAAGGAATTCGAAAACGACCCGGAGCTCGCTGAGGACCAGCTTACCGCCGACCAGGCGGAGGACTTCCGCAGCATGTACCTCGACAGCCTCCGCAACGTCACCGAAGGCGAAGTCGTCACGGGCCGCGTGGTTTCCGTGGACAAGGATGTGGTTCTCGTCGACGTGGGTTACAAGAGCGAAGGCGTCATCGCGTTGGAGGAGTTCCGCTCCAAGGGCGGTGAAGTCACCGTGACCCCCGGAGAAGAGATCGAAGTCTACCTCGAACAGATGGAAGACTCCGAAGGCCGGATCGTCCTGAGCAAGCAGAAAGTCGACCGCCAGAAGATCTGGACCCGTCTTTTCAAGGCCTTCGAAAACCAGGAGACCATGGAAGGCGTCATCACCCGCCGCATCAAAGGCGGACTGGTGCTGGACATCAACGGCGTGGACTGCTTTTTGCCGGCCAGCCAGGTGGGCCTGCGTCCGACCTCGGATCTGGACCAGTTCATCGGCCAGACCGTCGGCGTGCGCATCATCAAGTTCAATCGCGGCCGCGGGAACGTCGTGGCCAGCCGCCGGGTGCTGTTGGAAGAGGAGCGGGCGCTCAAACGCACGCAGACCCTCCAGGAGCTCGAAGCCGGCCAGGTCCGTCGCGGCACGGTCAAGAACATCGTGCAGTACGGGGCCTTTATCGACATGGGCGGCATCGACGGCTTGCTCCATATCACCGACATGGCCTGGGGCCGCGTGTCCCATCCCAGCGAAGTGGTGCAGATCGGCCAGGAGATCGACGTCAAGATTCTGTCGATCGACAAGGAAAACGGCAAGATTTCCTTGGGCCTCAAGCAGCGCAGCGCGGACCCCTGGACGGCCATCGACATCAAGTATCCGGCCGGTTCGCGGCATAAAGGCAAGGTCGTCAACCTGACGGATTACGGCGCTTTCGTGAAGCTCGAAGAGGGCGTCGAAGGCCTGGTGCACGTCAGCGAGATGAGCTGGTTGAAGCGCGTCAAGCACCCCAGCGCAGTGGTCAGCGTGGGCCAAGAAGTCGAAGTGGTCGTGCTGAACCTGGATCTCCAGAACAAGAAGATTTCGTTGGGCATGAAGCAGACCGAAGCCGACCCGTGGAACACCCTCGAGGAACGCCTCCCGATCGGTTCCAAGGTCAAAGGCCAGGTCAAGAGCCTGACGGACTACGGCGCCTTTGTGGAGCTGGAGGACGGGATCGAAGGCTTGTTGCACATTTCGGACATGAGCTGGACTTCCAACCTGAAGACGCCCGGCGACCTGGTGAAAAAGGGCGACGACGTCGAGGTTAAGGTCCTGAATATCGACAAGGAAAAGCGCAAGATTTCGCTGGGACTCAAGCAGCTGCAGCCGGATCCGTGGGAAGGCATCGCCGACCGCTACCAGCTGGGTCAAAAAGTCCAGGCCAAGGTGTTGCGCGCCACGAACTTCGGCGCCTTTGTCGAACTCGAGCCCGGCGTGGAAGGCCTGATCCACATCAGCCAACTGGCGGAAAATCCGCCGGCCAAGGTTGAGGACGTGGTCAAGGTCGGAGACGTCGTCTCGGCCCGGGTCGTCAAGCTGGCCCTGGAGGAGCGTAAGATCGGGTTGAGCCTGCGGGAGACGGGCGGCGAAGACGCCCCCTCCGAGGTTTGATCGTCGGATCGGCGAAATAAAGGAAATGAGGGACCCCCGGGGCGCAAGCTCCGGGGGTTTCTTTTGGGGGGCGCAACAGTTCGGAGTGGAAATCCCGAAAAAGGAATGGAATCGGCGGCGCTTGCCGTTTTTGGCTTGCGCCCGCCCCGGACCGGAAACTAAAATACCCACAACTTCTCCACACTTTCCTTGGCGGAACCATGCCCACTCCAGCGGAACTTTTCGAAAAATTCGGCCGCAGTTTCACCGCCGGCCAGGTGATATTCGCTGAAGGCGAAATCGGATCGGAAATGTTCATCATCGAAAGCGGGAAAGTGCGCATTTCCAAGCACTCCAAGGACGTCGAAAAGACGCTGGTGCTGCTTGAAAGCGGGGATTTTTTCGGTGAAATGGCGGTGATCGACAAAGGACCGCGGTCGGCCACGGCCACGGCGGTGGAGGACACTCGTTGCATCGTGCTCAACGAGGAGCTTTTTGAGCAGCAAATGCAGAACAACGCGCGTATCGTCAAAAAAATCCTCAAGAACATGTCCTCCCGACTGCGGGACGCGGATAAACAAATCGAAAACCTGCTGATCAAGGACGCGAACAGCCGTGTCGCGCACACCCTGTTGCATCTGGCGCAGGCCCGCGGAGCGGCCGGGGCCCAAACCGTGCGCCTCGAAGGGATCACCGTCGACGAGTTGGCGAAGACCATCGGGTTGGGGAACGAAGCCGCAAAGGTCGCGGATATTTTGGCCAAGATGGAGCAGGTTCGCATCACCAAGGTGGAAAACGGCGAGATCGTGGTCGTCAGCGTGGATAATCTCGAGAAATTCATCCGCTATCTGGAAATGAAAGAACAATTCGGGATGTAGCATGCCTTTGAAAAACTTCAGGGTCCCGCTTCCTTCCGAGCCCTTTGGTGCGGCTTTGGCGGGGGCGGGACTTTTTCTTTTTTTGGCGGCCCTCACGGGAAGCTGGCCGGAGCCCCAGGCGGAAAGCCTGTTCAAATCCGCCTTCGGTTCCAGGGAGGTCCCGCGGGCGCAGGGGGCGGTCCGGGTCATCGATTCCCAAGCCCCCGCGGAGGATCCGCTTGCGCGGGCGGACGCCTTGGAAGGCGACCTGGCTTGGTTGCGCGCCCGGGGCGCGGGCGCCATCGTCCTGGAGGCGTGGCTGGATTCCGCCCCTGGCTTGGAATCCCGCGCCTATCGAGAGCGCCTGCGGGCTCGGCTGGAAAGCCTTCCGGCCGGACGCGCCCGGCTGGAAGCGCTGGCCGCGTTGAGCGAAACCGCGGAAGAGGGCGATGCGGCGGATAAGCTCGCCCGATCCCTCAAGGAGTCCCAGCCCCTCGTGTTAGCCTTTCAGGCTTTGCCCGGTGGAGGGGCGGCCCTGCCGGAAGCCTTGAAACGGGAAGACTACACGGTGTCGCTCAGGGGCGAACTAAAGACCTTGCCCGCCTATCGCCCGGTGCATCTACCTTTTGCGGAAGCCTTGAGCGCGGTTGCCCTTGCCGGGGCCGTGCCTCCGGTCGTGGTCGGCGGAGGGCGGGTTCCGGTGGCCGTCTGCGTGGATGGGGCCTGGGTGGATTCTCTTGGGCTTGAAGGCGCGCGCTTGGCCTTGGGCCTGCCTTTGGACGGATTGCGCTACGTCTGGAACCGGGGGACGCTGGACCGCTTGGAATTGCAGGGCAGGCGATTCCCGTTGGACGGACAGGGGCGTTTGGCGCTGAAGGACACCGTTCCGGTCTTGGCCACCGAAGAATTGGCGCGTCTGCGTTCCGATCCCGTTGCCGCCGAAACTTTGAGGGGAAAGGTGGTGTTTTTTCGCCCCTGGCCGACGCTCCTGGGGGAGGCGGACTCCTTTGAGGAGCAAGCCCGGCTGTTCAACGCTTTGACGGAAGGGGGAAGCCCCGGCGGCGAAGTTTCCGGAGTGAACCGCGTCCTCGTATGCGGCTTGGCCTGCGCGGTTTTTTTGGCGTGGGCGTTTTTGCCCTTAGGGGCGGCTGCGTTGGTTTTTGGGGGGGCGGCGTTCTGCTTCCTGAAGGGAGTCGGCCTTCCGGAAGCGTTGGCGATGCCGACCTTAGCCGGGCTTGGCGCCTGTGCGGCGGGCCTGGGGGTGAGGATTTTTCACCAGGGCCAAAGGCGTCAGCGCGCCGCGCGATTGTTCGGCGGAAAAGTCCCGATGGCTGAATACTCGGTTTGGATGCGGCGTTTGCGGAGGGGCGGAGCCGCCGAAGGGGCCTATGCCGTCGCCGGGCCGCGTTCGCGGCTCCAGGGCCCTGAATGGGAGGCTTGGCTGCACAAGTGGGCATTGTTGGTCGAACGCGAGTTACCGGCGGACGCCTATGGGTTGTTTTTGGTCGGGGAACAGGCCGCCGGGGATATGCCTGGAGCGCTATTGGAACTTAGTGAACTTTTTGACGGATGCAGATCCGCATCCGCCTATGGTACAGTGTCGTTAGTTTTGGGCAAGCAGTTTGGAGAAGAGACGTTTTCCGTTCAAGGGCCGCCCAAAGATAAGGCGGTTTGGCTGCTTACCCAGGCGGCACCCGGGCAGATTCTGCTAGCGAAAAAGGACGGTTTTCGAGCAGACCTGGAACGTCCCGAGGTAAAACTTTGCGAAGACAAATGAAATTCCTGTTGGATATTTCGCTTGTCCCCGCATAGGATGTTATTGTAAAAAAAGAAGCGGGTGCGGTGGGGCGGCAGAGATGCTGGAGGCGCAAGGGGCCGTGGGAGAGCGGGCGCCGAAATGCTCAGAGCGAACGCGATGAATCAAGGTGCCCATTCCGCCGATAAGCGGACGAATGAACGGATCGCCGCGGATTTTGCGGTGAGTCTCGTGGAATGGGCCGCGGGTGGCGGGAATGGCCCTGTGATCGAAGGCCGGACCGTGAATGTGGGATCGGGCGGTTTAAGTTTGACCGTCGAAGCGCCCGGACCCAATGCGCGCCCATTGGAACGTGGCCGAAAATATAGGCTCGAGTTTCGATTACCGACGGCAGAGACGCCTGTGTGTTGCGCGGCCCAGGTGGCTTGGGTGTTGCAAGGGAAGGGTGACAAAGGGAGGGCGACCGCCGGACTGATGTTCCTGGATCTTGGCCCCGAAGATCTTGAAAAGATCTCGGATTACGTGGAGCATAGGCGGTAAACCCACTCCGGTTCCGAGGGGACCGGCCAGGGGTGGTTAGCTCAGCGGTTAGAGCACCTCCCTTACAAGGAGGGGGTCACTGGTTCGATTCCAGTACCACCCACCAATTTTATGTTCACCCATCCCGCCCTGTTGAGGGAATTAAAGCAACTCGCGGATCTTTTGCGCCGCTCCGGGGAATCTTTGTGGGCCCGGCGTGTCGTCCAAGTCACCGATGTCCTTGCACGCACCGGCTGGACTTTGGAAGGGTATGAAGCGCTCCGAGAACTGCGCAGGGGGGAGCCCGGCTTGCATCAGGTGAATTTCGGCGAAGAACATAGCCGGCAGTTGGGCGGGCCGGAGGGCCTTGCCCAAGCGAACGAACGCTTGGCGGCGCTCAAAGAGCGCATCGACGATTTGGCTGCCTTGCCCCTTCGAAAGGCGGAAGAAGGACCGCGGCGTCGTAGCCCGGATTTGGCCTGAAGTCGGACGATACTTTTGGGCGCTCGAGACATGCAAACGATTTCAAAAACGGGGAGCGGGGGAACGGCCTGGGAGAAACACGCGGCCGACCACCTAGAAGGGATACCACGGATGCTGAGCGGAGAAAAAAAACGTCTTTTAGAAAACTTGAGGGAACGAGTCGTCGATTACCGGAGGTATCTTTGACGTCGAAGCCAAAGCCGTCCTAATCCAAAGGATTGAACACGAGGCGCTGGATCCCGATTTTTGGTCCGACAACCGAATCGCCAAACAAAAAAATACGGAACTTTCGGCGGCTAAAAAGGACTTGGAAGCGTATCAAGAATTGCAGAAGGGTTTAGGCGACCTCGAAGCAAGCGCCGATCTTTTGGAATTGGAGGAAGATCCGGCCTTGGTTCAGGAGTTCGATCAAGGCGCCTTGGCCCTGGGGCGACGCCTGGACAGGATGGACTTCACTCGGATGTTGAGCGGGCCCTATGACCGAAAAAATGCGCTCCTGACTATTAAGCCGGGGGCCGGAGGAACCGAAAGCCAAGATTGGGCCCAAATGCTTCTTCGGATGTACACCCGCTGGGCGGAACGCCGGGGATTCAAGGTGACGCTTTTGGAACTGCAAGCGGGGGAAGAGGCCGGCATCAAAAGCGCGACCCTTCAAATCGACGGAGAGTGGGCCTACGGGCTTTTGCGTTCCGAAAAAGGCGTCCATCGGCTGGTGCGCATTTCACCCTTCGATTCTCAAGGCCGACGGCACACGAGTTTCGCTTCGGCGGAGCCGATGCCCCAGATGGACGACGAAGTCGAAGTCGTCATCGAAGACAAGGACCTGCGGATCGACGTCTTCCGCGCCTCAGGTGCGGGAGGGCAGCACGTGAACCGGACCGAAAGCGCGGTTCGCATCACGCATTTACCCTCTGGGATCGTGGTGCAGTGCCAGAACGACCGCTCGCAGATCAAGAACCGTGAATCGGCGATGAACGTCCTGAAAGCGAGGCTTTTTGTGCGCGCCGAAGAGGAACATCGGCGCAAGCTCGAAGGCATCGCGGGCGAGCAAAAGGACATCAGTTTCGGGAGCCAGGCGCGGAATTACGTCCTTTATCCTTATCAGCAGGTGAAAGACACGCGCACCGACATGGAAAGCTCCCGGACCCAGGATATCCTCGACGGGGACATTGACGCATTCATCGAGGCGTACCTGAAATTGCAATCAAAGGAGGCGGTCGGACGTGCCTAGTCGCAGCCATTACGAGGTGCTCGGAGTGGAAAGGACCGCGGATGCGGACCGCATCCACGAGGGATACCTTGAGCGGCTGAATGAGGTGCACCCGGACCGGAACCAGGGCGACGAAGACACGGCGCACGAACGAACCATCGAAGTGGTCGCCGCCTACCGGGTTTTATCCGATCCGGAATCACGGAAACGCTACGATTTCCGGATGCAAAATCCCTTCTGCTTGGACGGGGAGCTCCCGGGTTTTGGGGTGCTGAAGAGGCGGAACCGCAAAGAGGCGGAAGAACGTTTCCGGGAGGGAGCGTACTTCCTGCGGGCGGACGATTTGGTCAAAGCGGTGGAGCCTTTTAAAGCGGCTTTACGCCTGGAACCCGATTATCCGCCCGCGGCCTACAATCTCGCTCTTGTCGGTGCCTTGCTGGGTAGCGGTACTTTCGCGCTGGATGTATTGGCTAAAGCATTAGTGCACGATCCTAAGGAGCCCTCGCTCCTGCGCCTGCGTCAGGCGGTGTTGGAGACGTTTCTCGCGGTGTAGAGCATGGCACCGAAGGCCTCCAAAATCCTGGGCATCGACCTGGGAACTTCGAACAGTTGCATGGCCGTCATTCGGGACGGCCAGGTTCAGGTGCTTAAAAACCGCGAAGGGGAATCCACCACCCCTTCGGTGGTGTGTTTTTTAAAGGGCGGAGAACGGCTGGTGGGACGACCGGCCCGTTTACAGGCGTCTTCGAACCATGCAGACACCGTCTTTTCGGTGAAGCGCTTTATGGGCATGAAAATGCTCGATGAAGCGGTTCGCCGGGATGCGGAGCTCATGCCGTTCAGGGTTGAAGCGGCACCCAACGGGGACGCCTGGATCGCCGCGGGCGGGAAAAATTGGAGCCCGCCTGAAATTTCGGCGATGGTGTTGGCGAAATTACGTCGGGACGCCGAAGAGGAGCTTGGGGAAACGATCACCCAGGCGGTCGTGACGGTGCCCGCCTATTTTTCCGACAGCCAAAGGCAAGCCACCAAGGACGCCGGACGCATCGCGGGTCTCGAAGTCCAGAGAATCATCAATGAACCCACGGCGGCCGCGCTTTCCTGCGGCTTGGACGCGCGAAAAAACCTGAATGTCGTGGTTTTTGACCTGGGAGGCGGAACGTTTGACATCACCGTTCTCCAGGCCAGGGGCGGCGTTTTCGAGGTCAAGGCGACCAACGGAAACTCGCACCTCGGCGGCGACGATTTTGACCAGGCGATCATCCGCTTATTGCTGAAAAGCTTCCAGGACAGCGCTGGGGTGGACTTATCCGGCGACCGGATGGCCTTGCAGCGCCTGAAGGAAGCCGCGGAAGCGGCGAAGATCGAATTGAGTACGCGCGAGGAAACGCTCGTCAGCCTGCCATTTCTCGCCACTTCGCCCTCCGGCCCGCTGCATCTGGAACGGGTTTTGACGCGTCCGGAGTTCAACGCGGCGACGGCGCATCTGGTTCGGGCGACCTTGAACCCCTGTGGTCTGGCGCTGACAGACGCCCGCCTGGGAAAAGGGCAGATCGACACGGTTCTGTTGGTGGGGGGGATGACCCGGGTGCCGGAAATTCGGCGCCAAGTGGAAGCTTATTTCGGGCGCCCCGCCTTGGCCGGCGTTGATCCGGACGAAGCTGTCGCGCAAGGAGCCGCCATTCAAGGAGGCATTCTGCGTGGGGACATACGCGATCGTCTGCTGTTGGACGTGGCGCCCTTAAGCCTGGGGGTTCGGGTCGCGGGAGGCATGGTAAGCAAGCTGATTGAACGCAACACGACCGTTCCTTGCCGCAAGACCGCCGTTTACAGCACTGCGAACGACAACCAGACCTCGGTTCGGATCAGCGTTTACCAGGGGGAGCACCCCATGGCATCGGAAAACATTTTTTTGGGGGATTGCGAACTTTTGGACATCCAGCCCCAGGCCAAGGGGACGCCCCAAATTGAAGTCAGTTTTGACATCGACGCCAACGGCATCTTGCGCGTACGTGCCGTCGATAAGGCGTCCCGGCGGGCCCAGAATATCCGGATCGAACCGAATTCCGGGCTGCGGGACGAACAAATTCGCACCATGATGGATACAGCGCGGAACGAATGCGAAGCCAGGATGCCGAAAGGAGAAGTCGAGCAATACCGGACGACCTGCGTGAAACTGCTCGAAGAATGTCGGAGAACCTTGGCTGGCGAGGGATTCGCCGGAGATCGACCGGCGGCTGAGGCTTGGTTGAAGAAGGTGGGTTTTCGTCTCGCGCAAGAGGATATCGTTCAGCTAAAAGAAACCCTTAAGGAATTGAACCACTTTGTTCTGCGGCTTCGGCTCGCCCGGGAGGTCCCGGTAGGGGGGAGAGATTCCGCGGTAGCAAGAGGGTGAGTTTTTTTAAGAAATGAATGTAAAAAAGAAAGGCCGCCTTTGGGGCGGCCTTTCTTTTTTACAGGAACTTATTTCGGGATTACTGGTAGCCGAACGTGGTGTAGGAGTTGTCCGACATGTCGAACAGCTCGCTATTGACCCACACCGAACCGCCCTGGGTGCTGTTGTCGTACTTCCAGCCCAGACCAGTGGAGTTCGTGGGGAAGGCCGGGGAAGCCCAAGTGCCCGTGGTCACCGAGTTCGCACCATTGCCCACGCCCGGACCGGCGCCGTAGTAGCCCTGTTGGGTGGTGCTGGCGAAGGTGCTCTGGAAGGTCACCTTCACCGGGGCCACTTGATCCAGGTACTGCGGCACGAACGCCGGGTAGGTGGTCAAGATGCTATTGATGCTCGTGCTCCAAGTCAGCGTGTCCAGCGTCTTGGGGTAGTTGCCCTGTTGGTCCGCGTAGTAATTGGAGACGGCCGACTTGATGGCGCCCAGGTTGCCCTTGGTGGCGCCTTCACGCGACTTTTCCAGCATCTGCGCGAACTTGGGGATAGCGACAGCGGCAAGCACACCGATGATCGCCACGACGATCATGAGCTCCACGAGTGTGAAGCCTTTTTCTTTTTTAAACATGACGTTCACCTCCTTTCAAAGGGTATGACCTAAGGGTAATGCGGGTCCCGGGGTATGTCAAGTAATATGTTAGATTTATTTTCCGGAGTTGGGTACAGCGGACGGTGGAAAAAGAAGGGGAATACCAGGTTTTTAAGCGTATTGGGGAAATATTAGCGCTGGGGCGAAAATAGCGAGGGAATAAAAAGGGGCCGCCCGAAGGCGGCCCCTCAATTCAGACGCAGGTTCTTTAAGCGCTATTGGTAACCGAACGTGGTGTAGGAATTGTCCGACATGTCGAACAATTCGCTGTTGACCCACACCGAACCCCCTTGGGTGCTGTTGTCGTATTTCCAGCCCATCCCCGTGGAATTGGTCGGGAAGGCTGGAGAGGACCAAGTGCCAGTGGTGACGGCCCGCGCACCATCACCGACGTTGGGACTGACGCCCGGACCTGCTCCCAAATAGGCCGCATATCCGTTGCCGGAGGTCGCATAGGTGCTTTGGAACGTGACTTTTACCGGGGGAATCTGGTCCAAATACTGCGGCAGGAACGCGGGATAGCTGGTCGCGACGCTGTTGATGACCGAAGACCAGGTCAGGGTGTCCAAAGTCTTCGGGTAATTGCCTTGCTGGTCCGCATAGTAATTGGAAACAGCCGACTTGATGGCGCCCAGATTGCCCTTGGTGGCGCCTTCACGCGACTTTTCCAACATCTGCGCGAACTTGGGGATGGCGACCGCGGCAAGCACACCGATGATCGCCACGACGATCATCAGTTCCACCAGCGTGAAGCCTTTTTCCTTTTTAAACATGACATTCACCTCCTTTCGGTAAGGATGTTTTTAGCATAGGGGAGTCGCCGGGAATGTCAATTAATTTGTCAGGTTCCGGGGCGGATTTTTCATGGGCGAGCCAAAATAAGGGGGGGGAGAAACAAAAAGGGCCACCCTCGGGTGCGGAAATTTTCAAGCCGAATGAGACAGGTGACCCTGGGAATTTAGTATAACCTTCCCGTGTGTTGCAATTTGGAACTCCCACCCACTGGGTTTGTTGATCCAGACTTCCTTGGGCAGGCAGAACG
>Ga0326728_10001473_pt1 | contig 82843 bp, 76 predicted proteins | sample MB3enrmetagenome_FD_207602 | JGI IMG/M metagenome (GOLD analysis project Ga0326728, IMG submission 207602) | Lab enriched peat soil microbial communities from McLean, Ithaca, NY, United States - MB31MN | ecosystem: Environmental > Terrestrial > Soil > Wetlands > Peat | place: USA: New York...
TCAAGCAGATCGCTGAGAGCGTGGCCAATTACCTGAATATCCGGCCTGAGGACGGCGAAATGCCGACGGTGCCGGCCACCATCGAGGCGCCCCTGGACAATCGTCCCTTGAAGACGGCGACGGCGCGATCCCAGTGAAGATAACCCAATAACGAAAGGCTAGCATGAATTCGCTACCGTTTATTTCACACCACCTGTTTGTTGCGGCCATCGGCAACGAGGATCGAGGGCAGGAGAAACCGGCTCGGCCCGAAAGACCATTCATCGTGCCGAGTGACCAAGCAAGCGCGATAGCGCTGGAGGTGATGGATGCCCAGAAGCCGATGCCGGAGGGCGCAACTCGGGCGTGGCGGGCAAGGATTGGCCAAGCTCTGACCTGAGCCCGGAACCCGGGCTGGCGATGGGCGGGCGTAGGTGTTCGCATGGAAGCTTGCTCTTTACAGTTTATCTCCACGGCCTGCGCCGGCGAGCAGTTGAGTGGTTTGCCAGAGACGCGGGTATACCGCGTCTGTACAGATTCACGCCAGGCAAAGGCAGGTGACTTGTTCTTTGCGTTGCGGGGCGGACGGTTAGACGGGCACGATTTTCTGGACGAAGCGGCGGAGAAGGGGGCCGGCGCAGTGGTGGTCGAGCGCGGGCGCGTGCCGGCGCATTGGATCGGTTGCGCCATGATCGCCGTCGAAGACACGCGCAAGGCACTTGGCCGATTGGCGGCGGATTACCGAAAGGGGTTTGTGCTCCCCGTGGTGGCGGTAGGCGGCTCGAACGGAAAGACGACAACGAAGGAACTGGTGGCATCGGTGCTGAAGGAACAGCTAGCGACGCTATGGAGCGAGGCCAGTTTCAACAACGACGTGGGTGTGCCGCTGACGTTGTTACGGCTCGACAAATCATATCAGGCCGCGGTGCTGGAGACGGGCACCAACCACCCGGGCGAACTTGCGCCTCTGGTGAAGATGATTCGACCGAACTACGGGGTCATCACCTCCGTCGGGCGGGAGCATCTGGAATTCTTCGGGGATGTGGCCGGCGTGGCCCAAGAAGAAGGCTGGCTGGCTGAACTGCTGCCGCCGGGCGGCAAGCTCTTTGTGAACGGGGACAGCGAATGGTCGAGCCAGGTGGTGGCGCGCACACGGGCCCAGGTGGTACGGGTGGGGTTTGCGGCGGCCAATGATTGGCGCGCTCAGGATGTGCGTCTCGACAAGCAGGGCGTTCGGTTCCACGTGGATGGGCCGAACGCTGATTTCGCGGGCGAGTACCGAATCCATTTGCTTGGGCGCCACCAGGTGGTGAATGCGTTGTTTGCCATAGCGATCGGGATGGAACTGGGCTTGGGCCGGCCGGACGTGGCCCTGGGCTTGGCCGGGTGCCGGCCACCCAAGATGCGACTTGAACTGTGGGAAACCGGTGGCGTTCGCCTGCTTGATGATGCCTACAACGCGAACGCGGATTCAATGCTCGCCGCGCTCCGAACGCTGCAAGAGCTGGCCTGCAAGGGCCGCCGGGTGGCGGTGCTGGGGGATATGGCCGAATTGGGCGCGCACAGCGTGGAGGCGCATGAGGAAATTGGCCGGCAGGCCGCAGAGCTCGGAATTGCCCAGTTGTTCGCCGTGGGGAAAATGGCGCCGGTAATGGGGCGGGCTGCCCGTGCCGCAGGGCTCAACCGGGTGTTCGAATTTGCGGACGTGGAAACGGCGGCGGCGGCACTGAAGAGCTTTGTCAAGCCCGGGGACCTGGTGCTGTTGAAGGCCTCCCGCGTCATGCGATTGGAACGGATTGGCGAATTGTTGAGAACCGGCGACGTCGTCAGGATGATCTAAATGTTGTATTATTTGAGCCAATGCTTGCTGAAGTGGTCGGCGGGGACTGAATGGGCCGATCGCCTATCCGCGCTGCGGCTCTTTAGCTACAGCACCTTCCGGAGCGCCGGGGCAGTGCTGACAGCGCTAATCCTGAGCTGGTGGCTGGGGCCGAAGGTGATCGCGTGGTTGAAGCGCTTGAAATTCGGCCAGGAGTACTCGGACAAGGCGGAAGCCGGCGGCGGCATGGCGGCGCGCCTTTTGAGCAAGAAGGGCACTCCCACTATGGGCGGAATTCTGATCGTAGTAGCGATGAACCTGACGACGTTGCTCTGGGCGCAGTGGAATACGCTAGTCGAACTGACCTTGCTTTCGGTCGTAGTGCTCACCGGCTTGGGATTCTATGACGATTACGCCAAGATCAGCCAGCAGGCCAGCGGTGGCGTCCGATCCCACGTCAAACTCGGCGTGCAGGTTGCGCTGGCGTTGTTCATCGGGCTGTATTTGTGGCACGTGCCGTCCACCCGGAATTTGATTACCGAGGTCATGGTGCCATTCTATAAGTACCCTGTCCTGACCGGCGCCGGTTTGGTCGGGTTGGGGCTGACGGTGCTGACCATCGTAGGCAGTTCGAATGCGGTGAATTTGACGGACGGGCTTGATGGACTGGCAATTGGCTGCACCGTGATCGTCTCTTTTGTTTTTGCGGTCCTGACCGATTTGGCAGGGCACCGGGAGGCTGCCAGGTATCTGCAAATCCCTCACGTCGTGGGCGCCGGGGAACTGACCGTCTTTTGTGCAGGCATGATCGGCGCCGGCCTGGGGTTCCTTTGGTTCAATTGCCATCCCGCGCAGGTCTTCATGGGCGACACGGGCTCGCTGGCTCTGGGCGGCGCGCTAGGCATCGTCGCGGTTCTGATCCATCAACCACTGGTTCTGGTGATTGCCGGCGGGGTCTTCGTGATGGAAGCGGCCTCGGTGATTCTCCAGACGGGCTGGTATCGCTACACGAAGTGGCAGTACGGGACAGGTGAGCGCATCTTTCTAATGGCGCCGATTCACCATCATTTCGAGAAGAAGGGCTGGTACGAATCCCAAGTCGTGATGCGGTTTTATATTTTGGGCGTGCTTTGTGCCGTGGTGGCGTTGAGCACTTTGAAGCTCCGCTAGTATGCTGGCATTGGAGAGCAAGCAATTCCAGCTCGATGAACGCTTCCACGGCGCTTTTCTTATGGGAGAGGCGAGCGCCAGCGCTCCTGACGCCTGCGCTCCTTTTACTCCTTGCGCCCTCGCGGGTTCATTGCTAGAAGCAGTGGCAGAAGCGGCAAAGAATGCGACTTCCGGCGACGTAGTTTTGCTTTCTCCGGCTTGTTCGAGCTGGGATCAGTTTCAAGACCATCGACATCGCGGTGGAGTCCTTTGCCAGCCAGTGAAATCAATAGGTGGGGGTGTCCGCGGTGGCACCCCCAATATAGACGGCAAGACAGCGATAATGGACCGCAAGACAGCGAGAGCACAGGAATGAAGCGAAGCGAGAAACATGTGAATTTTGCTTCGGGGTTTCTTGAGGCAAGACCCCGGCGCAAGGCGAACCAACATCAACCAACACCTCAATAGACAGACGCACCAGCGCCACTTGAAAATGAACAACCAGAATCCACTAATTCCACAAGGCTCCGTTTTGGAGCCGAAAAACAATGGCCGGGCCCGAGTGAAAATCGCAGTTTTCTTTGTCCTCGCCATTCACGGCTTCGGTCTGATGGCCTTGCTGATGCAGGGCTGTGGGCAACCGAAAGACCAGGTCCCCCCACAGGAGGCAGTGTCCACCAACCCGCCTCCAGCTTTTGTGGAGCCGACGAACCCCCCAGTCACGACCAGCACTCCCCCGGTCGTGGTGACCACACCGGTCGCGCCTGAGAAACCCTCGACGCCGGAAGTGCCTGCTGGCGTCACCGAATACACTATTGTCAAAGGTGATATCCTCGCGAAGATTGCCAAGAACTTTCACGCCTCCGTCAAGGCCATTACTGACGCGAACCCGGGCATTGAGGCGACGAAGCTGAAGATTGGGCAGAAGATTCACATCCCTGCGCCGGTCTCGCCGGCAGCACCGTCGGCTGCCGGGGCGGCACCCGCGGAGAGCGCGAGCGGTGGACAAATCTACACAGTGAAATCCGGTGATAACCTCACGAAGATTGCGGGGCAATATGGCATTGCTGTCAAAGCACTGCGTGCGGCCAACAGCTTGAAGACCGACAGCATCAAGGTGGGCCAGAAGCTGAAGATCCCGGCCAAGGCGTCTGCTTCGGTGACGGTTCCCTCGGCTCCGGCGGAGCCAGTGCCGGCAGGTGGGACCTCTTCGCCGCCGCTGGCTCCGCCTGGACGGTAGCTGCGTCTGAGGGCGCCGGGTGTCCTCAACCCGACGTCCGATGCTTACTCCCCCCGATGAAGATTGCGGTCACCATTCTGGCTTTTTGCGTCGCTGCGCTGCTGGCGCTGGGGATGGTGATGCTCTACAGCTCAAGCATGGCACAGGCAGGCGCGCACTACTTGGTGAAGCAACTGGCCGGCTGCGCCGTGGGTGTTGTGTTATGCGTGACGGCGGTTGTGCTGGATTACCGTCATTTGAAAAAGTTCGCATGGCCGTTGTTCCTGTTGGGGGTGGTGCTTTTAACGCTGGTCTTTGTGCCGCATATTGGGATCCGGAGTCACGGCGCGGCGCGCTGGGTGGGCTACAGGAAAACGGCGTTCTTCCAACCCTCAGAGTTTGCCAAGTTGGCGCTTCTGGTTGCGCTGGCGTGGTACTGCGAGCGATTTCAGCGGCAAATGCCCACTTTGAAACGGGGGGTGGTGATTCCGGCCCTGTTTATCGGAGTGGTGCTGGCTTTGATCTTCAAAGAACCTGATGTCGGTACGATGTTGCTGCTCGCGACGGTGAGCGGCATGATGCTGTTGATCGCAGGCAGTCGCCTGAGGTATTTCCTGCCGCCAGTCATCGCTGCGGCAATCGGGATCAGTGTTTTCATCTACCACAATCCCATGCGCTCCGGCCGAATTCACTCATGGCTGCATGTCGAGGAGACCAAGCAGAACACGGGTCACCAGGCGTACGAGGCGATGGTGGCGCTGGGCAGCGGTGGCCTCACCGGCAAAGGCCTGGGTGATAGCCGGCAAAAGCTCGGTTTCCTGCCGGAACAGCACACGGACTTCATCTTTTCCATTATCGGCGAGGAACTCGGTTTGATTGCGACGCTGCTCGTGCTCGTCGCCTTCGTGGCAATCGTATTCTGCGGAGCCTATATTGCGATGAACTCGGCCGACACGTTCGGGACGCTGCTCGGTTCGGGGATCACATTGTTAATTGGGTTGCAGGCACTTATCAACATCGGGGTTGTCACCAGTGCCTTGCCAAACAAGGGTCTGCCGCTGCCATTCATCAGTTATGGTGGATCGAACCTCGTGATCATGTTACTCGGCGTGGGGATTTTGTTCAGCGTCGCGCGGCAGGGGCGCGAAACCGACGGCGTTGTGCGGAATCGGACAACAGAAGGGGACGTGGCCAATCCGTTTGCCAGGAGTACAGGACCTCAACCATGACCGTTTCGCCTCATCCGTCCGTCCGGGTAGCCGTCGCCTGCGGTGGTACGGGCGGCCACACATTTCCCGGTCTGGCAGTGGCCGACCAGCTCGTGCGGCGCGGTTGCGCCGTGACGTTGCTCATTTCGCCTAAAGACGTGGACCAGCAAGCCGTGCGAGGTGTTTCGGGGATGGAGGTCGTCACCTTGCCGATGGTCGGCTTGAAGCGTGGAGGCGAGATGGCGTTCGTTCGCGGATTCATCCAGTCCTACCGCGCTGCGGCAAAGCTGTTCAAATCGTGCCCGCCGCAGGCTGCCCTCGCGATGGGCGGGTTCACGAGCGCACCGCCGATTCTGGCGGCAAAGAGGGCCGGGGCGCGCACTTTCCTCCACGAATCGAATACCATACCTGGCCGCGCCAATCGGTGGCTGGCGCGGGTTGTGGAGCGCGCGTTTGTCGGTTTCCCGACGGCGGCGGTCCGTCTGCACAATCGGAAAGTGACTGTCACCGGCACACCGGTGCGCCAGGGTTTTGAGGCGTGCGAGGCAAGAGCATGCCGAGTTGCACTGGGCCTTGATCCGGGCCGCCCTGTGCTTCTCGTGATCGGGGGCAGCCAGGGCGCCAGCGGGCTCAACGAACTCGTGTTGCAATCACTGCCCCTGCTTGCCAGCCGCATGCCGGATTTGCAGTGGTTCCATCTGACCGGTCCCGCTGACGCGAGTAAAGTGCTCAGAGCCTACGCGGCTTTGAAACTGAAGGCGCTCGTGCATCCATTCTTCGCTGAGATGGCATTAGCGCTGGGCGCCGCGACTGCGGCCGTCAGTCGCGCGGGCGCCTCCTCCCTTGCCGAACTTGCAGCCATGCGGGTGCCGGCCGTGCTCGTCCCGTATCCGGCAGCCACTAGCAATCACCAGTTTCACAACGCGCGCTCTCTCGAGGCCACCGGTGCCGCTCGGTTGCTGGAGCAGAAGACCGCTACGCCGGAATTGCTGGTGCAATTAGTTCTCGACTTTCTGGAGAAGCCGGCAGTGCGTGAAAAGGCGCAGAGCGCGCTCGCGCAATGGCACGCTCCGCGCGCGGCCGAACAGATTGCCGAAGCCATGCTGGTTGCTGTGGGAGCGGGGGCAGGTGAAGGTTGCCAGGCCCATCACCAGTCGGAGGCTCCACCACGCTCCCGGACGGCAAAGACGCCGGACAATTCGCAAGCTTCATGGCCTCCGCAGGCCGACCGGTTTGAGATCAGCCACACCGCCACATTCAAGACGCCGCTCTCGGCAGGGAGGGGGTCGTGAGCCGGGCAGACGCCACTATGGAAGAGACAATTAGGCCAAGCTCCGAGACGGCGAAGGCGCTCGCGCAGCACGCTTCGCCGGCAACTGTGATTCGCTGCGACGAGCCTCTGGCTAAACACACGACGTTGCGCGTCGGCGGGCCAGCGGACGTCTATGTTGAGCCGGCTTCGGAGCAGGATCTGGCGGCCGTCGTGGCCTATTGTCAGGGGCAGCATGTCCAGCTTTTCGTTCTTGGGCGCGGCTCGAATCTGTTAGTGAAAGACGGGGGTTTTCGTGGCGTCGTGATCTGCCTGGCCCACGCATATTTCAGCCGCATCGAGGTGACAGGCGAGCGCCTTAATTGTGGGGCGGGCGCGAGACTGAAAGCGGTCGCAGCCGAAGCCAAGGGAAAGGGGCTTGCAGGGCTGGAGTTTATGGAGGGCATTCCCGGCAGCGTCGGCGGCGCGTTGCGGATGAACGCCGGGGCGATGGGCAGCGCGATGTTCGACGTGGTGGAGTCTGTTCGGCTGATGAGGTTCGACGGGATAGTGCATGAGCGGCCTGCCCGCGAGCTGTCAGCCGCTTATCGCAGTTGCCCAGCGCTTAGGACGCACATCGCCCTGGCCGCCGTGCTGCGTGGCCAGCCTGGTCAGCGGGCGGCCATCGGCCAGCGCATGAACGAGTACAGCCGAAAGCGGTGGCAATCGCAGCCTGCCGCGGCGAGCGCCGGGTGCATGTTCAAGAACCCAGCTTCGATTCCCGCCGGCCAGTTGATTGATGAACTGGGCTTGAAAGGAACGCGGGTCGGGGGAGCGGTAGTTTCCGCCGAGCACGGCAATTTTATTGTGAACGACGGCACCGCAAGCGCCCGCGATGTATTGGAGCTAATCGAGATGATCCGTCACCGCGCCCGGGCGGAGCGTGGCGTCGAATTGGAAACGGAAGTCGAAGTGGTTGGAGAATGAATCCCGGGAATAACAAACTCGATATCACGGTGATGCTCGGAGGGCCAAGCGCTGAACGGGAAGTATCGCTGCGCTCCGGCGCGGAGGTGGCCAAGGCGCTCCGCTCGCTGGGCCACCAGGTGCACGAGGTGGACCCGAGCGATGAGAAATGGAAGTTGCCGCGCGGAACAGACGTGGTGTTTCTCGTGCTCCATGGGACTTACGGCGAGGACGGCACCGTCCAGCTCGGGCTGGAAGAATTGGGCGCGACTTACACTGGGTGCGACCCCGAGGCGAGCCGGATTGGGTTTGACAAGTTCCTGACAAAGCAGCGCTGCCTGGCGGCGGGTGTGCCCACTGCGCGCTTCCTGCTGATCGAGTCGCCTGCGGCAAGCTGGCCGATGGGCTGGGATCCGCCGGTGGTGCTCAAGCCCGTCCGCCAGGGTTCGAGCGTGGGATTGCAATTTGTCGAGCGCGTGTCGGATTGGAGCAAGGCGCTGGCGGAAGCGATGCGTTATGATTCGCAGGTCCTGATGGAGGAGAAGATTGCCGGGCGTGAATGCACCGTCGGCATCCTTGCGGACCAACCCCTGCCACTGGTAGAGGTTCGGCCCAAGTCGGGCATTTACGACTACCAAACCAAGTACAGCGCCGGCGCGACCGAGTACTTATGCCCCGCCTCCTTCGACGAGGCAACGACCGCGCGGGCTCAGGCGGCGGGGCTAGGCGCGTTCAAGGCGATTGGCGGGCGGGATTACGCACGCGTGGATGTAATCGTTCGGCCGGACGGGGAACCGGTGGTGCTTGAGGTCAACACGCTGCCGGGCATGACCGAGACCAGCCTGCTGCCCAAGGCAGCCGCCGCAGCCGGGATCAACTACTCGGAGCTTTGCCAGCGGATGGTGGATTTGGCTTTGAGACGAAAGCAGCATGTGGCTTAGGCGTAAACCAAAGAATAGAAGACTGGGACGCGAGCAAGTGCTGGACGTGAAGCTGCGCTCCAGTCAGGTTCGCGCGGCGCGGACGCGGCTCACGGCGATCAGCCTTGGGGCGGTCTTCACGACGGTCTTTGGGCTGTATTTGCTTTACCGCGCTGGCGATTGGGCGCTCGACCATCTCGTCTATGAAAACAAGGCGTTCGCCATCAAGGAACTTGACGTGCAAACCGACGGCGCTATTGCCGTGGACCAACTGCGCCGCTGGGCCGGGGTCAAGCTGGAGCAAAACCTGTTGGCGCTTGATCTGGCGCGGGTAAAACGGGATCTGGAACTGATCCCCCTGATCCAGTCCGTCTCCGTCGAGCGAATTCTCCCCCACACATTGCGCATACGCATTACGGAACGTGAACCAATAGCCCAAGTGAACGTGCCCCAGCCGCGGGCGGACGGCGGGCTCGAGTTGTCGGTCTATCAGCTCAATGCGGATGGTTGGGTCATGCTGCCGCTGGACGCTCACCAGCGAGCTACGCCGCCCAGCCCGCCGGACGATCCATTGCCCGTGATTGGGGGGATTAACGCGACCGCACTGCAGCCCGGTCGGCGCCTCGTGGCGCCGCAAGTCCTAGCCGCCCTCCAACTCCTCGTGGCCTTCGAACAGTCGCCGATGGCCGGGCTAGTGGACGTAAGTGGGGTGGACGTATCTTCGCCGGAAGCCCTGGTCGTGAAAACAGGGCAGGGGAGCGAAGTGACTTTCGCCCTGACGGATTTCGAGCAACAACTGCGGCGCTGGCACACCATATTCGAGTTGGGGCAGAGGACGGGCAGCGCCGTCGCCTCCCTCGATCTGGCGGTCACCAATAACATTCCCCTTCGTTGGCTCGAGCCCAACGCCGTTCCGCTCACGCCGCCGAAGTCACCTAAACACTTACGTCCTAAGAAGCAACATGTTTAATGCCTCCTCAATCATCGTAGGACTGGAGATCGGCACGTCCAAGGTCTGCGCCGTGGTCGGCGATCTCGGCGCCGATGGCGCGCTCAATATCGTCGGCTTGGGCCAAGCGCGCTCGCGCGGCGTGCGCAAAGGCGAAATCGCCGATGCCCCGGCCGCCGAGGAGGACGTGCGCCACGCGATTGTGGAAGCCGAGCAAATGGCCGATGTGGAAATTCGCAGCGTCTATCTCGGCGTGACGGGGGGCCACCTGCGCGGCTTTAACAATCGCGGCGTGCATCCAGTGGTTTCTGCCGACCGCGAGATCTCGGAAGATGACGTGCAGGACGTCATTAAGAACGCCAAGGCGATCAACCTGCCCGCGCAGAACCATGTGATCCACGCCATTCGCCAGCATTTTCTGGTGGATGGGCAGGACGGGATCACCAACCCGGTGGGGATGCTCGGGTCGCGCATCGAGGTGGATGTGCATGTCGTGCATGGCAACCTGAACCGGCTGCAGAACGCGATTCGCACCGTCAAGGGGTTGCAACTGGAGGTGGATGACATCGTGTTCAACGGCCTGGCCTCGTCGCTGGCACTGTTGACCAACGAGCAGAAAGAACTCGGCTCGCTGGTCGTTGACATCGGCGGTGGGACGACGGAGTACGTCGTCTATGCGAACGGCATCATCAAGCACACGGGCGTGCTGGCGGTCGGCGGCGACCATGTATCGAACGACCTGGCGTATGGGTTGAAAGTGCCGCTCCGCCGCGCCGAACAGCTCAAGCTTGAGCACGGCTCCAGCTTTCTCCACGAGGCGGCCAAGGGGCAGACGATCACCCTCGCCAACGAACACGGCTTGCCGCTCAGGACTGTCAACCTCGAACACCTGCGCCGCATCATGTCCCTGCGACTCGAGGAGATTTTCCAGCTTGTCGGCCAGGACCTTGAGCAAGCCGGAGTGCTGGATTACCTGCGGGCGGGCGTGTTCCTCTGCGGCGGCGGCGCGCGGATCCCGGAGATCGCCAAGCTGGCCGAGCAAGTCCTGGGGATGCCTGTGTCGCTAGGCAAGACCAACTCCATCAGCGGGCTGAAGTCGGCCCTCGACCAGCCAGAGTTTGCGACGGCCATCGGGCTGGTGAAATTTGGTTCGTTTCAGCAGCGCAAGCGCGCGGCCAAGTCACTTCTGGCGGACGGCATCAAGAGCACCCTCGGCCAGTTCTTCCGGCGCACCTGACCCGGCGAAAGGACCCCAATGATCACCAATGCACAAAACGACCCGGCAGTGGAAACGGCAAAGAAGAGCATCTCCGTCAAGGTATTCGGCGTGGGCGGCGCCGGCATCAACGTCATGGAGCTGTTACTCAAGGACAGTCTCCCCGGCGTGGGCTTTGTGGCTGTGAACACGGATGCCCAATCGCTCGCGGCCTCCTCGGTTACGGAAAAGGTCAACCTGGAAACGCAGCCCATGCGCAGGTTGGGGACCGGCGGCGACCCCGACCGCGGCCGCGCGCTGGCCGAGGAACAGTTGCCGAAGCTCAAGTCGCTCTGCGAAGGGACGGACGTGGTTTTCATCTTGGCCGGCCTGGGCGGGGGCGCGGGCACGGGCATCAGTCCGGTGCTGGCGGGGGCGGCGAAAGAGGAGGGGGCCCTGGTACTCTGTTTTGTGACGACGCCTTTTGATTGTGAAGGCGGCCGCCGGCAGCGCCTGGCGCAGTATGGCCTGACGGAGCTGAAGGCCGCGGCCGATGGCGTCATCAGGCTCCCCAACCAGAAGGTGTGCAAGATGATTGACGAAAACACCAGCGTGCTGGAGACCTTCAAGATCACGAATGATCTCCTGGCCGCAGGCGTGCGCGGCGTCTGGCACCTGCTGATGCACAAGGGGCTGATTGAAATCCACTTTTCCGACCTGGCGGCGCTCTTGCGCGATCGCCACGGGGAGAGTTGCTTTGCCGTGGCCGAGGCCATGGGGCCGACGCGCTCGCGCGAGGTCATGGACAAGCTGCTGGCGCATCCGATGCTGGAGGGTGGCCAGGTGCTCAGCGAGTCAGACGCCGTTCTGGTGAGTCTGGTTGGAGGGCCGGACCTGACGATGGCCGAGGTCAACCGGGTGATGGAGCAGGTCAACCGCCAGTGTGAGCACGCGCAAGTAATCATGGGGGCCGCCATTGATGGGGCCTTCAACGAGCGCCTGGCGGTGACCCTCATCGCGGCGCGCAAGGGCGCGGAGCATGAGGCGGAAGGCGAAGCCGGGAGCGGTGAGAGCCCCGAAGGCCTCGCTGCCCAACTGTTGCCTCGCTCGACGACCGCGCGGCCCGGCTCGAGGTTTGTGCCGCCAGCCCCCGCGTTGCCGCCGGACCAGTTGCAGCAGCTCTTGACCAAACAAAGCCGGGGAGGCTCGCGCTTGCGCAAGAGTCTGCCCAAGATGCGACAGGGACAGTTGCCGCTGGAGATTGTGTCCAAAGGCCGCTTTGACAAGAGCGAGCCGACCATCCACAAAGGCGAAGACCTGGACGTGCCGACCTACATCCGGCGCGGGGTGGCGCTGAACTGACGCCAGACACCATTCCAATTGCAATTCAACGGCGGCTTCGCAATTATCCCGCACTATTTATGCGAAGACGCTTCACTCAATTGCGGCCCAGTCTGGCGGGCACGACCCTGCTTCTCTCCCTGACTTCCTTTGCCCTCGCGGCGCCAGGCGACTGGCCGCAATTCCGCGGCCCGAATCGGGACGGCGCGTCCACTGAAACCGGCCTGCTCCAAGAGCTGCCGACAGGGGGCCCGCCGCTGGTCTGGAAGGCCACCGGCATTGGTGTCGGTTACTCGACGGTGTCCGTGGTGGGTGACCGCATCTACACTATCGGCGAAGACAGCGAGGTCAGTTCCGTCGTCGCGTTGAATGCCGCGGATGGCAAGCAGGTGTGGTCGGCCAGCCTTGGCAAAGCCGGCGCGCCCGGTCAGCCGGCGTTTGAAGGGCCTCGCGCCACGCCAACCGTCGACGGCGACTTACTCGCCGCCGTCAGCCAATGGGGCGAACTGGCCTGCTACGATGCGGCCCAGGGCAAGGAACTCTGGCGCAAGGACTACGCGAAGGACTTCGGCGGCAAACGCCCGAACTGGGGCGTCGCCGAATCCCCGCTCATTGACGGCGACAAATTGGTGGTGACCCCCGGCGGCATGGAGGGTTCAATCGTCGCGCTGAACAAGAAGACCGGCGCTGTGATCTGGCGCAGCAAAGGCTTCACTGACGCGCCGCATTACTCGTCGCTCATCGTGGCGGAAATCGGCGGTGTGCGGCAATACATCCAACTGACCGCGGAGAGCGCGGTCGGCGTTGCGGCGGCGGACGGCAAGGTGCTCTGGGTCGCCCCGCGCAAGGGCCGGACGGCGGTCATCCCGACGCCGATTTACAGTGACGGCTTTGTCTATGTCACCTCGGCCTACGGCGTTGGCTGCAACCTGTTCAAGATCACCGAGGCGGGCGGGAAGTTCGCCGCCGAGGAGGTCTATGCCAACAAAGTGCTGGGCAACAAGACTGGCGGCGCGATCAAGGTGGGCGAATTCGTCTATGGCCATGCCGATGACAAGGGGTGGACGTGCCAGGACTTCAAGAGCGGCGCCGCCAAGTGGCAGTCCAACGATCTGGGCAAGGGCTCGCTCACCTATGCTGATGGCCGTTTCTACCTGCGGGCCGAGGACAAGGGCACCGTGGCGCTGATCGAGGCCTCGTCCGATGGCTACAAGGAGCATGGCCGTTTCGAACAGCCTAACCGGAGCGGCAAGACCGCCTGGCCCTATCCCGTCATCGCCCACGGCAGGTTGTACCTGCGTGACTGGGACACCCTTCTCTGTTACGACGTGAAGGGGAGGTAGCATGGCTGGGAAGCTCACCATCGGTTTTCTTGGCGCCGGCAAGATGGCTACGGCCCTGGCGCGGGGCTTTGTTCGGGCCGGAATCGTCACCGCTGGCCAAGTCATCGCCAGTGACCCGAGCGAAGCCGCCCGAGCCTCGTTCGCCGAAGAGGTCGGCGCGAAGACAACTGCTTCCAATCCGGAGGTGGCGAAATTCGCCCATGTTCTGGTGCTGGCCGTCAAACCGGACCAGGCGGGCGGTGTGCTGGCGGACGTGCGGGACCACTTTACCGGTGAGCATTGCCTCATTTCCATCGCTGCGGGCGTGCCGCTGGCGAGATTGGAAGCCGGGCTGGGAATCGGGGCGCGCTTGATCCGGGTGATGCCGAACACGCCCGCGCTGGTTGGCGCGTCGGCTACAGCCTTTGCCCTGGGCAAATCAGCCCTGCCGGAAGATGGCGAGCTGGCGCAGAGGCTGTTCTCATCCGTCGGCGTGGCTTTTCAGGTCAAGGAAGCCCTGCTGGACGCCGTCACCGGCTTGAGTGGGAGCGGGCCGGCCTACGCCTATCTTTTCATCGAAGGGCTCAGCGACGGCGGGGTGGCCGCTGGCCTGCCACGCGACATCGCGACCCGGCTGGCCGCCCAGACGGTTCTGGGCAGCGCCAAGATGGTGCTGGAAACCGGCCTGCACCCCGGCGTGCTCAAGGATATGGTCACCAGCCCTGGCGGTACGACCATCGAGGGCCTGCACGAATTGGAGAAGGGCAAGATGCGTGGCACGCTTATCAGCGCCGTGCGGGCCGCCGCCGAGAAATCGCGGAAACTGGGGCAGGGGTGAGGCTTGATGCGTGATGCGTGATGCGTGAAACGCGCATAGGGTTGCGCTCAGGCAACACGCATCACGCATCACGCATCACGCATCACGTTTCACCAGCAACTCCCTCACATCCACGGCCTCCATGCCGGCCGCTCGAATCGCCTGCATCCCCAAGTCCGTATCCTCGTAAGCGCGGCAAGACTGCGGCGGCACGGCCAAGCGGCGGGCAGCCTCCAAGAGAATATCCGGTGCCGGCTTCTGGTTCACGACGTCCTCGCTGGTGACGATAGCCTGGAACAAGTAACGGATGGCCAGGTGGTCGAGGACTTGCTCGATCACCGTCTTTGTCCCGCCGGAGGCCACGGCCAGCGGTATGTTGCCGTAGTTCTCCCGGGCGATTCCGACCACCGTATTGATCGGCTCTACCTGGGCGATGAGGGGCAGATACTCGGCCTCCTTTTCCCTGGCCACCGCCAACGGATCGAGCGGCACGCCCTGTTCCGCGCTCAACACCTTTAGAATGTCGCGCGACGGCACGCCGCCGAGCGAATAGAAGCGAGCTTCGGGCAGGTAAAACCCGTGCCGCCGCGAAATCACCTGCCAGGCGCGCCAGTGCAGCGGCATCGAGTCCGCCAGCGTGCCATCGCAGTCAAAAATGATGGCCTGGGGGCGAAGGAGATGGTGGTTGTTCTTAGCCAGCATCATAAGTCAGAGAGGCCTCACGTTTCACGTTTCACGTTTCACGTGTCCGCCTCACAGCTTGAAGGCCGCCAACTTCTCCTCCAAATCGTTCGCCATGAGCGGCTCGATGACCGGGTCAATCTCGCCCTCCATTACGAATGGCAGGCTATGGAGCGTCAGCCCGATGCGATGGTCGGTGAGCCGGTTCTGCGGGAAATTATACGTGCGGATGCGTTCGTTGCGTTCGCCCGTGCCGACCTGCTCCTTGCGCTGGTCGGCGTATTTCTTGTTCTCCTCCTCGACCTTGCGCTCCAGGAGCCGTGACCGCAGGACCGTCAGCGCCCGCGCCTTGTTCTTCTGTTGCGACCGCTGGTCGGCGCAACGCACGATGAGCCGCGTCGGCTTATGCAGGATCTGCACCGCTGAATCGGTGGTATTGACCCCCTGGCCGCCGGGCCCGGACGCCCGGCAGACTGTGATCTCCAAATCCTCGGGCTTGATCTCCACGTCCACTTCTTCCGCCTCGGGCAGAACGGCCACCGTGCAGGTGCTGGTGTGAATCCGCCCCTGCGCTTCGGTCGCGGGCACACGCTGGACCCGGTGGACCCCGCTTTCATACTTGAGCCGCTTGTACACGTCCGTGCCAGTGATCTGGAAGATGACTTCCTTGTAGCCCCCGAGGTCGGAGGGGCTGGAGTCCAGGTTCTCGAACTTCCACCCCCGCGCCTCGGCATAGCGGGTGTACATTCGGTAGAGGTCGGCCGCGAAAAGAGCTGACTCCTGTCCGCCGGCTCCAGCGCGGATTTCGATGATCGTGTTGCGCGAATCCGCCGGGTCGGGCGGCAGGATGCCGCGTTGGATCTCCAGTCCCAGGCGCTGCTCCTGTGCTTCAAGCCGAGCGATTTCCTCTTTCGCCATCTGGGCCAGCTCCGAGTCTGCCGGTTCGGTTTGCAGGAGGGCGCGGTTTTCCGCCAGGTCGGCAACGACTTTAACGTAAGCCTGTCCGTGACCGACGAGTGCTTTGAGCCGGGCATACTCCTTCCCGAGCTCCTGGGCGCGCTGGGGGTTGTCGAAGGCTTTGGGATCGCTCAAAGCGGCTTCGACTTCGGCAAAGCGGCGGGAGAACCTCTCGATATGGGGACGCAGGTCCATGACGTAAAATAAAGCCGCCCGCAAGCACACGGGGCCTGCGGGCGGAGAAAGGGGCGAGTCGTTAGCGTTTCTTCTTGCGCGTCGCGGCGGCGGCCTGAGCGGCCTGCGTCTTGACCATGCGCTGCTGGAACTTGTCCACGCGGCCGGCGGTGTCCACGAACTTCTGCTGGCCAGTGAAGAAGGGATGGCACGAGTTGCAGATACCGACGATAATCACCGGCTTTGTGGACCGGGTCTTGATTACGTTGCCGCACGCGCAACGGATCTCCGCAGCCACATACTTCGGATGTATTTTCTCTTTCATAAAAGGCCGGCCAAATTACCACCCCCACGCGGGATGACAAGCCCCAATTGATGGCAAATGGTGGCACCCTGGAGGAGCCCCCGTGTGTACGGGGTGTGGATCGCTTGACCAACTGTGGTTGAGGCAGTTGCGTAGTGGGTTTCCTCGTAAATATCTGTGGTTGAAGCCTTTAAATTGCAGCGCTTGGTTCTTCGCGGTTCTTGGCAGAATGGGTGGAGTGGCGTCCCCTACCGCCCGCTCATACCTCCATAGCCACACCGGATCCCCACCGGAGCCTCACCGTAGTACCCTCGTTCCGGAACGAGGGTACTACGGTGAGGCTCCGGGGAGGCTCCCATGCGGCCCACAGGACGGTCTGGGGCAGGGTTGGAGGAATAGGGGGCCAGAAATAGCGAGGAGCCCAGTCTTTCGATTGGTGGCTTGATTATGCAGATGCGTGCCGGCGGCTTGTACACGGCGCAGGTGACGGGGCCTTGGGCGTTCTTAGGTTAACGCGGGAGGGGCGATTAGGGCTCCGTGTCGGCCTGTTCGAGCACGTTGAGTATCTTGTTGAAGGCGTCGTTGAGATCGGAGTAGTTGCGGAGGTCCACGACGAAGCGGCGGTCGCCGTTGAGTCGGGAGGCGGCGTGGCCGTCGGAGAAGAGAATGTCGGCCACCTGCTGGCGGTGGTGGGTGCTGGGGGAGACGCCAAAGGCAGCCAAGCCGGGAGAGCAGAGGAATTGGGTGTCAATGGCCAGGGCGCGGATGGGGAGGCCGTTGAGGTTGTTGCCGAGGTCGTCGAGCTTGATGTGCTCGGGCGGCGCCACCCCGAGGTTAGGGTTGTCGAACAACTGAGTGTTGCCGGCGTGGCGGTAGTAGAAGCTGCATTGGGCTTGGGAGATACCGACGTTGGCGAGTTGGGCGTTGGCGTCCATGGGCTGGTCGCTGCTAGGGCAGAAGAGGACCTTGGGCTGGTTGCAGAGGTGGTCTTTGAGCAGCAGGCCGAGGCCGACGGGGGCGCCGTTGCCCAAGGAAATGAGGCTGGTAGGGGCCCCGGTGGACGGGTAGAGATCGAAAGGGCTGGTGAACGGCGGAGCTTTGGGGCCGTAGGGGATCTTACCGTCGTTGTCGCTGGCGTAGGCCTGGATGGCCAAGCCCATCTGATGCAGGTTGGAGAGGCAGGCGGCTTGCCAGCCTTTCTCACGGGCCGAGGCGAGGCTGGGCAGCATCAGGGCCGCGAGGAGGGCGATAATGGCCATCACCACCAGCAACTCGAGGAGCGTAAAGGCACGGGGGGAAGGCGAGGCGGCGGCAGCACGCGTTGGGCGCCTCGACGGTTCCAGTGGTATCTGAAGGCCAACTCCGAAGGCCGAAGTCCGAAGGCCGAAAGAAGGCCGAAGGCCGAAGCCCGAAAACACCCCGTCCTCTGCCACTGCGGGAGCGGACTGGCGTGGGTGTGGACGGAACATGGCAGAACCATCGCCCAGGAGGGCGGCTAAGGCAACTGGCGCAATGTGTAAAAACGGGGTCCCAGGTTCACGGCGGGGTCGGAGAAGGGGGTGGCGCCGGAGAGGTTGGTTACGATTCCGAGGCTGGTCCAGTTCGAGAGGGGCGAGGCGAGGTTGGTGTAGGCCAGGATTTCGAATTGAAGGCCGGGCTCGCTTCGCACGGTGACACTGAACTGGTTGCTCAGGACTTGCGGGTTGGCCAGGCGCGGCAGGACCGTCTCGACCAGGCGCACGTTATCGAGGTCCCAATATCCGTTGGCGAGGTTGGTCCCGACGGTGGAGGCGATCAGGATGCCGATGTGCTGGTTTGCCCAAGAGTCAGCCGCCAGAACCCCGGGAAGCTGGACCGAGAAGTCCACGAGGTGGGTGTTGGTGGGGAACAACTGCGCGCTGTTGGTGATGGTGGTGGCGGCGACGGGGACGATGTTGCTGGAGGCGTCGCGGTAATAGAGGCTGAGCTGAAGCGTGGCGCCCTCATACAAGGGAGGAGAACCATACACGCCGCCGATGACACCGACGGTGAGGCTGTAGGCACTGCCGACGTTGAAGGTGGCGTCGAACGCGTGGCTCGGGGTGGTATTGGTGCCGTAAATGGAGTCGTAGTCCTGGAATATCGCGACATCGGGGAAGGCAAAGAGGAAGGCGGCCTGGGTGCCGTCACAGTTGTCAATGAAGGTGGCGGGATTAGGGAAGTTGTAGAAGGTGCCCGTCAGGTCCTCCCACGGGGTATTGAAGTTGTTAGACGGGTAATACCAGGCGGGCTGGGGGGATTTCTCCCAGTAATCCATGTCCGGCACGGCGGGGGTGACGTCAAACGGGACGACCGGCGCTTCGAAGGAGGCGTTGGGCACATAGACCGTGCCTGCCCGCAGGGGGCAGGCGAACGCTGCCAGCACCGCCCAGGCGATCACGAGTCCGGACAGAAGCAGGGCGGCTTTGCGGCCAGGAAATTGTTCCCTGCGCGGCTTGGCAGAGTCGTAACGCCAGGCGCCGCCGCGGGGTACACCACGGTTCGGTTGAGTCAAAATCATTTATGCCAATGATAGCATCTTTGCCGTCTCAGTTCGAGGAAGGAGGCAGCACGTGTTGCAGCGCGGCGATTCCGCCAAGATCCTCCAGAATGAGCACGACTCGTTCATGGCCCTGGTAGGCGAAGGGCGAGGCGGTGAGCAGGACGTGCAGCTTCTTAACGGTTCTCCCGGTGCACAGCTCCATGCAGACTTGGCGCCGGACGCATTTTTTGCCCGCGAAGGCCTCGTTGACTGCTCCTCGAATGGGACACGTCTTGCAGAACGGGCCGTGGCCGCACCCGGCGGTTACATCCCGGGAGTGCAGGCAGTGGAAGACTTCTCCGCCGCGGTGGCGCAGGACACTGCGCCGCCCGACGCCGAGGAAGGCCGCAGCCGCGGCGTTGTAGTCCAGGATAGTCACGTCCCTGTCCACCAGGAAGACGTAAGCGGGCATGGCATCGAGCAACCGCCGGAGCAGGACCTCGTTGCTCATCTGTGTGACCGGAATGCGCATGGGAACAGGTTGGGACAATCAAAGGCCGCTCGTCAATAACAACCGGCCAAAACCGGCTGTGAGGGGTCCCATGGAGGTCGCATGGGGGTAGCTCGCGGGTGGCCCGCGGGTGGCTTGTAGGTCGCATGGGGGTGGCTTGTGGGTCGCAACCCCCTCCCAAGCCGATGGCTTGTAGGTGGCCTGCGGGTCGCATGTGGTGGCTTTGAGGGGGAACGCTCGGCCCGTGGAGCATTCCGGCTTTCCCGAAATGCCAATCCTTCCTGTGTTTTCAACCTTTGCGTCTTTGCGTCTTCGCTGTTCAAAGGCGGAACCTGTTCCCCGCGGCAGCCAATCGGCTCAAGGTGAGCAGTAGGCGTCCAGGGGGTGGATTCTGAGTGCTCACCCTTCGCCCGCTGCGGTCCAGCGCGGGCCGCGTGCAGTAAACGGGCTCAGGTTCAGCCGGAATCGCCCACGGGAGTGAACGCTGAGTGTTCACCCCAACTCGATCGGCGGAGGCCCGGTGCTTGGATTTGCTACGGAATCCGAGTGGCGGTGTCGTGGCACGGGGCTAGCTAAAGGAGTTGGCAAGGGTTGGCAGGCGGCGGGATCGCCTGAGAATCGTCGTAGCTTCGCGTGTCAGTGCCGCCGTGTATGCACTTTAGTATCGTTAACAACTGTTCGAGTTCCGCCCCAGGAACCTCGTCAGACAACCTCAGTTGAACAAGCCCCTGCAAATCATGCTATGAAAACCCTCTCCCTTCCTTGGACCAGGCTCGCCTGCCTGGTGTCGGCCGCATTCAGTTGCGCGGGCCAGACGAACTTCGCCAGCACCTCCAGTTGGCTGCCGGCGGGTCCCGTCCGGCCCTCAATGGCCTACAGCAACGCCCTGTTGAACGCCATCCCCGACCTGGCAGACCAAATCCTGCCGCCCGTTGGCCTGACGCCCGGCGGGGCGCCGGGCCTGGGCGGGCTGGTGGGACCACTGGGCTCCGGACCCCGTTGCGCGCAGGCTCCCGCCGGGCTGGTTGCCTGGTGGCAGGCCGAAGGGAATGCGTCCGACGCGGTGCTCCAGGATAACGGCGCCCTTTATGGCAACGTCGGCTTCCTCGCGGGGGAAGTCGGCTATCGCTTATCCCCAGTTCTTGCGGACGTTCCTGCGCCCCGGGGAGGCGCGCGGGCGGGCGGCTATTGCTGTAGGCTGAATCTTCGGTGCGAGGTCCAGGAATCCCAATGGCCGAAGCGGTCCTTGGGGATTTCATGGTCCTGGGGGTAAATGAGATAGACGGTGTTGCGAGAGTAGGCCCAGGCGCAGATGAGGTCCTTGCGTGGATAGACCCGGCGGATGTTCTTGGAGGAGCCCGGGTCGTTCACGATGGGGTCGCTGTCCTCGGTGAAGCCGACGCACACGATCAGATGGCCGTTCGGGCCTGGGCCGCGGTGGTGGAGCCGGTCGGCGCAGACGGACAGGCCGACGGGAACGCCGACTGCGATCCAATCCTCCACCTCAGCCAGGTCGCTCATGCGGGTAACATACGCCCGCATGCCGGGGTAGGAGCCGGCGTAGGCGGTGTTGAAAGGCCAGTTGCCGGTGCCCTTCCATTTGGCGTCGTAGATCGCGTTGACAATGTCCGGCACGTCGTGGTCGAGTTCCGGGCGTTTTAGTTGCCGGGCCCAGTAGGCCATGATCATGGAGACGGTCGTCGGGCTGCAGAGGACACCGCCATTCGTGTATGCCATCTGCGTGCGCTGGGGGACGGGAAGCGTTATGCCCAAGGCCTGCGGATTGGAGAGCAGGACGGGCGGCTGGATGGTGGTATCGGTCAGGTCCAGGCCGAGGAACTTAAGTTTTGGCTTTTGGTCATGGTCGCCGCCCAGGGTAAGCCGAATCTGGAGCCGGTCGGATGGACGTTTGAGGATGAGGGTGTCGGTGGCAACGTCGCCGTCCTCGTCTTTCTGGTGGAGGACGCTCTCGCGTGGATAGCGGCTGGGATTGGTGGACCAGAGTCCCATCGTGTAATACTTGGTCGGGCCGGCGGGATAGATGGCGCGCGCCTCGATCTTGAGGTAGGCCCCTTGAGCGGTCTCGGCGTTCCAGGAGGCGATCAGTTCATCCCAGTTGATGCGGGCTACGACCACCGGCGAGGTGAGGACCATTTCGCCGGAATGCGCACCTGGCGATCGTTCGAAGGCAGAGAAGCTCTTGAAGCCGATGAACTGGCCGCCGCGGGCGTCGAACGCCAGGGCGCGCGTGTTCGCGAGCGAGAGGCAGACCGCCGCGAGCAGGAGACCCAATGTTCGCCGTGGAAGTTTCGTCCGCGGCGTGGATTTGCCAGCGTGCGTGTGCGAACGAGCGTTTGTCATTTGACGAGGCCAACTTGGCGGCATTTCGGGCGGCTGGCCAGTCGAAACGGCGAGCGAGACGAGGCATGGGCGGCCTCGCCGACTTGGAAGTTGGCGATACCGCAGGTTTGGAAACCTGCGCTAGCAAGCGGCGGCATGAGCGCACTAGACAGGGCCGCAACCCGGAGGGTTGCGGGGGACTGCGCAAGCCGGAGGCTAGCGCTACTACGGCGAGCCTGTGCTCCGCAAGGCCAACCACCATGGCACAATGACAAGGAGGGCGAACGCCAGGCCGCAGAGGACGTTTGTCTTCGGTTTTTGCGCAACGTCCGGGACTAGGCTCAACAGGGCGCCCAGCAGCACGCCGCAGAGGAATCCACCCAAATGGGCCATTACGTCTGTTCCGGGCGTCAATGCCAGCAGCACAAAGAGCATTATGCCGCCGCAGACGCCGCTGAGAATGTATTTCGTTGCGTGCGGCGTTTGCCGCCAGAGTGAAAGCGATTGCACGGCCAACAGCCCGAGGCTGCCCATGACCATGCCCGAGGCGCCGAGGCTGCGGTGCGGCTGCAAAGAGATCAGCCCCGCGGCGAGGTTGCCGACAGCCCCGGCCAGATAGGCGGCGAACAGACCGACGCCTGTTCCGTAACGTCCCATCGCCAGACCGAGCAGCACTGATCCAATCGTAGCGTTAGTAGCGAGATGCGCGAGGTCGGCATGGAGCCACATGGCGGTGAAAAGCCGCCACCACTGTCCGTGCGCCACGGCGGGGCCATCCATCAGGCCGGGAGATTGCATGTCAGTGGTGGTGCCCAGCCAGAAGAACAGGCACGCCAGTAGGGCCCAGGCCACACCGCCCCAGTCGAACAGGAAGCCCGGCTTGAAGACCGCCTGCTGCCACGGCCAGCCGCGGTTCTCCAGCCGATACTGGCGGATCGTGCGAAGGGCGTGCCCATAATCCTGCTCGGGAACCAGCAAGCCCCAGCCGGTGCCGTCCTCGCCGGGGACGATCGTGCTCTCGATGCCCTGGCTGACGAGCACGAGGCTCCAGTCCATAGCCTGGCGGTGTGAGCGGACGGGGATCCTGGCGGTTGCGGGTTCCATTTGTTCGTCAATCTTCAATGAGCGACAGCAAATGGCAAATAGCAAATGGCAAACGGCAGATGGCAGATAGCAAATGGCGAATGGCGAATAGGCAGGATGCCGCTCGGGCGGCAGGACCTGGCCTGATTACGGCGGGATTTGCAGCGCTCGGGACCGAGAGAGGACGGGTTGATTTGCTCTTCCTGCTGGCGAGGCTCTTTATCTGGAGGCGAACCTGGGATATGTTAAAAGGGCCCGAATGAAGGGCAGGCGGCCCGCCGGGCTCGGCGCGAACAGTTTAATTGCAAATGTGTAGTTGTGCGAAAGACGATGATGATGATTCGACCGAACTGCCGGGCGCAGTTCGGAGCGGGGGACATTGACTTCATTCTGTCGGTTCTCGGGCCCAAGGTCGGGACCGCAGCGTGCCTGGTGAAACTGCTGGCGGATGAGGAGGCGCGCGACTTGATATTGGACGACGAAGCACTCCTGCACGCCCTGCTGGAGCGCCTGGGTTGTCTGCGGGTTTCCAGCCGCTTTTACTTCTACATCCTCGTCCGGCAGGTGTTGCGGCGGTCGGACATCCAGGACCGGGCGGTCGCGGACTATGTGGCGGAGGTGCTGGCGGAGTTTTCCCGGGCCGAACGGGCGCGATGCGTGGTCCCGGGCCAGGCGACGCCGCTGGATTACTTCTTCGAGATGCTCGCGGCGCTGCAGACGGCTGACGACCACACGAGCTTCTTCATCCGGGTCCACATTGGAAATCATTCCCTGTTCCTCGCCGGCGTGTTCCCGGACCTGATCCGCTTTCGGGCCGAGGCGCGCGGCTCTCCCGATCTGAGGTATTACGAGGGGTTGGGCCGGACGCAGTACCGCGTGGCCAGCGACCATCGGCTGGCGCGGCGCTACGAAGTGGCGCGAATATTCAGCACTCTGGCGGACCGGTTCGAGACGACCCGTCTGGCGTTGAATGATATCGCCGACCGCTACTTCTTCCTCGGGGAGCCGAACCTCGGCTAGGATTATTCGTCGCTCAGCAGCCCTAGCTTCTGAATCGCCGCCCGGCTCTTTTCCGGAGTTTCATGCAGGATAGCCTGCCAGCCGCGCGCCCCGCCGGCGGCGACATTCTCCGGGCGGTCGTCCAGGTAGAGGATCGCCGCGCCGCGCCGCGCGGATTGGCCTTCCACGACTTCGTAAAGCCGGCCATCCGGCTTCATGGCACCGTGCTGGTAGGAAAGGACGTAGCCGTCGAAATTGGCGTAAAAGGGGAAACTGCGGCGGATGTGCTCGGCGGCCAGTTCGTTAGTGTTGGAAAAGATGTAGGCAGGCAACCCCCGCTGGCGCAGAGTCGCCTGGAGTTGCACCATTGGCTCGATGGGGACGAAGATGTCGGCGAAGCACTCACTGAACTCCGCGAGACTGCCGCGGAAGCCGGTGACGCGGCAGATCTCGGCGTAGAATTGCTGAGTGGTCAGGGCGCCCAATTCGTACTGAACGAACAGGGACGACTGGTTGATATACTGCGCAATCTCCTGGATGGTCATTGTGCCGCGCGCGGCAATCCGCCGCCCCGCGATGCTGTAATCGAAATCCACCAGGACCTTGCCCAGGTCAAAGACAATGACAGAAGGAAGGGGCATGTCACCGGTTTAACTCAAGCAGCCCTTTAACCGAGCAGTTCTCTTCTCCCCTCCAAAGCCCGGCTCAGGGTCAGTTCATCGGCGAACTCCAGCCCAGTACCGGCCGGCAAGCCGTGGGCGATCCGAGTGATCTTTAGGCCCGGGCGCGCGAGCCGTTTGGCCAGGTAATATCCCGTCGCATCGCCTTCCACGTCCGTTCCCAGGGCCATGACGATTTCCTTGATTGGCCTCTGGGTCAGCCGAGTTTCCAATTCGCCGATGCGCAGGTCTTCCGGTTCGACGCCGTTCAGGGGGGAGAGCTTGCCGCCGAGGACGTGGTAATGGCCGCGGAAGGTGCCGGACTTCTCGATGCTGATAATGTCCACCGGTCGCTCAACGATGCAGACATACGAGGCGTCGCGGCGTGGGTCCGCGCAAATGGCGCAGGGGGATCGCTCCGTGAGCGCGCCACAGCTTTCGCAAAACCGGACCCGCTCGCGCGCGTTGAGGATGGTTTCAGCGAGTTGCCTGATCGCACCGGACTCGGCTTGCACGATGTGCAAGGCGATGCGCTCCGCGGACCGCGGCCCGATGCCGGGCAGCTTGCTCAGCGCGCTAATCAGGGAGGCTATCGGTTCGGGCAGGGCGGGCATGGGATGTGAAAGGTGAGAAGTGATGCGTGAAACGTGAGGCGTGAGGCGTGGGGGGGAGGCAGACCGGGTCCTCGACTCTCTGCCCTCAGCGCTCGTCTCTCAACTCCTAAGTCAGGCCGGGGAGATTGAAGCCGGCGGTGGCTTTGCCCATTTCCTCGGAGGAAACCTGCTTGGCCTTGCTAAGGGCCTGGTTGGTCGCCGTCACAATCATGTCTTCGAGCAACTGGGCGTCGCCCGGATTGAGCGCCTGCGGGTCTATTTTGATCGAGGTGATCGTGCCGTCGCACGCCGCCACGACCTTCACGGCGCCGCCGCCGCTGGTGGCTTCAACCGTGCGGGTGGCCAGCGCGGTTTGGATTTGTTCCATCTGCTGCTGCATGCGCGCAGCCTGTTTCATGAGTTTGCCGATGCTGGACATTGCTTAACAAGTTGATGGTTGATGGTAGAGAGTTGAGAGCAGACCGGCGAGAGCAAAGTGATCCAGGTCAGGCGCGGACCTCAACGATCTGGCCCTTGAAGATCTCCAGTGCTCTCTGGATCAGGGGATCATTCTTGAAGTCGTCTTGGCTGAAGGGCACGGGGGCGAGCTTCTCTTTCGCGGTTATCGGCGGCGCGGCGGCGGGTTTGGCCGCTGCGCTGGGCTTCGTTGGAGTATTGTTCGCGGGAGCAGACGGCGGCAGTGTTGCCGTTTCGGCTGGCGGTGCCGCCTGCTTTTCCGGGGCTGGGGCCTTGATGAACTTGATCTGGGCGTTTGGATAGCCGAGTTCAAGCAGCTTGGTTTGCAGCAAGGTATGGTTGCGGGCATTGTCCACCAGGCCGAGGTGGTCCTCGAATTCAGGGTCAAAGCCGATAGTGAATAGATCCTTCTGGAATGAAACCGGGTGCGCCTCGAGAAGGTAAGAGCGAGTGAAGGCACTGGCCCGGCCGACGGCTTCCACCAATCTGCCCCATACCTCGGCCAGGTCTTCCGGCGGCGCGGGCGACGGGGCATCACCTGTTTGACCGGAGCCGGCGGCGGCTGTAGTCGCGTGCGCTCGCGACGCGGGTGCCGTATTCGCTGCGCTGACAGCCGCCCGCGCCGGCTTGGGGCTGGCCGCTGCTGGAGCGGGAAGGCTGACGGTTTCACCGGCTTTGTCCCCGCGTAGATTCTCGAGCTGTTTGAGCAGCGAGTCTATGCTAACGGCGCTGCGGGCTTCGATGGCCTTGAGCAGCGCGACTTCGACGAGGATCTTCTTGGAAGCGGCGTCGCGCAACCGCATCTCCGCCTCCGCCAGGACCTCCATGATGCGCGTCAGGGCCTCGGCGCCCGCCATCGTGGTTTGCTCCTTCAAGGCCGCCGCTTCGGCTTCGGAAACCTCCAGCATCTTGAGGTCGCCGCCTGAGACTTGGAAAATGAGCAGGTTGCGGAAGTGGTTTAGCAGATCGGACAACAGGCGGCCCAGGTCTTTGCCGTGGTTGGCCAGCTCGTGCAACTGGCGCAGAGCGCTCTCGACTTCGCCTGCCAGCACGGCGCGCGCAAGCTCCAGCAGTTGTCCCTGCGCCGCCAGGCCGAACATGGACAGCACATCCGGTTCCTGGATTTTATCGCCGCAGAAGCTGATAAGCTGGTCCAGGGCGGACTCCGCGTCGCGCATGGCCCCCTCGGCACCGCGGGCGATGGCGTAGAGCGCAGCCGGTTCAATCTTCACCTTCTCCAGCTCCGCGATGCGCGTGAGGTGTTTGGCGATCAGGGCGGCCGGGATGCGCCGCAAATCGAACCGCTGGCAGCGCGACAGAATGGTAGGTATCACCTTCTCCGGGTCCGTCGTGGCGAACATGAACTTCACGTGCTCCGGCGGCTCTTCGAGCGTTTTAAGCAGCGCGTTAAACGCCGCCGTCGAGAGCATGTGGACTTCGTCAATAATGTAGATCTTGAACCGCGAGCTGGCCGGCGCGTACTTGCAGGTCTCCCGCAGCTCGCGCACCTGCTCGACGCCGTTGTTGCTGGCGCCGTCAATCTCGAACACGTCGAGCGAGCGCCCCTCAGCAATCTCCTGGCAACGCGGGTCCGTGTCGTCGAAGTCCACCTTCGGGCCGCCGCTGCAATTGAGGCATTTGGCAAAGATGCGGGCGATGGTGGTCTTGCCCGTGCCGCGCGGCCCGCAGAACAAGTAAGCGTGGGCGATCCGCTTCTGCTCGATGGCGTGGGACACCGTCTGCGTGACGTGTTCCTGCCCCACGACATCCTGGAACCGTTGCGGGCGATACTTGCGAGCGATGACCTGATAACTCATATAAGTGCGGAATTCGGAGTGCGGAGCGCGGAATGACAGCCAGGCCCGACCTCATTCCGCATTCCGCACTCCGCATTCAAAACTCAAAGTGCCAGGGTGACCACGGCAGATGCAGAGCAAACTACCGTTGCTGCCTTCCGGCCCTGGCGGGGTTCGTAAGTCCACAGTCCATGGGCCCTGGCAGCGGCAATCTGCCCCAACACCGTTGCCGCTTCAAGGTCAAAAAGGGCCGCCAGCCGCTAATGATCGAACCAGCCGAACTTGCGCTTATTGGCAACGTAGAGCAGCCCGAGAATGCGCATGCTGACCGTCAGCAGATACACGCTGACCAGCGACCAGAGCGCCCCCATGCCAAACGTCATGTACATCGTGGACACGTTCCGGGTGTGAAAGCTCGCGCTCGCGGCAAGTCCCGCGGCGGCCCCCCCGAATTGGCGCAGCGCGAAAATGCCGATCACGAGCAAGGCGGCCACAAGGTAGCCCACTGGAACCTTGAACATGGCCGGCAAAACGATCAACGGGTTGGCCGCCATCGCGGTATCCTTCATGGCCACCGCCAGAAAGGCCATCGGGAAGTAGAAACAACCCAACACCATCATCACCAGCAGGGCGATGGCCGGCGCATCTACCACACCAAAAAACCTCAGCCCAATGAAAGTAATCGGCACCCCGAAACTCACCAGCACCGTCACCGCCAGGCGCAATGCGCCGCCCAGGACGTCATCAAACCCCGGCAAATCGGGCATCTGTTCCTCCTCGTTGGCCGTGGCGTGGATCAGGTTCTGCATGAAGCAAAACAAGTAGCCATAGGCAATAATCTTCAAGAAGAAGAAAAACCAACTGCCGCCCAGGAATTCCATCAAGGCGAGCACAAACGTGCTGACCAGCAGCACCAGCAGCCCGCTGCCGCGAAACGGATAAACGAACGCGCCAGGGAGCCGCGCGAAGAAACCCTTTGGCTCCGCCCGGCGCTGAACCGGCACCTGCACCGGCACGCATTCCGTGCCGCAGGTGCGGCAGAACTGCTGGTGCCCGCGGGTCGTGACGCATAGTTCGCAGAAGAAGAGTCCGCAATGGCTGCAATAGAACCGGCCAGGTGTCCGGGGATGATACTTGCACGGGCCGGAGCCGACGGCGGTGGTCGGCGCCGCCGTGACCGGCGGGGCGGCCATCGGCGGCTGGTGCCCAGCGCCCGCGGCGACGGGCGGCGGAGCGAGGGCGACGGTCGCAGCGGGGCCGACGCGGACGGCCCGGGGCGGACCTGCCGCTCGCGCAGACGGCAACGGCGGAGCGGTCGGCACGGCTTGCGCGACACCCGCGCTGCCCGGCGCATCGGGATGGAACATCATCTCGAGGCCCCCCAGGTGAATCGTTTGGCCGGGTCGGAGCGCGGCCTCCAATACGCGAGTGCGATTAACGAAGGTGCCGTTGGTGGACCCCAGGTCCCTGATCGTGGCGTTCCCCTTGTCCACCACAATTTGACAGTGCGAACCGGAGACGGAAGGATCATCGAGCGTGACATCATTAGCCGGCCCCCGCCCGAGCGAGTTAATCCCCGCCTTGAGTTGGATCTCCCAGGGAGCCGATGAGCCGGGTTGTACGACGAGTCGCGCCATAGTCGAAACTGAATTGTGCGCTCTGAACCGCGCCATTTCTAATCCATTTCCCGGCCGGTCGTCCAGAAGAATCAGAACCGCACCCCGAAGGAAGCCCGAATCCCGAACTCCGAACCGGCCTTGCTGTGATGGGCCACTGTTCTGCCCGAGTGGCACTGGATTCGGGTTTCGGACTTCGACCTTCTTTCGGGCTTCGGCCTTCGGGACTTCGGATTTGGGCCGGACCTTAGCGAGCCAGGCAGCCTTGTGGGTGGCTTTGGGGTGGCTTTGGGGTGGCTTTGATGTGGCCTTGGGGTGGCTTTGATGTCGCCTGAGGGGGGGCTATAAAGTAAAGGCTGGGGGGCTACAACCACTATGCCCCCATTGACATGGCCCCGAAGCTGCCCAGCGAAGCGGCCACGCCGGTTATCTCTGCCGCCTGCCTCACGTCGCAAACTCCTCCGGGCGCCCAACCTTCCGCTTCTCCTCCGCCGCCTTCTTGATCGTCTCGCTCCGAGCGGGGCCGCCACCGCGGGCACCGCGCGCGGAACGCCGATATGGGGTGAACACCCCAGTTGAGAATTCCTGACCGGCGTGGGAAATTTCACGTTAATAGCTGTAGGAAAGACAATGAGTTGGCGATGGGGAACGGCGGACGAGGTTGAGTGACCGATCAGACAAGGTCGCCGGCCTCGACGCCGAATGGCCGCCGCCAAGGGACTTGAGACAACTGACAATGAGAGTTTTCCTGAGGAGCAAGAAAACGCGCCTTTACTGCGCCGGCTCTAACGAACGGGCCGCCACCGCAACGCAGGCGCTCCCCTTTACCAGCGTCGCCCATGCGGCGGAGTTTGGTTTCACTGAAAAGGTTCCCGAGGCGGAGATTGTCGTGAGGTACGACCTGCTGGAGGAGGATGTCGCCGTGCCGTTACTGGCCGATTGGTGCGATCTTCGCGAACCCACCTCGGCTGCGGGCTAGAGCGCCGGCCCCGTTCGCCTTGGCCTTCGGGGCATTCTTGAATGCCTCGCCCAAGGCGGTCAAAGCGCCCCGCCCGAGCGCCCGTTCCACGGCTGGGAAGAGATCGCGCTCCTCATACCGAAAGTGCTCTCGTGCGGCGCGCATCGCAGCCCGGAGCAGCCGGCGCGCCCGCTCAGAGGTTGGCGCCTCGTGCACCTGACCAAGCCGCCCGTCCAGTTCCCGATGGTCCTCATGCAGACTCGTCAGACGCCGTTTGTGGTGCAGTGCATGGTCCACGGCCACGAAGGCGAAGTTGACTTCCAGTTCCGCATGGGTTGTCAGCAACCCCTCCAGAATCGTGGCCAGCGTGCCCACCTCCGCCGCCGACCTGAGCCGGGGCAACACGCGTTCAACCTGGTCAAACACCCTCAACAAGGTGGCGTGTTCCAAAGCGATGGCTTCGGTGACTTGCATGGGTCAGAGCTTGAATATACCCCCTCCTGCCGATCTCGCAAGGCGTGCCGGCGGGACTGGAGCGGTGATCCTGGACTCGGAACCCGGCCAAGGCAGCCGGTTCTGTGTTGAGGTACCGACGGACCGCGGCCTTGAGTGCGGCCTTCCTTGCCGAAGCTCTTCATCCCCTGCCGGAAGGTCCCTCGGCGTCCAGCGTCCGCGCGATAATCGCTTCGCGCCGCGGGTGCTCACAGTAGTTGCGGTTGCCGAACGAGAAGCCGTACTGACAGGATTCCCGCGCTTCGACCAGACATTCTGCGAAGTGAGTTACGTCGCCAATCCGTGCGGCTCGGCAGCGGTCCAGGAACGCCGGCCCCTCCTGGGAGGCGGGTTGCGGCTGGGCAGGCCCTTCATCGAAGTTCTCGTCGTTTGCCACGATGGCGGCAACTTTCACAGGTTCCCGCATAAATGGTTATGGGGTGAACACCCCGGTTGCTTTCCCGGGATGCGCGCGGACCGTACTGCACTATCAGCAGCGATCGGGCCCTGATTGAGGATGGCATTGAAAGCTGAGGGTTTCAGGCTGATGCGGTCGCACTGAGATTAATGTCGCATCCGACCGTTGATAGAACCGGAGAGTGGGCTACGCACCGCGCAGCCCACCACGACAAGATAGTTGCCGACGACCTGCAGCGGAGCGGCTTCCGCAATCTCGCCAGCGACAGCCGCGGCGGCAAATACATTATGAAGCGGCGGGCTGATTTGACTGAGGCATCCAGCGGGACTCGGGAAACCGAAGCGGCGCTGGCTAGAACCACCGCGCACCTGGAGGGGATCATCGCCTCGGCCATGGATGCGATCATTTCGGTGGATGCCCGCCAGCGCATTGTGCTCTTCAACGCCGCGGCGGAGGCGATGTTCGGCGTTGGCGCCGGGGAGGCGCTCGGACAGAGCCTGAGCCGGTTTATTCCCGAACGGTTTCGGGCCGCGCACGCGGGTCATGTGCAGAAGTTCGGCCAGACTGGAGTGAGCACCCGGCGCATGGGGGCGCTGGGCATGGTCAGCGGGCTGCGAGCCAACGGCCAGGAGTTCCCCATCGAGGCCTCCATTTCGCAGGTGAATTGTGGCGGCGAGCAGCTTTTCACGGTCATCTTGCGGGACATCACGGAGCGCAAGCAGGTCGAGGACGCGTTGCGGGAGAGCGAAGCGCGCTACCGGGGCCTGCTGGAGGTCTCGCCGGACGCCATCTATCTTTGCCAAGATTCCCACATCAAGTACATCAACGGCGCGGGGCTCCGGGTCTTTGGCGCCACCGCCCCGGAGCAGTTGCTGGGCAAGCGCTCGCTGGACCTCTACCACGCGGATTTTCGGCAGCTCACCGAGCAGCGGGTCCGGCAAGCGCTGACACATCGTCAACCCCTGCCGCTCATCGAGAAGAAGATCTTGCGGCTGGACGGCCAGGTACGGGACGTAGAGGCGGCGGCCTGTCCCTTTACGGGCCGAGGCGGGGTGATGATACAGGTAGTGTTGCATGATATTACAGAGCGCCGGCTGTTGGAGCGGGGCATTCTGGCGGCGGTGGAGCAGGAGCAGCAGCGTATGGGCCGGGATTTGCATGATGGGCTGTGCCAACTGCTAACCGCCGCGAAGTACGAGGCCAGCTTGCTCGAACGCAAACTGGCCCGAAAGACCGCCGTCCATCCCGGCGAGGCCCGAGCGATTGAGCGGCAGCTCAATCAGGCGATTCAACAGGCCCATAGCCTGGCGCACGGCCTGAGCCCGGTGAAGATGGTAGCGCGGGGGTTGATGTCCGCCCTGGAGGAACTGGCGGCCAGTGTGGAGAGCGCGTTTCAGGTTCGGTGTGTTTGCGATTTCTCGGAGCCGCTGGCGCTCCGGGACCACGCGGCGTCCGTCCACTTGTATCGCATTGCGCAAGAGGCGATCCAGAACGCGGTCAAGCATGGCAAGGCCCGGCACATCCAGGTTAAGCTCAAGAAAGTCCGCGGGGGGATCGAACTCGGAGTGGAGAGCGACGGAGTGGGGTTCCCGCGGAAGGCCGGGAGGCCGGGCGGGATGGGCCTGAGCAACATGAAGGCGCGGGCCGACCTCATTGGCGCGTCGCTGGACATCCGGCGCGGCAGCCGGGGTGGGGCGGTCGTCGCCTGCCGGTTGGAAAGGATCGCCGCTTGAGCAAGACGCGGGAAGAAAACAGGATGGCCGCGCTGCAAAAGCACCGTCTCTACCTCGTGGAAGACCATCCGGTAACGCGGGAGGGGTTCGCACAGTTGATCAACTTCGAGCCCGACCTGCACGTGTGCGGCCAGGCAGCCTCTGCCGCCAAGGCTTTGGCGGAAATCCCCGTGGCCAAGCCGCACTTGGTCGTAGTGGACATCTCGCTGGATAGAACAAGCGGCATCGATCTGATCAAGGATATCCTCGCCCGGCATACCGCTCTGCCGGTGCTGGTACTTTCCACTCATGACGAAACGCTCTACGCGGAGCGGGCGCTCCGGGCCGGCGCGAAGGGTTACGTCATGAAGCACGAACTGACCGTCGAAGTTCTCAAGGCCATCCGCAAGGTCTTGCGTGGCGGGGTGTATCTGAGCGAGCGGATGCAAGAGCGGCTGGTGGGGCTGGTAGCCGGGGGCGGGTCAGCGGCCTCGCGGTCGGACGTGGAGCAGCTCAGCGACCGCGAGCTGGAGGTGTTCACCTTCCTTGGGCAGGGCCGCAGCACCGCCCAGATTGCTGCCAGTCTGCATGTAAGCGGGAGCACCGTGGCCACCCACCGCGTGCATATCACCGCAAAGCTGAAGTTGGAGAATTCAAGGGAGTTGGTGCGGCGGGCCGTCGAGTGGGTGCAGAGCCAGGATTTGTGATCGAAACCGTCAGCGGGGTCGCAAATCCTACGATGCCAAAATCGCAAGCCCCCCGATTCCCGAGCGAGGGCGACTCCGCTTATCGTTGCAGCATGATGAACAGATCAATGTTAGAGCCGGCGAAGAATGGCACGTCGCGTCCCGCCACCGCGGCCCAGGCCACCGTCCTGCTGGTGGACGACTCCCGCGAGGTTCGAGAATTGTTTGCTTGCCTGCTGCGGAGAGCCGGGTACCGGGTCCTGGAAGCCAGGGACGCGGGCCAGGCACAGCAGTTGGCTGGCGAGCAGGCGAAGATTGACATACTGGTCACCGACTTCAGGATGCCCGGGATGAACGGAGTGGAGCTGGCCCGATGGTTCCACACCCGCTTCCCGTTCAGCCAGGTGCTGTTGGTCTCTGGGTCCACGTGCGAGCTCGACGCTTATCTTGAACCACCGGGTTGGCCTGCTTTCCTTGACAAGTCGGCGGCATTCACGCGGCTCGTTCCAATGGTGGCAGAGCTGCTCGCTCAGGCGACCACTCGTTCGGAGGAATTTGGCGCTGCTGAGATCGCGCAGCGCGCTTCTGCCGAGACATTGGTCCTGAGGAAAATCCTGGAAAGGGCCGATCTTTCGCGCTCTTGGGTGCACGTAATAAACGAGTGATGAACGAGGGCAAAATCCAACCCATAGAGGTCCTGCTGGTGGAAGACAGCCCCAGTGGTACCGAGTTGACCATTGAAGCCCTGCAAAACGACAAGATGCGCAACCATGTGAGCGCCGCCGGTGACGGGGTTCAGGCGTTGCAGTTCCTTCGCCGGCAGGGGCCGTACATTGATGCGCCCAGGCCGGATTTGATCCTGCTCGACTTGAACCTCCCGCGCAAAGACGGGCGCCAGGTGCTGGCCGAGATCAAGGCGGACGAGAGCCTTAAGACAATCCCGGTCGCGGTGCTGACGGCTTCCCCCGCCGAGCGGGACATACTGATCTCTTATCAGCTCAACGCCAACTGCTACATCATCAAGCCCGTAGATGTCGCGCAGCTTCTGGAGGTCGTACGTTCCATTGAGTCGTTCTGGTTCATGGTGGTCACCCTGCCGGCCCCAGTGGAACCCAGCCGCGCCGCGTCGGCGATTCCTTGCGAATGAGCTACCGCGGGCGTGTCCGGGCTGTACACCCTAAGGATGCGTCGCGTCGGCCTGGGTCGTAAATCCCGGGTGGCATCTGTCAACTCGTCCTGCGCCGCTAGGATGGACGCTTCGTTGGGTGTGACCGGTTCGCCGATGATGCGGACGATGGATTCGGTAGGGACGCTTTCCACAGCGTCCCTGTCTTTGAGTTCGGAGTCAGGGACGCTGTACGCTTCTCTCGTCTGCTGGGGCGCCATGATGCGCAAGGCGGGAGTTCCAGCGCTCGGAATGGTGGGCGAAATTGTCTTGCCTTGGGTGGCCGGTTTGGGGCTACTAACACAAAATGGTATGCGGCTGTCCATCAGCAAATTGCTTTTTCCGAATACGCCACGCCACAGGCGGCGGCACGAGATGCGCAAGGTCTTTTTCGTGCTGGTGGCCGCGGTGGTCGTCTGCGCCGGCTTGGCTTGTGCATTGTGGGCAATCTCTCTCGCCGGACCGCATTAGGCGGATGCGGTCGAGAGCGGCGGGTTCCGCCTGGCCTCGTTGGGCCACGGGAAGCACCGGGCGATGAGGTGTGGTTTCTGCCAGAATGTGTGGAGGGGTCGGGCCAGCAACTGTCCCCAGTGCGGTGCTCCCGTTTTGCCGAACCGGCGGCCAAATCCGGCGGTCCCATTGGCACTGCTTTTTGCCGCGCTCGCGGGCCTTCTTCTGTTCCTGTTGCTCCGGAGCTGAACGGCTCGATCACTGCCTCAGCCCACTTTGCCCTGAAATCCGGGTGCCGCCCGGGCCTGACGCTTCCCCTGGAGTTGGCGGGAGCTGTTGAAAAGTTTGCCCAAGCCGATCACCCACTCGCAAGCGGTACCATCAAACGCCGCCACGGCTTCCATCTCTCCAAAGTCCTCCTCGCGCGCAATCTCGACGGCGTTCTCCATCGTCCCCAGATCACGTGCGCATTCGGGGCCGTTCACCCAACAGTGCGGACCCGCGTAAAAGAAGCCAGTCAGAGCATGTCGCAAGAACACCCGCATCCTGCTCTATGCCTCCGTACACCGGTGGATGCAACTGGGGTGTTCACCCTACCCACTTGAGTGTCGGGCCTGGCGTTTGGGCAGCGCCGAATGGGTTCGCCAGGGCGAAGCGAATGTGTCGTCCTCCAAAAGGAGGTGTTTGAGGAAGCCAGGCTTATCGCGCCGGCCACCGCGCCTGTAATCCCCCCACATGACTGCTGCGGTTTGCTGCGGGTCGAGCTTCAGTTCGCGGGTCAGGTACTCGAAGAGCAATTCCATCAAACGGACCAGCGCGATGCTGTCCGTGCGGCCGATGTGAGCGTGCAGCCATTCACTCCAGCGCATGAACGCTGCGAAGGGAGAGAGTGGGGCAGGCGTCCCGCCTGCCTCGGATTCCGCCAGCGCGCAAGCATCCGACGGAGCAGGACCTTCTCCCGAAGCCGCAGGAAGGGCAGGGGACAGGCGGGACGCCTGTCCCCCATTGTCCCAAATCAACGGTGTGGTCTCGACGAAGTTGCCGCTGTTGCCGACCAGGTCCCAGTAACGCGCGAAGCGCCGCAGCTTCTGCATGGTAGCGAAGTTAATCAGCCGGTTCTGCAGGATCTCGTACGGCGGGTGCGGGTTATACACCATCTGCCACTCCGCGTCGTGCCGGACGATCAGTGTCCCACGCAGCCGCTTGAGAATGCCCACCTGGATTTCGTGTGGCCCGAGTGCCAGCAACCGGTCGAAGCCCGCGGCGAAACTCTCCAGGCTCTCCCCCGGCAGGCCGGCAATCAAATCCGCGTGGATATGCACCGGAGTCTGGCCCCGCAAGAACCGGAAGTTGGCCTCCAGCCGGTCATAGTTCTGCCGGCGCGCGATCCGCTCCGCGACCTCCGGGTTGAATGTCTGGACCCCCACCTCGAACTGGAGCGCGCCGGGCGGAAACCGGACGATCACTTCGCGCAGGGCCGCCGACAACCGGTCCGGGACCATCTCGAAATGGAAGAAGTGCCCCGGTCGGTGCCGCTCGAGCAGGAACTCCAGGATCGTCCGGCTGGCTTCCAGGTTGAGATTGAAGGTGCGATCCACGAATTTGAACTGTCTCACGCCCCGTTCGAGCAGGCGCCCGAGATGATCGAGCAACGCCGGCAGCGGCGCCTGCCGCACCGGGATGTCCAGCGAGGACAGGCAGAATTCGCAGGAAAACGGGCAGCCGCGCGAGGCCTCGACGTATATGATGCGGTGCGCCACGTCCTGGTCGTCATAGAGGTCGTAGGGCAGCACCAACTCGGAAAAGTCGGGCGGCTCCGCAGCTACGATCTTGCCCGCCGGCCGCTGGCCCGAGAGCAATTGCCGGCAGACTCGGGCAAATGCCACATCGGCTTCGCCGGTGACGACGTAGTCGGCCAATTCCACGATGGGCTGCGTCTCGACTTCGTAGCTGACCTCAGGCCCCCCCAGGATGATCGTCAGGCCCGGCCGCACCCGCTTGAGGATCGCGACAACTTCCGTCGCCGGCGCCGCGTTCCAGATGTAAACCCCCAAGCCGAGGATCTTCGGGTCCCGCGCCAGGAGCGCCTCCGCGATGTCAACGGGCCTCTGGTTGATGTCGAACTCGACGATGGCGGCGGCCGCCCGCAGCGGGCCGAGGTTGGCCAGCAGGTAGCGCAGCCCGAACGCGGCGTGGATGTACTTCGCGTTGAGCGTGGTCAGGACGATATCAGCCATCGTGAGGCGCAAGTTACCAGCGCAGCAGATGCCCGGCAATGGTCCGGGCGGGAGAGTCATGAGACACTGCGCCGGCCGCGCCGCCTCGTAAGGGCCACGGACGCGTCGCAGCCGGCGTGAGGGCTTCTACGCCCGCTGAAATCCTTGCGCCGCCCTCTGCGACTTCGGTGCTCCGGCCTGATGAGGCGTCTCACCGCGGGGACGACAACTCACCACGCGCGGTAATCGCGGCCATTGCGGTTGAAGTAGAGAGCCTGAGCAGCAAATCTACTTCTTAGCGCCTTCCTCTTTCTTCTGCTGTTTGAATTTGAAGGTCGCCCGAGCAGGCGTGGCCAGGTCACCAGAGCTCTCCACGTTGTGCATACGAACTTGCAAGCCCGTGCTGGCGCTCCCGGTGAAGACGAAGCCTCCCTTCCACGGTGCGCGATCGGGGCTTTCGCTGTCCACCCGCAGCACGAGGTCGCCGTTTTCCACATTCCATGACCCCTTGCTGACCGTGCCCCGGTTATCGAAGGCGTAGTATTTGGGCAACTCGGCTTTGGGCTCCATGACGGTGTAGCCCTTGGACTCCATGTCCCCTGCCTTCACGTAGAGCACGACGACGTGCTTGTCCAGGTCCCAGGAGACCTTCAACGTGACCGTGTCACCATTGTCCGTCTCTGCCTGCCAGTTCCCGAACATCCAGTCCGCACTTGCATCGGCGACGAGACTTTCGAGCGAACGCTGGGCCTGCGCGGAGAACGACAGCAGGCAAGTTAAGAGCCCGACACCCAAATAACGAGCGATCATAGATTTCCTTTTGTTATGGTTTGATTACACAGCCCGGGCACTGCTCCTCAAAAGCAGCGACCGGAAACATGGCCTCGAATGTAGGGACGCGCTGGGAACAGTCAAGCACCTACGTTGGGCGAGGAGCGAGGTTTGCGCTTGCCCAGAGTGAGTCGTCGTCTCATGCTTGCGCAAATGCGCCCCAAAGTCTTCTGCTCTCTCCTCCTCGGTTTGTTGATCTCGTTGAAGGCCGTTTGCCAGCCTGCCCCAGCGTCTGGGCCGGTGAGCGTAATTCTCTGGTTCGATACGGAGGATTATCTCTTGCCGGCGGATGATGACGCGTGCAAGCGCCTGGCCGAAATGCTCACCGCTCGTGGGATCCGCGCGACGTTCAAAGTGGTTGGGGAAAAGGCGCGCGTGCTGGAACGGCGCGGGCGCCACGATGTCATCGCCGCGCTCCAAAAGCACGCTATCGGTTACCATGCCAATTTCCATTCGGTGCATCCTACGCCCTCAGAATACTTGGCTGAGTGCGGATGGTTGGACGGGGTGGCCGAGTTCACCCGGCGCGAGGGTGGTGGGGCGGCGGATGTGCGGCGCATATTCTCAGTTTCTTCACTCGTCTGCTATGGCCAGCCCGGGTCGTCTTGGGCGCCGCAGGCCATCGGCGCGTTGAAGGACATCGGCGTCGGCACTCGCGGCATTCCCTGTTACGTGGACGAAGGCGATCATGTGGGGTTGAACGAACAGCCGTTCTGGTATGCTGGAGCGCTCAACGTCTATCACATGGGCGAGAATTGCACGCGGATGGACTTGCATGATGCGGCGGCCTTGGAACCAGCCAAGCAGCGTACCTCGGCCCTGGCCGAGCGATTGAGCCGCCAGGCGGGGGGTGGGATGATCAGCATCTTCTACCATCCGTGCGAATGGGTGCATCGGGAGTTTTGGGACGGGGTGAACTTCCGCCGCGGCGCAAATCCGCCACGCGAGCAATGGAAAGCCCCGCCCCAAAGGCCGGCCGAAGAGACCGAGGCTGCATTCCAACGCTTTGGCCAGTACATGGATTATATCCGCTCGCTCCCCAACGTGCGCTTTGTCACCGCCGGCGACCTGCCTGAGATTTATCCCGATGCCGTTCGTAAGGATGGGGTCTCCGAGACCGACCTGGCTGCGATTGTGACCCGCCTATTGGCCGGGGCTGAGCAAGGGGTCGGCTTTCAAGTCATCGGTCGCCATGCCTATTCCCTCGCGGACCAATTCGAAGTCTTGACCCGCGCGCTGGCCAGGCTGAGCAGCGGCGAGAAACTGGTATTCCCTCTGAAAACCAAAGGCCTCTTTGGGCCTGACAGCCCGCCGCCCCCTCCAAGGCCAGAGACTCATCTGGCTTGGCCGGGCTTTCGCGACACGACACGTGATGTGCTTGATTATCTCGACACCCAGGGGCGCGTGCCCTCCCAGGTGTTCATCGGCGCGGATGCAATCGCACCCAGCGACTTCTTAATGGCACTGGCGGCGGCTTATGAGAGTTTTCACAGTAAGGGGAGGCTGCCGTTGGAGGAAGGCATCACTGTGAGGGACAGGCCGGAAATACTGCCCGCGCGGCACGTTGCGGCCGATACGCCCGATTTGTTCGGAGGCTGGATCATTCACAAAGAAGGCTTTCGCGCACCAAGAATACTCGAACAGGCGCGTCTCCAAGCCTGGACGCTCAAGCCGGCGCTGGCTCTACCTTTGGGTGAAGCTCCGGCGGCCCCAGCCGACCGAACGCAGCGGAATCCATAGATATCGTAACCAAAGCAGACGTCCGAGTAGCCCGGGTTCTCGTTGTAACGATACCCGCACCGGCACGTATCCGCGCCAAACCGCCAGGCGCCCCCGCGCACCACTTTCGTTTCCCCCGCTTCCGGCCCTTTGGGGTCCTGGTGCGGCGCCTGTTGGTAATAATCCACCTGGTAGAAATCGTTGCACCACTGCCATACATTGCCGCACATATCATACAGGCCCCACGGATTGGGCAGTTTCTGGCCGACCGATTGGGCGCGGCGGGCTGAGTTCTTGTCGAACCAAGCGTAGTCGCCCAGTTTCGAGGGGTTATCGCCGAAGAAGTACGCTGTGGATGTTCCGGCCCGGCAGGCATACTCCCACTCGGCTTCGGTCGGCAGCCGGTATCCGTTGGCCTGGAAGTTGCATTTCCAGGTCTTGAGGTCATAGCACGGCTGCAGATTTTCGAGTTGGGAGCGCCGATTACAGAACTTAACGGCATCGGACCAGCGGACCTGTTCGACGGGGTTCCGGCCTGCTTTCCATCGTGAGGGATTGTCGCCCATGACCTTCTGATACTGGTCCTGGGTCGCGAGATACTTGTCCATGTAAAATGAACTGACCGCCACCTCGTGCGGCGGCGCATCTACCTGCGTCTTGTCCCCCATAATGAAACTGCCGCCGGGGATCCGCACCATGCTCGCCCCGGAATCTGTTCCTGGCTTGGCGGAATCGCTCTTCTCGGAACCAGCGGTCTTGGCCGGAGAGTTATCCGTTGCGGGCTTGCGCTCACAACCTGAAACCAAAGCCATCGCCGCGGCGAGGACCACCCAAGGCACTTCACACGCGCCACGAAGCGCCGATCGGCCGGAGCGCCGGCATGTTGCCGGCTTAGACCGTTTGGACCCCATAAGCCGGCGGCATGCCGGCGCTCCGGATTGGCGGGCATGAAGTACCCGGGCTGGCGCGGCTGGCCCCTTCATTATCATCTTTGTTCCCTCAGTAATCGGCCCAGATTTCATAGCCGTCGGGACTTCTCAGGCATGCCCGGCAACGGGCCCGAATCTCCTCTGCCAACGCGACGGCTTTAGGCTGGCTCACGCAGCCATAACCGGCCTGCTGGCACAAATTCCGAATAATCTCGTGGCATCGAGCGAGTACATAGTCTTGAGCGCCGCCCATTGCCCGCCAGGCGTCCAGAAGCTCCATATAGGCCTTCAAGTTGTTCGGGTCATTCTTGCTCGCCAAAGCCAGGGTCTGGCGGGCCAGATCGTCGGCGTGTGCCAGGGATTTCATGTTCTCCTTCTGCGCGCTGCATTCCTCCGGGATTTGACGCGCAATTTGTTCCAGGTTCTCCACGTACGGCTTCAACTCGGGCGACGTGGCCGCGCTGGCCTGAAGGAACGGAATCAGGTGGTCAACAAACGCCCGGTAATGCTCGATCCGCTCGACGTGCCGGTGGACAAAATAGATCATGTCATCCACTGCACCCGCAATGTAATCCTGCTTAGCAACCTCTTCCCGTTGCTCGAACACCTTCTGGATGGCTTCGGTGCAGCCGCAAGTGCACGCACGACGAACGCCCTCGCCGCCCCGCCGGTGGTGGGTATTGAGCTTCCGGCCGGCCAGATCGAGAATCGCGTCGGACGCCTGCCGGCCCAGCGTAGCCTTGAGGATGTCCGCCGGAGTGCTGATCGAGACGGGAGTATCTTGTGACTCCAGAACATAAATCAGTGAATCCCCTTGGGGCGGCACTTTCTTGCTTAGGTGATAACAGGCCGCATCACCGTCGAACCAGACCGGGTAGGTGTAGGAGCCGGGCACACCGCGCCAGATGTTCTGCTTAATTGGCCTGAACCTGAACGTGGTCTTCACCCCGGCTTCGCCCAGTTGGGTCTTCCATCTCGCGGCGAAGGGCTTCTTCCACTGGATGGTGACGTCCTTTTCCAGGTAATCGGGTTTCAACGCTTCCTTATGCCAAATGCCGGGTGCGCTCAGAATCGCGAGGTAGAGGCTCTGGCCGTCGTTGGCGAACTCGACCGATTCGATCAAACGGTCCTCTGACGGTTGATCGCCCGCGTGCAGCGTCACTTGCTGTTTGCCGTTCGGCCAGGTCATCACCAACTCGCTTTGTTCCCCCTTGAGGAGGCCGATGAAGAAATTCTCCGAAGGGATACTCAGCGCCTTGGCATCGGGGTAATCTGCGGCACTATAATTCAGGTCGTCCCCGATGAAGCTTGGCACGATTCCGTACGCGATAGTGCCTGAGATGCCAATCCGCTCAGGGTTCTCCGCCGGCTTGATCTCGATAACTCCCGTCCTGTCAAACACAAACAGCACTGTAGCATCGGGAGCGCCCTCGGCAGAAAAGACGGCCTCCAGGGCCAATTCATCCCCCGTATTGCGCAGCACCGAGAACCGGCGGATGGTCATGGCCTTGGCCTTTGCTTCCAGTGGGCAAATCTCCGCCTGCTTCGTGCCCAATGAGGGATTCCCTTGCATCCCGCCGCTGGCTCCGGCGGCGGCGCCCCTTGCGTAAATCACCACGCGTCCCTTGGCCGACCAAAACACGGCTGCCAGGCTGCGTGTTTCCACGACGGCGTCGCCTTTGAATGCGTATTCACGGCCATAGTAACCGGGATCGGATTTGGCCTCGGGCGGATCGGCTTCGAGTTCGAGCAAATCGCTGGGCACGGCTTTCCACGCGGTTCGACCGGTCGTGGTGAAGGTGTCGGCCAGCGGTGAGGCCGTGTCCCAGAGCGCAACGTTGGGTGCCGCCTGGGCAGGTTGGAAGGTTGCAGCACCGACTACGATTCCGCAGAGAAAAAGCAGCGCCGCCCGTCGCATGGACGCCCTGCTTCGCCAGCCAGATTGATTTCGCTTCATGCGTTGGTGCCATTGTGGGCCTCCCGCACTGCTAGGCAATCGTTTTTCAACGCGATAGTCTTGTAGTCAATCACCCGCGTACGCCAACATGAGGGTCCCGCGCGAAGCGATGCCCCAGCCGCTTCCGGCATCTGCGCGCGGTGGGAATGACAACGATATGAATGCACAAATCGCGGTCTTGCGGACCACCTTCCTGATGATGGCGGTCCTCCTTCCGGCTCGCACAACGCATGCCCGTGAAATCAAGCCCATCCGCCACGAATTAAAGGCAAAGCAAGCGTGGCTGGATGAGCATCTCCTGAACTGCATCCTCTTGCCCTCCGCAGCCAAACCGCCCCCCTCGGCCGCCCCCCCTGCCAGGCCGGGTCTGGACGTGTACGCCAACCACGACCCGGTCACTCAGAATGGGCGGGGAGACCACCACATGAAGATCGGCGACCGGGAATATACTCGGGGTCTCTACTGCCACGCGGTCAGCCAGGTAGCGGTGCATCTCCCCGGTCCCGGCAGGAGTTTTACGGCGGTCGTCGGGTTGGACCACAACGAGGACACCGCCCGAGGGAAGGGGAGCGTCGTGTTCACGGTCAAAGTAAAGGACAAGGTGGGCTTTCAGTCCGAGGTCATGCGCTATGGCACTCCTGGGCGCAAGGTCAACGTGGACCTGGGCGGTGCTGAGGAGTTCACGCTGGAGGTTGGCGACGCCGGCGACGGAATTGGTTGGGACCAGTCCGACTGGTGCGACGCCAAGGCGACACTGGCCGACGGCAGGGAACTTTGGCTTGGCGATATGCCACTGCGTGATCGCCGTGCCGAGGCGGCGATGCCCCCGATTGCGCGTACCAGCGGATTCCCCGTATCTTTTATCTATGGCGGGCAATCCTCCGATGACTTGCTGGCGGTGTGGCCGAGGACAACCGCTCGAAAGAAACTGGATTCGTGCCGCACGCAGCACACGCTCACCTGGACGGATGCTCGCACCGGTTTGGAGGTGCGCTGTGTCGCCGTGGACTACAGCGATTTCCCGGTGGCCGAATGGACCGTCTTCTTGAAGAATACCGGCCAGACCGACACCCCTATCTTGGAAAACCTGCAGGCCCTCGACGTGAAGCTCGCCCGGGGCGCGGAAGACGAGTTCATTCTGCACGGCAACAAAGGCGACTGGTGCGCGCCGCAAAGTTACGAGCCGTACCAAATCACGCTCGGCTCCAAGTCCAATCATTCCTTTGCCCCTGACGGTGGCCGTCCGACCAATGGCCCCAAGGGTTGGCCATACTTCAATCTCCAGATGCCGCGCGGCGGCCTGATCTTCGCCATCGGCTGGCCGGGCCAATGGGCCTGTTCCTTCACTCGCGACGACCAGCGCGGTCTGCGCATTGTCGCTGGCCAGCAAGTGACACACCTGTTTCTAAAACCCGGCGAGGAAATCCGCACCCCGCTGATTGCCACGCTGTTTTGGGAGGGCACCAATACGGTCCGGGCGCAGAACCTCTGGCGGCGCTGGCTCCTGGCCCATAATGTTCCCCGCCTCAACGGGCAACTCCCGCCCCCCATGACCCAGATGCAATGTTATCGGACGTTCGAGAAAGGCGGCGAGCAGGACCTCTTCGATACCGTGGAGGAGTTCAAGCGAGCGGACATTCCCTTCGACCTGTGCTGGCGCGATGCCGGCTGGTATCCCTGCAAGGGCAGTTGGCCGAACACCGGCACTTGGGAACTGGACCCGCAACGCTACCCGCGCGGCTTCCGGCCCTTTAGCGATTGGCTGCATCAACAGGGAAAGAAGTTCATCGTCTGGTTCGAGCCGGAGCGCGTGGGCGACCGCGAGAGCTGGCTGGCGCAGAACCACGCCGACTGGCTCCTGGACGGCACGCTGCTGAACCTCGGCAATCCCGAGGCGCGGGACTGGCTGGTCGAACACATTGACCGAATGCTACGCGAGCAGGGCATTGACTACTATCGCCAGGACTTCAACATGGACCCGCTGCCGAACTGGCGCGGCCACGACGCCCCGAATCGCCGCGGCATGACGGAGATTCAGCACGTCCAGGGTTACCTGGCGTTCTGGGACGAACTGCGCCGCCGCCATCCCAAGCTGCTGATCGACTCCTGCGCCTCCGGCGGACGCCGCAACGACCTGGAGACCTTGCGCCGGGCGGTTCCGCTGCTCCGCAGCGACTTCCAGTTCGGCCACGAAGCCACCACCCCCAACCAGGGCCACACCTACGGCATCTCAAGCTGGATTCCCTACTATGGCTCGGGCTGTTACTTCACTGACCCCTACAGCGCCCGCAGCTACATCATGCCGTGCTCCGGCTATGGCGGGACCAATGCCGCGACCAAACGCGCCTACGAGGAGTGCCGCCAAGTCGCTCCCTTCATGCTCGGCGACTACTACCCGCTCATCCCCTACAGCATCCAGCCGGACGACTGGATCGCCTGGCAGTTCGACCGGCCTGACCTCCGAGGGGGCGTAGTTCAAGCCTTCCGCCACGATAAGAACGATTTCCCGTCTCGCGTGTTGTGCCTCAAAGGGCTCGTCACGTCAGCAACGTATGAAGTCACCAATCTCGATGGAGGCGCCCCCAAGAGGATGAATGGGGAAGACCTCATGGAACAGGGGCTGACCGTGGACATCAATACCAAACCGGGGTCGGCGGTGCTTTTGTACAAAAGACTCTGAAAAGTAGTCCTCTGGGGCCGGATGCCGGGCCGCCAAATAGAGAGCGTCTGGCAGGTAAGTTGCTGCTTGTGAGGGGAATGATTTGTGCGTTGCGCGCGCCCAGTCTCGAGTGAAATCGCGAGCACCTAACTGTGACCGGACCAGAACCGCATTGGCCGTCGCCGCGTTCTTTGCCAACCCTTTGCTCGCCGCAACCTGCCAGGGCGGTTCAGGCCAAGCTTACCCGAATCGTGGCTCTGAGCCCTGGAATTCACAGGCAGCCGGCGACGCGGTGGACATCCCTTACCTGCCCGGTGGGTTAACGGCGGCCTCCAGTTGAACCGCTTGGGCGGCGCTCTGCTGCCTTATCAAGTGCTGGCCTGCACCAACCTCGTTGCGCCGAATTGGGCTGCCATCGGCACCGCGACTGCCGATGCCAGCGGCGCCCTTCAATTCCTGCATCTTTCGGCCACAAACTCCGCCCAGCGGTTTTGTGGTCTGGCTCGCTCACGAGGAAACGCCGGCGAGGGTGTTGAGTAGAGAAGCTAACAGGTTGGAATGCCGCGAGACCAACGCCCCCCTCACTCGGCGGCCAAAAGGGTTCAGGCCATTCGGTCTCCTGGGGAATCCCCGGTGTGATTTTCCGGTATTGCCCCGGTTGAAGCAAACCCAGTCGGGGCAATATAGTCTTGCCAATGAATAGCTACGAAGGGACCTCCGCTTGAAGCAAGTGACCACAAGGCGTAGGGTCCGCAGACCGACAAGCCGTCGAAAGGAAGCACGACCTTTGGATGTGCATGCGTCAAATGGAGACCCCCTTAGCTGCATTCGATGGTGGGAAGCAGAATGGTTCAAGGAGTGGGAGTGCCTCGCACGCCTCAGGGATTGAACGCGAGGGCGAACAGCATGAGTCCGTCATCCCAGTTGGTTTATGGAGGGCATGTTCTTCTTCGCGCTGGCGCAAACGGGTTTCCTGTTGCTCGCATGTCTGCTGATCTATGATCGGGGTAGAAAGGGTGAACCACACTGCCTGTGGGCCTTCACGCCTCTCTGAAATAACTCAAATTTTAGACTTCGCCAACCCCCAGGAACTTGGCATGCTGAGATATGAGAGCGACCAAGTCAAATCATATCGTTGTGGCATTCACGTTGCTGGCGCTGTTCTCCCGCGGCACCATTGATGACCGATCCTCGGCACGGGGTGCGACTGTCGGCGATGGTGCAAGCCATACTGCCGAGGCGCATTATTCAACCATTGCTGGTGGCACTCAAAATGCCGTCATCCCTTCAAGTGATCTTTCCGCTATTGGCGGGGCAGAACGCAACAACATCCTAACCAATGCCAGTAGTGCCGCCGTTGGGGGTGTCCCTAATACCATCCAAGTCGGTGCTCACGGCTCAACGATTGGCGGTGGCTCCAACGACACCAACCAAGCCCCCGTCCCCTACTCAACCATCTCGGGTGGGCTGGACAACATCATCCAAACCAACGCGATCTCTTCTACTATCTCTGGTGGAGTGGGCAACACCATCCAAGCCAGCGCTTACCAATCAACGATTTCCGGTGGGGCGGCGAACATCATCCAAACCAACGCCTACCAATCAACGATCTCCGGGGGGATTTTCCAGGCCATCCAAACCGGTGCCAGCAGTGCCACCATTGGCGGCGGGTTCGCCAACACCATCCAAACCAACGCCTACCAATCAACGATCTCCGGCGGCCACGGCCACACTATCCAAACCGGTGCCAGCAGCGCCACCATTGGCGGCGGGTTCGCCAACACTATCCAGGCCAGCGCTTACCAATCAACCATCTCCGGCGGCCAGGGCAACACCATTCAAACCAGTGCCACCGATGCCACCATTGGCGGCGGGTTTACGAACACCATCCAAGCCACGGCCACCTACTCCACCATCAGTGGAGGACGGAACAACACCATCCAGACCAAGGCGGCCCTGTCGGCCATCGGCGGCGGCTACAACAACACGATCCAAACTAATGCCAGCGGTGCCACCATTGGCGGCGGGTTCGCCAACACCATCCAAGCCACCGCCACCTATGCTGCCATCAGCGGAGGGCGGTACAACACCATCCAGTCCAATGCGCCCCTGGCGGTCATCGGCGGGGGCTTCGGCAACACCATCCAAGTCAATGCCGCCAGTGCCACAATTGGTGGGGGGTTCTCTAATACCATCCAAGCCGGTGCTCACGGCTCGACGATCGGGGGCGGTTCCAACAACACCATCCAAGCCACCGCCACCTACTCGACCATCAGCGGAGGACGATACAACATCATCGAGACCAATGCGGCCCTGTCGGTCATCGGCGGCGGCTACAACAACACCATTCTGGCCAACGCTCTTTACGCCACCATTCCGGGTGGGATATACAATGTCGCTGCGGGATCTTACAGTTTCGCTTTCGGTAAGGGTGCCCAAGCTCTCCACCAGGGAGCATTTGTCTGGGGCGATTCGTGTCCCTACTACATCTCCTCCACTGTCAGCAACTCATGGACGGCGCGCGCTTCCGGCGGCGTACGCTTTTTCTCGGATACCCTTGCGACGGTCGGCGTGCAACTCGCTGCGGGCGGCAACACCTGGAGCGCTATGAGCGACCGCAACGTGAAGGAGAATTTCCGGCCTGTGGACCAGCGTGCCGTACTCGAGAAAGTTTGCCGCCTGCCGGTGACAGAATGGAACCTCATCTCGCAACCGGCGGTCATCCGCCACATCGGCCCGACGGCGCAAGATTTCCAAGCCGCTTTCGGTGTAGGGGAAGACGACCGCCATATCAGCACCACCGACGCTGATGGTGTCGCCCTGGCCGCAATCCAAGGCTTGAACCAAAAGGTTGAGCAAGTAATCAAGGAAAAGGATGCCCGAATTCAGACTTTGGAGAAGGACATAGCAGAACTGAAGGTGATGGTAAGTTCGCTGCTCCAGAAATCCAGAGGAGGTGTGCAATGAAAGCGGAAGGGAGCAATCGGGAGTCATAAGCTGGCATCGCGGCCTTGGCATTCCGGGTCCTTTTGGTCGTGGCCTGGGCTCAAGTCAGCTACCTCGTTGATTGGTTCATGGATTAGTAGGGTGGTGCCGATGGAGGGGGTCGAACCCACACACTCTTTCGAGTACCAGATTTTGAGTCTAAAGCGGCATGGCATTTGCTTAAAGAAAATGATGTATTGGGGTGGATTTGGGTTGCTTTCTCGCAGCGTGGGGTGACAATTAGGGAAGATAGCGGAACACAAGCGAAAGAAAGGCAACGCAATGAAACATCGAACCGGGTACCTATTCAAGCGAGGCGATAACTTCTATGTCGCCTGGGAGATCGAAGGCAAGCGATTCAAGCGCGCCTTGCGTGACAGCAACGGCCAGCCCATTACCAGCAAGCGCGAGGCAGAGGCCGCACGCGACGCATTCATGGCGCCGCTAGCCGTGGCCGATGAGGCTGAATCGTTGACGGCCATCGCAAGCAAGCTGGAAGGCCGGAAGGCTGAGCTTGCGGCATGGGATGAGCAACAGAATCCACCGCTGCCACTGGCGCACGCATGGGCGAAGTACATGCAGTCCAACAAGCGGCCTGACACTGGCCCGGACACCCTGGCAGTCTATGAAGGGCAGTTCGGGCAGTTCGTGGCTTGGATGAAAGAGCACCATCCCGAGGTTACGGAAATGCGCGACGTGGGGGACACCATCGCAGAAGAGTACGCCAGCTATTTGAATGGTGGGGGCGTGAAGTTAGCGCCCGGCACGTACAACAAGCATTTGAACGTGCTCGCCCTGGTATTTCGGGTGTTGTCCAAGGCAGCTAAGTTGACCGTCAACCCGTGGGCGGATATGGAGCGCAAGCCGTTAAAGGGCAAAGTCAATCACCGGCGCGAGTTGACCGTTGACCAGTTACGGAAACTCTGCCAGAGCGCGACGGGGGAAATGCGAATCCTGTTTGCAATCGGCATCTATTCCGGCCTGAGACTGCGGGACTGTGCAACCCTGCGATGGGACGAAGTTGACCTGCGGCGCAACTTCATTTCACGGGTGCCAAACAAGACCGTCCGCTACAGTGAAAAGCCGGTCTTCGTTCCGCTGCATCCTGACTTGCGGGGCATGTTGGGCGAGATACCAGAGGCAAGCCGCGGTGAATACGTGTTGCCTGAGACTGCGGCCATGTATCTGAACCACAAGAAAAACCTGGTCGTTGCGATTCAAAAGCACTTCATAGACTCTGGCATCGTGACACACAAAGCCGGGACTGGGGTTGACGGCAAGCGGGCGGTTGTTCAATTCGGCTTTCACAGCTTGCGACATTCCTTTGTGTCAATCTGCGCAGAGGCGAACGTACCGCTTTCGGTTGTTCAAAGCATCATCGGCCATAGCAGCCCGGCCATGACCCAGGTTTATACCCACACAAGCCCGCTCGCAGCCCGTCAAGCTGTGGCCGCTCTGCCTTCCATGACGGATGACAAGGCACAGCCTGTGAAAGTCTCCCCTGAGTCAATCCTGAGCGAATGCAGGGCACTGGCAAAGGGACTCACGCCAGCGAACCTTGCCGAGAAGAAAGCCGCCCTCCTGGCACTGCTTAATTCGGCTGCCGAGGATGGACAATTCGCCCGGGAAGCGAGAAACTAAACCCGACTATTCGCCCCGACCTGTACAGCCGGGGAAGCCCTGCCGGGCGGGCGCCTTCATCGCTCCCCGGCGGGCAAGCAATGAAGGTGCCATGAGTCGAAAGCAGAATGTGCGGCCACGGTTCCCAAGTCTGGCGCAACTCCGTCAAGACGGATACGCCCAGCAGGAAATCCTCTCCCCACAGTGGCAGGAAGTCCGGGCAGGACATCTCCGCAAAGTTTACCGTGCGCGCTCCTATTGGACTTACACGCCCGTCAGCATTCAAGGCAAGACTGTCAAATGCGCGCCTGACATCGCGAAGCTGTTCGATGAGCGGAGCCTCGATGATCTTCGGGGGCAGGCCGAGGAAACACTCAGGCAACTGCTGTATCGGGCGCTGGCTGGCGATTCAAGAGCAGTAGCTTTGTATGCCGGGCTGTTAAGCCGCGGCACAGACTCATTGGCGTTTCTGGCAACCCAGCAAACGGAGAAGGTACAAGCCGAGGCGGAGAAGCAACCGTGCTGGCCCGTCCTGCTGAGCCTCAACCCTCAAGAGTTGAAATGGGCCAAAAACTATCTTCGCCGTCTGCACGTAGGAGAGAAAGCGACGACACCGACACGGCCCGGCCAGCGCCGTGACCCGCACAACTTCTGGACCGCCCTCGCCACCGAGGCCCTGAACGTCTGTCAGGCAAACCGGCGGGTTTGGGTTCCTGGGCTAACAGGAGCCCTCGCGCTATGCACTTGCTCGCTCGACAGGGGCTTGTGCGGAAGGTCGTCCTGCCGGGCCGCCAGCGGGCATCAGGGTTCCGATTTTCCGACATCCAGGCACTAATCGCGGCCGCGTCGTTGAGCCCGAGCCCGAAAACTGTCGGAAAGGAAGTGTGTGTCCAATGACCACCAGCCGTACAAACGCCGGGCTTACCAGAGCCGATTCTCGTTGATAAAGTTTCCCGCGCCATCGAGACGGTTCTGGACATGGACGCATTCAACCGGGCCATGAAGCGAGAACAGCAGGCCGATATGAAGCTGGCCCGTATCAATGCCGCTGTGCGCCGATTCGTAAACAACCAGTTTAGGAAGGAGTTGGCCGCATGAGCACCGCAATCGGAAACCTGCTCGACCGCGCTCGCGCCTATGTTGCCAAGTGCCCACCGGCAATAAGCGGCGCTGGCGGCCACGATCAAACTTTCGCTGTGGCGTGTGCGCTGGTGAAATTCGGCTTGAGTCCCGCCGATGCTTGGCGCCTTCTGCTTGAATACAATGGACGTTGCGTTCCGCCTTGGACTGAGCGGGAACTGCAACACAAGCTGCAAGACGCCTTCCGCCTCGCTCGCCTTGGCTTCTCTCCAACTATCCACCGGCTACCCTACTCCACCAAACCGAAAGCCCGAATTGACCCGGCAACCGCAATCGAGAATTTCTTGGGCGGCTTCCATGCGGACGAAGTTGACGTTTGGGAAGCAAGTCCAGTCCGCCCGCCCGATGACTGGACTGGGGACGCACTCTGCTTACTCGAAACACTTTACTGCCCTGGCGAGCAACTCAATTTTGTTACCGCGTTCACCACCACCGCCACAAGGGGCGGCACAGTCAAAGCCAATCCCAGCGGCAACGGTGAAACCGTAGAACGTGACGCGCTGCTTGACCGCTGGCGCAAGCGCGGGATGCCCCGCAGCGATGCCGGCGGATGGTTCAGAATGAATCCGGTTGACGGCGCTGGCGTTACTGATTCAAACGTGACGGCCTATCGTTTCGCGCTGGTTGAGTGCGATAGCTCACCCTTGGACTTGCAGCTTTCCTTCTTTGCCAAGCTGGCGTTGCCCGTGGCGGCAATTCTCGCCAGTGGCGGGCGCTCGCTACATGCCTGGGTGAAGGTGGACGCGCGAACCGCCGCCGAATACGAAGCCACGGTTGCCCGGCTGCTCGCCTTGCTCGCCCGCTTTGGTGTGGACCGCAAAAACAAAAATCCAAGCCGCTTGTCCCGGCTGCCGGGAGTCATTCGCACGATTGGAGCAACGGGGGATGGACGGCAACGCTTGCTTTACTTGAATCCTGCGCCGCGCCAGCAACCAATTCTATGAGCGCCATAGACTTAACCGAATTTGAAACGCAAATCGCCCCAGCCAATGGCGAAGAATCCGCACCGATCAAGCCGTTGAACATTTGGCGACCGTCGCAGTTTCTCGCATGGGTTGAGCCGCCCGGCAGCCATTTGCTTTTGCCCGCCTATCTAACCAAAGGCGAACTAACAACCCTCATCGGGCAAGGCGGACTCGGCAAGAGCCGGCTGGCACTCTGGCTGGCTATCTGCCAAATCCTCGGCCGCCCGTGGTGCGGCATCCAAACCGGAGGCGACCCCATGAAATGGCTTTTCCTGAGTGACGAAAACGGCATCGCCCGGATAAAGGAGGACTTGGAGGGGATGTTTTCCACCCTCCTATCACCAGAAATCACCCGCGTTGACGAATTCATAGGCTTGGCGTAGAGAGCGATTTCAAGCGTTAACGATAAAGGGGATTCATGGCGGTACTGCAATTCGATCACAAGCAGGGTCAGGAGGTGTTTTCTGGGCAAGGAGGTAATCAGCACCGGAAAAGGAGATCGACCGTTTGGGGGGCATTTCTGGGGGTTTTCTTGATCGGGTGGCGGTTATTATCGAAATCACGGGCATCGAGGCTGGTTGCTGGAGGGGTTGTTGTATGATTGGCAGGTCAGTGAGGAATGAATCAAGCTCCTGACCGGCAACCCCAGACCCAACCTGACGTGATCTTGGCCCTGTTTCTGTAATAACCAGCGAATCCACGAACCTGACCATCCCGTATCTTTGCGAAGCGTTAAGAAGTTGATCATCCAGGGAGTTCAGGGATGTGGGGCTGGATTCTGGGCGAGAGCGGGGAATTGGAGCCGCCGAGTTTGAGAATCAAGGCTGGCAATTGTATAAATGGAGCCCGACCGTTACTCCGGGCCACAACAAACCACATCAGCCGGCAACAAAAGCTCTTGTAATGCCAAGAGTTTACGAGATTGAGGGCTTGTGGATCAGGAAGTGATGCGGATGATGCAGGTGTGGCTCCGTATTTTGGCTGGTGATTATCATCAGATTCGCAGTTGACGCCAGCTCTCTGATTAAGCAAAATGCAGCGAAAGGTTGAAGAATATGAGCGCGACCATGAACCAATTCTCCCTCACCCGCGCAGCGCTGAGTACAGGCGGGCGTGGCAAAACCAAATTTTATCAGTTAAAACATTCGCATTCTATGAACAAGAAAGTAAACCTGCATATCCAGCGAGTTCGGCACTTGGCGGGAGTCCTGCCTGCCGTTTTCCTCGTCTTCGGCGCGGCTAACTTTGCCACCGCAGCAACACCGGGTACTCTCCCATACTCCCAGGATTACCAGGGGATAACCCTAGGCGCCAGCCCAGCCGAGAACGCGCTAAGCTCGAACGGCGCATCGTCAAGCACTTGGAGTGTCGTGGCCGATGGCACCGGGAACCATGTGTACCAGAACGTGCTGACAGGCGGGAAGGGATTCAGCACCATACAGTTCCCGACGCTTGGCACGCCCATCACGGCAAACAACTTCGAGATCTCGACCGTGGTGCATGGAGTAAGTCTTAGTTCGCCAACTACCGTCAACTATACGGCGGGCCTCGTTTTCCTCGGGGCCTCAAATGTCACTGCCGGCACCGTGAATAACCTCTACGTCGCCGATTTGAATCTCAGCAGCGACGATAGCGGCGCAGATAGCGGTCGGATGCGGATCGTGGAGTGGCCCAATTCCACGACGGCGACAGTCCACCCTTCCTCGACGATAACATCGCAGCCCCAAGTCCCCAATTTTAGCTTGAGCGAGAGTTATCTGCTCGACGTGAAGGGGATCTACAACTTGTCAGGCGCGTTGACGGCAGTGTTCACGGTTAGCAGTGTAGCCACTCCCACCGACACCCAGAGTTACACTTTTACTGACTCTTCCCCTCGAACCGGTTCCTACTTCGGCTTCTATACTTCGATGGGTGGCGGAGGTGGCACTATGACGGTTGACTTCGACGATCTTCTCGTGGTTGTGCCTGAGCCATCTTCACTGGCACTGCTGGCGATGGGGGCGGTATTTGTAGCGGGATGGCGCAGCCGTCGGCTGCCCCAAAGCGCACGTTTACCGGCTTCAGTCGGACAGGATTCGGCCGATAGTCCGTAAACGGTCAGAACAGGGCCTTTTCACAAGATAGAGCCTTCCGCCCCTGCCAGTACAGCCGGAGCTTATGAGATTGCAGTATTCTATCCCACAGAAGCAGGCAGATTATTGAAGGGGGTGAAGTGACCTTTTACATTCATTGGCAATTTGGGCGCAGGTTTTTCTTGCCAGTGGGGACCCAAGAAACTATCCAATAACTGTGGTGCCGTGAAAATGAATCCCAAAATTAGTGTGCTGGCAGTGCTGCTCGCGGCCACAGCCGTTGCGGCCGCAGAGATGCGAACCTGGAACTTTAACTCCGGCGCGACCATGGAAGCGGAAATCGTTGGCTTCCCAAGCCCAGAGACCGTGGAAGTGAAGCGTTCGGACGGCAAGGTGTATACCCTGCCCACTGCCTACCTGAACAACGCGGACCGGGCTTACGTGGACGCCGAGCGCGCGAAACAATGGAAGCAAGTCTCGGTGGATAAGCTGCTTGGCACGGCATCGGCGGGGCGCTACAAGAAGTGCGCGGTCAGTGGGAAAGACGTTGGGGGCGAAATCCTGGTTGCAATACTGCCATCGCAAGTGGAAGCCATCTTGAACAATCGACAACAGCAGCAAGCCCAGATTACCAATCTTAACACCCGGATCCAAGGTGACAGCAGCGTCGCCCAGAACGCAAATGCCGCTGCCGCAAGCGGTGGCAGTCGTGCTTACCGCAATGCAAACAGGGCGCAAGCCAAGCTGGCTACCCAGGATGAGGCAGCGGCTAAGACCAGCCTCGCCAAGCTCAAAGCGGACTATGGGGAATATGTGAAGAAGACCAAGGCGGCCACGACGGTTCCCATGAAGAAGACGGGATTGGTTTACGAGGGTCTGCCGGTTTGGGAGTGTAAGACATCGCAGAACCGGCAATAGCGGTCACACAACTTGCGTAATGCCGTGGAGAGCGGCAGGCGGTCGGCCAAATGCGCGGATGAACAGGCATATCCCCCAGTTTTTGCCAGGGTCGAGTTTCAACAGGTCACCTCCTTTCTGAAGCTGAGCAGTTTTTGGTCTTCGCAGCTAAAAAGGAGGGCAGCACATGGACTTCAATTCCCCACCTGCCTGCCCTCTGATGGCTTTTGACCACCAGAGGACAGGAGCAGGTGGGGTCGGAGTTCAATGGTTCCAGGAAGTCAATGGCTGCGGTCAACGGCTTCAATGCCTCCGTTCCTCCCTGCACGCCATCTTCTCCCTGGTGGCATCGAGGCTGTCCTTCCAGCTTGGTTTACGGCGAATCTGGATGAGGATGTCGCTGCCCATGAAGTTGGCTATGGCATCAGCAAGGCGGCGTTTGTGATACAGCCGCGTCGAGTTGTTCAGGTGCCGTCTGCGTGCTAGTGATGCCAGTGGTTTTCCTTCAACCAGGCAATTGATTATGATTTGATCCCTTGCTGACAAAGAGGCCATGAACGATTCCCAGTCCATTTTGCGGGCGGCTCGTGTTCCTGGATCTTCTTCATCCCGGCTCAAAACGTCATGAAGCACTAAAGGCTCGCCAACATCATCAACACTGGTCACGGGCGCAGCTTCATCCAGGGAAGTCAATCTGGTGGTCCCGTTGATCTGCGTGCCTGAACCGTAAACATCGACCGTGCTTGAACCTGTGGACCGTCTACCGCACTTCAACTTTTGGAGCGTGTAGAAGGCCACGTTTCCTGCGCTGATTGTTTTGATCTTCCTGGCACCTCGACGACCAGCACCAGGATTTTGGAGGACTTTTGTGCCTGCCTGTTCTGCGTTGTGGATCATCTGGGCTGCGATCAAGGTGCCATCCTGAACCAGCTCCTTGGCATCCTCTGAACCGATGAAGGAGACGGCTTGGGGGATGGCGGAAATGAGGCGGGGGAGGATTTCGGTTTGGAGTAAAAAACCAGCTTGAGGGGACATAAGTATTTGGGGATTTGGGGTTGAAACGAGAAAACCCTCAGCACCTTCAAAAAGGGTGAGGGCGGGTGGGGATCTTGCCTGGAGGGCTAAATCGTTACCTGGGTATTATCCCAGCAAACAGGGTGATTTGCTGGGTGGGGGGTCGTCTGTTGCCGTGTTGCTGTATCCACCGTAGGGGATTCCTTCCCCCTTTCAACTCGGCTGATAAAAACACCGTCGAGAGATCGGCTTTCTCAACCTACTTCTCCTGAGTGAATCAGGCCTCTTTGCGAGCGGCACGAATTGCCTGAGCCAAAAGGCGGCGGTGTTTCTGGACGGCCATTTGACAACAGTTTGGCCGGGACTACTTTGTAGTTGAATCGGTCTGCACGGAGAACGTATTCGCAGCAGGCTACAGACCTTGGAGCTGCGGATGTGGGTGTCGATGGAATCGTCTGCTAACAGCGACGGTCGGATCGACGCGTCTGGGGCTACGTTGTTTTTTGCCCCAAACTCGCCAAGGGATTTCTGCAATCTCGAAGGAGCCGCCGGTATTGGCTCATCCAAAAATCACCACCAAATAAGAGAACGAAGTCTTCTATGAATACAAAATCAAACTTAAGAAAATGGTCGGGGATACAGCTAAACGAACGTCGGGCCAAGGCAACGGGCATGATGTTACTGCCGTTGCTCTTGCTTTTGATGCTGCCCTCTGTGGTGCAAGCCCAACAAGTTTACACGAACAATTACGGCCCCTGGTATTACACAACCACAAACGACATCATTACTATCACGGGATACACTGGGGCTAACGGTGATGTGACCATTCCAGACAGGATTCCAGACACAACCAATGGCCTGCCGGTCACCAGCATCGGAGACTGGACGTTCTGGAACTGCTCCAGCCTGACCAGCATCACGATTCCCAACAGCGTCACCAGCATCGGGGACGGGGCGTTCTGTCGCTGCTCGAACCTGCGCAGCGTCACGATTCCCAATAGCGTCACCAACATCGGGGACTATGCGTTCCTTGACTGCTACAGCCTGACCGCGATAACCGTGAACGCAGGCAATCCCGCGTATAGCAGTGTGGATGGGGTCCTGTTTGACAAGAGCCAGACCACGCTCGTCGAATACCCAGAGGGCATAGCTGGAAGCTACTCGATCCCCGACAGCGTCACCAGCATCGGTGATTATGCGTTCGCTGAGTGCTGGAGGCTGACCAGCGTCACGATAGGCGATGGCGTCACCAGTATCGGGGGCTGGGCGTTCACGGACTGCACCAGCCTGACGGCGATCACGGTGGATACAAACAATCCCGCCTATTGCAGTGTGGATGGGGTCCTGTTTGACAAGAGCCAGACCACGCTTATCGTCTATCCGGAGGGAAAGGCAGGAGCCTACGCGATCCCCACCAACGTCACCAACATCGGAGACAATGCGTTCTATGGCTGCACCAGCCTGACCAGCGTGACGATTCCCAACAGCGTCACCAACATCGGGGACTATGCGTTCTACGAGTGCTACAACCTGACGACTGTCACGATCGGCACTAGCGTCACCAGTATCGGAGACTGGGCGTTCTCTAGGACCGGCCTGACCAGCGTGACGATCCCCAACAGCGTCATCAGCATCGGGGACTCGGCGTTCTATCAGTGCATCAGCCTGACCAACCTCACAATCGGCAGCAGCGTCACCAACATCGGGGACTATGCGTTCTCAGGCTGTTTCAGCTTGACTAGCGTCACCATTCCCAACAGCGTCACCAATATCGGCGTTGATGCGTTCGGGGACTGCACCAGCCTCACAGGTATAACGGTGGAAGCACTCAATTCCGCCTATATTAGTGTGGATGGTGTTCTTTTCGACAAGAGCCAGACGACGCTCATTCAATATCCCCCCGGCCAAACGGGAACTTCCTACACGATCCCCAGCAGCATCACCACCATCGGGGACGATGCGTTCTATAGCTGCGGCAGCCTGACCAACATCATGATTGGCAACGGCGTTACCAACATCGGAGACAATGCGTTCTATGGCTGCTCCAGTCTGACCAGCGTCTATTTCCAGGGTAACGCCCCCAGCTTGGGTGCGGATGTGTTCGACTACTGGTCTTCGAATAATGGGTCGTTGCCCGGGTTTCAAGTCTCGGACCCTGCAACGATCTATTACTTGCCTGGAACCACCGGCTGGAGTGACTTTTCCGCCAATACCGGTCTTCCCACGGTGCTGTGGACCCCCCAGGTGCAGACCAGCGACGCCGGCTTTGGTGTTCGGACCAATCAATTCGGGTTCACCATCAACTGGGCAAGCGGGATGACCGTTGTGGTGGAAGCCAGCACGAGTTTGGTCAATCCAACCTGGTCCCCGATCAGCACAAACACCCTCACCAGCGGCTCGTCCTATTTCAGCGATCCTCAGTGGACGAATTATCCCGGTCGATTCTACCGCTTCCGGTGGCAGTGAGGTGTAATGTTCGCAGGTGGTTTCCACGCCTAAATGATTAAATGGGTGTGCTCCTGGAGCGTTGCATTCAGGCTCCGGACTTCATGGACCCATTTTCAGGCTCCGCCACATCAATCCGTCCAACGAGTCCCAATCCCTTCCACCCTCTCTTTGCCTTTCCATTTCCACCCTCCAAATCGTGCCTCAGTTTCATCCCCAGCCCTATTTCTATCTCCTCTTTGGCCGTTGAGGTGAAAGGCCGATTACAAGATGATGAAGCAGCCAGGAAAAAAGGCAGTGCGGACCCAAGCGACCGGGATTGACACGCTGCAGGAGTATTTGAGGTCCCAGAACGCGGTGTTGGTTCATGCTTCTTCGGCTTGACCTCCACTGCAAATCTCTGCAAATTCTCCGCACTATGATTAACGCAACACCAACACAACTTCGTAAGGCAGCGGACATCAAAGAAAAAATTGATGCCCTGCAGAATGAACTGACTGAACTCCTCGGTGGTTCTGGTCCTGCTGAAACCGCCACGATCGAAGCACCCAGGAAACGCAAGTTCAGTGCATACACCAGGGCCAAGATGCGAAAGGCTCAAAGGGCAAGATGGGCGAAGATTAAACGGATTGCACCATCAGCTAAACCTGCCAAAAAGCCCAAGAGGAAGATGAGCGCCCAGGGATTGGCCAACATTCGAGCCGGGGTTGCAAAGAGGATGGCGGCACAGGCTAGAGCAGGAGCCACCAAACCTGTGAAGAAGGTCAAAAAGCACTTTTCGGCTGCGGCCAGAGCTGCCCTTGCTGCCGCCATCAAAGCGAGATGGGCCAAGGCTAAGGCTGCAGGCAAGTCCAGGCTGTAAATATTTGCTTTAAGAAAAGGCGCAATGCTCTGTGAAGGGGTGTTGCGCCTGAGCCTGCTGCCATCCGGACGTTTCCTTCAAGCTATCCTCGACGAGATCATTGGCAATCTGGGTCGCTGGAATCCCGAGTTGTTTGGCTTAGTGGTACAGGGCGGAGACGATCAAGCAAGACAGAGGAGCGGTGTAGTGCTTGGATCTGGCCATAGAGCCTGCCGTTGAACCCACGAATTGATCCTTGGGCTGGATTCAATTGATTATACAGTTTCGTGGGCGTGAAACTGGACAGGGAGATCAGGGCGAGGAGGCAAGATTGAGCAAAGCGCAAGGGGAAAGGCGCAGGGTTGACGCTTGATGTGGCGGCATTTCTGTGGCAGGATCAAGCGAAAGCTATGCAAGCCGTTAACCGACTCATCAGCGAGGAGCAGGAATCGTCCGACGTGGCGTGGGTTGCGAAGGCGGTGCGCCGAATCAGAGTCGAATGCGGCCTGACCATTTTTACATCTTCGTCACCAAAACGAAGAATTATGAAAATACTGCTCATACTGCTTTATATCGGGTTTGCGGTTGCCGTTGGCGTCCAGGGACAAACAAATCCGGTCTCTCCGACTGTGGAGACACTGATCTGTATTCGGCATGGTGAAAAACCAGCTACTGGGCTTGGACAACTGAGTTGCCAAGGTCTTAATCGCGCCCTAGCCTTGCCTAACGTGTTGCTTGCGAAATATGGCACACCGCAGTTTGTGTTTGCACCAGATCCCACCGAGGCGGTAACCGAGTTTGGGGGCGCATACTATTATGTTCGTCCATTGACGACGATTGAGCCCACCGCCATTTATTGCGGCCTCCCCGTCAATACGCAGTTCGGCTTCACGCAAATCACCGAGCTTGAGGGGGAGCTTGAAAAGGATGCCTACCAAAACGCCGCGATTTATATCGCTTGGGAGCATTTTCAGCTCGACATTTTTGCTCAAGACATGGTCGAGACCTATGGCGGAGACCCAACACAGGTTCCTGCTTGGCCGGACAATGATTACGACACAATTTTCGTAATCAAGATCACTCGTAACCAAGGTCAAGAATCGGTTGTTTTTACAATCGATCACGAGGGATTAAACAACTTGAGCACGGATTGCCCCCAGATGCAAACCCGCTCTGCCAGCCCTGGCGTTCGGACCAATCAATTCGGGTTCAACATCACCGGCACCTCGAATATCGTCGTGGTGGTTGAGGCGAGCACGAAGCTGGGCAATCCCACCTGGTCTCCGCTCGCGACGAATACCCTCACTGACGGCTCGTCCTATTTCAGCGATCCGCTGGACGAATTATTCCAGTCGCTTTTATCGCCTTTACTGGCCGTGAGGTATTAATGGCAGGACGGGACTGAGGAATTACTGGACCGACGCCACATTGTTCCGCCCCCGAATTAAGCCTCTGGCATTTCTTGGGAAACACCTTAGCGCGAGGTGTAGGACAAAGGCTGTCCAAGGCTCCAGAAAAGAACAGGAGTTTTGTCCTTGATGTACGAACCAGCGGTCGTATTCTTCGGGCAAGCGTCGTTGATAATGAGCAACTTACTCACAATGGGACGGGAAGATTTCGGCTGGGGATATACGAACCAGCCGTCTGAAGGACAACGCGAATGAGGCTGATAATCAACAACTTACACATGAAAGGAACGTTGAAGGCCCGATCCTGGATAAACGACTGGCCATCGCATAGTTGGGCCGCTCGACGAGTCGCTGATCCGTGACGAAACGGCGCAGCAAATGTCCAAACGACATGCGCGAGAACTGGCAGCCACGTTGGGCCTTCACCCTCGTCGAGTTTCTTGTGGTGATCGCTGTGATTGGGATCCTGGCCGCTCTGCTGTTCCCAGCCCTGGCAGGCGGAATGGCTCGCGCCAAATCCGTCGCGTGCGTCTCTCAACTCCGGCAGCTTCACACTGCCTACGGGCCTGGCACAGGGAAGCTCTTTATTTGTCCCGCCGACACCGAGCGGCAGTACCTGCTAAGGGAGCACGAGTGGTCTTGGGACAGATGGCACCAAGGCAGCTACTTCGGAGCATGCGATGGTGGGCGGGGGCCCATTGTGGGCGACCGTAACATCCTGCTGATTCAAGCCGGCGGAGTCCCGGTTGTCCTCACGGGCACCAACAGGGTCTTCCGCACCAACACTTTCGGCTGGGGACCCGACATTCACCACCGGAAAGGGAACCTGCTGTTGGCGGATGGCAGTGTTCACATAACCAACGACAGGACACTCAATGGGCAAATCGCAGCGCAGCGGCAGCCCTTTTTTGACTGGTTCCTTCCCAATGGCCCATGACGAACGCGTCGTTGCTGGTCTGCTGCGTTGAACCGGTTTGCGAGAAGCCGGCCCAACTGGGCTGCTTCAGTGAACGCGCCGATTGCGTTTCAGTTTCCAGTCGTGTGTCGCTCGCGGCGCCCCACTGAGCAGCATCGTTGGGCGGCGTGAGGCGTGCTGCTTTGCGTTGTACAAATTGACATGAGACACAACATTGAGCTCAAAACAGGATTCACGCTAATTGAGTTGCTGGTGGTCATTGCCATCATTGCCATTTTGGCGGCCTTGCTGCTGGCAGCGGTTAGCAGTGCTATAGGCAAGGCAAGGAGAATCACTTGCACGAACAACTTGCGACAAATCAATCTGGGCGTGCGCATGTATTCGGATGATGCAAACGATAAGTCACCCGGGAAATCGGCTGGAGCAAGGCTTATCTTTACGGGTTACAAGGAGCTTATGAAGAGCTACGTCGGTTTGAGAGGCACGTCGTCGCCGCAAGACAAGTTGTTTGCCTGTCCGGCAGATGTTTATTATTACGATACCGCATTTGGGAAAAGGCATCCTGGCCCCGGTTATGAGGGATATGTGCCAGAAAGTTGGTGCGCCCAATCAAACAGCGACTTTACGAGCTACGTGTTTAATGCCGGCAATCTGTTTGGTCCCACGAAGAAGGTCGCCCTGCCCGGCATTGCCGGCATGACGCTGAGTTCCATCAAGCATCCCTCCCGAACGGTGCTGGTGACTGAAGCTCCCGCGCTCATTCCATTCTCGTGGCATCAACCAAGACGGCTGCTTTTTACGATGATGAGGGCTGGAATTGACTGCCGAACCAAGTTCTTCAACGACTCGATGAACATGGTGAGTTTCGTAGATGGTCATGTCAGCTATACGAAAATATATTGGAAGTTGTCAACGAACTACGTGTTTGAGGCCGCATGTTCTTACGATCCGCCTGAGCGATATGATTATCAATGGAGTGGAAATTGATTACTGAAAGCCACAACCCCCCGCCTATCAAGTCGCGTCAGCCAACGCCGGGAGTTCGTCTCGCTGCGTGCCGGGCACCATTGGCTCGGCGTGGCTGCGCTCATCGTTAGGTATCAATTAGCGTCATGGCATCATTTAGCGTCTAAGGAATCCGTAAGTGAAGTGTCATAGGAGTATGAATGTGAAAATGTCAGGCAGATTGATTATTCCAACACTGGTTGCAGTCACCTTGGCTGCGGCAGTTCAATGCGCATTCGGGATACATATGGTCCTGCCCGGACCCACGATTTTTTTCCCGAATGGCTACGATACCAATCGGGCAGAGCAAGTGAAGTCTGTTCTCGGGTCGGACAGGTTCAAGTTTCTTGGTGGGGATGCCTGGGATAATGATTTTGGGCAGTCGCCGGGTGCAATATTGGTTTATGGCGGCGATTCGCGATCGTTGACGGCATTTCTCGCTGCTTTGAATGAGATTAAGGGCATCAGTGTGCACCTGACGTTTTCGCGCGACCTTTCCAAGGAGACCGGCATGGGATTACAGGCAGGCAGTTGGTGGGTGGAGTATTCTCACGCTAAGCCCGACACGGTTACTGTGCGCGTCAATCTGGCTGCGGAGTCTTTGGGGCGCGACAAGTTTGAGTTGATATTACCGAAGGCCAGACCATGACGCCTAACCCGTTCCCTGCAGCCAAAAGCCACCGCCCCTTCTGTTTTCGGCGGCTGCGGGAGGTTCGCTGCTCCTTGGCTTTGTCGGTGCTGAGCTCTCCCAGTTTGAGTCCCCCCCACAGCGCCCATGAACCGCCAGCGCCGCAGAAGCCACATTCGATCCGTTTACCCTTTCCTGCTCCCCAACGAGCTTTGGCTATGCGGCTGAAGGGTCTTGATGGGAATGTGCGCAAGTAGTTCTCTCGGCACCATTCCTGATAATGCCCATATAAATCCAGCACGCCCAGCTCCCCATCCCTCTTCTTAACCAGGCGAGATCGGACAAACGCAGCAGGTGAATCGGACGCAAGCAATATGGTGGCAACTCGGGCTTTCTGGTCTGGGGTTTGGACCAGTTGTAGCTTATCTTTGGCGAGTTTCGAGCGTCCTTCCAGCAGCCAATTCAGGATTCCAGATGCTTCGGTTTTCAAGATCAGCTCAGCCATTTTGCCGAAGTGCTGCTCGTGGGTGGGGGTCTTCAACGACAGCACCACCAACCTACGCAACCAGGCATCGGTATCAGAATCAAGATGAATTCGAGGCTTACCGTTGCAGCTCAGGATGACGGGATAATGGCCTTCAACCACCAACCTGCCATCCGAGCTTTTCACGTTTGCCCAAAGAGGATCACCGCCCACCAACTGCTTGAAGATGGAGGCTTCTTGGCGCTCCATACAGTGAACGAGTTGCATGTTGAATTTGCATGCTCTGATGTACAACCGGCTGGCCTTGAGAAGCGACCTGTAGCGGTTGAGCGGAGGGGGGATGGTTTCTTGGGGTGTTGACCGAGTGGTGCTAAAGGGTGTAAATTGTTCGCATGAAAGGGTTGGCAGGCGGAATCTGCGTCGTTCAACATACGGACGGCTGGTTGTATAATCATAGTTCGGCCGCGCTGCCGATGTAAACCCACTACACACCATGAAAACCCAACGCGCCCAAAGCGGTCAACTTGCGATCCAATTGATAATGAAAAGATTGCTGCTGCTGTTAACCGCCTTGCTGCTCCCTATGGGGCACCTAGCCGCGCAGAGCAGTTCAACGCTGCCCGGTCTCTACCTCACCAATGCCGTTGTCCTGCCGGACGGCTGCGCCCAGTTCGAGGTTCGGACGCCCGATGCTACCAACGCGTTTGCTTTGTTGTCTTCCTTCGATCTCCGGACATGGAATTATGCGACGGCGCTAAATTCCGGCACGAACCGCTACGTCATAACATCCCCTTCGCCGATTTCAAGCATCGACGCAGTTTTCCTGGGTGCGGCTCCTCTGGGCCAGGCGATTTACTCTTTGGACTTCAGTTTCAGAAACTTTTGGAACGGTCCCTTGACGAATGGAACTCCGGTGATGAGCTGGCCTCAGCAAATCCAGAACTGGCAAGTGAGCTTGCAGGTCGGAAACTGTACGAATCTCACGGCTGCGACAAATGTACTGTTCAGCGGGCCCTCGGGCACCGGCATTACCAATGAACCGACAGTGGACGGCCCCGATTCCGGCTATGGGGGCACATACGACTCAGATCTATTTGCCTCCTCGCCCTCGCCTCCAGGCGGCACATGGACTGTTCAGTATGGAACGAACCTCCTGGCCTTGGGGACGCCAGACCCTCAGCTCGCCAACCACTATGTGGTGATGGTTCCCAGTTTCGTGGTCAGCAACGGACAGTTGTCCTCCTTTTCCTGGACCTATCACAATCGCAACACCGGCGCGATTTTGGGAACGGCACCTAGCTTCGTAGCACGGATTGAATTCGAAATATATGGCGCCGACGACAACGAAATCTACGAAAGAACTCTTGGCCATAGCTTTAGCAACTTTGTTTTCAGCCAGGCGATTGAATGGACCAATAGCATGCTTAACATCGAATACGTGGACACCCTGAACAACCGTTATGAATTTCAGTATTCGTCTGGCAACCAATACGAGGTTTATGGCGGAACATCCCTTTCGGGAGTTGATGGAGATGACCCGGTTGCTTCCGGCCTTAGGTTCCTTGGCAGTGCGACAAATACCAGCACGTTCTACGGGGCGTACAACGTCTATCTTGTTTGGGTTCCGAAGCACAACGCGGTCAAAGTGGACACTGTGGAGGGGTCCAACGGCGTTTATTACAATACATATTTCACAGGCAACACCAGCGATGGTCAGAATGTAGGGGGTCCGCCGGATGGCCAATACGCCCTGGTCGGCTACTGTCCGGGCATACTCGGGTTTCACACGGGCGGATATATCGGGATCGATGCGACGGGGGACGGTCTGACCTGGCTTAAAGTCTTTGTCGTGCCATGATAGCTGTGACGCGTCGCCTAACGAACAAGCCGCATGCAGCGAACCCCGCGATGACCTCTCTGTTTCATGCTGGGCACCAGGGGCGCGGGGTCGCTGATGCGCGAGGATATATGAACGAGAAAGAAGCAAAGCAACATGCCATTCACCCGCGCAGCGTCGAGTACATGCGGGCGCGCGAAAAGCAATTTCCTATCAGTTAAACTCGGCAAACCAAGAAAGAACAAAAAGTATGAATGACTGGTTATTCAGAAACGGAGTCTGGCTGGTGCTAATCGGCGGACTCTTGTTGGGGTCGTTGTTTACATCGACCATCGCGTTCCTATTCACCAAGCACCCGGCGTTCGAGAACAAGCTTCGGCCCTTTGACCTGGTGAACTCGGTGCTCTGGCTTATCGTCCTCTATTCGGTCATCGTTGTAAGGCACTAATGAAAATACTTACTACATTGGCCTTGATTCTGGCACCCACACAGTGCCCATAAACCGCCAGCGCCACAGAAGCCACATTCGATTAGTTTACCGTTTCCTGGTCGCCAGTTGAACCAGGAGGCGTCTTAACCCTCGGCCGGTACGCGAGCTGGTCCAGATCATCAAAACGCCACCAAGTACCAGGGAGCATGAATTCCGGGTCGTCTGTTTCAAGCTGCGGACCTCATGGACTCGTTTTTCAGATTTCCACAATCCGCCCTCTCCACCAGTGCCAGCCCTTTCCACCCCCTCTTTGCTTTTTCATTCCCGCCCTCTAAATCATGTCTCAATTTCAATCCCAGCCCTATTTCAATCTCCTCCTTGGCTATGCGGCTGAACGATTTTGATGGGAATGAACGCAAGTGGTTATCCCGGCACCATTCCTGATAACGCTCATACAGGTCGACCACTCCCAATTCAGCATCTTTTTTCTTAACCAGGCAAGACCGGACAAACGCAGCAGGTGAATCGGACGCAAGCAATAACGTGGCAGCTCGGGCTTTCTGCTCTGGCGTTTGGGTCAGTTGGAGCTTGTCCTTGATCAAACGTTAGTGAAGAATCACATTCGCATTTGATGGTCGTGTATTCTTGCTGTCCTAGTGTGGCTTCTTGGATCGTGCTGGTGTTTGCGAGTAGTCTCGGCACGCTGCGCGCGGGCGCGACAATGTACTTCGTTGCATCCAACGGCTTGGATGCAAATTCAGGCACGAACCTGGCCGCGCCATTTCAGACAATCCAACACGCCTCGGCGAAGATGGTGGCCGGGGACACCTGTCTCATTCGCGCCGGTGTTTATCATGAGACGCTCACACCGGCGAACTCCGGGACGAGCAATACGCCGATCACATTTGCAGCCTATTCAAACGAGGTCGTCACGCTGGACGCAGCGGATGCCGTGACCGGCTGGACGGTTTTGTCCAACGGCGTCTATCAGGCTTCCGTCAGTTGGGATCTGGGAGAGGGGTTCAACCAAATCTTCGTCGACGGCGTGATGATACATCAGGCGCAATACCCAGCGTACGGCAACGGCGACTTATTGCACCCGGCCACTGTCAGCGTGACGGTCAATAGCGTAAACTCAAATCTGATTACCAGCGCAGCCTGGAGCGGCAAACCGGACAATTATTGGGCGGGCTCGTGGCTCTTGGGTGGTGTGGGATACGCCTGGGCTTGGCAGAGCGCACAAGTCCTCAGTTCCACGAACAGCACCATCACGGTGGATCCCTCGACAGAGACACCCAACTGGTGGTTCACGGGCAACGGCAGGGGCTTTCTCTGGGGAAGTTTTAGTTTTCTGGACGCCGATAATGAGTGGCATTTGCGAATCAACTACGGCGGTAACACACTTTATGTGCGGATTAGCGGCGGCGGGAATCCATCCACACATAACGTTGAGATGAAGCATCGCAACTGGTGCGTAAACCTCAATGGCCGGAATTATATCACCGTGAACGGTCTCAATCTCTGGGCCGGGGCGGTAAATCTTCAAGGCAACGGTAACGCGCTGCAGAACTGTCAGGGGCAATTCCTCAGCCACTTTATGAACATCACCCAAGGTTACTACGAGAACGGGGGCACCGAACAAGGCGGGGGAGTGGTGCTCAATGGCAATGGCAACATTGTGCGCGGTTGTACGTTGTTCAATACCGCTGGGTCCGGCGTGTATAGCAGCGGCATGAGCAATGTCATCACCCGCAATCTGATTTTCAACACCGATTACTCCGGGACTTACGCCTGCTGCATCGCCCTTCACAGCAGCGGCGATCTCGTGACCTTCAATACCGCGCACACTTCCGGCCGGGACATTCTCCGACCTAAAGGTACCGGATCAGTCATCCGTTTCAACGATCTTTCCGTCCCGGGTTTGCTCTGCAAGGATTTAGGCGTCATTTACGTCTGGGGGATCAACGGTCAAGGGGCCAGCGGGCCAGCCACCCGCATCGCTTATAATTGGATCCATGACAACAACTATCCTGTCCCTTCTCCGTTGATCTACCTCGACAATTATGACCGGAACTTTGTGGTGGACCACAACGTTTGCTGGAACAGCGGCGGGGATTCGGGAATCCGGGTTAACGGTCCAGCGTATGGACACCTGATCTACAACAACACCCTTTTCAACTGTGCCAACGTGGGCGCTGACACCTACAATTCCTGGTCGACCAACAACCCGGACCCGGCTTTCTGGACGAGCGACATCTATCAATATGCCGCATCGAACAATCTGTTTCTAGCCGCGTCACCGCAGACGCAGCTCGTGAGCTGGACGAACGGAGATTTCCGCCTGAAGCCCGGTGCACCCGCCATTAACGCCGGAGTCATCATTCCTGGTTTCACCGATGGTTATATCGGCAGCGCCCCGGATCTTGGCGCTTATGAATTCGGTGGTTTGGCCTGGAATGCCGGCGTGGGATCCAAGCCTACGCTCGCCATCGCCAGCACTGGAGGCGGCAACCTGATGTTGTCAGCTTCGCCTGATGCAGCGTATTACCGGCTTTATGTGGCCACGAATCTGTCACCGCCGGCCTTCTGGAATCCTGTTACCAATGAGCCAGCCACTTTGGGTATTGTGTGGTCCATGACCTTGGGCACCGCTACTAATTTCGCCGGCTATTATCGCCTGCAGACTCCATGACATAGAATTCGGGACCTGGGCACCGTCATTGTTGTGGCGCTTGCACCTTGAAACTTAAAGATACGTCGTTATTGTATATTCGCTCGTTGCTGAGTCCCCAATGCCCCAGGATCGATCAGGATGGGTGGCGGGTACGTTCACATGGTCACCATCAGAAACACGCCCCTGAGTACCACCAACGATCAAATTTAGGCCCTCCGGAAGATGCAGGACCAGACAGAGCTACGGACGGCTAATTCTTGTCCAAACCCAGCCGAGACAACTGCTCGTGACGGAAACCAAGTCCGCGCCAGCCTCTTTGATGTCGCCCAGAATCATTCAAGATGTCATTCCTGAGAGCTAATCCGTATTGTTCCTTGATGATGTCGCCAGCGAGATCCTCAAAGTGCCGACGTTCCACCAGCTTCACCCCTTGTTTGCCAGAGAACTCACGGAAGACGGCGTAGACATCAGCTAGCGTGATGGTGTTCTGGGGGTTTAATTCGATGACCAGGCTGATGAACGTCTTGGCCACCCTTTCCTTTTCCTCTGCTCCCCCTGTTCTGAGGTTGGGTGAATCGGCCCCAAAGAAGGATTTATCGACAGCCAGCAGCGATTTGGCCTTGTTGATTATGTTTTGCAGTTCTTCGTCTTTTCTGAATCTTACAAATAGATTGAGCTTGGGGGGCGTATCTTTAAGTTGCTCAGCACATTCCAGAATATACAATGACAGCAGGGTTTTCAATTTCTCCTCGGTGGTCGGTTTGAAAATGCCACCCTCTCTTGGATCCTTAAAGTAAAACTCCTCGTCCGGGGTGTAATAGACGAGTTTGTGGCTCAGCTCTTGATTTCCGGCCAATATGGAAGCAAAGAAGATCTCATTGAGGGCGATCGGGTTTACGTGCTTTTCTTGGTCGCCATCGAAGAACTTGGCTTCCAGAAAAGGTGTGCCATATGTTTCAGCTTGTTGGGGCCATCGTTTCGAGAACCATTCACTAGCGGTTGTCACGGGCGGTTCTGGCAGGTCGTTTCGGAACAACCACGGCACAGGTTTATACTTCAGCAGTTGTACAGTTACTGGGATGTTTGCTGGTTCTTCAGATGCCATTGTAAGATCTCCTCCTTGGTTAGTTCCTTAAGGGGTTTGGCAGATTCGGTTCTGAGAATCTTAAGGATACGCTCAGATTCGTTCCAGGCTTTGCGGGCGGCTTCCAATTGATCAAGATGCTGCTGGGTGTTCATTTGCTTCCTTCTCTCCCACGGTTTGAGGCCCTGGGAATGCCTTTTTGATCATGTCGATGTAGAATTGCGGAGGCTTCGGGATGTGATCGTACCGGGCTCCCTCATTGCCTTCATATACCGGCGGCCATTCCACTCCACATTCTCGTTTGCTCTGTTCACGCAGGTTTTTTAGCAGTTCTTCCTTCTGCTCACGTTCCAAGGCAATCAAATCCTCCCTGGCCTTCTCTGCTCGGAATATGTCTTCGATGCAGCATGGAGGCCCTGGGGTGTAATCATAAGGGACCTGTGGCTGGGATTCAAACTTGCGGCGGGCCTTTTCCATTGATTCTTTCGCTTCTGCCAAGAGTATTGCCTTTTGCTCGACTTCTATTTTCCTCAACTTGGCATGTAATTTTTTCTCGGCCTTCATTTTCCTCTTCTCTTCGGCCTCCTTGATGAATGGGGCCACTTCGTCGTTTTGATGCACGGGGCCAAGTTCGCTCTTTATCTGGTCCACGAAGTCCACCCATTCCTGAAGCTTGGGGTTAATCGCAGCTTCGTTGGCAATTGTGGCTTGGGTTGATAAGAATGGGGTCAGCATGGATTCGCGGTCCATTACATCGATTCGTTCATTCATACAGATAGTTCCTTTGCAGGGCCTTCGGAGGTTCTGCGTAGTGGTTGTTGGGGAGTTGCTGATTCTTTAGCCTTGGGGTGACCCGAGTCCCAATGCAGCGTCAGGCTCACGTCAAAACATTCCTGGGTGGCTGCGAACTCCTTTATCAGGACGATTATATCAGACAATGATTGCGTGGGGTCCGGCTTTATACAACTGGCCGGAGCATTCTGCTTTTTCCTGATTAACATACGATTAGGATGGTTTGGTTCTTACAGTTGGCGATGGCGGTGGAGTCCCTGGTTGGGTTGTTGGTCCTTGCCTGCTGCACATTGGCGGCATCTTCTTGGGATGGTTCGGTGCCGCGTGTTTAATCTCTGAGCTTCTTGATTTTCCGGGAATGATGAGGAAGCGCCGGGACCACAATAGACCATTCGCTGTTGTGGCGTAGATGGAGCCGGCATGGACCTGATTGGCGGCCGCTAGAGATTACCCGCTTGCTGAAGCCGGCGTCTGCTCAGGCATCTGGACGACGTTCTCCGGCAGCGCCTTCGAAAACGTCACCTTCTGCGCCATCTCGACGGAATGCTGGTCACGCAGATGCCCATACACCTTCATCGCCAGAGCGCCACCGCCATTACCGCCCCTCTGACGCGCCGTGATTCTCAAGGAAGACGATCCCTGGCCTCCGCTTTGTGGTCACTTGAGGGTTCGCTGGTCCGAGTGGCAGCGTTCGTGGCCCTTAAAGTGACCAGTTTGCAGCCCGTTTGGAGGGCACCAACACTATCCCCCGTCGATCAAGATCGCCTATAAGCGATTCTAGCAGCTATCGGAGTTGGAGGTGGTGTTCGCGGCTGCCGCCACGCGCGGAGAATCAGCAGAGCTGCCCAGGTAAAGGGCTCCGTGGCGCGAACCGGCCTCAGGGTCGAATGGGTTGTCCTCGCGTCCGATGCCGGCCGTAGACCTGCATAGCCAGGATTGCCGTCGTCTTTATGCCCGAGCCAGCGTGGAGGGGTCAGAATTTGACCTTTTGGGCCATCTGCTGGCTGTGCTCGTTGCGAAGGTGCCCGTAAGTTTTCATGGCCAGCGCCCCGCCGTCTTTATGCCCGAGCCAACGACTGACGGTGGGGATATCGACGCCGGATTCAATGCACCTGGTCGCAAAGAGGTGACGCAGGTCGTGGTGCGTGATTCTCTTGATGCCCAAAACCTTCGAGGCCCGATCAATGGACTTTTGACATTCCCACACGCGCATAATGGGTGTTTCCAAGCTCTCATTCTGGCGTTCACTTCTCATGCGATCCAAAAGCTGTCGCATGTCTGGAATCATCGGCACCCGCCGCATCTCACTGTTTTTTGTTCCGGTATCGGGATGCCCCCTAACGGTGATTTCGCCCCTGGCAAAATCACAATCCCCCCAAGTGACATATTTTGCCTCGCCGATCCGCAAGCCACCATACGCGAGAAATTGCACAAGCTCGGCGGCTGGCGGGGCATACCCGCTTCCAGAAGCTCTGACCTCGGCAACGAGTTGTTCAAACTTCCCATGCTCCGGCAGTTCGATGTGCTTGAGGGTGCGTTGCTTCACCCGCTGGGCGGACAAGGCGGGATTGTCATAACGAGCGCCGGATTCGATGGCAATCGCAAACACCCGCCGGAGAATGCTGACGGTGTAGTTGTGCGAAGACGAACTGTTCCTGCTGGCGTTCTTTACGCCCCAGTCCCGACATTCCGCATTTGTGATCCGGCTCACGTCCCTCTCCCCCAGACCTGGCCATGATTTTAGAAGGGCGGAAATTCGATACGCGCAATACTCCTTGGTGCGGGGCTTGAGGGCTGGATTGTTTGCCACTCTGGTTTTGAAAACAGTCAGCGCGTCTCCAAAAGTCATCTTCCCACTGACAACTGCGTTTGCGCTTTGGGCCTTCTGCTGCTCGCATTTCTCCAAATCGGCAAGCCGCAACCTGGCGACCGTGATATGATTGGTTTTAAGACTTCGACGAAAAAGTTTGCCCTCCACGCGGAATCTGGCAAAATAAACCTGTGATGGCTTGTAGCGGATCAAGTTTGTATACGCAGTCTTTTGCCAATCGGACTCGGAGCCAGAGTCTGAGGGTGTTCGCTGTTGTTTCATGCGAGCAGTATCAGATTGCAGTATCAGATTGTCAAACTGGATTCCAAGACCATCATTTTAGTGCTGCAAATATTGGGTCGGGGCGTAGCGTAGCCTGGTAGCGCGCTTGTTTCGGGTACAAGAGGTCGTGAGTTCGAATCTCACCGCCCCGACCATTTTCCCTATGGATTTGATCTACAAGCTGCCTTCGATTCTTGAGCGTATCAACCTGGCGAGCCTGTTTCCTTCAGGGCAGCCGGTGGAGGTGGAGTTAGGCAGCGGTGATAGTTCATTTCTGGTGGAGTACGCCGGGCGGCACCCCGGGCACAACTTTATCGGCGTGGAAAGGCTGCTCGGGCGCCTGCGCAAGCTGGATCGCAAAGGCCGGCGCGCCGGATTGACGAACCTGCGCGGGGTACGCATCGAATCCTCCTACTTTCTGGAATACCTGCTGCCGCCCGGCTCCGCCATCGCCCTGCACATATACTTTCCCGACCCGTGGCCTAAGCGGAAGCATCGCCGGCATCGGCTGATCAGCGAACGCTTTCCCCTGTTGGCCGGCCAGGCGCTCGCCCCGGCCGGCACGGTGTATTTGCGGACGGACGATGAGGATTACTTCCAGCAAATGGTGATGGTCTTTGAGCCCTCTCGAGACTTCCGCCGGGTGGAAACACCGGAGCACCTGGCAGGGTTGTTGACCGATTTCGAGAAGGACTTCCAGGGACGTGGGATCAAGACCTTGCGGACGGCATATCGGCGCAGGGACGTGTAGTGGCGCACAGGGTCGCCAGCCAGCATTGCCGGTCGCCGATCGGCGATCATCCTCGCTTAGACATCAATGACCGGGCCACTGCCCCCGTCTGATCCGGGTGGCCGGCGCCGGCGTTCGACGCGCACCTGCGCGCGGCTGCCGCCGGTAAGCAGGTTCAACAGCATGGAAACAACGCTGATGACCAGCGCACCCAGGAAGGCCGCCCAAAAGCTATCCACCTCGAAGTAGCGGTTCAGCAGGAAGCTCACGAAGTACAAGAGGAGCGCGTTGATCACGAGCGTGAACAGGCCCAGGGTGAAGATTAGCAGCGGCAACGCCAGGAACATCAGGACGGGACGGATGAAGGTATTCAGGATGCCCAGCACAAGCGAAGTCACGAAGGGCGTCCAAAGGCTGTCATCCTTGAAGCGTATGCCAGGGACCACGTAAACGGCCACCAGCACCGCCAGCGTGTTAATCGCCCAGCTCTTGAGAAACCTCTTCACACTTCAACGCGAAGGAGCGTCGCCGGGGTCTCCGCCTGCACAGTGACCTGTGCCAGGCTTGCAGGAACAAGGCAGAATTGGCCCGCCGCAAGGACAAGCCTCCCCGCACCGGAGCACACCTGTACGTTACCGGCTAACAGCGCGAGGATTTGCATCTTCTGCGGCCTAAGCGCCATCCTAACTCCCGCGCCCGCCTCCTGCGCCTCGACGGTGAACAGTGGATCGCTCACGAGCAGCCTCACCTTGTGCGCGCCGTCCCGGGCGGAAGCCCGCGGCACCAGCGACGGTTCGTAATCGTTAAAGTCAATGCTGGCCAGAGATTGCGGGATATGCAGTTCGCGGGGTTTGCCGTCCAAACCGAGGCGGTTCCAATCGAAGACCCGATAGGTTGTGTCCGAATTCTGCTGGATTTCAAAAACCACCAGGCCGGCGCCGAGGGCGTGAACACGCCCACTGGGCAAAAACATGGCGTCTCCTGCCTGCACGCTCACACGGTGAAAACACTCCGCCACAGTCCCATCCTGGACTTTTCGCTCAAACTCGGCGCGCGTAACGCCGCGTTTCAGGCCCACATACAATTCCGCGCCCGGGGCGGCCTCGGCGACATACCACATCTCGGTCTTCGGCTCAGCGCCGAGCGCCGACGCCGTGGCGGCAGGCGGATGCACCTGAAGCGAAAGCTTCTCCTGCGCGTCAAGGATCTTGACGAGCAGCGGAAACCGCCCGGCCAGCGGCTGGGCATCCCCGAGGAGGTCGGTGCCACGATGCTCCATGAGCCAACGCAAGTCCTTGCCCGCCAGCGGACCGTTCACCACGACGCTGGCGTCGCCCTGCCGGTCGCTTATTTCCCATGATTCGCCGATAGGCACGCTCGGGGGCAATGGCTTGTGGTAAAGCCGCTCCAGCTCGCGCCCACCCCAGACGCGCTGTTTGAAGGTGGGCCGGAAGGTTAGGGGATAGAGCATGGAGGTCTCGAATCCAGGCCAGAGAACAGCCGGCCTTTCAGGCCCCGTTCTTCTCTGCGGGCACGGGCTTCTCCTCGGCGAAGTGCCCGAAAGCCCGGAACTTGGCGTAGCGCTGCTTGAGGCGATCGGCCGCAGGCAAGGCCTGGAGTTCCGCCAAGTGCTTGAGCAGGTACGTTTGCAGTGTCCGCTCCATCGCCTCGGGGTCTGTATGCGCGCCGCCCAGCGGTTCGGGCACGATCTCATCCACCAGCCCCAATTCCAACAGGTGCCTAGCCGTGATCTTAAGCGCCTCGGCCGCTTTGGCCGCCGCCGAGCGGTCCTTCCACAGAATCGCCGCGCAACCCTCGGGGCTGATCACGGAGTAGTAGGCGTTTTCGAGGATCAGGATCCGGTCCGCCACGCCGATGCCCAGCGCGCCACCCGACCCGCCTTCGCCGATAACGGCTGCGATAATGGGCACTTCCAGCACCATCATCTCGCGCAGGTTCACCGCAATGGCCTCCGCGATATGCCGTTCCTCGGCCCCAATACCGGGATAAGCCCCCGCCGTGTCAATCAGCGTAATAATCGGCAGCCGGAACTTATCGGCCAACCGCATCAGCCGCAATGCTTTGCGATAGCCCTCCGGGTGCGCGGAGCCGAAGTTCCGCAGAATGTTCTCCTTGGTGTCGCGGCCCTTTTGGGTGCCTATCACCATCACCTTATGGCCGCCAAGGCCCGCGAAACCGCCGACCACAGCTCGGTCCTCGGCGAACAGTCGGTCGCCGTGCAACTCGGTAAAGCCGGTGAACGCCGATGCCAGGTAATCCAGCGTGAAAGGGCGCTTGGGATGCCGGGCAATCTTGACCCGGTCCCAAGCGCTGAGGTTGGCAAAGATCTGGCGCTTGGTTTCTTCCAGCTTCTTCTCGATCAAGGCGACTTCCTCTCCGACGCTGATGTCGAGGGAATGAGCCTCGGGGTGCTTCTTCAACTCCGCAAGCTTGTTCTGCAGCTCCACGATGGGCTTTTCGAAGTCGAGTTGGTGTTTCATCGGGTTAAGCCTAGCGATTCCTGGTTTGCCAGGCAACGCCCATTTGGTACAGGCAAAGAGCCGGACTCGCATCCGGCTCTTCGTGGTGACGAGGTTTATACGCCTTCACCCAGGCGCTCAGAAGGGTAATGCGGCCAACTATTCGGTCGCTGTTCGAACCGCATTACAAGCAAAACCACTATGCTAACCCTAAACGAACAGCGAAATCTTCGCTCGCGCCATGTCTATATGATACAATAGACGGCCTACTCGTTCAAATTATTTTGGTCTGCAAGCGAGTAGTCTCCGTCCCCTGTCCGCCGGCGAGGGCGCTTTGCCATCCGGGTGTTCAGGCTCGCAAGGCCGCAGCGGCCGCAGGCGGTCGGCTCGTGCTGTCCGAACGGTCCAAGCCGGCAACAGGCCGGCGGTCCGCTTGGTTGACCACGACCGGCTCGCGCCAGACATGGCCGTTTTCCGCCAGCAGGTCGTCCGCCGCCACCGGTCCCCAGGTGCCCGCCGCGTAGAATTCGCGCGAGGACAGGGGTTTCCCGTCCCAGGCTTGGCGGATCCCATCAACGATGCTCCAGGCCGTCTCGACCTCGTCGCGGCGAATGAAAAGCGTAGCGTCGCCGGCCATCGCCTCCAGGAGCAGCCGTTCGTAGGCCTCGGGGGTATAGGCGCCGAATTCAGCATCGTAGCTGAAATGCATCCGCACCGGGCGCACGGCCAAGCTCGTCCCCGGCACCTTGCCGTTGAAGCGAAGGGAGATGCCTTCGTCGGGCTGGAGGCGCAGGTTCAGGGCATTCAGGTCGAGCCTCGGCCCGCATTGCGCCGCGAAGAGCACGTTCGGGGTGGGCCGGAACTGGACCCGCACCTCGCTGGCGCTTAATGGGAGATTCTTGCCTGTGCGCAGGTAAAACGGCACACCTGACCACCGCCAGTTGTCAATGAAGAGCTTCAGCGCCACGTAGGTCTCCACGTTCGAGTCCAGCCTGACCTTCGGTTCCTGGCGATAGGCGGGCCGCGCTTCGCCGTCCACCATCCCCGCAACATACTGTCCCCGCACCACCTGCCGGGCGACATCCTCCGAGTTTAACAGCCGGATGGACTTGAGCAGCTTCACCTTCTCATCGCGGATTGACTCCGCCTCAAGCGAGACCGGCGGCTCCATGGCCACGAGTGACAAGACCTGCAAGAGGTGGTTCTGCACCATGTCGCGCAGGGCGCCCGCCTCCTCATAATACCCGCCGCGCTGGCCCACTCCCAGATTCTCGCTGACCGTGATCTGGAGGTAATCAATGGCCTCGCGGTTCCAAAGCCGTTCGAAGATGGCGTTCGAGAACCGGAACATCAGGATGTTCTGCACGGTCTCTTTGCCCAGGTAATGGTCAATGCGGAAGACCTGCTGCTCTCGGGCGTAGCGGGCCAGATCCCGGTTCAACTGGCGCGCGGATGCCAAGTCGTGGCCGAACGGCTTTTCGACCACCACCCTTTGCCAGCCATCAGTCCCGTCTTTCTGCAGCAGGCCAGCGTGATGCAACTGTTCCACCACCGGTCCGAACTGGCTGGGCGAGGCAGCCAGATAGAACAGGAGGTTATGACGCAGCGGCTCGCTGCCGGCAGCCGCGAGCCTCTTTCCCAGGGACTCATAAGCCGCGGCGTCGTCGAAATCGCCCTGGCAGTAAAAGAGATGCTGCGAAAACTCCTGCCAAACCAGGTCGTCCACCGGCTTTGTGCGCGAAAACTGGTCCAGTGCCGCCCGCAATTCGCCGCGCCAGGACGCATCGGTCTTCTCCCGCCGCGCGACGCCGACGATACAATAAGTTGGCGGCATTTGTTTTTCCTTGCACAGGTGATAGAGCGCGGGAATAAGCTTGCGCGCCGTCAGGTCTCCGCTCGCGCCGAAGATAATGATGGAGCATGGCTCCACCACTTTGCGCCTTTCATCCAGGCGGCAGATCATCAACTCATCAAATTGCTGGGCTTGGTTCACGTGCAAACCATCGTCGAGCGCCCTCGAAAATTCAAATATTCTTCTTGTTTACATCCGGCGCCGCGGAGTGATATTGTCCGGGACCAGCCGGCCGATGTGGCGGAATTGGCAGACGCGCTAGACTCAAAATCTGGTACTCGGAAGAGTGTGTGGGTTCGACCCCCTCCATCGGCACCATCAATAACGACAAGGGAGACAAGCATTTCAGCCTTATTCTACCGAGTCAGAATCCACATGCCAGGGTGCAGCCCTCCGTTGCTCTCTGCTTTTCCTTTCCCTTCCCTTCCGTTCCCGAACGATGCTTGAAACCACCCCAAAACCACCCCAAGCCCCCGGACTCGAAATCAAGCACCGCACCCGGCCTGTGTCGAGCAACGTGTGGTCAAGTACATTTTATCCTCGTTAAAACCGGCCTCTGGCGATTCTGGCCCAAAGGGGGTATCAGGGTAGCGGACACCCTCTCAGGATCGCTCCTGGGGGCGCTGCGGCCCTCAGGGGATAATTTGCGGGGCCTTCTGGTGAGACTCGTCAACCGTCGCCAGTCCGCCAGGACAGGACGGCCAGCGGGGCGGCCGACGGCGAGCGGTGGTAAGCATTCTTTTTCCCTGGACCGTGGCGGCGGTGGGTAGGTAGGCCCCCGCCAGCCCATGACCCGCCCGGTCGTCAACATCCACTTTAACTGGCAGGGGTTTTTCGTAATCCTCGAATCCGCCCAACGGCCATGCGGTATTGCAGCACTTTGCTAAACCCCATTCTCGGCCACTGCCCGTCCTGCCTCCCCTTTGCAGGACCGTGGGTTCTTGCAAACTCGCCTGGGGATTTAGAAACCCGGCTGCCAGTTGCGTCAAGGTGGAAAAGGCGTATGCTTCGAGCATGTCTGCTGAATGCGCCACAGTTGCACTAAAAGCCAACCACAAACACCACCCGCTTGCCCTGCGGCTGCAATGCCGCAAGGAGTGGGTGGAAGGCCAGGGCACCCTCAGCCAAATTGCCGGAAGGCACAGTGTTCCGCCACAAACGCTCGTGGCGTGGTATCGGCGCGACAACTGGACTGCCGCCCGCGACCGCTGGCGGGAAAAGCAACTGTGCAACAACGACGCCACAACAAAGCCCCCAGCCATGCCGCCAATCCCTGAGAGCTCAACAGAGGACTCACGCGCGAGCAAGCTCCAGCGTCTTGAATTGCAACTGGAAGCCCTGGACAACCTGATTGATAACGCCAAGACAGCGGATGACTGGCACAAGCTGAGCACGGCGAAGCACCGGCTTCTGGAAAACTGGTACGTGCTGGCCGGTATTCCAAAGCCCGGCAGCCTGAAGCATAAGCCGGCACGCGAGCCGCGTCGGTCAACCTACTATGACTGTGAGCCGAGGCCGATGCCGGCGCCGATTGAGGCGGTGCGCGCGCCGATGCCCACGCCTGTCGAATCGCCCGCTGGGGGTGTCGCGCCTGTTGGCCAGCCGGCGCCAGCCAAAACCGAGCCGGTGCCAATCGTGCCGGCCAGCCTCCCAGTTCCGAAAGCGCCGGAGGTTAGACCGGCGGAAGTGCCACCCGTGCCAAGCCCTCAAGTCGGGCAGGAAATCGGCTACGGAGTTGAATTAGCCCCTGGCGTGTGGAAAGAGACGCCGCGGCCACCAAAACCAGACCTTCAGGCTTGGCACAAAGCTCCAGAAGAAGCGGCCCGGCTCCGATTACTGCGGCAGCGAACGCAACGAGCCTCAGGTTGAGAGAGCCTGCCGTATGCGCTGGCTGGCCGTGGTGAAGCCGTTGCGGTTGGACTCCACTTGCCTTGGGGTCAGCGTCGAGTAACGGCTCAGCCCGCCCGTGTGGGTCGCTCCCACCCTCACCGCGGAAGCTGGCGACCATCAGATCGGGAACGGGCGCACAGTTCAGAATTGCCAGGGCCGATTTTGATCAATTTCGGGCCTTGCTAAGACAGCCGGTTTTTGAGATGACGGCGTTATGAAGACTTCAGTCCGTTGGCTTCTTGGACTCGCCACATGGTTGCTGATTTGTGCTTTCGTCGGTTGCGTAACGCCGGGGCAGATGCGCTATTCTGAATATACCGGTCATGACGCCAGTTCTTACTTGGGCATGTGGCCAATCGGCCAGGGGTCAATGGCCGACACCTCGTACGCAGTTCCGGTGTATCGCGGCTGGCCAGAAAGACATTATAGAATCCTCGGGAGCCTAAGTTTTCCGGACCCGAACGCTCGTTGGAATGAAGACTTCTTTGGTGCTGCGGCGAAACGGGCAAAGCAGCTTAATGCAGATGCGATTGTCGTGCGCCAGGGTGCAGAGTTTGGGGTCTCGAAAATAGCCGAGGCAAAGAACGATCCTCTGGTCATTTCGAGATCGCAGCAAACCACTGCACTTGTAATCAGATGGCTAACGCCGCAGGAGATTAAAGACAGAGGACTTCTAGTGGACGAATTGCTTAAACGGTTTGCGGCAAACGAGCCCGGAGTTGCGGCAAACCGAGAGGTGGCCGTGTTGGTGACCATATTCCTGTCGCAGCAGGGATACGACCTAAAAACTGCGGAGATCCTCGACCGATGCGACGAGACTCTAAGGAAGCTGGTAAGTCGAGGGCCGGCGAGTCCGGCAGGCGATTGGATATACAAGGCAACGGTGTCCTTGACGACGCTTTCGGGGGGGGACGAAAGAAACTACCTCGGATTGGCGTCGGTCTCGGTAGATGGGGAAAACCTGGCGATTGTGTCGAGCGCAGGCGGCCTGGAAATCAACTTCACTGGAACGCTGTCCAAGGGGAGGTTGAGCGGGCAAATCGGTGTTGGCGGGTTTTCGGCAAAATGCGAAGGCGCTGCGACACCGGAGAAAATGTCCATCAGTTTTCAGTCCTTGACATCTGACGGAACGGTCCGTGGCAACGTTGTGTTGCAGCGATTACCCCTGAAATCTAACAACAATGAAAAAACTCCACCTAATCCTGCTGGGAAGCGTGCTGAGTTTGGCGACGGTGCTTCTGTTTAAGTCGCACGGCGCCGAACCGACGACGTTTCAAGTTGCAGAGTTCGTAACGATTCGCTGGGACGGGCGAGACAATACGCACGTAATTCGCCCCAGCGGCAAAGTCGAGAAACTCAAGCCACTTTTCGAGCGAGTCCCGCGACCCGAAGGCATTGACGAGCGAACGTACTACCTGAATGTCGCGATGAACGCTGTTGCCAAAGAGGGCTACGACTTTGCGGGAATGACACAGGATCAAATTGTGATGAGAAGGCCACTGGCGCGCTAAGGCAGTCGCGGACAATGCTGACCCACCCTCATGGCAGCGGGGTAGCTTAAAGGGCTGGCAATCTCCCGCTGCCGCGGTGGGCCTAGTCCACGCCTGCTGCAACTCCGGGAAGCTTAGCCCAAATGATCGTAGAAGAGCGTGGCCCGTTGCCAGCCGGTGAACCTTGGGGAGTTGCTGTTGCAACTTGGGGTCGAGCGGAGAAGCACAGCGACGGTTCGCTGGAGAGTGCTTGGCCCAGTGTTTCACCTATTCTTGATGTCCAACTTCAATGTCGGGTCTTTGGCTGAGTCGAAGTCGCCCATTCTCCCGTAGCTGTCCACCTTACCATTCACTAACTTGACAGAATATTCCTCAGTGATGTTGTGCCGTGCCTCGTTACCGTCAGCCGACAGACGGTAACGCAGAAACTCAACACCCGCTCCAGGGGCTGCGGTGCTGCCCGGCTCGCCCATCACGGAGAGAACCTCCTGCTTCGTCATGCCGACGCTCAGACGATTCATCTTCGGAGCAGTCGCACAGCCGGCGAGGGCCATGATCGTTGCGAGAATCAGTGTGCTCAGGGTTTTCATAATCACCTCACCGTTGACGGAGAACCGCTCATAGCTGGGAGGGTATCCAAAAGAGCGGGGTTTGGTCCAGTACAAAAGCAAGCGCGCGCTTTAACAGTCGGGAAGTGTCATGGCCCTGTTTTCAGCGGCTGCGCTGGTTCTTCTGCTAGCGGTAATGGTTGGCATCGAACGCAGCGCAACCCGAAGCCGCGCAACAAGACCTTTAGGGCAATCCGCAGCCGTTGGACTGGCGGGGTGCGCCAGTTGCCCGGTAGGGGGCGCAAGATCAGGGTGAGGCTGGGGCGGTTCATCAATTCAGTGGCGCCTTCGCTAAGCGGCGCTCGGCAAGGATGCGCCGTGCCAGGTCCTCGCGGCTGCTGGGATGGACTTGGCAGGCTGGCGCTTGAAGGATGCGCTCGCCTCGCGGGTTGGTAAGCCAGACGTAGCCGTCGCGCTCTGAGCGCCGCAGTCCGCCGCCAATCCAATACAAACCCAAGTCCGTGCCGGGTAGCTCGACCACGAAATAGAACAGGGTGAGTTTCATGGGGGCAAGGTCAGGGTGAAGGGGGGACTGGTCATAGTGTCAGTTCGGATAGTTTCCGCCAACCGCCACACACCCTAGTGTGATGGCGGAATGGCGGTAACTCAACCGCCAGCCTTGGCGGAGCGTGGCGGAAGTTGGCGGAAGCGTGGCGGTTCGTTTCATTAAACCCTTGTGGCACAGAGCTTTTCGGCTTTGCGTCCAAGAATGTACCGCCCGCGTGTGAGTTGCTTTATGCCCTCAACTTTGAGTGCCTTGGAAATCAGCCGTTCGGCAGTGCGTTTTGACGTGGCATAGGAGTCACAAAGGTGCTCCACAAGCCCCTTGGTTGTGGTGTATCCGTCTTGGACGGCGGAAACCACGTCCGCAACGGTGCAGAGGGACTGGCCGGAACGAGTGCGGCCTTCAACCTCGGCAAGCCAGGTGTCCGCGTCAAAGTCTGTGTCAACAGCATAGGTGCATGTCTGCGGGTCGAAGATCAAGCCGCGAGTCTCAAACCGTTGGCAGTTATTGGCCTTGGCGCAATGGAGGACAAGCCGGGTGTCGTCGTCGGCCTTGCCGGGCATCAAATTCATTTGGCACCGGGCGGCAGCGAAAAGCGCCTTTCCGCCACTGGCGAAGTTGGCGGCATCCCAGCCGATCCCTTGGGCGATGTTCTGGCGTCCTGTTCGGGCATGATGCAGCAGATAGAGGGCGGCCTTGGGAGCGGTGCGGCGGATGATTCCACGGAGTATGCGGACGGCTTCTTTCATTTCTCCGGGTTTGGAAATGTCACCGGGAGCGAAGTTGCCAAGCGGATCGGCCACGATAGCGCCGGGCCTTGTCATTGGTCTGGGCGACCACGGCAGAACAGGTGGCGTAGAACTTGTGCTTGAGCTGATTGCCGCCGCTGTTAGGCCGGCCAGGGGTGTAAGGGGCATCGAGTCTTTTGAACACCACGCCTTCC
>Ga0326728_10001474_pt1 | contig 82831 bp, 82 predicted proteins | sample MB3enrmetagenome_FD_207602 | JGI IMG/M metagenome (GOLD analysis project Ga0326728, IMG submission 207602) | Lab enriched peat soil microbial communities from McLean, Ithaca, NY, United States - MB31MN | ecosystem: Environmental > Terrestrial > Soil > Wetlands > Peat | place: USA: New York...
TTAATTTAATTTTTAACCAAAGAATCTTTGCTTTAACTCTGAGTGACTCCGTGCGACTCTGTGGTTCAATTTTCGTTGCTGGAATTTTAAAAAGAGGGATCAATGAAAAACACCTTATTCACTTTGTCGCTATTGGCCGTTTCGGTCCCGGTGTTATACGCCGATCAGCCCATCCCGACCGTGACCACCGCCGTCCAGGAAGACGCCAAAGCCGCTTTTGCCCAGGCCCAAAAGCTGTTCCAAGAGAAGAACTACAAGGAAGCCAAACAGAAACTTACCCAGCTGGTGGCTAAACAAAACCCTATGGACGATTTCATCCCCCAGGCCCGTCTGCTTCTGGCCAAGCTCGAAGAGGATTTCATGGTCTCGACCAGCGAATTCAAGATGCTGGCCCAGGAATACAATAACCGTCCCGAAGGGGAAGAGGCCCAAAAGGCCCTGGGAGCCCGTTATTTTCTGGCGGATAAATACAACGACGCCGCGGACAGCTACAAGCAATTTCTCGACGAGCATCCCAAGAGCGCTTCAGTGGCGGAAGTGCGCTATTGGTTCGCCTCCTCCCTCCTTTCCATGGATAAGAACGACGAGGCCATCGACCAATATAAGAAGGTGATCTCCGAATCTCCCGACAGCGCCTGGGCCCCCAAATCCCTTCTGGGGATTGGCAATGCCTACTTCAAGAAGAAGGACTATTCCGAGGCGTCCAAACGGTACCTGGAAGTGATGGATAAGTACCACCTCTACCCCGAAATGAACATCGTCTATTTCAAACTGGGCGAGACCTATGAACTTCTCCAAAAACCCAAGGAAGCCCACGCGGCCTACGAGAACCTGGTTTCCCAGTATCCCAAAGCGCTGGAGGCCTCCGAGGCCAGGAACCGGATGACCGAGATCGAAAAAACCCATCCTGAGCTGGTGACAGTAGCCGAGGCGCAGGCGCTCCCGACACCCACCTTAGTCGCCACGCCGGTCCCATCCCCAGTTTTTGCCCAGGCAGTTCCGACACCTACCGAGAACCCAACCCCCGCTGATGAGGTGCTGGTACCCCAACCTTTCCATGTACAGGTGGGTGTGTATTCCCGCAAGGTCAACATGGACAAGGCCCGCAAGGCCATCAAGAAGGCTGGCTACAGCTCTTATGTGGTGACGGCCCGCCAAGAGGGTGTGCCCTATACCTATTACAAGGTCCGGGTGGGGAACTTCGCGGACAGGGCCTCGGCGGAAAAGGTGGCCAAGGCGCTGGCGAAGAAGACGAAGGAAAAGGCGATAGTCGTAGAGGATTAAGTCTTTACCACAGAGACACAGAGGGCACAGAGAAGACAAGATTTTGGGTAACGGCAAAAACGGAAAACAATATTTATCACAGATGAACACAGATACACACAGATGGGGTAAAGAAAAAGCAAAACAAAAATTTGCCACTGATGTGCCGATTTTCTTATGAAATTAAAATATGGAAGGTCGGTATGCATGGGATGCATAGGATAGGGAAAGAAACTAAATTCACCACAGAGGCATGGAAACACAGAAATAAAGATTTGAATCATTACTGTGCCTCTGTGTCTCTGTGGTAAAAGGTTTGGAATTATGGATGATCTGACGCCCATGATGAAGCAGTACCTGGAAATGAAGAGGATCCACAAAGAAGAGATCCTCTTTTTCCGTTTGGGCGATTTTTACGAGATGTTCTTCGACGACGCCAAGACCGCCGCGCGCGTCCTGAACCTGACCCTTACCGCCCGGCAGGGGGGGCAAGGACAGAAAGTTCCCATGGCCGGCATTCCCTTCCATGCCGCGGAAAACTATATCTCCCGATTGGTAAAAAGCGGCTTTTCCATCGCCATCTGCGAGCAAATGGAAGACCCTGCCCTGGCCAAGGGCCTGGTGAAAAGGGAGATCGCCCGGGTCATCACCCCCGGCACGGTACTTTCGGCTTCCATGCTGGACGAGAAATCCAACAACTACCTGGTGGCACTGGCTTACTCCACCCAGGCCCTGGGGCTGGCCATGGTGGATGTCACCACCGGCGAGTTCAGGACCTGCGAACTCCACGGGCCCCAGCGTTATTCGGCGGCCATGAATGAGCTTTCCAAATTCAGCCCCTCCGAGGTCCTGCTCACTCAGACCATGCCCGAGATCGAGGAATGGGGACTGTTGTTGAAGTCCATGAACGGCGTGAAAAAATCCCACATGGAAGATTGGAAGTTCTCTACTGAGGAAGCCAAGGACGCCCTGCAAGAACATTTCCAGGTGCGCACCTTGAGCGGCTTCGGCCTTTCCGGCCAGGACCAGGCTGTCCGGGCGGCTGGCGCCATTCTGCAATACCTGAAAGAGACCACCCATAGCGTGCTTTCTCATTTGGTCACCCTCTCGACCCTGGTGGTCGGCGAGGGGATGGTGTTGGACGCTACCACCCAGCGCAATCTGGAAGTGGTCAAATCCATGCAGGACGGGGGGAAGGCCGGTACCCTGTTGTCGGTACTGGATGAGACAGTCACATCCATGGGCGGGCGTTTGCTACGTCAATGGCTTATCACCCCCCTGACCTCGGCGGCCCAGATCAAACGCCGACAGGACGCTGTGGAAGAATTCCTGGCCCGCAGGGAAGAGCGGGAAACCCTCCGGGATTCATTCAAGGAAGTCTCCGATCTGGAACGGCTCGCCGGACGGGTGGGATGCGGTACAGCCAACGCCCGTGACCTGGTTGCTCTTCGGACCACTTTGGGCCTCTTACCCGGAATCCACAGGGCCCTTTCGGGTTTCAAGTGCCAGTGGGTCAAGGAAAGTGTGGACGCCTGGGACAACCTGAAGGAAGTGCACGGCCTGTTGGACAAGGCCATTCACGACGCCCCACCCCTGGCTTTGAAAGAAGGGGGACTCATCAAGGCGGGTTATCACGCTGAGTTGGAAGAGCTTCGCAAGGGTTCGCTTGAAGGCAAGAACTGGATCGCTCAACTGGAAGAGAAAGAAAAGAACCGCACCGGCATCGGCTCCCTCAAGGTGCGCTATACCTCGGTCTTCGGCTACTACATCGAGGTCTCCAAGGCCAACCTGGACAAGGTGCCGGCCGATTACCACCGCAAGCAAACCCTGGTGAACGCCGAGCGGTTCATCACGCCCGAACTGAAAGAGATGGAAGGCAAGATACTGGGGGCGCAGGACAAGGCCGACCGGCTGGAATATGAATTGTTCGAGGATGTCAGGACCCAGGTGGGCAAGGAACTTTCCCGCCTCCAGCGGGTGGCCCGCATCATCGCGGAACTGGATACCTTATCCAGTATGGCGGTCGTGGCGGACCGGGGGCGGTACGTGCGCCCCGAGATCGACGACTCGACCGAACTGACCATCGTCGATGGGCGTCACCCGGTATTGGACCGCTTGCTTTCATCCGACCAATTCGTGCCCAACGATACCCATTTGGGGGTGGAAGGGGTGGAGATCATCATCCTGACCGGCCCCAACATGGCTGGCAAAAGCACCTATATCCGCCAGGTGGCCCTTTTGACCCTGATGGCCCAGGTGGGTTTCTTCGTCCCGGCCAAAGAGATGAAAGCCGGCATTGTGGATCGGATATTTTCCCGGGTCGGCGCCTCGGATGCCTTAACCCAGGGCCAGAGTACCTTCATGGTGGAGATGGTGGAGACGGCTAACATCCTCAACCACGCGACTTCCAAGAGCCTGCTGATACTGGACGAAGTGGGCCGGGGAACCTCGACCTTCGACGGTGTTTCCATTGCCTGGGCGGTGGTGGAATTCCTCGCCCAAAAGCTGAAGGCCCGCACCCTATTCGCCACCCATTACCACGAATTGACCAGGCTTTCGACCACCTTCGCAAACGTGAAGAACTTCAATATCGCGGTGAGGGAATGGAACGACCAGATCCTTTTCCTGCGCAAGATCGTGGAAGGCGGGACGGACAAGAGTTACGGCATCCAGGTGGCCCGGTTGGCCGGAGTGCCCAAACAAGTGGTGGAAAGGGCCAAGAAGATATTGGCCTCGTTGGAGACGGGCAATGGTTTGTTGGCCAAGAAGGACCGAACCAGCCCCGAACCAGAACCCCAGGTTCCATCGGAAGAATCCCTCGCCCAGCTTTCCTTCTTCGGCAAGGGCGGTACCCATCCAGTGTTGGAAGAATTGAAGGAACTGGACCTGAATGAATTGACCCCGCTTGAAGCGTTGAATTTGCTAGGGGAATGGAAAAAGAAGATACAGGAATAGTTAAGGAGTTTAAATGCCCATTCACGAGACATGGATCATTAAATCTATTTCGATGGGGCTTTTCGCGGCCGCTTTCCTTTTCATCGCCTTGCGAGGTTTGATAACAAGAAAACCTTTTCTGGTCCCAACGAAATGGCTATTTTTCTTGATGATGTTGATCTTTCTTCCCAACTTCATACCTCTGGCGAATTCGAGTAATTCAGCGATACTTGGTTCAACCACATGGATGCTCGGCCTGATAATGGTGTTATTGATCGTTTTCTTTTGGGCGATCTTTAAAGGGTATTCGGCCTATGGGGTTACCGATAGATCTTTTCGAAAAACGTTAATTTTGTCCCTGGATAAATTAAAACTCGATTACACGGAAGATATGACGGGGATCCACCTAAAATCCGAGGATGTTTCCTTGAGAGTGGCCATATTCATGGGCACTGGGCAGATCCGGGTGAAGGGAAAAGACGCTGGGAAAATAATCGATAAGATCGCGCCGGTCCTAAAAACGGAATTAGAAAAGCCCGATGTTGAATTCGATATCAAACCGTTTTTATTTTATTTCGTTATGGCTGCTATTTTTGTAGCTTTGGCTTTCTTCGAACTGTCTCTGGTTCAAAAAATAGGGAATCTTTGACTTTTTAAGTCCCGGTGAATGGGTTGAGTCCCCTTTGTAAGCCCCTTGAGTCCTTAATTTACCCCCTGTTTTGACCGTATCCATCCCCCGGGTTTTATTGGCGGGATTGCCTGGGAAGAACCCATCGACCAAATGTGTGGACATCATCCGTACAGTGGTGTATCTTTCTTTAAAAGAAGTCGGGAGGTTTTTATGACGACAACCGCGCAATCTAGGGAACAACGAATAGAAATACGTATTCGCCCGAAGGACAAGGCCAAGTTGGAAAAGGCCGCTTCCATTTTTGGGCTGAGTCTCAGCGCGTTCATGCTTTCAAATTCCTTGAAGGCCGCCCAGGAAGGGCTTTTAACCCAAAGCCGCATCACCCTTTCCGAGAATGAGTGGAATTCTTTCGTGAAAGTCATGGAAAATCCGCCGCGCCCCAATAAGGCCCTTCTCGCCGCCGCTAGGAAACATAGTCGCGCTTGAGTTACTCGGATAAACCATTGAATATCCATATTCAACCCATATCACGACATTTGGATCTGGAACATTTTGATTGCGGCGTACCAGCCCTGAATGACTATCTCCGAAAATACGCGAGACAAAATCACGACCGGAATATCGGTAAAACATTTGTCGCTGTCGAAAATGGGAAAGTGTTCGGTTTTTATACCGCCGTTGCTTCTGAAGTCGATGTCCAAACGATACCTCCAACCCATTCCAAACATCTTCCCCGCTATCCAGTTCCTGTCATGAGGATAGGGCGGCTCGCGGTCGATAAACATCAGCAGGGTCGAGGAATTGGTGAAGAACTATTATGGGATGCTCTTGGAAAGGCCCATCGCTTATCCCGAGAAGTGGGTATCTATGCCGTGGCGGTTGACGCGAAAGATGAAATGGCCGTTCAGTTTTACAATAAATATGGATTCATCCCGTTGTCTAAAAATCCAAGAACACTCTTTTTGCCTATAAAGACCATCAACGTTTTATTTACCAAAAAACAATGAGTGGGAAAAGACTTTATGAAAAGAACACATAGTGGAAAGAAAAACACGAAAATACCGCCTCTTCATCCGGGCGAAGTTCTTCAGGAAGAATTCCTCAAAGAACTGGGGATCAGTCAGAATAAACTGGGCCAAGATTTAGGCGTCCCACCGCGCCGCATCAATGAGATCGTCCAAGGGAAAAGAGGCATTACTGCCGACACGGCCCTGCGCTTAGCCCGATATTTCAACATGTCCCCACAGTTTTGGCTTGGACTGCAAATGGACTATGAGTTAGACCAGGAAGCTGACCACCTAGCGTCCCGTTTAAATAAGGAAGTCCACGTTTACCAGGCTGTTTGATCCTTCTTTAAAATGGTCCGGGAGATTGTTCTCGACGGGGAATCGACTGGTTGAGTCCCCTTTGTAAGCCCCTTGAGTCCTTAATTTACCCCCTATTTTGGCCGTATCCATCCCCCTTCCAGGATGATAAAATCTTCGTCCCGTTATGAAAAAAGACGACAAAATCCAGAAAAAGCTATTTCCCTACGAGTTCGTGGTGGAATTGGAGACCAGGGCCAACGGCCATGTGGTGGCCTATAGCGCCCAATTGCCCGGATGCCAGGCCCAGGGAAAGACCCCTAAAGAGGCCCTGGAACGTTTCAAGAACGTGATGGACCTCTATTTCACAACCGCTTCCCCCGCTTTCTTCCAATGCCTGGAAACTTTCGACGAGATACCCAACCTTTACGACGTGGCCGAGTTCCGGGGTTACCTCTACGCCGCCACAGGACGGGACATGATCCTTCGGTCCACCAATGGGGCGCCTGGTTCCTTCCAAAAGATCAGGGTCACCAAGAACAACACCAAGTATTACACCCCTAATCCCACCGAGAAGGACGGGGAGGGGGATTACACCACCCAGATCTACTGCCTCTGCCCTTACGCCGCGCCCGGGAAAGAAGCTGTCCTTTACGCCGGCACCAACCTGAATGGGGCGGTCTACCAGACTACCGACGGTGAGAATTGGCGGGACGCTTTCTCGACGGGCGAGGACCGCATTCACGCCTTGTGCGAGTTCAAGAGCCGTCTATACGCCGGGACCAGTTCCCAGGGCAAGGTCTACGCCTATGACGGGACGCAGTGGAACAACGTAGGGTCCTTGAGCGAGGTGGCTGTGACCTGTTTCGGGGAATTCAAGGGACGTTTATACGCGGGTACTTATCCCAGCGGGTTGATCTTCTCCACGCCCGACGGCTTCACCTGGGAAGAGATGATCGCCACGGGCCAAAACTTCGTGCAGTGCTTCAAGGAATTCAAAGGGGCCCTTTACGCCGGCACCTCCAGCCCCAAGGGCGTGAGGATCGTCAAGACCGAGAACGGACGGGACTGGGTCACGGTCTATGAAAGTTCCAGGGAACTGAACCTCTATTGCCTGGAGATATTCGAGAACACCCTTTACGCCGGTACCGGCAATTCGGGCAGGATACTCAAGAGCCAGGACGGCAAGGAGTGGGTGACCGCCTACGCGGGAGACATGGAAGGCATCCGAGCTTTCACTGTATTTGGGGATTACCTTTTCGCGGCCACTGAGAACAAAGGGACATTGTTGCGGTCCACTTTCGACATGGCCCGAATTCCCGAGATCACGGACCTAAAGGCTGAAAGGCTGACTTCCTCCAGCGCGCTTTTGACTTGGACCACCGACATTTCGGCGACCTCGGAGGTACATTACGGCGAAAAAGGTTTGGCGGCGGATCTGCGCCGGGTCATCACCGACAAGAACATGACCTTGAGGCACCGCATCCACCTGACCGACTTGAAGGCTGAGACCGAGTACGAGTTCAAGGCGGCCAGCTGTTATCGCACCTCTTCCTTATCAGTTTCCGAATCCTCCACTTTCATCACCGCGCCCGTTATGCCGCCATCCATCACCTCCCCCACCCATCCCAAGCAGGACAAGTGGGAGAAACAAGCCAATATCGAGATACAGCTTCACCCCGAGACCCATTTGAGCGGGTATTACCACCTGATGGACCAGTCGCCCAATACCGTTCCCGCGCCGCCAGCGGCCGCTTATACAGAAGAAAGACGGGTGGCCTTGCCTTCGGCCTCCCAGGGCACCTGGTATTTCCATGTGGTGGGCGTGGACGAAGCGGGGAATATCGGCACCAGGGCTTCCCATTACAGGATCAATTTGGATACGCAAGCCGCCCCTCCTCCCAAGGTCACCAGCTCGACCCATCCGGAGCAGGACAAATGGTTCGCTGACCCGACGCCGGTGATCTCCTGGGAAGCGCCGGAAGATCTTTCGGGCGTCAGGGGTTACTTCATCAAGACCGACCATGAACCGACGACCGTACCTGGTCCCGGCAATGGGGATTTCACCAGCGACACCCGGCAAACCCTGGGACCTTTAGAGGACGGCGTTTGGTACATCCATGTAGCCACCCAGGACGAGGCGGGTAACGTGGGCGTGGAAGCGGCCCATTACCCGTTCAAAATCGACACCAAGTCCCTGGCCCCGACCCTGTCGAGCCACAGCCATCCCCAGCAGGAACAGTGGTATCCCACTAATAAGGTTGAGATGACCATCGCCCAGCCCCATGACCTTTCAGGGGTTGATGGCTATTACTATTGCATCGACCGGGAGCCTCAGACCCTGCCAGATCCGGAAACGGCTACCTGGACCGACCGGGGCACCATCTCTTTCACCGAACTCAAAGATGGCGTCTGGTTCGTCCACGCCCGCACCAAGGACAAGGCGGGGAATTTGTCGCCCCAGGCCGCCCATTACAAAGTCTGCCTGGATACCCTGGCCCTACCGCCCAAGGTGACATCCGCCAGCCATGGCGAGACGGAGCGATGGTATCGGGACCGCCGGGTGGTCATCGAATGGGAAGACCCCTTCGAGCATTCGGGTATCGACGGCTATTACTACAACATCGACCGCAAGGCCGACACGGTTCCCAATGATAAGACGTCCCTCTTCACCACCCAACGAAGCGTTTCCTTCGAGGTCACGGACGACGGCCTCTGGTATTTCCATATCAATACCAAGGACAAGGCCGGCAACGTGGATTGGAAAGCCGTCCATTACCCCATCCATGTGGATACGGAAGTGGCCAAGCCCTTCATCACCTCTTCAAGCCACCCGGACGCCGAACAGTGGTATTCCAAGCCCAGGGTTTATTTCAAATTGGTGGCTCCCGACGACCTTTCGGGCGTGACCGGCTTCTATTATGTTTTTTCCGAGAACTTCAAGGAGGTTCCGGACCCCAAGACGGCCATCTTTACCGACCAGAATGAACTGATACTGGATATACCACGGGACGGGGTACACACCCTCTCGGTCATATGCCAGGACGCGGCTGGCAACACGGGCAAGGACCCGGCGGTCTATACGGTAAGACTGGATACGGTGGTGGAGCCTCCGGTGCTTTCTTCTCCCAGCCATTCCAACCAGGCCAAGTGGTATTCCGCCAAACGGGTGGAACTGACCTGGAAAGATCCCACCGACCTGTCCGGAATCGAGGGTTATTACGTGGTCTTCAACCAGGAGGAAGCCTGGACGCCCAATTACACCGACCTGAGCCTGACCACCACCCGGGGCACGGTCTTTACCATCCCCGCGGATGGGACCTGGTTCGCCCATGTGACCGCCAAGGACAAGGCGGGGAACCTCAGTCTGCCGGCCCGCTACCGTTTCCAGGTCGATTCCCAGGCCCAGGCGCCTCTCCTGCGCAGTTCCACCCATCCCTTGAACCAGTGGGTCAAGGTCTCCACTCCGAAATTCCTCTGGACCGCCCCGCCCGAACTGTCGGGCGTGGAAGGCTACTACATCATCATCGATAGCCAGCCCCACACCGTTCCCGGGCCCAGCAATGGTAAATGGATACCTGAAACTTCGGTGGCCGCTCCCGCCATGAAGGACGGGCGCTGGTTCTTCCACGCCGTGACCAAGGACATGGTGGGTAATCTAAGTAAAGAAGCTTCCCATTATCCCTTCCTTATCGATACCCAGCCGCCCAAGACCAGAATGAAAGCCTTGCCCCCTATGGTGGATTACACCCAACTGAAACTGGAGTGGGAAGGAGTGGATGACCTGAGCGGGGTGGAGGCGTTCGACGTCCAGGTGAAGATCGGGGAAACGGGCAGTTGGTCGGACTGGCTGGCCAATGTGAGCGCCAATTCGGCCATTTTTCAGGCCCAGGACGGTAAAAGATACGCCTTCCGATGTCGGGGCAGGGACGGCGCGGGGAACATCGAAAACTACCCCAATGTCGAGCAAGTGACCGTGACGGTGGATATTTCCGCTCCCCCGCCCGTGACCCAATTGAAGGCCATCCCCCGGGCCCATGGGGATATTGAGCTGAAGTGGGCGCCGGTCGAGGACCGGGTCTCAGGGACAGACTATTACCGCGTCTACCGCTGGCTGGAAGGTGAGACTAAGCAAAAGATATCGGACGACGGGGCGGTCAAAGAAGTCACTTTCCTGGACGGCGGGGATAGGCTGAAAGAGAACACCGTCTATTATTACTGCGTCCAGGCCGTCGACAAGATGGGCAACGAACAACACGAGGGAAACCAGACCTCGGCCTGCCTGTCGGATCACGGGGTCGACACGCCGGTCATTTCCAGTCCCACCCATTCTCTGGAGGATTGGAGTTCCAACCCCTCCCCCGTGCTGACCTGGGACGCGCCCTCGGACGCCACGGGCATCGCGGGCTATTACTACGTGTTGGACCAGAGCGAGAACACCAAACCCAAGCCGGAGACGGCGAAGTTCATCGAGGACCGAAAGATCGAGATGGACACCATGACCAGCGGCATCTGGTACTTCCATTTGGTAGCCAAGGACAAGGCGGGCAATATCAGTGAGGAGGCGGCCCATTACCGCCTGAAGATCGACGTGGACAAGCCCCCCGCGCCCCAGGTGACGTCCCCTTCCCACCTCGACCCGGCCTGCTGGTACTCGGCCAACAAGGTCCAGTTCAAGTTGACGACGGCTTCGAAGGTCTCGGGGATGGAATCCTTCTATTACCTATTCGATAAGAACCCCGAGGCGGTGCCGGTAGTGGGCGAGTCCCAGCGCACGACCGAGTCCGAATTCACCGTGAAGGCTTCCGAGCCGGGTGTCTGGTACCTGCATGTGGTGGGGAAGGACAAGGCGGGGAACCTGTCCCAGGCCACCCATTACCAGGTCAAATTCATGGGAAGTGAGCCGCCCCCGCCGGTCATCGCCAGCCCCACCCACCCGAGGGAGGACGAGTCGGTCAACCATCATGACCCCCTCTTCACCTGGGAAGACCGCCATGACGGCAGTTTCAAGGTGGCCGGCTATGTTTACAAGCTTAGCGCGAGCCCGGATGACCAACTGACGGGCGAGGACCTGTTCACTTCCGAGAGGTCGGTCCAATTGCGGAACATCGAGGAGGGCGTCTGGTATTTCCACCTGGCTTCGGTGGGCAAGAAGGGCAAGCCCGGGGCTTTCAAGACGACCCGCAAGGTCATTATCCGGCGGCTTGGAAAGCTGGACGGGAAGTTCTTCCAAAAGGATGGCACCACCCCGGCCGCGGGAATGAAAGTGGAATTGGTGAAGGGGGAGAAAGTCACGACCTCGGCCCTGACGGATGCCAAAGGCGGCTTCCAGTTCACCGAACTGCCCGAGGGACGGTACGAGATGAGGCTCTATAGCCCGCATTTCCCCGTGTTGAAGATGAAGGATATCCCGATATCCACCGACATAGCCGGCTCCATCGCTTTCACCGAGGACATGGGGGTCTATCCCCCCGTTCCCGGACCCGGCCCCATCCGCTTCTATTATTTCCTTAAGGAAGACTGCTCCGTCACCCTGGAGTTGTTCGACGCCACCGGCGCCCTGATCAAGAAGCTCGAGGATAAAAAAGAAGGGGGCGCTTATAACGTCACCATCTGGGACGCGGCGGGAATGGCGGAGGGGGAATATCTCTACAAACTATCCGCCAAAAGCCTCACCAAGAACGCCATGTCGCGTTTTGCCGTGAAAAAATTCAGGATCCAAAAAACGACCAAGGAACTGGCGGGACAGCCCTCCTAATGGACGAAACAAGGGGTTTCCAGGTCGGCTTTTCTTGACTAAAACCGGGGATGCCGTTAACATACGTCCTCGTTTCGCTTCCCTCATGGGGGAACGGCCTTGGGCCGTGTGACAAAGCGAGGATATTCCTTCCTGCTTTATCTTCCTGCCGCGAGGGGTTGTAGCTCAGCTTGGTTAGAGCGCCTGCCTGTCACGCAGGAGGTCGCGGGTTCGAGCCCCGTCAACCCCGCCATTTTAAAAAATCAATGTCACAGGCCAATTTCAAAAGCCTTTGTTTGCAACGACTTTAGCGAGTCTAGCGGACAAAGGCTTTTTTTGTATCCATGGACAACCATGGTCATCCTTGGCAATCCAGGGCTAAACATGACTGAATAAGACACGAATAAGACTCCTGGTTTTTCTTAACCTTTAGTCTTTTATGAACTTGCCAACATCGGGCGACAGGCATAAAAGTAAAAGTGTTCGAGTGTTTCAAATACAACACAAGAAAAACCTGCCATGAATTTTGGAAATTTTTTTAAAGCGATTGAGAAGCACACTCCCCCTGTCTTGGTGGGTTTTGGGGTCTATTCGGGCTTTAAGTTCACCCTAGAGGTCCTGGGGATCATTTCCCCGTCCGTCACCCCCTTTGACACGGTTGCGGCCCTTTCCGTTGGTTTTCTCTATATGTTTGAGAAGCATGTCCGAATGACCCACTTCTTAGCTTTAGCCCCTGCCGTTATAGCCCTAGCCTTTTGCCATGACTTTTTTGGGGTGTTTCTGGGAACGGAAGGGTTTACAGGGGATGTAGTGATGGGGCTTTCTATCCTGATAGGCTTTTGCATTTATTTCATCCATTTCTACATGAGGCACATCCCGGAACATCCAGGAGAGTCGCCCCGCCATGAAGGCGGAACCTTCTCTTTATACCTGGATGCGGAAAACAAGTTTTTCATTCCCGCTGAACTGCTCAAGTACCACACGGAAGTCATTGGATCTTCCGGTATGGGAAAAACAAACATTTTCAACCACATGATTGAGCAGGGGATCAGGAACGGTTTGGGAATGTTCGTATTCGATGCCAAATCCAACTACAACAAACACATCCCCTATTACGCCCAGAAATACGGGCGGCTCCATGACCTTAAGTATTTTGATTTGGCAGATGTGAAAAGGAGCCAGACTTACAACCCGGACTTTAAGGACAAACCGGATGAGGTCTTCAATGGCCTCATGAAGTCGATCTTTTATGGGCCTGTGACCCAGGAATATTACCGGGACCAAGCCAGCGATGTTTTGAGCAACCTTACCAACCTTCTTTTCTTGGAGTTCAAGCACGTCACCAGGATGGATTACCAGAACCTTATCTCAAACGAGATTAGGTCGTTCGATTCGATCAAAGTCTTGGCTCGGAAACACGAGGACACCGTCTCGGGGAAATACTTCCTGGAAAAGTGGGTCAATATGTCGGAGAAGGACAGGGAGCTTAATCTTTCAGGCCTAACCAGCAAATTGGCTCGTTTCACCACCCGTGAATGGTCACCCCTTATCAACACCCTGAACCCCGATATCAAGATGAGGGATGTGGTTGAGAAACAACAGATATTCCTATTTGGTACCTCATCCCTGGTGAACCAGGAGGACTCCAAACCGGTCATTATTTCGGCCCTAACTGACTTGGCGGGGGTTATAGGGCGGAGGCTTATTGAGAAGCCGGAAAGGCCTTTTTTCGTCTTTTTGGACGAGTTCTATACCGCTGCTTATCCGGGGCTCAATGACCTTATTTCCTTAGGGCGCGAAGCCAATGTTTGCTTCTTTCTAGCCCACCACAGCTTGGGCCAGTTGGGGGCTGTCAGCCAGGAATTCAAGGACGATATCCTCACCAACACGAACCACAAGATTGTGATGAACATTACCGAGAAAGACACAGTGGATTTCTTCGCTTCGATATTCGGGACCAAGGTCACCAAGAAAGACGTTTATTCCTATGACACCCGTGCTTCCCAGCCCAGGGGACGGACCGAAAAACAGGATGAGGAGTTCATTATTCATCCTAATTACTTGCGGGGAATGAAACGTGGGGAAGCGGTGTGCAGGATCGTTTATGTCTCAGGTCCGAAAGTTTTCAAGATGAAGCTTAAGGAAATCAAACCGCCTCCTAGGGAATTTGATTATGTGGGGTGCGTTCCGATTCGGGACAACCATTTAAAAGCCAACCAATACAACAAGATTGTTTTGCCCAAAGCTGAGACTCAATCAAAAACGAGCCCTAAACAAGATGAAACGAAAACCCCGATCAAAGAGAAAGTGAAGATTGAACCTTTGCCGGACACGGAAATTTTGTCCAAGGGAGAAGGTTATTCTAAAAAAATTAAGAAAGAAGAAGTCCATTGAAAGCTTTGAAAGAAATGACTGTTATAGAAATGGAACATCTCGTTTGGATTCATTCCAATAAATTTACGACCCCGGAATTATTTTATAAAAAATTCCTTCCCAACCAGACTTCCAGGAACGCTTACAAAATCCTTAAAAAGTACACGAGCCAGGAAAGGTATCTTCTACACGTTCTAAAAACACCCATTGGGAACAGTAACCTTTTCTTCTTAACTGCGGGAGCTTTGAGAACGTTGGATGAAAATAACAAGATTTTGGTGAGGAGCAACAAGTATCCGGTAAAGATCAATACCCATGAAAAAGAGCATGACGTTATGGTTCAGACGATCCGAATAACATTCGAGTCATTGGAAGAACTTAAGGATATTTTTTGGGTTTCGGATTTTGAGATGCGATCAGGCATCACACCATCCATTAAGGCGGAATACCTGGAGGGAAAGTTGAATAAGGAAAGATGGCGTTCCAATGGGGCAAATCCAAATCCGCGAGGAAGAAGAACACCGGATGGCTATTTCGAGGCAGACATTGAAGGCCGGAGAGTTGCTTTTGCTCTTGAACTTGAGAACCATCACTACAACGACGTAATTCTTCAAAGAATGACCGAAAATTTAAAAGGTGGTTTTCCCCGCGCCCTCAAGCTAATCGTTTCCGCAACGCCTGGTAATGCGGTCCGAATGATTCGTTCCCTTCAAACAAGAATTAAACCTGACGAACAACCACAATGGTTTGTGTCTGATTTTGAGAGGGTAACTACTAAACCCTTCAAAAAATGCTGGCACCAATTGAATCAACCATTAGCTGATTAGCGGGATTTCAACAAAACGGGCCTTGAAATAGTGTCAACCATAGGCGACAATTAAAAGGAGAGGTAATTGGAAATAACACCTTTTGAATTAAAGGACTATGAGACGCTCGATGGCAAGTGCCCTTACCAAGAGTGGTATTCGGAGTTGTTAAAAAAAGATTTTAAATTCGCGGTCATTGTGGAAAAGCGCATCAAAAGGTTGGAACAAGGTTTATTGGGGGATTACGACGACGTTCAAGACGGAATTCTTGAACTACGAATCCATGTGGGGCAGGGTTTTCGGGTCTATGTCCGACAAATTGGAAAAACTATGATGCTTATGTTAGTTGGGGGCGAGAAGAAAGACCAAAAACAGGATATTCGAAAAGCCCATGAATACTGGGACGAATTTAAAAGCCGCAATAAAGGGGTGAAATGATGAAAGGATTAAGAGACCATAAAACAGCGATCATTGAACATTTGAAAAACAATGAAAGCTTTCGAAAAGCTTATTTAAACGAGGCTTTAAACGAGGATGAACCAGCCGTTGTCCTTTCCATGCTCCGAGACATAGTGGATGCGACCAGGGGATTCACAAAGCTCGCAAAAGAAACGGGCTTGGCTAGGCAAAGTCTTTATAAAGTCTTGTCTGAAAAGGGTAATCCTGAATTTGGCAGTGTTTGGAAGATCGTCCGCATATTGCGAAAAAAGAATCAAACTCTAGTTCCTGCCCGCTAATACTTCATTTTTTAGAGTTTCAAGTGGTGGCACTGGTTCGTTTGAATTGTGATGGTTTTTTATGGTTTCTAGAATGGCCTATGAAATTTAACAAATTAACACTCCAATCCGAGAACTTTAAATAAAAAGAAAATGGCACTTAAATGCTTTATATTTAAAGGCATAAAAGAATAAAAATTTTTTGGAATAAACACCTTTCCTCCGTCCCTTAGTAAGTGAGGAGGATGGTATAAGCCGGTGGAGGCTTTATTTTGGATGATCGGACTTTGGTTCAAGGTCTCCTTCAAAAAGATAAGACCTCTGAAGAGTATTTCTTTCAAAACTACCGTCCTCGGCTTTACCGGATAGCGACATTTATCCTTGGGTTTAACGATCCAGAAGCGGAGGACGTTGTCCAAGAAACCTTCCTGGTAGCTATTCAGGAACTCCCGAAATTTGAATTCAGATCCACTTTTTTACATTGGCTTCGCAGGATATGCGTGTACCGCTGTTATGAAAGAATCCGTCAACGCAAACGGCAGGTGGTTAACCTTGACGAGGACATTGAAAAATTCGCCTTACAGGGGGCTTTGAGTAAAGCGGATGAAAATACCGAAAAAGAGGAACAAACGGCTCTCCTTCAGATTTTAAAAACTGAAAAACAGGGAATGGGCGAAAAATGCCGGGAACTACTGGATCTTCGGGATGTACAAGGAAAAAGTTACGCCGAGTTGTCCAAGCATTTGAAGGTCGCCATTGGGACGGTAATGTCCAGGTTAGCCCGCTGTAAGGAGGCTTTAAAACAAAAGGTTTTGAAAGCGGCAGGGAAAAGGGGGCTCTGGAATGCCTGACCTTATAAAAAAATATTTCCAGTCCGAACTTAGCCTCGAAGAGGATGAGGTTTTATCAAAACTTCTATCGACTTCCGAGGACGCTGCCGAAGAATTCGCTTTAAAAGCAGAGCAGGCTTACTTCGAGTTGGGTTTACCAGAACCAATAATTCCACAGCCTGTTAACAAAACGCTGAAATGGAGTGGAGGTCGATTTTTAAAAATTGTTTTGGCTTTAGTAAGTGTTGCAGCAATTTATTGGTGGCTTCGCCCTGTTAAGCCGGTAATGCTTTCAAAAGAAGAATTGAATTTGCCAATAAACACTCAAATACCCAATGTTAAGAACCTGGTGCCGGTAAAGGTTATTGGTCCGCCACCTAATCCTGATTTTGATACAGATTACCGTAACTTAAGTGTGATAGTGAATCTTGATAAAGAAAGCCCAATTGTCGTTCGGATCATCGGCCCAGATGGGTTGGAAGTTAGAAGGCTTTATCAAGGGCCACTTAAGGCTGGTCAATGGTCATTCGTATGGAATGGTTTATTGGATAACGGACAACCAGCCATTCCTGGGACTTATAAGATTTTTGTAGATAGCAGTGCGGGGTCAAAAAGCAAAGAAGTCACCATTCACCAGAAGTGACAAGTGGTATTGGTTGGGTGTTGTTTGGCTAAAGATTGTTTGTTTGTTCTATGTTGAAGGGAGGGCCAATGTTAAGACGTACCGTTTGCAAGAATGCTGTTTGTGGCTTTTTCGATAACAAACCCACTAGAAAAATATATTTATTTATTCTTGGGTTTCTCGGTCTATTAATTGTGGGCCAAATGGGCTTTACAAATAATAATCAGAAAAAGATTTACCATAATAACGTTCCTATCTCTTTATCAAATGGTCAGTCGAGTAACGCGGTCTCTCAATTGAAGTTGGATGAAGAATACGGAAAATTGCCAATGGCTTTTGAAGTTAATGAGGGCCAAACAGACGGACAGGTTAAATACATTTCTCGTGGCAGCGGTTACAACCTCTTTATAACTCCCGCTGAAGCAGTTTTAGTGTTGCGCCACACGAGTCCCCCCCAAAAAAGCATTAAAAAATTCCCGATTTGTGGATTCCTATCAAATAACGCCGAATTAAAGCCAAATGCGGTTCTTAAGGATGTTGTTCGGATGAGGGTTTTGGGAGGAAACCGTTTATGTCGTATAGAAGGAATGGAAAAGCTTTCCGGTAAATCCAATTACTTTATCGGGGATGATCCTTCAAAGTGGAGATCAAATGTTACTCATTATGGAAAAGTCTCTTTGAAAGATGTTTACCGCGATATTGATCTTGTCTATTACGGGGGTAAAAAAGGGAAGCTGGAATACGATTTTGTTGTGAAGCCAGGTGGTGATCCAAAAGAAATTCAATTGGCTTATGAGGGGGCCAAGAACGCAAAAATATTTGGGGACGAGTTAGTTCTTCAGACCATGCAGGGCAAAGTCGTTTTTAATGCCCCAGTTGTTTACCAATATAAATCAGGAGAAAAAGAATTATTAAAGGGCAGGTATGTTTTAAAAGAAAAAAATAAAGTTAGTTTCAAGGTCGAGGGTTACGACCCGTCGCAGCCATTTGTGATAGATCCTCAATTGGATTACTCAACTTACCTTGGGGGAAGTGTTTATTCTCAAGGCACTGGTATCGCAACGGATTCAGCTGGTAATGCTTATGTTGTAGGCATAACACAGGATATTAATTTCCCAACTACAACTGGGGCATATCAAACATCTTTGCCGGGTGCAACGAATGCGTTTGTTACCAAACTGAATTCGGCTGGCACTTCGTTGATCTATTCCACTTATCTGGGCGGTAATAATTGGGATGGTGGGCGTGCGGTAGCTGTTGATTCAGGAGGGGACGCGTATATAACCGGTTCGACTTCTTCTTCAAATTTTCCAACATCTACTGGGGCATATCAAACTACTAATAAGGGTGGGGCTAATGGTAATGCGTTTGTAACAGAATTAAATTCTGCGGGCACTTCTTTAATCTATTCAACCTATCTTGGCGGAAGCGGGTCAGATGGCGGTTATAGTCTATCAATTGACACAAATGGATTTGCCTATGTGACCGGTTCGACTTCTTCTTCAAATTTTCCAACTTCCACAGGGGCTTACCTAACATCATTAGTTGGTTCAAGAGCAACTTTTATAACTAAGTTAAATCAAACGGCCACAAATATAGTTTATTCAACCTATCTTGGCGGCGGAACAAATGATGATGGATCTGGTATTGCTGTTGATTCGAGTGGGAACGCTTATGTGACCGGAGAAACAAACTCTTCTTCTTTCCCAACTACTCCTGGGGCTTATATGGGTTATTTGGCAGGAGGAATATCAGATGGTTATGTAACTAAATTAAACTCAGCAGGTACGTCATTAATATTTTCAACATGTTTGGGGGTCAATGGCGGTGGGTCCAAAGTCGCTTTTGATTCAAGCGGCGTGTATATCGTTGGTGGAACTTTAGGATCACTCACACCAACCGTTGGAGCATTTCAAACAACTGCTAGTGGTGGAGCGCTAGGTTGGGATGGATTTGTTCAAAAATTAAATTCAGCTGGCACTTCTGCAATTTATTCAACTTATCTAGGGGGGAATGGAGATGATTATGTTTATGGTTTAGTTTTAGATTCGAATGGAGATGTATTTGTATACGGAAGCACGCCCTCTACCAATTTTCCTTTAACAGGTGGTGCTTATCAAACTTCTTTAAAAGGTTCTAGAACATCCTTTCTTACCGAGGTTAATCCAAATGGAACGGGCTTAGTCTATTCAACTTATTTTGGCGGGTCGGGGGGTGACCAGGGTTTGGGAATGGCAAATGATTCTAACGGGAACATTTATTTAACTGGACAAACTTCTTCAACGGATTTTCCAACGACATCGGGTGCATATCAAACCAGTTTATCGACTGGGGCAAGTAGTAATGCTTTTGTTGCCAAATTTGATGCTTCCACCTTTGGAGTTCTAACTGTAACGCCCACAAACACAATAACATCGACATTTACTTTGACGCCAACCAGTACAGTCACTTTCACTCCAACAAACAGTTCAACGGCAACACCCTCAAATACGGTTACTTTAACTGCAACAAATACCGGCACCGCGACTGTAACCAATACGCCAACTTGTACGGGTACGAATACAGTAACAAACACCTCGACCAACACTGCCACAAACACAGAAACCTGTACACCCACTTCCACTTCGACTTACACGGCGACCAATACCGCAACTTTTACAGTAACAAGTACTTCAACTAACACCATGGTGAATACAGCCACTAACACTGCCACGAATACCCCAACCGTTACAGACACAAACACAGCAACTAATACCCCTACCTACACGGCGACCAAAACTCCCACTAGTACAGCCACAAATACCGCCACCAGCACGGCGACTAACAGCCCTACAAAAACTCAAACTAATAGCTCCACGATTACATCCACAACCACCCCGACATTTACAACCACAGCCACCCTGACCGTTACTTCCTCGAATACCGCAACTTACACAGCCACCAAAACATCTACAACTACCTCCACTAATACGCCGACTAATACATCTACGCAAACTTTGACTAATACCACTACGCCCACAAATACTTTTACAAATATACCAACTAACACCCCTACGAGTACTCCTACATATTCAATTACTCCAACACCCAGCCAAACATTGACCGAGACTCCCACAGCAAGCCAGACACCTACCCAAGGAACATCTTCGAACTACCCGTTGAAAGTATTGCCGCCATCGGGTGGCTCCTTTATCGCACCGGAGCCGGTGACAGGAAACACAGCCAGTTTGGCTTTTTGGATGGACGATTCCGGAAGTATTGAAATTAGAATTTTCAACGCGATTGGCCAACTGGTTTGTAAACAAGATGAAGTGAAGGGCTCAGGTGCGCAAATTAGCACCCTAAATATGCAGGGTTACGCCCCTGGCGTTTATCTTTACCTTATCGAAATGACTTATAACTCTGGAAGTAAAAACACATTACCTGTTTCGAAATTTGTGGTGGTGCGTTGATGCGCCCGGGTATAGGTTCCTTAGGAATGAAGAAAATGGAAAGGACCATTATTGGCTTTAATGGGTTCTTTGTTTTCGCCTTAATAGGTCTATGTTGGACTGCCAACACATCTTTAGTCTCTGCCCAAACCCTCTCTTCCTCAAATCTTCAAGATCCATTTAACAGCGCAGGAGCTTCTGCAAGGGCCTTTTCGATGGGTAGCGCGTTCGTAGGGGTGGCTGATGACTCTTCAGCTATTTACTTTAACCCGGCTGGGCTGGCTACTTTGAAAAGTAATGATCTGTCTCTTCACCATTTAATTGGTTTGGCAGGTATTTCCCAGGATATTTTAGATTTGAGTTTGCCATTGGGAAATGGGTTTGGGTTGGGATTAACGGGACAATTTGTGGATTACGGAAGTTTTCAAGGGCGAAATGCCGACGGAACCTTAACTACTACCACCACATCTATGCAATTTGCGGGTGGTGTTGCAGGAGGTTTGCAACTTTTTAAAGGATTTTCAATTGGAACTGGATTGCGGGCAACCATTCAACAATTGGCAACAAATTCATATGATCTTTTTAATGCGGATTTTGGAATCCTTTATGAAGTGCCCCAAGGTTGGCGTTTCGGGGCCTCTTACGACAATCTTGGAACTGCCCAGGTTGGATATTCTGCTTCGTCTCTTTTGAGGGTGGGGGCATCAAAATATTTTTCAGGGAAAGGCCAAATGGCCCTTCTTGTGGCAACTGGCTATACATACGAACCTAATGTTGGAAGTCAGGCGCTTATAGGGATAGAGGCTTCTCTGCAATCAATGTATTTTCTCCGGGTTGGTTACCAAGGAAACCTTCAAGATACAGGTTTAAATGGACTTCAAGGGCTGACATTAGGGGCTGGGATTCAGTACAGCGGAATCAGTCTTGATTATGCTTTTGAGGCTTACGGTGATTTGGGCAGTACCAATAGATTAAGTTTGGACTACCGTTTTGGAGGAAATTCAGCACCAGAGCAGAAAGAAATTAATAAGAATGTAGGAACTCCCATTCAGCAAGTTAAACCCACTCAGGTTCAACCACAGCCTGTGGTTGGGACAAACGGTGCCGCTGTAAGCCAATCGTTGACAGTTCAATTTGATCTGGCATCTCCCAACCTTGATAAAGGGATGGAATTGGAAAAAGCGGGGGATTGGAAAGGCGCGTTGGACGCTTATCGCCTTGCGATCACGGATAATCCGAAGAATGCTAAGGCCTGGTGGCGAATGGGGACTGTTTATTATCAGCACAGTTTCAAGGATTACGCGGTGTATTGCTTTGAGGAAGTGGTCAAATTAAAACCAGAAGATACCGCAATGGTTGAATGGCTTCAAAAGTATAAAGGTCAAACCCCTTCAGTAACTCCATAAAATAAAATCAGCGTTTCCAGATTAAACGAAGTCGAGATTAGTAATGAAAAAAAGCGGATCTGAACAAATTGATTTATCAAAAAACAGGATATGACTAACCCTATTCCTGTTTCAATCAATCTGAGAGGTGATTTAGAAAAAGTCCTTGATGAAAAAATAAACGAAATGGGCATAAAACCCAAAAAAGGACGGAAAAGCCATCCTGCTGATGCTCGTTCTCTTTTTTGCATCTATCTGAATGCCATCCGCCGCCGGGTTGAACCCAAGCCTCGAACAGTGCATTTCTCGACTCAACTCCAGATACAGATTCCACAACAAAATAGTGACTATCAAAACGCCTTGAATACTATTCGGTCACTTGCCGAAACAGGTGGCGACTTAAATCCCTATCTCAGCAGGAAACTTAGTGAAGATTACAATGACATGTTAATGAATGATTGGAAGATTCATCATTTCCATCTTGGAACCACTTTAAATGTGCAGGGTGTGATAAAAGGCACTAAAGAACTGCTATTTGGATGGATAACAGATACGGAATTCTATGGGATCGGAATTTTTGACCATAATTCTTTCCCCGAAAAAGAATTATTAGAAATCATTCAAAATGACTGGCCTCAACTTCTAAAGAAAACCGATGCGAAAAGCCGGGGAATCATTGATGTGCATGATCCCTACACGCCTGAAGAACGTAAACAGTTGCGTGATGCCGGAATTAGTATCGTTACAAAACTCCATGATGGCACTATTACTTTCCCGCCCGGAGGTGGTTACGCCACAGACGGGACCAGCATGGAAGTGTCGATGGAAGTTATGAAAATTCTTCAACCGATATGGGATCTCCAACTGGGGATTAAATCTAACCCGCAACAATACGTTCAATTAATCCAAGCACAAACCGGGATCACACTAAAGGAATTAAAAATAATACTTATAAATACGATCCAGGGCTTCAAAGTGATTGAAGAATCAACAGGCAGTGTACTTGCTAAATGGGAGTAATTGAAGCGTTTAGTAATTGTGGTTTCGGTATTAATCAAAATAAATGATCCCCACTTTTCCTCGACGACTTTCTGGAGGAAATTTACGGTGGTTGCCAAGCGGTCATAGGCCTGGAACTCTAGCTCATCCACGAAGTGTGGGTCCATTGCCTTTCCCTCCGGATTGAGAACCCCACTTTTGAAACTATTTTTCCTGTCCGGCTCCTTAGTTCTTGACCCCCTTCCCTAAACAAGGTTATATCTAAGGTATACACAAGTATACCTGATTTAGGGGAGTATTATCCGTTATGGGCGTTTACTACCTCGGGCCGCTCAAGGAGTTCGAGAACATCATCCTGAGGCTGGTGGAGCCCCCGGTCCCTTGCGGGGCTCCCGGCCCCCCGGAGTCCTACCGGGAGAGGCGCATCCAGTTAAGTGACTTGGTGGACCACCCTTACGCCTCCTACCTCTGGATCGCCTCCGGGGATTCCATGATCGGGGCAGGCATCCATTCGGGGGACTTCCTCCTGGTGGACAAGGCCCTGCTCCCGGCCCAAAACGATATCGTCATCGCCGCCCTAAACGGGGAGCCCATCGTCAAGCGGCTCAGGATCGAGGACAAGTCGGTCCTATTGCTTCCCGAAAACCCAGAGTACAAACCCATCCCCGTGGACCCCGAAGAGGGGGTCAAGATGCTCGGTGTCATCACCTATACCATCCATCCCTTGAGAGGTTCCAGTGGAGTACGTCGTCGGCTTAGTGGACTGCAATAATTTCTACGTCTCTTGTGAGCGTGCCTTTAATCCCCGGTTATACAGACGGCCAGTCGTTGTGCTCTCCAACAACGATGGCCTAGTGATCGCCCGGTCAAATGAGGCCAAGGCTTTGGGCCTCAAAATGGGTGACGCCCCTTTTCTTATGCGCGACCTCTTGAAGGCCCATGACGTTGTCGTCATGTCCTCAAACTACCCCCTTTATTTCGACCTTTGCGACCGCGTCAGGGAAGTGCTGTCCCTCTTTACGCCCAGGCTTGAAAAATATTCTATCGACGAGTGCTTTCTAGACCTATCCGGCATCCCTCAGGAGGAGTTGGAAGGGTACGGGAGGAGGATCAAGGAGATGGTGGAAAGGTGCACCGAAATACCCGTGTCGGTGGGCATCGCCGGGACCAAGGTGCTGGCGAAGGTCGCCAACAAGATCGCCAAGAAGTCGGGTAAGGCCAGAGGGGTGTTGAACCTCTTCAAGTCGCCCCACATGGAGAAGGCTCTCGCCCAAACCGACGTGGGGGACCTCTGGTATGTCGGGCCGGCTTATGAAAGGTTGCTCAAGGGGAACGGCATCAACAACGCCCTGGAATTCCGGGACGCCCCGGAGCATTGGGTAAGGGCCAAGATGACCGTCGTGGGGGCCAGGGTCCAATCCGAGTTGAAGGGGGTGTCCTGCCTGCCCATGGAGCTGTTGCCGCCTCCTAAGAAGATGGTTGGGACGGCCCAGGGTTTTGGGATGCTGATCGAGACCCTGGAGGAACTCAAGGAGGCCGCGGCGGCTAGGGCCTCCGAGGAGGCCTTGAAGCTTCGGCAGGCGAAGCAGTGCGTGAAGGAACTGACCGTCTGGATTCAGACCAATCCCTTCGGCCATGACCCCCAATTCGGGGACGCCCGGACGGTGGTTTTCCCGGTGGCCACCAGCGACACCTCCACACTTATCCGCTACGTGGTGGCCGTGGTGGAGAGCCTATACAAGAAGGGCTACCGGTACAAAAGGATAGGGTTGAACGCCGACAAGCTGGAGCCCGAGGACGCCGTCCAGGGGCATTTGTTCATCCACCCGGAGGATCTCCGAAGGCCGGTCTTGATGAGGGCCATAGACCAATTGAACGAGGTCAAAGGAGCAGGGACAGCCAGGATGGCATCGGTGGGGATCAACCAAAGGTGGCTGACGAGATTCGGGAGACAGTCCCCGCACTACACGACCCGGCTGAGGGATTTGCCCATAGCCAGGGTGCCATGACCAGGAGAAAACCCAATCCTTGAAGATGGATTTAGGGGTATTCATCCATCCAAAATTAGTTCAATCCATTTGAACTCAAAAAGTTGATTTGGAGATTATTTCAGGCGGGTTTCCAAAAATTTTGAAACGTAATGATGGGGGTTTTTTGAGGGTCAGCGGCGACTCTTTAAGTGGGATCGGCAATGGATTGGCCGCGAAGTGCAGTCGGTTTGGGAAGGGATGATGGGTTCAAGGGGATAGGCTGAAACGCTGAAAAATTGGGGCTGAAGAACGGATGGAAGGCGATTGGGAAGGGACTGCCAGCGGACCAAACGACCCGGCGCAGATGGAAACCCGGCCTTGGGGGAGAGTGTTGGGGGTTTATGTCCTTCCAAATGGAGTTCAATTCATTTGAACTCGAAAAGTTGGTTTGAGTGTTATTTGAGGCTGGTTTCCTCATGCTCCGATGGCGAACCCCCCTATCTACGCATCAAGTGATGATGCTAGAAACGATAGGGGGGTTCGCCCTCTCCGCATGAGAAAACCTTAATAAACCATAAAAACTTACTTGATGAGTAGATGAAAAGATAACAAAGAAAGAAAGACAACAGTGAGAATAGAAGTGGGAGGTTGAGATTGAAGTGGTGGTGGGAATTTAGGTGGTGCTGTAAAAACCTGTGATTGAAGAAGTGGTGGGGGGGACTAGGTAAAGCAGACCGTTGGAGGTGGAAGTGGTGGTAGGTCTGTATTGGACGGGGTAAAAACAAGGCGAAGAATCATGGTAATGGGCTTCCTGCATATTCCGACGAAAGCGCCCGGTGAATCCAATCCAAAGCGCCCAGGTAATCCGATTGAAAACGCCCACCCAGAATGTGTTCGGCGCGGGTTTGCTGTGGTTTAGACTTCCTTTTACGGATTTAATTGGGTTGAGTTTTTCATGTTATAGGTTTTGAGTCAAACCTGAAATTAAAGGCTCATCACTTTTTCGCTGTTATCTTGGGTTTTGCGTTGCTTCCGCATCGACTCTCCCTTCAAGGCGATGGAATGGGCGTTGTGGATCAGCCGGTCCAGGATGGCGTCGGCCAAGGTTGGATCTCCGATAATTTCGTGCCAATGGTTCGGCGGAACCTGAGAAGTCACCAAGGTGGACCGACGGTCGTATCGATCTTCCAGTATCTCAAACAAATCCTTGCGTTGTTCGTCGGTGAGAACCGCTGTTCCCCAATCATCCAATATCAAGAGGTCATATCGGGAGAAGTTGACGAGTATTTTCCCATATCGTCCATCCGCTTTGGCCAAGGCCAAATCTTGGAACAGTTTCGGGACCCTCAGGTAAAGGACACTGAAGTTTTCGCGGCACCCTTGATGCCCCAAGGCGCAGGCCAGGTAGCTTTTCCCGCAACCCGTAGGGCCGGTGATGAGACAGTTGTCATGGTTCCGCAACCAAGTGCAGGAGGCCAAAGAAAGGATTTTCGCCTTGTCCAGGCCCCGAGGTTGGCGGTAATCCACGTCCTCCATGGAGGCCTGGAGGCGGAGCTTGGCCCGGCCAAGCCTGGCGGCTAGACGACTGTTGGCACGCCACATCTCTTCCCGGTCCAATATCAAAGCGAATCTTTCCTCGAAACTCAATGAACCGATATCGGGGTTTTCCATCTGTTCCCGCAAGGCCTTGAACATTCCGGGCAGCCTCAATTGAACGAGCTTGTCCAGGGTGGGATGTTGAAGCATACGCCCTCCTTGTGATTGATTTATTTCAAAGCCGGTAATATTCCGATCCCCGCACGTTGTCGTGCAAGGGGAGTGGCAACAGCACAATCTGGTTTTCCAAGGGGCGTTGATCCAGGCCGGTCTTGAGGATGGACTGGATGCTTCTTCTTGAGACGGCGTTGCAAGCCAAGGCTCTTGAACAAGCGGCGTTGAGCCGTGCCGCACTGAACTGCTTGGAAAGCTGAATGAGCCCCAGGCAAGACCGGTAACCTTGCTGGGGATGGACTTGAGAAGCCAATATTTGTTCCACGCATTTCTCGACGGAATCACCTAGGGTGTGAGCCCACCGCACAAGCCTCTCGGGACTCCAATCCCCGTAGTCCTTGTGATTCTTGGGCATATGGTCCTTGCAGGTCGTGTGTTTCCCCTTGATGAATGACAGTGGATGGCTGGCCACGCGTTTGTGCTGATGGAAACATTCCACGAAAGAGGATGTGATACGAACCCAAATCTTTTGTCCGACTAATTGGTAGGGGACGCTGTAGTAGTGCCGGTCAACTTCAACGTGGTAGTCGATGTGCACACGGGCCTGTTTCCATTTGGCTAATTCGTAAAGCGACTCGGGAAGTGGCTTCAAAAGAGGCTTTTCCAGTTCCGCGAAGAGGGACTTGCGGCAACCTGGAATTTTCTGGAAGGGTTTGGTGTTGAACCGCACCAAAAGTTCAGCGATAGCCTCGTTGAGGTCGGCCAGGGAAAAGAATTGCCGATTGCGCAGAGCTGCCAGGATTTGGCGCTCGATATCCTGAACACCCTTTTCCACTTTGGCTTTGTCCTTCGGTTTTCGAACCCGTGCTGGAACAATGGCTGTGCCGTAATGGTTGGCGAGTTCCTGATAGGTGGTGTTGAGTAGGGGTTCATAGCGGCAGGGGCTAGTGACTCCGGACTTGAGATTGTCCGGAATGATCAACTCATGGACGCCACCGAAGAATGCGAAAGCCTTTTGGTGAGAGGCGATCCAATCGGAAAGACTTTGGGTCCAGGTGGCCCCAGCGTAGGTATAGTTGCTGGCGCAGGAGACGGCCACGAAGATTTGGGCTTCGCGGATTTCCCCGGTCAAGCGGTTCACCACGGGCATGGTCTGGCCGGCGTAATCGACCATTAACTTTTCCCCGGCCTTGTGGTCCAACCTCATGGGAACATCGAGGGTTTTGGCCCAGAGCCGGTAGAGTTGGGAAAAGCGGCTTCGTTGGAATCCATCCGGATGAATACTGCTATATTCCTGCCACAAGAGTCCCAGAGTGACGCCCTTGCGTTTGAGTTCCAGGTGGATTTGGTTCCAGTCGGGCAGGGGCCGTGATTTATTCCCTGGCATGATGGACGCTGAAGGAAACAGCCTCGCTTCTAAAGCGGCATCGTCCAAATCCTCTGGAAGCGGCCAAGTCAATCCCGCTTCTTGTGCCCTTTTGAGATATTCCCGAATGGTGGTTCGGCCCAGTTGGCAACCCTGGGCGATATCCCTCTGACCCAGTCTCTTCTCGTACTTCAGACGCAACACTTCCCTGATTTGACGCATGGATGACCGCTCCCTTGGCATTCCCGCCTCCTTGGTATTGAAACAACCAAAAGGGCGAGAATAGCTTTTTCAAAAGGTTATCCCGCGTCGGTCTACATCCTAATTTCTCCCTTCAAAAAGGCCACCCGCAGGTGGGCGCTTTCCGTCGGAATAGGTGGGCGTTTTGGATCGGATTTAGTGGGCGGATTCAATTGGATCGGGTGGGCGCTTTGCGTCGGAATATGCACTTCCTGGGAAACCACCAGGAAGCCCATTTTTTTTGATCCGGTGGGGAACAGGATAGGGAACCGCTTAAAGGTCGGGTTAACCAAAGACAAAGTAGGGTACATAGCGGATAAAGACAGCTAGAAAGACATTACAGAAGACAGCCGAAAGAACATCACTCAAGACTTAGAAGATTGTTTAAAGGGGGAACGAAAAAGGGGAACGGCGTCCCTTTTTCGTGGGCCTTCCCCCTGGGCCAAGATGCCCGCAAAGTACGCGGCCATCCCGGCCCACCCCTATCCCCGGTGGCTTTCGCCCCCTAGCCCCTAACCAAAACGGGGAAGTACCCCCCTTTTGGATTGCCCCTTAAAACCGGCGGTGGGGGATTGGAGTGGTAGCTGTCATTTCCCATCCATTTTCCTTTGGGGACCCCACCAAGCCAAAAGCCCCCTCCCCGTCATGCTATCCAGCCAAAGTATTGGAGCCCTTCGGGGAAAGGAATTTTGGAGGCTACATGCCGGGGAGGGGGCTTTCGGATTGGCCCTCCCACAAAGGCGGCGGCACGCCTGGGCGAACTAAAAATGCCGCCCTGGCACGCCGCCGATAAATGGATGGGAGGGAGCGAGTCCTCAGGGCCGTTTCAAAAATGGAAAATTTCGGGGTAAGAAAAGTGATACCCCCTCGGTTTCCCATTTTTGAAAGGACTTCGTCCCCGCCTTCGAAAAATCCGAAGGCTCCCGGCACTTCGGGTATCGGGGATTCCCAGAAGAACCGTGCCTGGATTCGGTGGTGGTGGGTGGTGAAGCGGTTTATCCCTCTTGGTGGATCTGAGTGGTTATTCCTTCCTGAAGTTCAGCCATAAACCCATAAAGCAGACATAGAGGGTCGATAGGTCCAGGTAATTGGGCGATGGATAGTTTCGGGAGTTCGTCCCGAGGCCCAATGACGGTCTTCCTTTGCACACGGCCACCCTTGCACGGCAACTTTTGCGCCAGCCGAAAGGCGCGGCTGTCACAAAAGTAAAGGGTGGCCTTGCTTTGTTTTTCCCTCCCTAAGTCTCAGGACGCTTTCCCGCACGAACTCCCAAAACTCCCGCTATGGCCTTCCCCTCCCCCCTCTGTTTTTGAGGGGGGAGGGGGAAGGCGGTTTTTTGAAAGGCGAATAGCCATCAAAAAAAACAAAGACAAAAAAGGGGGTGATGGGAATGAACGAAGCCACGAAACAGGAAAAGAAACCGGAGGGGAGCCAGACCGAGGAGCAGGAGGCCCAGGGCTGGAAGGTATCGGACGAGGAGATCGACCGGGTCATCCGGAAGCTTGAGGAAGGTTGGGGGTTTTAAGGAGGGGTTATGGCGCATCCAGCTTTTGAGGTCAGGAAGTTCAAGGTTTTGGGGAGGTACGAAATCCACTTTGGGAAGGATTCCGAGGGGTTCTTTTTTTACGAGATGGAGGACCTGGAAACCCTCTCCATGGTGGACGTGCAGGACGGCCTAACCGAGGCCGAACTTTTAGGGGCGATTGGATGCGCCCTGGACCCTTTTCAGCTTTTGGATTTTCAAAAACTAATTCATTCACTCACCTAAAAACTAAGGAGGCAAAACCATGAAGAGGAACATCGCCGAGGAAATCACAAACCGGATTTTGGAAGACCTGGAAAAGGGCGTCACGCCCTGGGAGAAGCCCTGGAAACAAGGGAAGGGCTTACCCCTGCCGGTGAACGCCAGCACCCAGAAGCGCTACAGGGGAATCAATGTCTTTGTCCTTTATGCCGAACAGGATAAGCGGGGGTTTTCCTCCCCGGCCTGGATAACTTTCAACCAAGCCAAAGCCTTGAAAGGAAACGTCAGGAAGGGCGAGAAGGGGACCGACGTGGTTTTCTACAAGAAACTTTCCAAGACCAAGAGCCTCAACCTGGAGGATGAGGTATTGCTTGAGGAACAATCCTTTTGGGTTCTTCGGACCTATACGGTTTTCAACCTCGACCAAGTGGAGGGGCTGGACCACTTGAAACCCCACCCCGAAACCATCGAGCCCTTCCAGGCCATCGAGGAAGCCGAGGGGATTTTGGTGGATTCAGGAGCGGAGATCGTCCACGCCGCCGTTGACCGTGCCTTTTATGACCGCCTGAAGGATTTCATAACCTTGCCCCTTAAAGAGAGCTTCGAGAGCCCGGAGGCCTATTACGGGACCGCCCTGCATGAGGTCGTCCAAAATGCCACCCGAGCCGCTTGAACCGGGAATTCGGGAAGCGTTACGGGGACCAAGCCTACGCCTTCGAGGAACTGGTGGCCGAAATGGGAGCCGCCTTCCTTTGCGCCTCCGTTGGAATCCCCTATGCCACCCGGCATTCCAACTACATCGGTGATTGGATTCAGGTCTTGAAGGACCACAAGCGGGCCATCTTCACAGCCGCCGCCAAGGCCCAGGCCGCTATGGACTTTATCTTGAAAACTGAATTCGTTGTATCTGGCTTGGTCGAGGCTACGCCCGACAAGTCGGTAGCCTGAAAGGGGGCCGCCATGAAAAGACAACTTGTCATGAGGTTCAACCTAGACGAATTTCCAGCGCCGACCGTTCCGCCTACCTCGTGGTCGGAGGCGCGCTCCACTTACAAGCGGGGGCCGGTCGTAGGTGTCCCGGAGGATGCGGCGGGTTACTTCAAGAAGTTCATCGGGGGGAAATCCAACGAGGCTTTCCTTTGCATGTACCTGGACCACCGCAACCACATTTTGGACGTGGTGCTGGAAGGGGAGGGGACCGTGGACCATACGGCGGTTTATCCGAGGGAGATATGCCGCCGCGCCCTGGAGCTAAAAGCATCAGGCGTCATCCTCGGGCATAACCATCCTGGGGGGAGCTTGGAACCCTCCGAGGGGGACCGGGCCCTGACCAGGCAGGTTTCGACCGCCGCAAAGGCTTTGGGGGTGACCGTTCATGACCATTTGATTGTCGCGCATGAAGGCCATTTTTCGTTCCGCCATGCGGGACTACTTTGAAAGGTGGGGGAAATGAAAATGAAATGCTGGGTTTGTGGGACCGAATTGGAGGTTCCCGAGGAGAAAATCCGGGAATTCAAAAAGGAGAATCCGGGGGAGGAGCCCTTGGCCGCTTGCGGAAAAATATCCTGCTCCCCCTACTTCCAGGCCGTGATGGGCAATTACCTGAGAGTCGTAAAGGAATTTTCGGATGGTCCTTAACGGACCAGGGGGGAAGCCATGGAAAACCAAACCAGGGGGATCAGGAAGGGAGACCACATGAACCAGGGAATCAAGCAGGGCAAAAAACTGGAGAAAATGGGTTTCGAGACGCCTTATTACATGTACTCCTTTTGCCGGGTTTGTGGGACACGGATGTACGTCCGGGTTCAGGACTTGGGGAAGATTTGCCCGGATTGCGATCCGGATCAAGGGGATGAAATTCGGAAAGGGGATTAGGCCATGGAGTTAAACATCGAAATTCCAGGGATCAAAAAGGTCCTTTATGAATCGGTTTTTGTTCGTGGATACCAACAGCGGATTGTCACCAAGGTTTATTTCAGGAACAAGAGCGCCTTAACTTTTTGCGGTTCTTTACCCAAGAAGGAGGCCCGCCGACAGGCCGTCATCCAGAAGGCGATGGAATTAGGAATGACACCGGAGGAAGCGGAAGTTTTCGCGGACTCAAAGGCCCAGGTTCGATAAGGAAAATAGGGAAACCAACCGCTACCGGGCCGGTGTTGCCTCCGTGACCCCGGTGGCTGCGCTAAGGAGGATTTATGTTTAGACCCATCGAAGAACTTTTGGACAGGCCCGAGGTCTTATCCAAATTGCCGGCCCTTTACGCTACCGAAAGGCAGGACGTAGAGAATCATCTTTTCCTCATGCGGTTTTATCATCCCTTGTCAAAAGGGAATTGGTTTGCCTTGGAGTACGACCCACAGGAGCGGATTTTCTTCGGCTGGACCGATGGGGATTTCCAGGAATGGGGTTATTTCAGTTTGCTTGAAATGGCCTTCGTGAATGTTCAGGGAGTCCCCATCATGTGGGACGTGGATTTCAAAGCGACTCGATTTGGGGAATTGAAGGCCAAGGAGGTGGAAAACTGAAAGGGGACCAACCGCCACCTTTGCCGGTGTGGCCTTCGTGACCAAAGGTGGCGGCGCTTTGGAATCGTTTAAAAACTGGTATTGGTTCAAAAATGGGATAGCTCCGAGGGCTATCCTTTTTTGTTTCGGGAGGCCGCAAAATACCTCCCAAGCCGGTGGGCTTTCTTATGCCAAACCCTTACCGGGATAAGTTAAAATCAAAAAAGAAATATCTTTCCACAACGGGGACCCGAAATGGACGGACTGAATTAACTATCGAGATCGTTTCTTTTTGTTTGATATGCGTTGTTCAGTGAGTCCAAAAGGGTGAGTGGCTGGAGATATTCATGTTGAATAAAGATTTGTTGCCATTTTTAAATAGCATAAAAGAACTTTTTCACACAGAAATGGATCAGCAGACTTCCGCCTGTTTATATGGGTCTGCGACCACAGAAGATTGGGTCGCAAGAAGAAGCGATTTAGACCTATTTGCGCTTGTCCCTGAGGAGCAAATTGAGCTTTTCGGCGAAAAGATAAAAATATGGAAATCGAAACTGGGGAATCCAATCCTGGATGGTTTTGTGCTTTCTTCGTCCGGAAACGTATCAATGGTCAGAGAATTCCACAAATTCGAGAAAACAATTTGGCATCGAGTTTCTTTCATCCCGTTGATTGATCTATGGAAGGTTAAGAATCAATCCATATATCTGTTTGGGCAAGATATGAAAACGTTTGTTCGGGATATCGACCGAGAAGAACTAAAAGACTGGGCGATCAAGGATATTGAGAATCACTGGATACCGCATTTGAACGCTTTAGTTTCGGGTAGTGATGCATCGTCTGGACGTAAAATCCCCCTATCAACCCTAATCTCGATGGCTAGCGGAGTAGCTCAAATGCTGATGCTCGCAAGGGGAATTATTTGTAATTCAAAACGCGAGTTATTGAAGTGGCTTGCAGACGAGCACATCGAAATAAGGGAGAAAATTAATCTGTTTAGAGAAGACTTTGAGAAGTCAGACGATTTAGCCATAACACTCAGCGTTAGGGAGGCTACTGCTTTAGGAAGGTTTTATTTGGGTCTGCTTCGTGAGGTTAAGCGCTAACTCCATGTTGATTTTGGTTTTCTGTTTATATTTAACCTAAAGCAACGAGGAAAGAAATGACGCTTTTTGTGGGAATCAATTAGGTGTTTTTTGCAAAACGGCTTTTTTGTTTTTCTAATAATCATTGTGTGATAAAACATAACATATGGTAAAAAATGATTATCAAAACGGAGGTTTTCGAAATGCCAAATGATTTGGATGAAGTTACGGGACCGGTGGATAGTAATGGACGCGATATCAACGTTATAAACAAACAAATTCGTGTGGAAGTTGGAACAGGCTCGTTGCTTTTCGAGATTGGGTTATGGACCGTCGGTACGATTCCCGGGATAGTTATCCTGTTAACAGGCACACTCCCCAAATTGGAGTCGATCGAAATCTTAGTCGCCGGGGTGTTACCAGGGGTTATTTTTCAGTTCATGAAGGTAAATGCGTTAGCTTATTTGCGCAAGCTCCAGCAGAAAATTCAGGCGGACGCCTCGCAAATTGATAACTATTTGGTACAGCGGGTTGTTATTCTTGAAAACGTTGTAGGATTGGTCAAGAAATCGATCGATCTGGACACGGACGTCATGAAAACGGTGGCGGCTTATCGTAGTGGCCAAAACCCTACCACAGACACACAACGTAATGAGGCTTCACAGCACCTTGATAACGCCTTTTCGCGTATTAATGTTGCTTTTGAGTCTTACCCGGATCTCAAGTCACAGGCCGTGATCGCGGATGCAATGCAACAAAACAGCTATCTCCAAAAGGAGATTACCGCCGCGCGTACGTTATATAACGATTCAGTAGCTATGTGGAATCAGGACATTTTCGCCTGGCCTACTAAGCAAATCGTTGCGGCACGTGCGGGCTATACAACACGAATTCCGTTCACTGCATCGGCGGAGGTCAAAGCCGCAGCTAAGAGTAAATTCTTTTGATCGAGGATGTTCACGAGCCACTTGAGCTCTACAGAACAGTTTTTAAAGAGGCTCACTCTCGTAATACATCCGAGCTTTTTGAGGAATTGCTCCGTCAATCAGGCGTAGACGAACGGAAAAATGCTGCGACGGTAATGGAACTTCGAGCGCTTGAGCGGCATGTTGCGAGAGAAAGTTCCAGTAACAAGTGGTGGAGGTTTTTGCGGGTTGTCGTTATTGTCGCGCTTATCATCTCTTTGATTTTTGTCTATGTGAATTACTCGTGGTTTTGGTTAATCCTGCCAGCGGGTCTGTTTTCCTTTGCAATCTACAAACTCAATCACTTGATCACCAATGTGAGCTCGCGACTAAAGGATGTGGAGCAGCAACGCGATTCCAAGTTACGAGAAGCATGGCAACAAATGGCTCCCTTAAATCAGCTCTACGATTGGGATATCCTGGCGAAGCTGTTGGTGAAAACCGTCCCCCGTTTAGCGCTCGATCCGTATTTCTCCAATGCCCGTTTGGACGAGCTCCGTAATAACTTTGGCTTAAATGATCAGTTCAATAAGGAAAGATCAATAGTTTTCGTGCATAGCGGCGTAATCAACGGGAATCCATTTTTATTGGCGCAGACTCTCGACCATTGGATGGGAACTAAAACCTATCACGGGTCACTGGAAATTAGTTGGGTTGAAGAAAGGCGTAATTCGGATGGGAAATGGGAAACAGTTACTCATCACCAAACTTTACATGCGTCTATTGAGAAGCCGTTTCCAGAGTATGGGTATCGAACATTCATCATTTATGGCAATGAAGCTGCACCCGACCTGTCATTTTCTAGACAGCCTTCTGATTTATCCAAACTAGAAGATGGTTTTATAAATAATTGGAAAAAGCAAAGTGCTATTAAGAAACTTGAGAAAAAGGCCCGTAACATTGGGGAGGGCAATAACTTTACCGTCATGGCTAATCGCGAGTTCGATGTCTTGTTTGGGGCAACAGATCGTGACCACGAGGTGCAGTTTCGGCTTCTTTTCACACCGCTAGCGCAACAGGAGATGGTCAAGTTACTAAAGGACAAAGAGGTCGGCTTTGGCGACGATTTTAAGTTTATAAAGAAACGGATGATCAATCTAGTCGAACCAGGGCATATGAGGGCGACTGAAATTGATGCTGCTCCAGAAAAATTTCATAGCTATGAGCTGGCGTTTGCGCGGAAGTTCTTCAATGATTACCATAATAATCTCTTTAAATCGGTCTACTTCGGAATCGCCCCTTTGCTTTCTATCCCACTTTACCAGCAGCATCGGACCCATGCCGACATCTATAAAAACGTCTATTCTAGTCAGTCGTGTTTTTGGGAACACGAGACTATTGCCTATCACTTCGGCGAGAAAACCTTTGAACACCCTGAATGCGTTACGAGAAGCCTTCTAAAAACTCAGTCAAAAACCGAGGCGGATAAGGCCCAAACCGTTCGGGTCACCGCACACGGGTATAAAGGAACTGATAGAACGGAATATGTTTCTGTTTATGGGGGTGATGGTCACAACCATGACGTTAGTGTTGATTGGGTTGAGTACATTGGTGTGAAAAATGATTCTCATATGGTCGTTTGCGAAAAAACAAACCTGCGTGGAGATGTTAACGCCTCACAATCAGGAACTGACGATACGTCATGGCAAAAAATATTTAAGAAACGCAACGTGGAACTTAATGATGTCATTCTACGCAGATCGGTTGCCGCAGCGTTATTGCCTAAAAATTGATAGCATATTCGGCCTAGAATAAATTCTTCAAATCCATAACCCGCCCCTTGGTTCTGTTTAGTTATTGTTTAAGTCGGTCTGCTTGTCCGTTAACCTGAAGATTTCCTCTTTGGAGTGAACGAGGGGAAGGGAACCCTTTGTTAATGCCTGGTAAGCCAAATGGTTTTGAGAATAAGTCTCTGCCAATGGGCCAATGATCCACGCCTTCAAGGCGTTGAAATCGGGGAAGGTTTTTGCTCCTCCACTCAACCACATTAGTATTTCGTTGTTTGTACCAGCATAAGTCACGCCTTTTTCAACATAGAGGATAGATTCTCCCGTGGGGGCTATTTCAAAACCGATCTTTGCGTGGGTGGGGGAACAACCTGGAGGAAGTTCCTGATTGGGAAATGTGACACAAGCATTCTGGGCCTTTTTCTCAAGATCTTTAAAAGGGTTGTTCTCCTCGGAAAAAAACTGTTTCATTGGCCTCCCTCCTAATTCTCAACCATAAGTTTCGACCCATAACTTGGCCACCTGCCTCGCCGCTTTTTTGGTGAACAAGGTCCTGTCCCAGCAGATATAGGGCCCTCCGCCATCATGAAGAACATGGGCTGAAGAGGTGGGCTCGCTTTTAAAACAGGCTCGCCAGGAAAGCTCGTTTCGGACGAAGCGAAATTGGTAATAATGGCCCTGTTTTGATGGCCCGAAGGTATCCTCGTCGAGTTCGGGTAGAGTTTCTTTAAAGGCTTGGGCCAGAGGGCCGATCACCCAATCTCGTAAGGCCTTAAAATCCGGGAACCGCTTCAGACCTGCGGTTACCCATTCCCGGAATTCTCGATTCGAACCTACATAAAGCACTCCTTTATCAATGTAGATAGTCGAAACGCCAGATGGCGCGATTTCAAACCCAATTCTAATTTTGGGAGGCACACAACCCGGTGGTAGGTCTTGCTCGCGAAAAACAACGCAGGTAATTCTCGCTCTCATTTCCAGATCGTGGAATTTGTTCTCATCGTTCTCTAGGAATTGACGCATTCGAGTCTCCCTCCGCTAGGCCCTTTCGATGGTTTATTTGATCAGCCGTATCGGTTGACCCACAATTGGGCCACTTGGCGGGCTGCTTCCTCGGACTTCAAGGAATCGCTCCAGCAAACGTAATAGCCGTCTTCGTCCGATAGAACATGATCCCGGGATTTGGGAGGGTGGTGAAAATAGGCCCGCCAGGTACCGTTCTTGTAACGATAGCGAAAATCGCTGACGGCTACTTTTTGTCCTTTGGTGTCACTACTTAAAAAACTCGATGCGATCCACAAAAGTAATCCCAAACTCAGTAGTTCCATTTTCGGCCCCCTCCTGAAGACGATTTTCTACATCTACGGTTCATTCAAAGCAAACAGCATGCCATCTAAGTCTTGAAGTTGATCCGCGTCCCCACCGTGCGGGACCCAGACATGGCTTTATATATTTCTTGATCCTGCGGTCCTGTAGTTACTATTTGTGGTGGGTTGTTTCGAGGAGCGGTAACCTTGACGGGGGATGCGGGGATTGGGCAGATGGTTGAGTGAATATAAGAACGTGTTCGCAAGTGATTTAAATTGCATATGAGGGTCAAGAATCTTCCCCATGTAGGGTGGGCTGTGTTGTAGTGAATGAGAGATAAAAGAAGTGAATTCTCGATTGAAGGGAGGCTTTTCGGGGTCAGCTTTGGAACCCCATTGGAAAGGGCCGGGCTGATCCTGCTCTTTTGGGTGTAATACTCGTGAGGGAGGATCAAAACGGAACATTGATGGTCCGGTGTGAACCCGGGATGCTGGAAGTCGATTTCGACTTTTTTCTCCGTTAGGCCAGCATATTCAATAAAACAGGGCAGATAATATTTGAAAGCCAACCGGGAAACCAGGTCTCGTTCTTCAACGGTATCAGTAAAACAACCCAAAACTGTTTTTTCCGCTTGGGAACCATCAATAGGACCAAGCAGGAGGTCCCGAAACACCTTTTCGGTCATTTCGGATGGTTCTTTTAAGACGTTGCGGATCTTGATCTTCGGATTGATCGACCTTAACCGATCCGACAAAGTCCCGCTGTTGAGATCGATCAATATCACCTGCCCCAGACCGGCCCAGGCCAGGTGTTCCAGCACCTCAGCACCCTCGCCAGCGCCAAAAACGATCAACCGGGTTTTATGGATCAGGGGTAATTCGGCGGGTTTTGCCAAAGGTAGAGTGGGTTCCGGCGTTGTGCGAGGGGGTGGGATGTTTGGCTTCGTGAATGGCACGGGCAAGGCTGATACGCCGGTGGGAACGGTGAAGGTATAGGCTAGTGGCATTGCGGTATCCACCAGGATCGGATGCTGGGGGACAGGTATCTTTATTTCGTCCATAGGTTCATCCAGCCGAATGTAGCGGTAGAGATCGACGCCCCGCAGCCTTAGGCCCGCGTTGGGGGGCATGTTGGTGATCTGGACCAAACCTCGGGTCAAGCGGACTCCAAAAAAGGAACGTCGGGCGACCCAGGGGGTTAATTGGAAGGTTTGGGTGTCATTAACCGTCATGACGATGGGCAACCACAGTTGTTCCAGGTCGGGGATGGCGGCCAATATCCTTGCGGCGTAGGCCTTATCACCCCAAGACGGCGAGGTCATATAGGCTGGATGGGAATGAATAAACCCCATGCAACGGATGCCTTTGGGGTTCCAAACGTCCTTGAAAATCCGGTTCAGGTTGGTGATGTCTGGCGAATAGGTCACGACCGACCGGTTGCTAGTAAGATCGAACACGAAATGGTCCACTAACGAGTCGGTTCCGCCTAATGCGCCGCCAGTTTCGGCGGATTGGACACCGATGGTGTTAAGGATGGGACGAAACGCCCGCCAATCCAGCGACAGGGTTGGCGTTTGAGACCCACCGTCAGCCTTGCTTTTGAATGGGTTAACCATAGCGAACCTCTTAGAAGTTTTTTCCCGTGCGAATATATTCCTGGGTGGCGTCCGCCCAAAGGGCCGCGACCTGGTGGCAAGCTTCTAGGGATTCGATGGGACTGTCCCAGCAAACGTATTTGCGTCCATCCTCGGTCAGCCGATGGGTCGAATGGCCGTCCGTTTTCCGGTCGCCGTAAGGCGGTTGCTTCTCAATGAAAGCAAGCCAGTAACCGTCAGCATCTTGTTCGAAGCTGAAGTAGTAATCCGTGACGGTTAAACCGTCTTTAGTGGCGTAGTAAGACCGAGAGGCCTCATCCTGCGTGGTTGGCTGGGTTTTTGCTTTTGTTGTTGGGGAGGGTGAGGATGGTTTGGTCTCGTTTGAGAAAAGGGACTCGATGCCGGCCACTAGACCGGCTCCGAGGGTGGCTAGAACGGCGAGTAGGGGACCCATTTTATTTCTCCTGGTGGTATTTGTGGGTTGGGAGAACGAAGACTTTCCAAAATGGCGTCCCCCCCGTGTTGCTGATCGGGGGGGACTAGCCCGGCTCAGTGGAACGAACCCGGAGGGATGACATCCGCTCCGTGGAAGGAACCCGGGGGAATAACATCTGCCCCGTGGAAAGTCCCACTTGGAATTTCGTCCCCGCCACAAGCCGCACTGCCTTTGAAGTTTTTCATCTTTCGACTCCTCTTATTTTTTTCCGGTGGCCTTCATCACCGCCGGTCGTAATTACTTAAAGCACCAAACGTGCCAGAAAAGAGTTATGAGAAAATCGAGGTTTCTAAATGTTTTTTGGAAAGAGAGAACTTAAAAAATAAAAAAACAGATGTCGTATCACGTGAACTGATGAAAGGTACATTCGAAAAAATATTAATTCGCTGGAAACGTTCGTAAGGGCCAGGGTTGGTCTGAGGTGAACACTTCATTTTTTTGGGGAGAAAGTTCCTGGATCAATCGGAATTGTGTTTCAACATATGAATAAGGTTTTTTGTAACGGGTCGATCAAGGCTCAAGAAGTGAATTCGCCATCGCGTGATATCACGTGATTGAACCCTGGTTCTTTAACCCATCTTGCTGGTGTAACGCGGAATTCCCTTTTATTTAGCTCTTTTTAGGCTTTGCTTTGTTGGCAGCCTTTTTGCACTGTTTCTTATGTTTTCTGGTTTTCTGTTGGGTGGTGGTACTCAACGCAGTTACGCGAGAAATCTTTTGATCAACTACCGTTAAGCATCAGATTGATAAGAGGAACAAGGAAGCCAGCAATGAACGAAACGCCTCGTAAAACGCTCTTCCTTATAATGCCGCCTCTCAGCGGTTTGTTAAATGGTTTTTCTTCGGGTCTTATCAGCTTGGCGAATTACGCCTCAAAAAGAATGCCGGGATTGGATATTCATGTATTGGATTTGAGTTCTTCGGAAACTGATGAGGTTCGGCAAGAACTTTCTAAACGTTTTTCGAACTTTAAAGATTCTCAAATATTTACGGGCATAACTACTACTACAGCGAGTTACCAATCAGCTATTTCCGTGGCTAAAATTGTTAAAGATTTGAACCCAAGGGCAATTACGATCCTTGGAGGGCACCATGCGGGTGCTGACGCAGAGACTGTTCTAAAACATCACGCCGAAACAGTGGATCTCGTTATAGCCGGTGAAGGTGAACGTTCATTACTGGAGTTATTAAAAGATCACTCTGATTACTCCCGGGTTCCGGGCGCCTTTCATTATAAAAACGGGGTGGTGGTGAAAAATGCCCCACCTATACCCTTGAACCAGGAAGAACTTGATTCAATCCAAATTACCTTCAAAAGTAATGAAATTATTGGAACTCCTGGAAAATTCAACCACGTTACCTATGTATCGGCTAGAGGCTGCCCCCTCCCCTGTGCTTTCTGTGCGGTTGGTAACGATAAAATCCGAGCTAAAAATATTAATGTGGTTTTGAACGACATAAGTCAATTACTTGAAATGGGTTGGACCCAAATCGCGATAGAGGATAATTTTTTCGCCCACGCTCCCAAACGAACCCGCGAGATTTGTTTGGGACTGGCAGAGTTAAAAGAAAAAAAAAGAATCGATTTTTCTTGGGATTGCCAAACGAGAGTGGAATCTTTAGCTCGACCAGATACCATAGAGCTTTTAACAAAGGCCGGTTGTGAAGCGGTTTATATTGGCGTTGAATCATTGATTCCGGAACATCTCGCGTATCTCAACAAAGCACCCCAACCCGAAAAATATTTGCAAAAATTAATAGATGTAGTCATACCGTTGCTAATGAAAAGTCCCATTAACTGTTATTTGAATCTTCAGGTCGGTATTCCAGGAGAAACATCCATTCATCACGAGAAAACCATCAGCGTGTTACGTGACGTGGGTGAAATAGCTGCCCGACATGGGAAAAAAATAACAATATTTCCTCAACTTCATGTTGTTTACCCCGGGACGACCCATTATCGGGTTGGTGTCGCTGAAGGAAGATTCCCCAAGGATGTGTTTGAATCATTCACTCTATGGGAAGCACAGGAAGAACCAATTTTACAATGGTTAGGGGAACATTTTGCCCATGGTACCGGAGGTGTCCCCGAAGGGATCATGAAACCCGAACTTCTTCGAGAAAATAAATTCGAAGTGGATAGCAAGGCCGTTTTTCGAATTCTGGAAATTATGGGAAAAATCGAGAAACTGAAAGGGATCGATGTATTTCATTATGGGAAATATATCGTCCCAAAAACAAAATTTCTGAAATGATTTAACCGATTAAGGGAAAAGGCAAAGAGGCGTACTAATGAAACGTGATCAAAACAAAACCCTTATACAGTACAGCAAGCTTTCAAAATGGTATGACTTGATGTATGCGGCAATGGGGACCAAAACCGGTGCTTATCAGACTGAATTAACTGAAAAATTAATCGGTTTTTGCCAAGAAAGAGGCATTAAAGATATTTGGGATTGCGCGTGTGGAACTGGGGATCCAATCATCGGTTTGGCAAAACATGGTGAAAACCTTAACTGTGTTGGGTCAGATGGTTGCGAAGAAATGCTTAAGCGGTGCGTTTTGAATTCGACCGATTCTGGCTTGACTATTCTCCCTTTGGATCAATTTAACCCGGATGGGAATAACCCCCGATCACTATTCGTTGGACAAGTGGAGTGGGATAAGCTGCAATTAGCGTTTAAAAAGCCCGCTTTTGACATGGTCATGTGTCGCGGAAACGCCATTTATCATCTGTGTACCCAGGAGGATACGGTTAATTTCATTCGTTCAATGACTTCGCTCGTTAAAACGGGTGGATATGTAATGGTCGATACGCTTTTGTGGGATGATGACCTCAAAGGGGAGAAAGGTCGGGACGTTGTTAAGTTTCGCGGTTGGGTGCCATCTAACGAGCCAGCGAATGATACAGGAAAGAGATTGTTGTTGATGGATAGTTGTGATTATTGGGAAGATAAAACTGCCGTTTCGGGCGTTATCCAAAGAAAAACTCTACATGTGGGCACTTTTGATGATGGGAAACTTCAGATTATAGATTCTGTTTTTGTGGTAGGTGCCCCGTACACAAATAGAACTTTGATGGAAATGATGAAAGAAGCCGGATTGAATTCTTTGGAATTAGTCGAGCTTCCGGGAGTTCGTTATCCTGCGGTTATAGGTCGTAAGCCCTAATGGGTGAAGGTATACGTAAGGAAAGAAAGGAAAAAAACATGAAGAAAAGATTAATCGCTTTATTTGGAATCGCGGTGATCGGTGTTGGGGCTTATTTTTTAACGCAAGGAAAAATCTTTCCGAAAGGGCTCAAAGTCATAGCTGTGGCTACTCTTATGACACATCCCATTCTTGATACGGTACAAACCAATATGATTGAGGAATTGCAACGAGAAGGGTATGTGGATGGTAAAACCGTTCGAATTATATTTCGGAATGCGAATGGCCAAATGCAAGTTGTACCAAGCATCGCCGATGAACTGGTTGCCCAAAACCCAGACCTCATAATCGCAATTACTACTCCGATGGCTCAGGCTTTAAAAAAAATCGCTCGATGCCCAGTTGTTTTTGGTGCCGTTACTGATCCGGTTGGGGCTGGTTTAGTCTCCTCACTTGACCAAGGTGAAACAATGATAACCGGGACAAGCGATGCGGTACCTTACGATGAACAACTTCGTCTAATACGCCAAATAACACCTAATGCGAAACGACTTGGCGTGCTTTTTAATCCCGGGGAGGCGGCGTCCCAATATGCGATTAAACAACTACGCAAATATGCCCCTGAGTTTGGATTCACATTAGTCGAAGGCTCGGTTAGTTCTACGGGTGATGTTTATCCTGTTGCCCAAGACTTGGCTGGTAAAGTCGATGCAATCCTTATTTCAACCGATAACACAGTTGCCGCCGGGATCGCCGCAGCATTAAAGGTTGCCTACAAACAAAAAATACCCTTATACGCTTGTGATAGTGGTTCAGTAGAAAAGGGTGCACTGGCCGCAGTTTCTGCTGGGTACCCGCAAGTAGGAATTGATACTGGCAAATTGGCAGTGCGAATGCTTAAAGGTGAGCGAGGAATACCAACGGTTTTGGCAAAGGGTTCTGAGATATACATTAACAAGAAAGCCGCCGAATTAATGGGAACCAAAATAACTGATGAGACTTTGAAAACGGCTACGAAGGTATTTGAAACTATTAAGGAATAACCATGCTAGTGCCTCTGGACATCGGTTTGGTACTGGGGTTGATCTTAGCTTGGGTCGTTATTGCCCTTGCTTTGGCTTTCCGTTTACTGGATTTTCCAGACCTGACCGTTGAAGGCTCATTGTCTTTGGGCGCTGCCGTGTTTGCCGTACTCATAAAAAATGGCTCCTCAATGCCTACAGCAATCACTTGTGCTGTATTGGCCGGTGGTGTGGCTGGCGCTTTAACCGGGTTTATTCACGTGAGATTTCGACTAAATAAGTTTCTTTCTGGAATTATTGTGGTCGCAATCGCTTATTCGTTGAGTCTCAGAATCATGGGCGCTTCAAATATAGGGCTGCTTCAATCGCCCAATATTTTCGATTCGGTGGAATCTTTGAATAATTCTGTTTTAAAACAGATTCATCTTGGGAGCATTCTTCTTTTAGCCGCATTGCTTCTTATTGGATTCATTCTGATCCTCTCAGGGCTCTCAACTCGTTATGGTCTTGGATTGCGGGTCGCGGGGTCGAATCCGGATTACGCGCGATCACTGGGTATTAATGTCCCATTGAATATCGTTTTTGGTTTATTCATAACCAATTGTTTAGCAGCTTTCTCTGGTGTGTTGTTATCTATGAACCAAGGTTTTACTGATATAAGCATGGGACAGGGAATACTTATCCTTGCGCTCGCGGCAATGACAATTGGGGAACGCCTTTTGCCTGAAAAGGCCATACCTTTTCACATTTTTGTTCTCTGCGCGGCCATTTTTGGGAGCGTGGTCTATCAGGTTCTTGTGGCGTGTGCTGTTCATGAAGGATTGGCGGCAACGGACCTTAAGCTTGTAACGGCAGTTCTTGTGCTTCTTGTAGTCGCGTTCAAAATATCCCGAAATGGTGATTTTGTTGAAGGGGATCAATAATGATGAAGTGTAAAAAATCGATTGAGATAAGCGAACTCACCATCACCTTTTCACGTTGGGGACAAACGATCAATGCGATTGATGGCTTGAGCATAAATATCTTTACGGGTGACTGGGTAATGATCGTTGGCCACAATGGTTCAGGTAAATCGACTCTTTTAAAGGCAATAAGTGGGCGAATAAAGCTGGATAGCGGCAAATTGAATTTAGATGGGGTTGGAATAGAAAAACTTTCCTCGGCTCAAATCGCGGAACGAGTATTCCTAGTCCACCAGGACCCGCTTCAAGGAACATCCCCTACTTTGTCTGTTTTTGACAATCTTTTTATCGCGGATGCCGCTGTTAAGCGGACGGCATTATCGAGGAGTGGCTTGTTTGACAAGTATCATGACCTTTTAAAGCCGCTTGGTTTATCAGATCGACTTAAGCAATTAGCGAAATATCTTTCTGGAGGGGAACGACAGCTTTTGGCCCTTACCATCGCCAGTCTTCGCCCTTCTCAAACGATATTATTGGATGAGCCTCTCGCGGCATTAGATCCATCTAAAGCCGAAATTTGCCTCAGTCTTATAAAGACGTTAAATAAAGAAGGCAAAACGGTCATTCAGGTAACCCATGATCCGAACCTTGCCATTACAGAAGGGACGCGGACGGTAGCTCTGAGGAAAGGCCAAGTGATATATGAGGCCGTTGGTTCAAAACGGAAAGTGGATGCTCTGCGCAAACTTTGGTTACAAGAAATTGATGTTTGAATGAATGTTAATTAAAAGAAGGTTTTATGCAGGACAAAATAAGGAAAATCCGTTACGAAATAATAAGCTCCTGTTTTGGTTCGCATGATGGTGAGACGTTTTTGTTTGCTTTTTTGGACCATCTTCAATTGTTCTTCCAATCAAAGAAGCCTTTGGTGTATTTATTGTGGGATGAAAATAAATGTATCTATTCTTCTTTCCGTGATCTTTATTACACCTCCGAACGATTTATAAATCTTCGTCAGGAAAATCTTACAAGGCCAGAAATAAATAAAACAATCAGTTTGTTAGAAAATGAAAATTATTTTCTAACCATTCACTATGTTAAAACGGATAAATTAGAATTGGTAAAAAATGACCCGTTATATCGAATGGAAAATAATAAAATACAAGAAACTATATTTCCAATTGCTGAAGATCTTATTGAACCGGCGAAAGATTTATTGATATCCGAAAATTTTGGTACTCGTCTTAGCGATTTTCCCAGCTATGTTGAACTTCTAAAATACACATTCAAATTAGAACGACAAAAGTATCCAGAAAGTGTTCTGCAAGAGGATTTTAACGATCTAAATTATGAAACGAATGTTTTGCCTTTATTGGATTCATTTCGAAACACTTTGGATGATGTATTTGAAGAAATATCGTTAAAAAATAGCATTTTTCAGAACGAGTCGAAACATTCTAGGCCAAATTTGGGGAACTTATTTTGTGCGATAAGAACTGTAACGTTTAAAGATATGCGTTTTGAGAAATTTCCTTATACGGTTGGATTATTGTTATCTTCCCGTCAAAAGTTAGCTTTTAAAAAATGGGGTAACGAATTAGGAGGGGACTTTACCCAAGAAAAAGACCTCCTTGATTGTCTTGAACAGCCATATTCAAAAAAATCAAGATCGACTGCCGATGTGACTTTTTGTTCGGGGATTATAGACTTCGGACGTCAGCCTAGTGATGATGTTTTTGACCAGATTGATAAAGAAAACATAACTGAAAAAAAACGACAAGAATTAGAAAAATTAATTTATCCAATCGAGTCACAAAAAGAAAATTCAACGGTTTCTCTTTATTATGTACCAGTACACGTTAACGGAATCCCCTGGCTAGTGTTTTTCACATTCACGCCACATAAAACAAATGAAAAAGTCACTGACGACTATAAGTGGGAATACAACTATTCCTTTTACCGTCAGGCAACGCAAAAAGCTCTTTCGATTTTACGTTGGCGTGTGGAGGAATGCTATTTAGAAGAACTCGCAAATATTGTTTTTAAGGAATGTGTTAGCTGGCAAAACCCGCCTTCAGAAATAATTCGTAAAGTTAATTCTGGTTGGCATATTGCTTCACGTGTATTTCCATTTCCAAGATTTTCATTGTGCGAAAAGGGTCCTTTAGTTGGTGAAGAAAAGGGAAATATAGAATTGTTGCCAGCTATACCTGGAAAAATACGGGATTGGTGGGTGCGAGTTGATGCCAATAAAACTTGCTTTGGCCCTAAACAAGTTAATTGGGGGAGCGTTGATAACGAAAAAATGTTACAGAAACTTACAACGAAATTGAAAATGAGGATCGAATTGTGGAGTGATATCAGCAGAGAAGAATCATCTCATTCTATCTCCTATTCATTACATTTGTTAAAAACTCCCATAAGTGCACTCCTCGCTACGGCAAATCAACTGTCACATAAAAACGAACAAATAGTTATGAGTAATAAGATCAAACGATTGAGTGATATGGCTCTTTTCGCTATTGCTATAACAGGTGCAGGAAAAAGGAAAAAGTTACTAGATGAGATGAGGACTAATAATAAAGCTGACTACGTAAAAATGTTAAAGAGGTTAATCAGCGAAATTATTAAATTGCTTGGAAATACGATGTATTTAGGGGGAGATGAAGAAACAGAAAATGTTGTAAAAAAGTTGTTGGAATCGCAAATATTTACTTTTGAAAATGAATGGAAAACATTTAAAAGTGAAATTCAGTACCACGAGATACAAGTCGAAGCTGTCCTGTTAGAAGCTTTATCTAACTCGGTATTTGAACTAGCATCTTGTTTGGATTTCTATTGTTCAATTAAGTTACTCAATCCCGTTAATACGAATGTTTTCTTAGAAATAGTTAACTCAACAATTTTAAGTGTAGAAGAGATAGATCAATCTGTCATGAGATGTAATTCCGGAAGTGCTGATCTTATAGGCATAACTAATTTATTTAATTCGTGTAAGGCGTTAGGCTATGAAGAACCGAGGTGGTTCAGAACTAAGGATCCAAAAGGATCGAACGCGGTGGGTGTTCGTGTTGAGGTGGGAAAGCTATTTAACTAATTGAGGTAATATGTATGGAAAATAAAAAGCCGAACGACCAGATAGATATAAGAATATTAGTTTTAGATGACGAAATCCAAGCGGTTTCTGGCGATATTCAGAATTCTCTAGCTAATCACATAAAACAACAAAAATTTCCACCATTAGAAACGTTACAAAATAAAGAAAGTGAACCTGTTTTTTTAGTGGATTTAATTCCCAATGTAAAAATCAAAATAACATTTAGGTGTAATGCACCACATATGAAAAATGCAAATCTCGTTAAACGGGACATTGAGGCTCAACTATTTAATGAGAAATACGATCTTGTTTTATTAGATGATCAATGGGGAGAAGAAAATAATGCGGGACAAGACAAGTTACTAGAATCCATATTGACACATGTCATGGGGCCGAATGGTCATCCTTTAATTAATCTCTTCACTAGACATGTTCTGACAGAAAGACAAGATGAGGACGTTAGGTTTGAAAGGTTTAAAAATATAATTGCTAAGAACAAGCTTGATCAAAGTGTTATATTTCAGCCCAAAGAAGATAAGACGAAGTTATTGGCCACCATTGTGAGCGCGGTAGAAATAAAATCAAAATCATTAAAGTCTCAAAACACAGATAATAAAGGTTGTTGGGTAGCAGAAAATTATTTGAATAAGGATTTGAAAAAGAGGTTTAGAGAATCTTCTGTGGAATACGGTATTTTGATTCAAATGTTCGAAAATGCAAAAGGCAATAGATACCTTTCCGAAGCCGATATTTTAATAATCGCTAAAAAAATTGGGAAACCTACCACTATCGAAAGCATTCCTCAAAGGATGACTAGAATTCGTGAAAAAATTGATTTTTATAGGAAGGAATCAGGTTGGTATATGCCGGATAAATTTGATGGTGCAGGATATTACATCAAAAAAGAGACAACTATTTAAATCCATCTCTTTACTTCATTCAATTCGACTATCAATTAACTTATTTTCGTTATATGGCGTAATATCACGTTATCAGTTCAGAAGAAATTAATTCATAATCCTTAAAAGTTAAAAAAACATACCTTTTTTTAATAAAACTTATGGCACTTTAAATGCCTTACCTAATGACAACTCGGTCGAGGGTTCAAACCCAAGCCCGAGAAAAACATTAGGGAGGCAGTGCCATGGAAAAGAAGAGTTGGTTGTTTCGGTTTCTCGCGGGAATGTGGGCCTTGTTGAGCGCTCCCATGACCGTAAAAAATAATGCTATTCGTTTCACGAAGAATTCACGGGAGTTGTGGAAGATCGATATTTGGCCCATGTGGTTTGTGGGCACTCCCGCTCCTGTCTCGGTGCCCCAGCAAGCGATTATCCCTGGCGAAAGGAAAAAGCCCCAACAAAAGCCTGTTTTGCGTATTACTTACGATGTGGTGGCCCAGATCATCAAGACGATTGGGGTAAACCGGGCCGAGACGGGGGGGCCATTTGGCGGTGGTGGTGATGGTTCCGTCATCACGGATTATGTTTTCGACACCCGTAGCCGAAAAACCGCCGTGACCTACTCCCCGGATACTGAGCACCTGAATAATATTTTTAAAAATGATTGGAACCCGAAAGGCATTCGCTTACGGGGATTCGTTCATTCCCACCCGGCGTTTTCAACTACGCCATCCTATGGGGATGAGGTTTATGCCAGCCGCATCCTAGCGGCTATCCCCGATCTGGATTGTCTTTGGTTACCAATAATAACGACAATCCAGGATACGGATCGGTTCCAATTGACCCCTTGGGTGGCCTATCGAGCTGAAAATGGGGTTCAACTTGTTCGGGGAATGGTAGAAGTGGTCGATATGCCGGTTGACGCCGCTTTAAATGTCCTGGGGGTGGATATCGTCCGATCCCTCCAACCTGGCTTGCTTTTGGACCAGATTGTTGTGGGTCAACCGGCTGGAACCCAAGGAACCAGTAACTCTATGCGCTCCGGAAGCAGTAACGGCAGAACCGGTAGCACCAACAGCAACGGCGGCAGCACGGTGAGCTCATACTCCAGGGGACGCATTCTTACCAACTATCCGGCCAAGGCAGAGAAAATCGTAAAGGGCACATTCGGGGCTCCTCTTCCTGATGAGAATTCGGCCTTTTCACGCGTGGAAAAGGCCTATGACCTGCCTTTGATGAAGGCTTCCAGGATCATCGCCATCGGCGCGGGCGGCGCGGCGGAATTCCTCGAACAAATCGTTCGGGCAGGACTGGGACAAGTGGTTTTGATCGATCCAGACGCCGTCAGCGCCACCAACCTGGCGACCCAGCAATGTTATTTCAAGGATATCGGCCGCCCCAAAGTGGAGTGCATAGCCGAAAGATTGCGGGACATCAACCCCAACGTGAAAGTCCTCGCAATCGAAAAGATGCTCGACGACCTGACGGACATGGATATTCAGAAGCTGGCCTTTGATCCCCTGGAAGGATGCGCCCCCAAGCAAACCGTGCTCTGTGGTTTCACCGATTCTTTCTTTGCCCAGGCGCGGGTAAATCGGTTAGCCCTTAAATTCGGCATTCCGTCCTTAATGGCTCAGGTTTACTTGGAAGGCCGGGCCGGGGAAGTGACATTCACTCATCCCGATACGACCCCTGCGTGCCATTGCTGTGTTTTGAGTTCTCGATACAAGGTCTTCTATGAAAAGGGCGGAAAAAATGATGTTACCTCGGACGGCACTCCGATCTTCAGCACGACAAGGTTGAATTCCATTAAGGGTTTTGTCCTGCTTGCCTTGTTTCACCACGGGAGCGGCCACCCCCGGTGGGGGAATCTGCTCCGGGAAATAAAGAACCGGAATCTGATCCAATTTCGGCTAGATCCGTTCCTCGCTAAGAATCTGAACCTCAAGGTATTCGACAAGGTGTTCGCAAACGCCGACCAGGACCGAATCCTTTTCGATGAGACGGTTTGGCTTCCCCAGGTCGAGGATTCACCAAAAAATGGGTTTCCCACATGTCCTGAGTGTCACGGCACGGGAAATCTGAGGGATTCAATCGGGCGCTTCGACGACACGCGCAACCGCGAGCGTAACGACAAACAGTCACTTGCGTCATAACAGGGCCGAATTAGGGTTTTAACAGAAAAGGTGCGGTTCAAGGGCGGGGGCACACACCCCGCCCAGGAAACCAAAAGAACGAGGAACAAGCAAAACCCAAGAGAAACCCGAGGTACACGATGAACACGAAAAACATCGAGGAGACTTTCGATAGGTATATAACGACCAGGAATTTTAACGCGGCATTCAACTTCATAACTGAGAGGTTGGTCTGGCAAAAAACCTCTTTGTTGAAGGGCATGGGAATCTTTCTCTTCCGGCTTGAGGGCGATAAATATTACGCGTCCTGCATGGCCGAAGAACTGATAGCGGAAGAACCCCAGGAAATCTATTCGCATTTAACTTTGTTGAATTCAGCCGCCCATTCGGAGTTCAAACTAAGGAAACTTAATTTCTTTACCAAGAAAGGGTTCATTTTAGGGATTGAATGGGTCCCGCGTCTGAGGCGATGGGGACTTCATGAAGACGCGAAGATATTGCTTTACTGCATTGCTCGATACAGTTGTTCTGGAAGCCAGAAATCCCAACTAGTCGAAAATTTTTTGGTGGAGGAACGCGTACCGGAACTTAGATGTGGTGTCGTTAACCAAACCCAGCTTGAGTTGAATCTAGCTCAGGTTCAACACGAGAAAGCCAATAAAGTCGATTGAAAGGAGGACGGCGATGGCTCGTTTGCAATGTCAGGAATGCGGGCGGAACAAGTGGATTCTTGAAAGTTACTGGTACCAATGCAGCAGATCCAACTGCGGACGAATTTATTGTTTTAGCTGTCTGCGAACGTTTGGGTTTCGAAACATAACCGCCATGGTGTTTTCGAAAATATTCAGAAATAAACATGATCGGGATCGAACCCATTTGACTCAGGGTTGCCCGCGCTGCTCCAGCGCTTTGATGCAGATACATGATATCTACAGTTGACCATGGTACGACCTTTTAAGTTTGGAGAGGTGAAGCATGGATGAATTGATCCGTTGGGCCATCAACATAGGGTTTGGCATAACCATAGGTGTGCTCATACCTGCAAAGCGTTATAGGCTGAGATTCGCTTTGATCGTGATACTGGTGACCAGTGGGTTAATCGCTTTTCAGCTGTTCCGAATACATCAGGAACGGTCGAAGGCGAATGAAAAGGTCCAAGAAGATACTTGCATCATAGTTGAACGGATCGATTGGTTTCCCAAACGTATCTATCAGGGCCTCTGAATCAAGAATGGCCAAAGGGGGTGAGTAAAATGGATTGGGAAGATTTTGATGATCTCGTCGAAGAAATGGGACCACCATCAACGATCCTTAAAGTTCACAAAAGCCCTTGGGTGCAAGCGGGGCGGCATTTAACGAGGTTTTGCTTAGCTAAAATTCTGGATAAGGGTGTTGCGGTGATGTTGGATGATTTACGGCCTTTTTACATTGGGATGTCTCCCTAAAACACTTTTAACCTTTACTTATAATTTCTTTGAAATAAGGGAAGGTGACCTGGGTTTTAATGACTAATAAAGAGTACAATCTTTTTGATCGGGTGTCTTACTAACCCCTGATCCCCGGCCCCGGCGAATGTCTTTAAGGAATCCGTTCCAAGCTTTTTAGCCCCTCTTGGTTCACAAAACTCGGCCCTTCAAATTACCTTCATTTGAATCATTAGAAGATTTTCGTGCATCAAGGAGCCCTTTATGCGCGTGGAAGGTCTCAATTTAAAAGAACTTTTAGAATTAGACCCCGATGGGGATATGGTTCATTTTGCCTGCCAGAGTGCTTTGATCCCCGACGCCGTGGCCCAAGGGCTTGTTCGCAAAGAGCTCATTGATACCTATGGTGAAAGAACGGCGCGGAGTATCCTCAGCCGTTACGGCTATATCCATGGCAGGCGCTTAGCAGAAACCATGAAATCCAAATTCAAATGGGAAAGCGAAGAAGACAGACGAAGGGATGAAGCCCGAATCCTGGCCCTCCAGGGTCTTTTCAAGCTGGACCCCAACAGCCCCGGAACCTTTAGCCCCGAGGGTCAAACTTGGCGCGTTTCCTGCGAAGCCGAACAGAATCTTTTTTTGAATGGCCGATCAGACAATCCCGTTTGCTGGAATCTTTGCGGACTTATCAGCGGTTATTTGAGTTTCATTTTGGATAAGAAAATGTACGCACTGGAGGACAAGTGCATTGGAAAGGGTGACACGGCCTGTCATGTAATGATCAAGTCCGAGGAGGAATGGGGCAGCGCGGTTAGCGGTGAATTGGCGGTTTTCAAGCGGGTGGGAATTGACGACGCTTTGCGGGACGTCACTACCATGTTGAAACGCATGGAAAGCAAATTGCGCGAGAGGACACGAAAGATGGCGCTCATAGCCAAAATTGCGGAAAATCCGGCGAAACTCATGGCGCGAAGTCCTGAGATGCACAAATTGATGGAACTGGCCAAGACCATCGCCGCCACCGACTCCACAGTACTTATTACAGGGGAGAGCGGCGTGGGAAAAGAACGCGTGGCGCGTTTTGTCCACGATCATTCCAAGCGCGCGGACGGCCCTTTTATCTCCGTGAATTGCGGGGCCATCTCAGAGACCCTCCTGGAAAGCGAACTTTTCGGCAATACCAAGGGGGCTTTTACCGGCGCGACGGCGGATCACCTGGGACTTTTCGAGGTGGCCAACGGCGGGACCCTCTTTCTGGACGACGTTTGCGAGATCACCCTTCCCATGCAGGTGAAGCTTCATCGCACGCTCCAGGAAGGGGAAGTAAGGCGGGTTGGTGAAAATAACAGCCGTCCCATCAACGTGCGCATCTTGAGCGCATGCAACAAGGACCTGGTGGCCGAGGTGGCGGAAAAAAGATTTCGGGAGGACCTTTATCGCCGCCTGAATGTCGTCGAGTTGGCCGTCCCACCCCTGCGTCGACGCCGTGTAGACATCCTTCCCCTCGCGCGGCTCCTTCTTGCAGAAGCCGCAATTCACATGAAACGGGCGGTGGAAGGACTGACCGCCCCGTTGGTGGTCAAACTGCTCGGCTACAACTGGCCCGGCAACGTGCGCGAACTGGCAAACGTCATAGAACGGGCGGTTGCGGTGACCAAGGCGAATCGTGTCGATGTGGAGGACCTTCCCCCCGAGGTGCGTCTGGTGATGCCCTGATTTCCAACAAGGGGGAAGTTGTATAATCCCGCCATGAAAGACTTCTATTTTTGGCGCGACACTATTTCCAACGCAAAGACGATCCTGATATTGAAAGCCGTCGAGAAAGATATCGCCAAATTCCAAATAGAGCCGCTTTTCAAAACAAAAGAATCTAAGATGACAAGAGCCCAGATGATAATAATCAGATATCTATCAGCTAAAAAAATGGCTGAACTTCGCTCATTAGAGGGCCATAGACCCAAATGAATTCGGCACCAAGCTTTATAAAGGCGGATACTAATTACCATTTAGAGGAAGGAAGAACAACGTGGCCTTTTTCTATTGCCCGCCATGCCGAAACACGTTTAATGAAAGCCGGAATATTGGAAAACCTAACCCGGTGTGCCCTGTATGCCAAGGACCAACCAAAGAGTTGCCGAGAAACAAAGAAGAAAGAGATAAGGCTATTGAGATTTTAAACGGGGAAACACCTATGAAAGACACCCCCTCCTAGAGTTCCTTGGGTTTTTCGCGGCAAAATATTTAAGGGGTGTTCTCGGTGGACCAGAGCACCCCCCAGGGCGGCCGCAAGGCCGTTGTTCATAAATTCCCTTCACAAATAGTTTTAAATAGCCTTATTTTCAAAGTGATCCACGACCCAGCGTTTTGGATAAACCGCCCTGTTTTTGACACTTGGCCTATAATCGGCTTCGCAACATAAGGATTCCCGCCATGCCTGAAGCAAATAAGTTCATTGAAAAAAGAGTTTATCCCCGCGTTGCGGTTAATATCCCCGTGAAGTACCGGATAGTTGAGGACCCGACTAATATCAAGACTGTTTTGGAACGCAATTATGGCGAAAAGAACAGCCATACCTTGAACGTGAGCTTGGGAGGCCTTTACGTGGTTGCCGATCATGTCCTCGACCAGGACAGCATCCTTCGGATGGAAATTACCCTCCCTGAGATTTCCCATATGATCACAGTTTATGCCGAGGTGGAATGGTCCAACGATACCGGATGGGGGCTGCACTTCGAGGCGATAAGAGAAGATGACTTGGACGCATTGAAGAATTACCTTTCACAGAGAACCCACCGGGTATAAACGGCAAATGTTTTAAAAAAGGTGAACCATACTCATGAAGTAAGAGAACAAAGTTGAGGTGAATTGTGAGCCAGGATGATAAGTATTCTCTCGGTATGGCCGGTGAGTTTGCTGTTGCTTCGGAACTTAAAAGAAGAAGATTAATTGCCTCTGTTACTTATGGCACATCAAAGAGTGCCGACGTGATCGTTGTTGATAAGGATTTAAAAAAAGTGGTCCGAATTGAAGTAAAAGCCACTGACAAAGGAAAGTGGCCTCTGGGGCCGAAAGTAACAGACCCAACTCGAATGAAAACAAATCAATTTTGGGTTCTCGTTCAATTCCCTGAGCCGTTAAATGAAAAACCGGAAAATGATCTTAAGCGGGGCGAACATTCTCCGAGATTTTTTGTTCTAACGGGTCAAGAAATTCACAGAGCATGGAAGAAGGGAGCTGATGTATATAAAGCCGGATATTTAAAACGTCATGGCAAAGAATCTGAAGGGATTGGTGTTCCGAATGTTTCTTTGAAAGAGGTTTCGGAATTTGAGGGAGAGTGGAATAAAATCATAGATCAGTTTTAGGGGATAAAATCTTTGGAAACCGATAACCAAAATGAAAATTTCTTCCACGCTACGGTCCCAAATTTATTCAATGGATTAGCGTAGGTTTGATTTGAAGGAGGAACTATGAAATCTGCAAAAGTTTGTTTTGTTGGTTATTTCGTTCTAATAATGTCTTTTTTTATCTCTGGGTGTACTGATTACATGAAGGTTGGTGAGGCTGAATATGGAAAGGGCAATTACCAGGCCGCAATTGAAAATTTTAATAAAGCAATTCAAAAGAACCCAAATAACGATGAGGCCTATGATGATTTGGCCCATGTGTATAGGGATTTTGAAGCCGCACCTAATCATAGGGATTTTGCTTATTCTTATGCCAACAAAGCTATAGAGGTTTGTTCTGAGGGATCAACTTTTAATTTGGCTGTACACTACATGACTTTAGCTGATTTATATCGACAAGATGATAATTACGCAGAAGCGAATAACAATTTTAAAAGGTCACTAGAACTAAATCCTGATGATTACCAAACGCAGTTCTTTTACGGTGTTTCCCTATATGCTTCCGGTAATCAAGAAGCAGGGATAAATCACATTAAAAAATCCCTCAAAATTAATCCTGATTATCAGAATGCTAAGAATTTATTGAACAAGCTAAGAAATTATTGATTTAGAGAATTCTTTCCATGCTACAGCCCCACATTTCAAAGGTATTTCCACGGAATTGTCAAAGGAAGGGGTCTTCCTGAAATACCTTTTTCCTTTCCTCCGCCGTGAAGTGGAGGTTGCTGAAAAGTACCGATGGATTCCGGGAGAACGCATTGGTTGTCCCATCCTCTCCCTTTACGGCAGGGAGGACAAAATCGTTTTTGACAAAGGAGGGGACCCGGAGGACTACCGGAAAGAAATGAGCCTTTGGGGGGACCTGACTAGCGGAGACTTTTCGATTCAATTCATTGAGGGCAGCCACATGTTTATGTTGGAAAACCCAGCCCCGGGAATGGCGGTGGTCAGGCATGCCATTGAGGTACTATATTAATCCGACAGTTTAATATGCGATTCCCAGCCGAATCTTTTTGAGGTTTATCTTGTGACAAGTCCGATTGTTGAAATCCGAAAGATCCTGGACTCCCTACTGAACATAGAGACCCTTCAGAAGCTCTCCGAAAAGGGCGAGTTCCCGAAGGTTTCCTTCAAGAAGAAATCCGGGGAATACGGGTTGATTTATGTTGAGTTGTTTAATTTGTGCGGCAAAAGGATCACGGAGGCTTTGGGAAGGGCGCTCTCTAAAGGCGAGATGCTTTTTGTGGATGAAAATGTTACACGGTTTTTGACGGTTGCCATAAAGTCTTGAAGGATAGCTCCGAGGGCTATCTTTTTTTGTTTCTAATGGTCCCAAAATTTCCCCCAACCCGAAGGTTTTTTTTCCGCTAATGTCCAAAATCATGAAATTTGGATGTTCCGCAACCAGGAACCACCACCCGCCACCCACATTATCAATTTGATAGACTGCGAAGCTTTGGGAATAAAATTAATCGGTCTTAAATCCTTGCGTTGTTTGTTTGGCCGCAAATGATTGGTATCCTATCTTTCTTGATTTCAACTCGTTTCATATTTCACCACGTCTAAATTTTGTCCCATCAAATCAAAAAGTATTCCCGCCATTTCAAGTGTTAACGAGGGGTTCGTGTTCAAGAAAAAAGTGAAGGAAAAAATCCCTAAAAACGCGAATAAAAAAGAACCGCTGACTTTGGAAAAAGGAACTCGAAAAAGTCACAAATCGGAGAGTTCCGAAGCGGGAGCCAAAACATCCTTGATTTTCCGTAAGGCCGAGAAAGCCAACGCGGTCATCGAAATCCCCGCAGAGTCAATAGTCCCCAAGAAGTCCCTGAAGTCCTTCCGGTTACCCCGATTCGGAAAAACACAACTATTGGCTTTCGTTCGTGATCTCAAGACTCTTTTTACTTTTTGGGAAGTTACCCCACAAACCGTCGAAGAGGTCAAACACGAGTTGAAGGATGAGTACAAGGGTAGTTCGATGTTTTTAAGGGTTTTCAAGAAATTGCCGGACGGCACTTCCGAATTTCTTTACGAAATTGAGGTCAAGCCTGGGGAAATGAACCGTTACATGGATCTGGTGGAGGACGGGGGAATCTATTTCCTGGAAATCGCCCAAAAAACCTATTCGGGACGTTACCTGGTTTTGGCCCGTTCCAACGAGGTTAATACCGGCGCCACAGCCCCAGCAGTTCCCCAAAAAGATAGCCAATGGGAGATGCCTGTCGAAATCCGGGAATATTTCGATGACGAGATTACTCAACAATCTCTTGAACCTGGAAAAAAACTTTTTTCGGCGGACTTGGGGGGGCATGGGGCTCTTCACCGCCGTCGATTAGGCCCGCAAGACCGGCATGCCGCCTCTCGGTTTTAAAAACCTAACCTGAAGGAATACCAGGCCTTACAGAAAAGGGCGATCGCCCTAGAGACTTCGTTTTCAAGGAGATGAGGGATGCCCAGTGCCAATTTGCTACTCGAAAAAAGAGTCTATCCCCGTATATCGCTCAAAATTCCAATAAAGTACCGAGTCATTGAGGACCAGAAGGAAATCACAACGGTTCTGGAGCGCAATAAAAATGCTCAAACCAGTCATACTGAGGACGTGAGTTTGGATGGCTTGTATTTGAACGCTGATCATGTCCCTGAGGTGGGAAGTGTCCTTTGGTTGGACATTACCCTTCCCAATGTTTCCCGAGTAATTTCATCCTATGCTGAGGTGGTCTGGTCAAACGATAGCGGAGGAGGGCTTCATTTTGAGGTTATTAAAGAAAAGGACTTCGATATATTGAAGGACTACCTTTCGCAAGCGCTTCAGGGAAAATATCAATAAGTGCCGGAATGGTAAAAAACCATTTATTCCACAAAGAGAGTATTTCTTGGAACGCATTGTTTTTATCGAGAGCATTTTTTGTTTCTAATGGTCGCAAAATTCCCCCCAAGCCTGTAGGCTTTCTTCCGCATACAACCCGCCGGGTTGGTTAAAATATCCATAATGAACGACATTAAACGGGTCCCTTAATTATGGCCGAAATAATTGAAATCAACGACTGGGTCCAGCATCAACGGTTCAAGATTAGAGGCCAAGTCAAGAAAATCATTCGTCCGGATAAAAAAGAAAAGACCATCCTGAAAGTCCAGACCAGTGACCAACTACCCCTGCAAACATGGGAAGAAGCACATGTAGTTTTAATTCAGAAAAGTGTTAACGGGGAATTGTAATACAAAGCTTTCAAAATGCCGGTCAACTAGAAATGTTGAGATAATCGAGGGTTAAATAATAATGGGCACAAAGGCCGACAGGAATTTAGGCATCAGCCGTTTCGTGGGGGTGAGGCTTAACTGGTAATAATCCACCCTGGTTGCCCGATTGTTTCGTTTAAGGGCGAAGTAAAAATTGCTTCCATCAATGAAAATACAAACTCGTTCCATAAAACTCATACCTTCTTGATTTGATGAAAAGTTGCCTTTGAAGGGGGATTGGCTATTTTAGAAGCTTCCAGGGCTCCACGCCGATAACTTCCGCTGCCCGGAGAAGGGAATCCACTGTCATGGCGTTTCCAACTTCCAGTAATACCCATCGTTTAGGAGTACACCCATAACCTTTCGCGGCCTTGGAGATCGAAAGGCCCGCCTTTTTACGGTTCTTTCGGATATTCACGCCGATTTTCTTGTGTAATTCCTCGCGGTTCATGCCGCCATGGTAGGCGGCTTTTCAAAATCCCACTTAGCCAGTAAATACTACCTAGGTAGCAATTTCTAGGTTAAAATAGGCTTACCGATATACGAATGGCGGTTTTATCACGAAAAAGCCTGTGGACCAACTTGTGCTGGTCGGCCAAATGATATCTAAATGTTTGACGACGGAGATCCTCCAAAAGTATTGCCCTTCCTGGAAAAAGGGTAACGGCAACAATTCTATGGGGGATAGGAACGAGAAAATCAAACTTTTCGTGGTGCTTTTGGAACACGCCGGGGAGGTATTGACCGGGGAACTAAAACGAGATTTGAGTCCTGATGAAGTCATTCTGGTCTATAACCGAGTCCAGCAATTCCTGATCGCCAGGGGTTTGGAGTGATCGAGAAAATGTCGGATGATGACCAGGGCGGTCAGAAAGGTGGCGGATTTTTAAAAAATGGACCTGATGTTTGCAAAAGCTTGCCACTCTTTGGGAATAGGTCTATCCTAATTTTAGGGTCAGAAAGTTAAGGGGGTTGAAGCCCATGGAACTTCTAACCAGTTTTTTACCTCACCTGCTTCATTACTGTTTCATCGTAATAGTCTGTTGCTTCGCCTTTGTAGTATTTGTTTGGGGATTCGGGCTTACCGTTGCTCCGATTCATTTGACGGTAACGAAACTTTTCGACACCCGTTGTCCCGAATGCAAAGGCTTCCTCAACAAGAATCTCCTGAAAAAAGAAATCATCAACGAACATGAAAAACGCCGGACTATCAAGCGGATAGACCAAGGCGTCCTTTATACCAACGATCTTTTCGCCCTTAACCAGGGGTTTGAAATCTCCCGCCAGGAACAAGTGACATTCGTGGAGAAAACCATTCAAGCCACTTGGCAATGCAAAGACCCTGCTTGCGGCCATCAATGGAAAACTGAAGAATCCAGGGAATATGAAGGTACCCTGGATAGCTAATCGAAGGTTCTTTTACCCCGCCTGGAAAAACACAGCACGAATCCATAAGGATTTATAATCAACGTCGTTATCTCATAGATCTTTTTTGATAACATGACTAGTGTTGGATTAAAGGAAAATTAAATGAAAAACGTCGAAATGAAAGTTGAAGGTAATATTCTCACCATAAAGGTGGATTTGTCCAAGGAGTTTGGGCCTTCTTCTTCTGGTAAGACAACCATTGTGGCCTCTACCGAAGGAAACGTGTCGGTTCCAGAGAGGGATGAAAAAGTTGGGCTGAACGTTTACAAGAAAAAGTAACTCCAACACAACGACGAAAATAATTGTCTTTGTCACGGACGGGAATGAAGAACGCAGGATCATAAACAATTAGAAAATTTGTGTTTTGATCTGCTTGCCCACCTTAACTTACCCCAAATGCAATTAACTCAAGGCCTTGGAAGGCGCAATCCTTATCGTTTTTCTTGAAATGCTCTCCGAAATTGAGGATTTACGAGCCTCTTTAAACCAACTTCGTTTAATATATGTGCTTATTTAGACTGTTAGTAATTGACAAGTTTAAGCGGCTAATGACTTGGCTTAAGAGGAAAATCAATGCCACGTGGAAGACCTAAAACCAAGGCCCGTTCCGCCAAAGAAAAATCAAAAAAAAATGTCCCCAATGGCACTAACCTGGGCTTTGAGGCCAAACTTTGGCAGGCCGCCGACAAGCTCCGTAATAACATGGATGCCGCAGAGTACAAACACGTTGTTTTGGGGCTCATTTTTCTCAAGTACATCTCAGACGCTTTTGAGGAAAAACACGCCAAACTCGAAAATGAAAAGAAGAAAGGGGCCAATCCAGAGGACCCCGACGAATACCTTGCTGAGAACATCTTTTGGGTTCCCAAGAGCGCCCGTTGGTCATACCTTCAAGCCAAAGCAAAAGACCCCTCAATCGGCAAGCTTCTGGACGAAGCCATGGGGGCCATTGAAACCAAAAATAAGATATTAAAAGGTGTGCTTTCCAAAGATTACGCCCGTTCATCGCTGGATAAACAACGGTTGGGTGAATTAATTGATCTTGTTGGAACCATCGGATTAGGTGACAAGGACAGTCAAGCCAAGGATATTCTCGGGCGGGTTTATGAGTATTTCCTGTCCCAATTCGCCAGCGCGGAAGGCAAGAAGGGCGGCCAGTTCTATACGCCCAGGCCAGTTGTAAGAACCTTAGTTGAAATGCTTTCACCCATCAAAGGCCGGGTTTACGACCCCTGTTGTGGTTCCGGCGGCATGTTCGTGTTGAGTGAATCTTTTATCAAACAACATGGTGGAAAGACTGGGGACATCAGCATTTACGGCCAGGAATCAAATCCAACAACTTGGAAACTGGCCAAGATGAATTTGGCTATTCGGGGGATTGATGCCAACCTTGGGCCTGAAAATGCCGACACATTCCACCGTGATCTGCACCCTGATTTGAAAGCAGATTTTATTTTGGCGAATCCACCCTTCAATTCCAGCGATTGGGGTGGCGAACGATTGAAGGACGATAAGCGTTGGAAATTTGGGATTCCACCCACTGGAAACGCCAACTTCGCATGGGTTCAGCATTTCATCCATCATTTAAGCCCAACAGGAACAACAGGATTTGTCTTAGCTAACGGCAGTATGTCTTCCAATACCAGTGGTGAAGGCGAAATCCGAAAGGCCATCGTCGAGGCCGATATTGTGGATTGTATGGTCGCCATGCCGGGGCAGTTGTTCTATTCGACACAGATTCCCGTCTGTCTTTGGTTTATCGCCCGCGATAAGAAAAATGGTCGATTTAAGGATAGACGCGGTAAGGTGTTATTTATCGACGCCCGCAAGATGGGGACCATGATCGACCGGGTTCACCGGGAATTGACTATGGAGGATATTCGAAAGATAGCTGATACCTACCACGCTTGGCGGGGTGACAAGGACACCAAGAAAAAATATTCCGATGTGGCGGGCTTCTGCAAATCAGCCACCATTGACGAAATCCGTAATCATGGACATGTGCTTACCCCAGGCCGCTATGTGGGGGCCGAGGAAGTGGAAGATGATAGCGAACCCTTCGCAGATAAAATGAAGCGGCTAACAGCTACGTTGCAGACCCAATTTGAGGAATCGGATAGATTGGAAAAGGAAATTCAAGCGAACCTCAAACAACTGGGATTCTGGGGAGAACAGGAAAAAAACCATGAAACTTGACCTAACGGCCTATGAAAAGGCGGTCTCTCGTTTGGAGGAAAGTCTTAAATATTTTAATTCTGAATTGTCGAAAAACGACGAAGGGTTGAAGGCCCAATTCAGGGGTGCCTCTATCCAGGCTTTTGAATACACTTATGGTTTATGCGTCAAAATGATTAAACGGCAGTTGGAGCAAATTACCGCCGAACCTTCGGAACTTGATGAAATGGCATTTATGGACATGATGAGGTCCGCCGCAGAGGCGGGATTAATACGTGATCCAATCAAATTCAAGAATTACCGCGATAAGCGAAACCTTACTTCGCATACATATGACGAAGAGAAAGCCAAAGAAATCATGGACGTCTTGGATGGTTTTCTCCAAGACGTCCGATTTACCCTGGATGAATTAAAGCGTCGCAATGCCTGAGCCAATTGATATTTCCCCCGCACAGCTTGAAACCGTCAAAAAGATTCTAAGCCGGTACGTGCCTGAATGTGAGGTGCGGGCTTTTGGGTCACGGGTGACATGGACAGCTAAAGAATTTTCTGACCTGGATTTGGCAATCATGACGGACAAACCGTTGGATTTTGCTCAAATAGGGGCCTTGCAGGAAGCTTTCACGGAGTCAGACCTTCCCTTCAAAGTTGACCTAATTGATTGGGCAACTATTGGTGAAGGCTTCCGAAAGATTATTGATTCGAAATTTTCAATTGTGCAAATCAGAAACCGAAGTTCAGGGTTGTCAGAGAACGAAGATGATGATTGGAAAACTACAACACTTGGGCAAATAACCATTTGGTCATCAGGAGGCACGCCACGTAAAAATAATAGATCATATTGGAATGGAAATATTCCATGGATAAGTGCTTCGTCAATGAAAAAAATAAAGTTATTCGATTCCGATCTGAAAATTACCGAATCTGGTCTTGAAAATGGAAGTAGGCTTGCTGAACGTGGTTCGGTTTTACTCTTAGTTAGGGGGAGCGAATTACACAAACGTATTCCGGTTGGGATTGCTGAACGATCCGTTGCATTTAATCAAGATGTTAAAGCTTTAAAAACAAAGGAAGGGGTATTACCTGAATATGTTCTTTATTGGTTGATTGCTAAGGAACGCCTTTTATTGTCCAAGGTGGAACCTACGGGAATAGGCGCAGGAAAATTAGATACTAAGATTATGAAGGAATTGATTCTTCGACTTCCTCCAATTTCGATCCAACGTTCAATTGTTCAAAATGTTGTTATTCTAGATGAAAAAATTGAATTGAATTTCAATATTAATAAAACCTTGGAAGCCATGGCCCGGGCATTGTTCAAATCATGGTTTGTAGAATTTGACCCCGTCCACGCCAAAGCCGAAGGTTGCGATACAGGCTTGACAAAGGAAATCTCCGACCTTTTTCCCTCTGCGTTTCAAGATTCCGAATTAGGTGCAATTCCAAAGGGGTGGGAAATAAGAACTCTCTCCAACTTTTCTTCTTTGAATCCAGAGTCATGGTCGAGAGATACCCGACCGGAAAATATAAATTATATTGACTTATCCAACACGAAATGGGGACGAATCGAGACAGTTTCAACATATCTTGAACAAGATGCGCCAAGCCGGGCTCAACGCGTACTTAGACAACTTGATACTATCGTTGGTACTGTTCGTCCAGGTAATGGCTCCTACGCATTCATTACTGAGGAAGGACTCACAGGGAGTACCGGTTTTGCTGTATTAAGACCAAGAAAAGATGAATATGCTGAATTAGTCTATCTCGCAGTTACTACCAAAGAAAACATTGAATTTCTCGAACATGTGGCTGATGGGGGAGCGTATCCAGCTGTCCGCCCAGAAGTTGTTGCAACTACTCAAGTGATTTGCCCTAGTCAGAATATTATTAAGGAATTCAGTAAGCGTGTGGCACCTCTACTAAGAAAAATAGCTCAAAACGAACGGGAATCTCGTGCTCTCTTTATCCAGCGAGAAGCACTTCTTCCAAAGCTTATCTCTGGTAAATTGCGGGTTCCAGTGGGAAAAAATTTATGAGTATTCCACATGATGAAGGGCTTAAACGGGCAAGATTTTTAATGGTTTTGAGCAGTATTTCTCCGTTGTTCATTCTTTGGGCGATTCGCGGGAATCCGTTAATACCCGACAAATATTTTTGGGCATTTTGCGTGTTTATGGTGATCGTGCCTAACGTGTTCTTATGGGTCCGAATTAGAACAGCCATAAAATTACAAGAGAAAAGAGAAATTACCGTTGGTAAAGCTGAGGACCATAGAGATCATTTGCTGGTTTATCTTTTCGCTATGTTATTGCCGTTATACGCCACCAATCTCGGAACTTGGAGGGATCTTGGTGCAGCTTTTGCTGCCCTTGGATTTATTATCTTTTTATTTTGGCACTTAAATATGCACTATATGAACGTATTATTTGCGGCTTTGGGATATCGGGTATTTACAGTGTATACCCCAGAGGATGGGAATCCATTAACTGGCAAAGAAAGTATCGTACTTATTACTCGTCGAGTAATTGTTGCTCCAGGTGAAAAGCTGACTGCTTACCGTCTAAGCAATACAGTATGTTTGGAGATGAAAAAATGATTTTGAATTTTGATTTTGGAACTATAAGAACGACTGAGTTCGGTGTTGGTCGGGACGATCAAGATACCCGTATTTTTCACCTTATGAGTGTTGATGTCGGTGTTCAGACCGCACTACAAGAGATGGCAAAATCTTCCTGGGATTCCATGCAGGCACTAAATACGAATCCGGATAAATATGAACCTGCCGAAAAATATGCAGCCTATGAATATCTTTATCTTGGCTTGAATGAGGATTTAGCAAAGTCGATGAAGGAATTGCACGAGGCAAATAATTTACCAGTAGATATGGCTTCGTTAGCCGATCCCAAAAAAGTTTTTTGTTATTTCGCCCAGATGACGGATGGGCAAGGACGACGGTTAACTGCCGTTCGCCGGGCCGCCCAATTTAAGGGTGCCCTGAAGGCTCGATTAATACAGTTGACGACTGATTCATTGAAATTAATTACAGATCATGTTTTTAAATTAGATAGCGACTTTGATTTGGTTATTGATAGCGCGAATGTTTCCATTCTCCGACCAAGCGGATTTGAATTTACCGCTCAATTGGAAGAAGCTGTTTTGCAATCAGTTCCAAAGAACCTACAAGCAGTTCAACGTGAACTAACTTTTGTGGACTTTACGAATATTCAAGAGTTTGCGGGCAAACATCCACGCGCAGCCCGTTACTTAGCCTCAATTCGCAGTCAAAAAGAAATGAAAAATATTAATCAAAAGTTATTGCAGAAGACATGCCGAATGACTGGTGTTCAAGTTAAGGTTGTCGATGGAAAAATAGTTGTTCCCGAATGGCATATTATGGGTTTCTTGGAGGTCTTGGATCGAAGGCGTTATGAAGTGAATTTGGTGAAGGGATCACCGGAACAGTACAAAGCCGCAAGTCGAAAGAAGTTAGATCAATAAGGGAATTGTGAATGAACAACGTTTGGTGTGTTCGAGCTGAATTCGGTACTTACGCCAAGAATTTTATAGAAGGCGATTATGTTGCCATTGGTTGGCTACCAAAAAACGATTTGTCCTCCATACGGATGCGAGACGAACTTTATCCACTCTACAAAGCTGAATATCCTTCAGACACAAGCAACATTGTTGTTGGCCAGCAAGTCGGACAGATTGCTAACTCCATCGGATGACACTGAAATTTTAAATTACGGCCAAATAGAGACAGATCCATCTTATTACTTTGCAAAGCCAGATAATTGCCCGTTTAGACATCGTCGGCGTGTTAAATGGTCGAAAAAATCGATTATTCTTAGGAGTGCATTATCTGTTCCTTTTCAGAATACAATCCGATCTTCTTTGACAATTTTTGCTGTATCGCAGAGAGATGAATTTTTCTCGTTCATAGACCGAAAGGACCTCATTTCTGTAAAACCAAATGAAACTTACGATCCATATCTATCGGTGTTAAATCAAGTTCTTCAATTGAACGATAAAGAGTTTGAAATTCTTTTTGGACATCTTTTGACCGCATTGGGATTTGATGGTTCTGAGGTCACTGGTAGAACGGGAGATGGTGGAGTTGATGCCACTGGGGAGCTAAATGTTGCTAATCTCGCGAAAATTAAAATATTTGTTCAAGCGAAACGGTACAAACTTGGGTCGAAAATAGCTGCAAATATTGTTAAGCAACTCCGTCAGGCCATACCTGTTAATGGACAAGGTGCATTTATTACGACAGCAGATTATCAACAATCTGCATTTGATGTGGCTTTGGAACCGGGTTTCCCACGAATTGGATTGGTGAATGGAAGACAATTGGTGGATCTTTTGGTGGAGCATTGGAGCGATATTCCATCAGAATTTCAGGAGAGGCTTGGACTAAAACCTGGATTGGTCAGGGCATGAGCGAAAAGTTTTCAGAATCAATGGTGGAAGATGCGACGCTCTCTTGGTTTGAAGGTTTGGGTTGGGCAGTTAAAAACGGTCCAGAAATCGCCCCTGGCGAAACCAGAGCTGAGCGACAATCATATCAAGAGACGATCCTTCCCGAACGTCTGCGAAATGCGATAGTTAAAGTCAATCCTCAAATGCCGTCCGAAGCCATTGAGGAAGCCTTCCGCAAAGTTTCCCGTGTCGATTCTCCTTCACTGAATCAAAGCAACCAAATTTTCCACCGAATGTTGGTGAACGGCGTTGATGTGGAATACCGGAGTAAGGATCGGGTGGTTAACGACATAGCCCGCTTGGTAGATTTTGAGAACCCGGATAACAACGATTGGGTGGCGGTTAATCAGTTCACTGTGGAAGAAGGTCAGCATAACCGTAGGCCTGATATTGTATTGTTTCTAAATGGTCTCCCTGTGGCCGTCATTGAATTGAAGAATCCTGCTGATGAAAACGCCACTATTTGGACAGCCTTCAATCAGCTACAAACTTACAAAAAACAAATCTTTTCCCTATTTAGATTCAACGAAATTCTCATCATTTCCGATGGCTTGGAAGCCCGGTTTGGATCATTGACCGGCAATAAGGAATGGTTTTTACCTTGGCGCACAATTGAAGGCGATGTCGTTGCGGCTTCAAGCATTCCCCAGCTGGATGTATTGGTTAAGGGTATGTTCGAAAAAGAAAGATTTCTCCAATATCTAAGGTACTTCGTTGTTTTTGAGGAAGAAACAAAAGGTGTGCCTATCAAGAAATTGGCGGGTTACCACCAGTTTCATGCCGTCAATGTGGCTGTTGAGGAAACGGTTCGGGCCTGCCGGACTGTGGGCAAAGCCACTGAAGAAGAAGGTAACTATTATTCCAAACGTTTGAAAGGCGGGGAGGCAGGGGATAAGCGCGTGGGGGTGGTGTGGCATACCCAAGGATCAGGTAAAAGCCTAACCATGGCTTTTTACGCAGGGCGGGTCGTGCAACATTCGGCCATGGAAAACCCAACTCTGGTAGTACTGACTGATCGCAACGATCTGGATGACCAACTTTACGGAACTTTTTCCAGGTGCAAGGAACTTTTACGCCAAACCCCAGCCCAAGCCACGGACCGGGCCCATTTGCGGGAACTGTTGCAAGTCGCTTCCGGCGGGGTGGTTTTTACGACGATTCAAAAATTCATGCCGGAAGAAAAAGGGGATCGCCATCCGTTGTTATCGGACCGTTCCAACATTGTGGTTATCGCCGACGAGGCCCACCGAAGCCAATACGATTTTATTGATGGTTTCGCCCGTCACTTGCGGGATGCCTTGCCCAAAGCTTCCTTCATCGGCTTTACCGGAACCCCCATTGAATTAACGGATAAAAACACCCGCGCGGTTTTTGGAGATTATATCAGCATCTATGACATACAACGGGCCGTGCAGGATGGGGCCACCGTGCCCATCTATTACGAGGGTCGGTTAGCCAAGCTGGAATTAAAGGAAGCCGAGAAACCCAGGCTGGACAACGAATTTGAGGATATCACCGAGGGAGAAGAGGAAGTCCATAAGGAAAAGCTAAAGACCAAATGGGCAGCTTTGGAAGCTGTGGTGGGTTCCGAAAAAAGGGTGAACCTCATTGCCCGAGATATTGTCAGCCATTTCGAGGCGCGGTTGGAAATCATGGATGGCAAGGCCATCATCGTTTGTATGAGCCGCCGGATTTGCGTGGATTTATATAACGCCCTGGTAAAGTTAAGACCCGAATGGCATGAAGAAAGCGACGATAAAGGATTCTTGAAAATTGTGATGTCGGGTTCTCCTACCGATCATTTGGACTGGCAGAAACATATCCGCAATAAATCACGCAGGGAGGCCATGGCCAAACGTTTCAAAAATCCGGCTGATCCATTAAAACTGGTTATTGTTCGTGATATGTGGCTGACAGGTTTTGACGCGCCCTGCATGCATACCCTCTATGCGGATAAGCCAATGAGGGGTCATTCATTGATGCAAGCCATTGCCAGGGTAAACCGGGTTTTTAGGGATAAGCCGGGCGGATTAGTAGTGGATTATTTGGGACTAGCCGATTTTCTTCGCAAAGCATTGGCTGTTTATACCGAGAGTGGAGGAAAGGGCGATACCGCTATAAATCAGAATGAAGCGGTTGCGGTCATGATGGAGAAATATGAGATTTGTTGTGGGTTGTTCCATAAGTTTAATTGGTCGCTTTGGGTGAATGGAACGCCAGCCCAAAAGTTAGCTCTTCTGCCTACTGCCCAAGAGCATATATTGGCTCAAGAGGACGGAAAAAACCGTTTGTTGAAAGGCGTTATGGATTTATCCAAGGCTTTTGCCTTGTCCGTACCAAATGAAAAATCCATCGAGATTCGGGATGATGTTGCTTTCTTCCAGGCGGTCCGCGCCGTGCTTGCCAAGTCCGGGAGTTTGATACCGGATAAGGAAGAAGACATGGAACATGCCATTAGGCAATTGATATCCCAGGCGGTGGCTTCAGACAAGGTGATCGACATATTTGCGGCGGCGGGTCTCAAAAAACCGGATATCTCAGTCCTTTCCGATGAGTTCCTGGCTGAAGTGCGTGGTCTTCCACAAAAGAACCTCGCGGTTGAATTACTTCGCAAACTTTTGAACGAGGAAATACGGACTCAGTCCCGAAAAAATCTTATTCAATCAAGGTTGTTCTCGGAAATGCTGGAAAAAACCATAAGGGCTTACCAAAACCGGGCCCTTGAAGCCGCCCAGATCATCGAACAATTGATCGGGTTAGCCAAAGAAATGAAACAGGCCCAGCGCCGAGGTGAAAAGCTAGGATTAACGGAAGAGGAAATCGCTTTTTATGATGCCTTGGAAGTCAATGATAGCGCGGTGAAAGTTATGGGTGACGCGGCCCTTCAATTGATTGCTCGTGAATTGGTAAAGATAGTTAGAGCGAATGTTTCCATCGATTGGACGGTCAAGGAAAGCGTGCGGGCTAAGTTGCGGGTCATGGTGAAGCGCATTTTGAAACAATACGGCTATCCACCGGATTTGCAGGAAAAGGCCACTCGGACGGTATTGGAACAGGCTGAATTAATAGCCAGGGATTGGGTTTCATGAGGTTAATGTTTTTTATGTGGTTATAGGCTAACAGGGCTGGTGGTTCAGGGTTCGATTCCCTGGACGTTGTCTTGTTTCATGGTGTTTCTTCCAATCGCTTTCGGGCGATTTCTCTGTTTAGTACTGTTAGGGATGTTAAACCATCCAACAACTTTTAAGAGGTCAAGGAGGTGCTCTATGGTCGAGACGATGGTAGTAATGTTTGTTGTGGCTTTAGCGGAAACGCTGTTTGCCATTGAAACAAGCTACGTGGCAGGTGCCCTGCCAGCCTATAACCATTCAAAACCTCAGAGTTGTGGTTTCTGATGAGACTGCTTTATTTTAAAAAATCCTTTCCTATTGGATGATTCAATTTATTTTAACTTTTTGGGTTTAACAGTCTTTTCCTAGGGCGGCCTGGCCTTTGCTGGGACGTTTTTGGCTCTAAGAAGAATTCCCAAGCAGGACATCCCAAAATTTCTTTGAACCGGTATATAGTCAAAAGTGTCATATTTCTTAATGTCTCACATTCTTGGACTTGATGTGCATGGGTGTTATTTTTTTCGGCGACTTGCGCTTGGGAAAGGCCCCTTTTAATTCGTACTTCCGCGATCCGATGGCCGACATTTCTGAGAAAGGTTTCTTCGCCTTCATTTAATATTTTTTTCTTCATATTCAACATTTTCTAATCAAAACCATTTTCAAAATACACGGTTATAGCCGTGTATATAAATAAAACGGAAAACCCATAATAAACATCCTGTCATTCGGGCAAGAACCAAAAGATAGCTTTGGGAGCCCGCTATGCCTTTGGAGAATTTATGGGAAAAAATATAATTATCATTTTGGGAGTCTTGCTTGCCGCATTTTCTGCTTTTGTTTGTTCAACGGGCTGCAAAAAGACTGGCCCCGCAAGCCCTTATGACTTGGCCTTTTCACCTACTCCGACTCAAATCATTCACATAACCGGGTCGGTAAATGTTGCCGTCCAGGACAAAAGCCAAGCGGTAACAGGGCTAATGGTCTTGGCAATACCCCCTTCAGGGGCCGCTACTTATTCCGCCGCAACGACTACCACGGGGATCGCCGCTTTCAACCCGCCTTACCTGGAGGTGGGGAACTGGACATTTGTGATTCCGGCCCAAACGCCCTATCCCTACGCCCCCAGCACGATCACCATGCCGGTCTCAATTGCCAACGAACAGGCCAACTTCAACTCCGCAGGCCCCACCATTCAAATGACCCCGCCGGTCCCCAACGCATACAGCAGTTCAAACGGCGGGGTTTTCGTGTATGGGCTTTCCTATTCCCAACCGGGGAACCTCTTGGTGCCGGTAAAACTTCAAATATCCTCACTTCCCCCTAATTGGTCGGGAGCCCCCGGCCCGGTGACGGTAGGGTTTACCAACAACGACACGGCCAACGTCACCATCACGGGGGTAAGTTGTGTTGACCAGTCCCCGAGCTTTTCGGTTACGGGTTACGATTTTGAGCCCACACCCTTTCCGCGAGGGGCCAGCGTCCCACAAACCATAACGAGAAATTTCTCATCCAACGTCACGGTTACTTGGAAGACGACCTTTATCAATCACATCAGTTATTGCAACCTCGTTTACGACCTCCAAGGGACATTGACCGTCTCCGAATCAAACGCCTGCCGGACGGTATATGCTTCCGCCCAATCGCCTAATTGCGGTTGTTACACCAGCAACTTTGACCAATTCCATAGCCCGAATGGGAACACCACCGACTCTAACTGCGGGGGAGGGTCCATCGGATTTGGAGGTGGTTCCTACGGTTGCGAAATTTGGGCGGACGGGGCTCCGGCGAACCTATCCGTCAACTTCACTGACACCAACGGGGTCAACCATTCGGGTTCTATTCAACTCCCCCTTAACAACAACACAACCACAGTCTTGTCTGCGGGTTATTAAAAAGGGTCCTATGAGCACTCAAACGAAAATATTCCACTACCTAGTTTTTCTTTTCATTCCGGTTCTGATTGCCTGCATTTCGGTGGGTTGCAACGGAAAGAGCAGTCCTTCCACGCCTTACGATCTTCCTTTCAGCCCCACTCCAACCCAAATCGTCCATGTCTTTGGGTCGGTCATGGTTTCAGTGGTTGATAAGAACTTGGCCGTCAAGGGCGTGACGGTTTTAGCCATTCCCCCTTCCGGGTCGGCCACCTATTCAGGCCCAACGACAACGACGGGAATAGTCACATTCAACCCACCTTACCTTGAGTTGGGGAATTGGACCTTCGTCGTTCCGCAACAAAACGGTTTTCCCTTTGCCCCCTCGACGATCACCATGCCGGTCTCAGTCGCCAATGAACAAGCCAACTTCAATTCGGCGGGAGCCACTATCCAATTGACGCCGTCCGTGCCTTCCGCGTATAGCTCAACCAACGGTGGGGTTTTCGTCTATGGGCTTTCCTACAACCAACCTGGAAACCTATTAGTGCCCGTGAAATTGACCCTTTCTTCCATGCCCAACAATTGGAGCGGGACATCAAGCCCCACCACATTGGGTTATTCAGGAAGCGTGACAGGGGCGGTCACCATCACCGGTGCTTCCTGCGTGGACTCCTCCCCCAGCTTCTCCGTTACGGGGGTTGATATGGAACCCACCCCCTATCCCAGGGCCAACAGCACCCCCCAAACTATTTCTAAAAATTTCACCTCTACCGTCACAGTCACCTGGAACACGACCGGACTCAATGAGGATTTCTGCAATAACGGGAACCCCATCGGCATCGTTTACGGGAACCTAACGGTTTCATCCTCAAGCGCCTGTTCCCCCAGGGTGAATGTTTCCTTGAACGCCGGGGATTGTTGCTACAGCCAGTTCCAGACGCCAAACGGGAACATATCGGGGGCGAATTGCGGGGGCGGTTCAATCGGATTCGGGACGGGAAGTTACAGTTGCACCACCTTGAGCGGCGTCACCTGGGGGACCCTTACCTGCACCTTCAACGGGAAATCAAACACCGTCAACGTGCCGACTTCCGGCTCTGTTCAAATCCTAAGCGCGACTTATTGAGGGGCAAATGAATAAACTACCTTTGTTTTTGATTCTGATTTTTATCTTAGTGGGTTGCGAAAAGGGACCCGCCGGGCCGACCGGAGCCCAAGGACAACCTGGGACAGGGATACCGGCTTATTCGGTGGAGTTTGAGAACTCCATTTATCCCGACAACGGGTATGGCGGTTGTGATCCCCATTGGCTGGACGGTGGGAACCCCAACAATGCGCCAGGGACAGGGCAAATTGAGGTTGCCACCGGAACCGCAAGCTCGAATGTTGCATTGGGCTTGGTCAGGTTCAACCTTTCCTACGCCGTGCCGGTTAACGCCACCATCACCTCTGCCAGCCTTCAATTGACGACCCAAACCACCACAAACCTTTCGTCAGGAACCTATGTTTTTGGGGTGCATCAAGTAATACCGCCCCCAGCAGGACAGGTTCCCTGGAACGATGCCAGCACTTGGAACGTGGTGGTGGCCCCCTTTGGGTGGAACGGTGGTGCAAGTTCCCCGATCACGGCGGGGGTGGATTTCAACTCGAACCTCATGGACGCAGTGACCGTTACTTCCACCCAGATTAATTCCAACCAAGTCCTCTTGGCCTGGAACATTAACCCATCGCTTGCACAGGTTTGGGTGAATCCCTCGAATAACAATTACGGGATTCTTATTTCGCCGGAGCCAGAGACGAGCGGGACGCTTTCTGGATTTATTTCCTTTTGGGACAACACCGGAAACAGCCAGCAGAAGCCCAAGATGCTGGTCACCTACACCATTCCTTGAGGAGGAACTATGTACCGATTTTCAAAGAAAATATTGATACTGGTGATATTGGTTTCACTCCAAGCGGGTATGGGCTACGCCAAACCCAAACCAACAACCACACCAACACCCACGCCCAGCCCCACTTTGACCCCCAAGCCTCTCTGGATTCCGCCGCCCCATGTGGACAACGACTCAAAGGCCCTCAACGCGACCGTCGCGGCGCATTACGGGAGTGACGCATCCGGGAATAACGGTTATTCCTTATTCGACCTTTCCGCCGTGCGAAAACTCGACGAGAACGACGTTTCGGCCCAAGGGACGGTCAGGGTAACCAAATCCTTTTCCAATACCGATGAATCGGACAGCCTGGAATTGAGGGAAGCCAACTTTTCCCTATCCGAGCCCTGGATCGAGGTCAGGGCGGGGCGGATGGATTTGTCCGATATTGCCAGCACGACCCACTTTTTCGGACGTTACCCCTTAATGGGTTTGAGGCGGTTGGATGGGATCAAGGTCTATATCCCCTTCAAGTTCTTTTTCGGGGTGGAGGATTACAAGAGCGTTTCCAGCCCGCCGACATCGTTGAGTTTCTTTTATTTCCCGACCCTGCTTTCGGCCCAGAACGCCGTTATTGACGGCTCTCAGGGATATTTCATGGGACAGGCCCGGATGAAACTCAATTTTGGGGATCTTCGCACCGTTCTTCTTTTAAACCTGGGAGCCAGCTCGTCGGATGATTTCCAGTATTCCTCGGTGAGCGGGAACCCGGCCTATTCCATTTGCGGGGAAGCGAATTTCTCCAGGGATTACACCCTTTACTTCGAGTATGGGGTGCAAGATTCCGCCCATTCGGGCGATACGAACGCCTTCACCTTCGGGGGCAAGGCCGAGCACCTTTTCACATTCGATTTCCTCTCACTGGACCGGATCATCCTGGAAATGCAGGTTCCAATTGCCAGTAATCCCAATAATCCCTTTACGGGAGGGAACGGGATCAACCCCTCGTCCGCAGGGCTACCGCAGATGGCCTTGTACGGAAAGGCGCGGATACGAATCCGCTCCATTTTCATCGACTTCAACATCACCGATTCTGTGGGGGATTTCACCTTTGCACGGTTGAACAATTCCAACATCAACACCCCATTGCCCATGCCGGTGGGTGGGGGAAATGAGACGGATGGACTTGAAATCCCGCTTCTTTCACCCGGTTACAACACCTATGCCTTTAGCGTGGATACGGGGGTCCAGTTTTGAGGAACCTCGTTGCGTGGGATTTCGTTCCCTTACTGTTTTTAACCCTAAATCCAGTCTTTGCGGCAGAGAACCCTTTTATGGGCGTCCGCGAAAGGGACCAATGGGCCATTGAACAGGTCATGGAGCATAAGGCCCCTGATGATTCCTGGTCTGGTAATTCAAGTGGAGGGAATACCGGCACCCATCGGCAGCAAAAAGCCGTACCGGGGATACTTCCTACCCCGACTCTTTTTCAAACCCAAACCTACAGCTTCCAGACTGAAACCGACCAAGCCAAGATCAGCACCTTGATTACGGACTTCGGCTCCAATTTCATCATCGACATTTCTTGTGACCAATCCATCCAAGGCTGGATTTTGAAAAGACAATCCACCCGAGAGGTTTTCCTGAAAGGGGGGACGCCCACGGACAACCCCTACAAATGCCGGATCAGGGTGGACCGGCACTATATCAAGGACTTTGGATTGACCGTATATGTGACCCAAGACAGTGATCCGGCGTTTGTGCAGCTTTTCTAATAAAAGGTGAGCTATGGAAAGAAACCTACTCAAACAAAGCACGGATAATTTGGGAGTCCTTCATCCTTCCTTCTTCCAATACCTTTCCGTTTTCACCATTCCCTTTGCGTTGTTTCTTTTGGTTCCTTTGGGGGTGAAGACTTTCTACGTCCTACCGGCGTTCTGGATTTTCGAAATGCTTCTGCTTCTTGGCATTTGGATGTTCCTTGCAACAACTACCTACGTCATCAAATCGGATCGGATTGAAATTCGGACCGGAATCCTGGTCAAGCGTTCCACGGCCATACCTTTCGACAAGATCATCAATATCGCTAGCAAACAAAATCTTGTCCAAAAACTTTTCAAAATCGGCGATCTTTTTATTGAAATTCCGGGTGTGGAACCTTTTGAAATCGCGCTAACCGGTGTTGAAGGACCCGATGAAACGGCGGAATTGCTTTTCGCCTTGAAGAAAAAGGGGGCGGCATGTACCGATTATCAATGAATAAAAATTATAAGGATATCGGCACTATACCGGCCTCTTTGAAAGATTTATGGAAGGTCGGCATGACCCGGCATTCAATGAAAGTTATAAAAAAGGTTTTTGCAGTTTTTCTCGTTTTCTTCATGGTTCAGCCCCCGGTTTTTGCCGGGCTTGTTCCCGACGACCCCAAAACGGAGGAGGCCTTGAAGGCGAACGTAGTGGACTTTAGGGACTGGCTGATGAAACAGCTTTCACAGTTTCCCAAGTCCAACACCGCCCATTTAACCTTGGCCTCCAGGAATTACGGTTTTAATCCGAGGAAAAAACGGGATTTCACAGCCAGCCAATACAACCAAGCCGCGAAATCCAACTGGGTGAAGTGCCAGGTTATGCAGGGCCTTTCGGTTTTGAGCCAACAACTTGCCAATACGGCGGGGACGGCTTTCGCTTCCCAGAGCGCGAATCAGCTTCAGCAATCCGCTATCCAGTTGAAGCAAAGCGACGACCCGCAGTTCCAGCAGGTAGGGGCGCTTTACACTCAGGAAGCCCAGGCCTTGCAGGCAGGGAATATCCAGGGGGCCGACCAAGCGGCAACCCAAGTCGCCGCCGTGCCTCAGCCCTATGTCGCGCCCGGATACCAGCCCAGCCAAAGCGAAAGCGCGTTAGCGCAAGCCTTCAACCAGGTCGTCGGGATGGTTATCGCCAGTTTGGGTGGACTCCTGGGAACCCTAGCGGTCGCCCAAATCTTACAGGCGCTTGGGATACCAAATTTAAGTTCTCTTTTGGGGACGGGGCAGGCCCTTGGGACATCCCTTGGGTCCGGACAAAATTCCAGCACGGCCTTGACCAATGCGGGAACGAATACCGTCCAGGCCGGGGGAAGCGCTGCCCTTCAGCAATTGGGAGGCGTCAACGTGAAGCCACTGCAATCACAAGGGTCGGCCAACGCGGGCGGGGCACCGCCAGCACAATAACTTGAAGGAGTAAGCCATGAGAAAAAGGAACAAGTCCGTTTGGAAGAAGACCGTCGGAATCACGGTTTGGTTTTTTATTTGCGCGGGTGAGGCCTGTTCCCAGGCTTTGACCAGTATGCCGGAATTGTCGCCCGTCAAGATGATCATCCTGTTTCTCCTGGACGCTTACGGCCTTTGGAAGATTTTACAGTGCGTGAAGAACGTCCTGGACCACCTGGCCGATTCCAGCAAGGGGGATATGACCGCCAAAGACCGGGTTTGGGGAAGTGTCCTTGCCATCGTGGGAATCCTCATGGCGGGAGTTGTTTTGAATGTCGTCATCCTCAAGGCAGGGGAATTTGGTGCGAAACCGGTCAGTTCCGTATTGTCGGGAAATTGAATGACTAAAAGGCTTCTCGCCCTCATCTTTATATTCCTCGTGGGAGTCCCCAGGGCTTTTGCTGTTTCGGTTTTATCCACGGACAGCGGCCCAACATCACAGACAATCGAGGAAGGGGTCTCGGCTGGGATCTTCGATTCCATGACGAAACACGCGGGGGATTGGGTCGCCCAAGGGATGGATAAGATTGGGAATTGGGCCTTACAGACTTTATTTGGGATTTACGACAAATACATTGGAACTTTCCTTATATACATCCCGAATTTGGCCTCACCCAATACCTACACGGCCCTTTCAAACAATACAGGGGCAAACGCCGTCCAGGTAGTCTTGAATCTCTTGAAGATTACCAGTGGGACGGGGCTTTTCATCCTCATCGTGGGGTTCGTGATCGACACGGGGCAGAGGTCGTCCGGCCTTTGGAATAGGTTCGTGGACCCGAACCTCGTAATCGGATTCGTGGGGGCGTTTCTATGCCTTTTCGGATGGCCGACCATTCTTTCCACCATGACGACCGGCGTGACGGCCATGGGTTACTACATCTACAACCAGAACACATTGAGGACATCGGGGGTTTTGCAGGGTTTCCAGAATATCGACCTGAACTCGGACGGAGGGTCCAACGCCTTCCAGTTGTCGCAGTATGACTTCCGTGGAAATTTCATCACGGTCCAGGGGATCACCTGGAATTTGATTTATTTGGTTGCCTTAGGGTTGGTGGTGATCGGCTTTTACAACTGCTATTCGGCGATTTCGGGTGGGGAATCCGAGAAAGGGAACCATCGGTTTTTCCAGGCCATGGCCGGGATCATTCTTATCCTTGGAATGCCAACCCTTGTCCACGTTCTCATTTCAAAGGGCGCCGACACCATCGGAAGCCAGCCGGTTATCCCAAGTCAGACCCAAAGCAACTTTTCGCTCCAAGGGTTAATCCAGGATAACGGGATTCAATTCCCCCAGCAATCGGGACAGGCTTCTCCCAATATCGGGACGGCGAGTAATACGGCGGCGGCTCCACCGACAAGCCGTTTGGCCCAATTCGCGGCGGGACTTTTGAAATGTGGGGTCGCCATCTGGGGGCTCATCGTCTGTTTCTCAGTCATTTTCGCGAAGTTCTTCCAGGTGTTGAATCTGTGGGTCCTGTTCATCCTTGGCCCCATTTTCATCGGTTGTTTAGGACACCCCGCGACGGCTCCCATCTTTTGGGGAGCGGCCCGTTACTTCCTGAAGCTTCTTCTTTATTCAGTCATTTGGGCCATCACCTTGGTTGGACTTTACCTGATCCCAAACATCAATTGGGGGGTGGAAACCATCGGGGTCAACAGCCTTCTTACGGCAGTGGCGGTACTGGCCGGCCTTCAACTGATCGCAAACGCCCAGGAATTCGCGTCCCTTTTCACTGCCTTCAAGGGAGGGAATTTGAGCGGGGAGGGCTACAAACAATTCACCCGTGACACCAAGGGGGTAGCCGTTGGGGCAAATCAGGCAAGGCTTGGGACTTTTGGGGCCATGAAAAAGATGACAGGAGAAACCAGCCAAGCCATGGCTACCGCATCCGGGGCGGCCATTGGTTCCATGATTCCTGGAGTTGGGACAGCCAGTGGTGCCTTGGCCGCGCAAAGGACCATGAAGGGTTTGAACGTCATGGCGAAATTGGGTGGAATCGGCGGCAGGCCCAAGCCGGAAGGCCAGGACAACCCGGTTTCAAATTTACTCAAGATGTTTTCAGGAAACTCCATCGCGGGAAGCCTGAAAAGGGATTCCCAAAACGAAGGGAGCCTCTCCACTAATGAGAGGGAAAAACGCAAGCTCGTTTCCGAATACGCAAAGAAGCTCCAACAAGGGAAAGACTATAAAAAGCCGGGACAGGGACAACAGGGAAAGGGGACGGCTTAAATGGCGATACCCCTTGAGAAGGAATCCAAAATGTGGGGGCTCTTTTATTCCTCCGACTTCAACAAGCTAATGTTCGTATTCATCGGAAATGCCTTTGCCTTCGTTGGTTTCATGATCTTCTGGGGACTGGAAGGGTCGCTTGTTATTTTTTTCGGAATCCTGACACTTGCCACCCTCTATTTCATGATGAAAAGTTTTTGGCCCGAAAAGCACCTGGAAAACATCATCCGGTACAACAACGAACCGAAGAACTATTTTCCGGGACGGGAACCAAGCGAGTTTGAAACATGAGGAATCTATTTGGACCTAAACCTAAGAACAACCCTGTCGCTGGGTTGTTGAGGATTCGCTCTGTGGGGCCGGGATACCTCGTCTTGAGGAACCCGGACCAATACGCCTGTCTTTTCAAATTGGCCGGTGGGTTGAACCCTTGGATGGAAGACTCCGACGTGCTGGGGGAAAAGGTCAGGAAGTTGGATTCGGTTTTGGCGGATTTGAGGAGCGGGGAGGAAGTCCAATTCCTGACAAAAAGGGTTTTGGCCGACGTGGAAGACGAGATTCGGCATTATGAGGAAAGAATTCATGAGAATGCCCCGGAAGTCTTCAGGAACCAATACCCGGAATTCTTGAGGAATTGGCTCAGGCGGTTCTATATGGAGGAAAGGATTTGTCATTTCAGGTCTTACATCCTCTTTACGGTCGCCCCTCCCAAGGCTTCCGGTAAAGCCAAAGAGAAGGATGTTATGCCTATTGAGGAAGTCCTTCGTCGTGGGAAATCCTGGGTTTCCCAACTCAATATCGTGGGTTTGGAGCCCCAGGAAGCCACCGAAGAGGAAATCATCACCCTCTTATATGAGGAGTTATCACTCGAAAGATTCCAGGGGAATCCTGACAGGTTCAAGAAATCCTCAGGTTATTCGGGGGGTGAATATGGGATTCAAACCCTACGGGAAATGTTATCCCCGACCCCTTGGGATTTCAGCGATCCGACCTTTTTTAAAGTTGGGGAAACCTTCGGAAAAACCCTCTATGTGACGGAATTCCCATCCTTCAATGAACAGAACTTTTTCTTCCAGGAGCTTTACGAGCGGACCGACGATTTCAAGGTTTCCCTCTATATCAAAGGGGTGGACTTGTTTCGCGCCCAATCCATCGTGGAAAAACAGATCCAAAGTGACCAGGGGGCTTTGTGGAAGCGAAAGAACGTCATGAACTTCGATGCCCAGGCGGCGCTTGATTACCGACAAAGCGTCCTTTCCCTCGTTTCGGAAAGGAAAACATCCCTTGCCAAATTTTCCCTCTACATCACCTTGTTTTCCAAAAGCCAAAAGGAACTTACCTCAAGCTATGAGAGCCTTTCCCGGATGTTCATGAACGTCCACCCCCTTTCCGGGTTCGCGGAGCAGAAGCGATTGTTTCTTTCAACTATTCCACAAGCCACGGATGTAGCGGGCCATGACCATCTCCAGGCCACGGCGGTCATGGCAAACGCAATTCCATGTTTGTATGATCCCATCGCGGATACGGACGGGGTTCCATTAGGTAAAACCCTTTCGGGTGAAATGGTTCATTTGAACCTATGGAGCAGGGAAACGGAAAACTGGAACGTACTGGTCGTGGGTTCATCCGGCACGGGGAAATCCTTCAGCATCAACCAGCTTCTCATCAAGAACCTTCCCATGAACCCCTACGTCATGATTATCGACAAATCCCAATCTTATAAAACCCTTTGCCGCTTGGCCGGGGGGAGATACCTCAACTATGACTTGGACAGTAAACACCACCTGAATATTTTCGATTATCCCCTGGATGAGATAAAGGAAAAGGAAGGGGAGATCGACCCGGAACACATTTCCAGCATCGTCATGTTTTTGGGGGTGGTGCTCGCCAATATAAAAGAAAACCGTATCGAGGAAACGGAGGAATTGGACAAGGCCCTTCTTCAGGAGGCAGTCAAGCTAACTTATCAGAACACAATAGGGGAAAACCGGGTGCCCCTATTAACTGACCTCAAAGAAACCCTCCTGAAAAAGGCCGAAGACAAAAAAGTTCCCGCCGAGTTCCAATATCTTTGCCGCAAGCAAGCTGAAGTCTTGAAGCTTTTCACGGGCAAGGGGATGTACGCCAACCTGACGGATCGAGAATCCACGGTGAAAGCCGACAATTCCTTCATCGTTTTTGATACATCAGGTATCAGCGACAACGATAAAAAGGCCGTGGGTTTGGCGGTATTCGTCATTTCCAATTACTGTCTTCAAAAAGCCAAACAGAACAAGGAATTGAACCGTTTATCCCAACTTGCCATGGATGAGTGCTGGTACTTGGCCCAATACCCGGCTGGATTAGCCTTCTTACTTAGGATTGCCAAGACAGCGCGTCATTTGAGACTCCAACCTATTTTTGCCACCCAGGAGATCGGTGAGTTTTTCGGGGTGAAGGGTGTTGAGGCCATCCTGAAGAACACATCTACCAAAATTCTCCTGAAGTTGGTCGGGGACGACATTGAACACGCCAAAGGGCTTTTGCAATTGAATCCCAACCAAGTGGAAAAGGTGATGAACCTGCACTTGGTCAAAGGTGTCTATTCCCAAGCCCTGATCCACCAGACCCTCCGGCAGGGAATCGTGAACATCTACCCCGACGAACTGGCTTATCACATCGCAACAACTTACGGCCCTGAAGCCGCCATCCGTGACCTTTACCTGGAAACCTATGCCCCCGATGAGGACCCGGTAGCGACTTTGGGGGCCATCGCAAAATGGATTGAGGACAAGGAAAACAAAACTGTCTTAAAACCCGCCCAAAAGGAAAAAGTCGGCCTGCCGGTTGTGAATAAGCTGGAAGAGGTATTGATGAAATGACCGAAACGAAAAAGGAGGAAGGACATTCGATCCTTGATGTCATAGAAGAGGAGCCGAAAAAACAAGGATACACCTGGAAAATCATCATCGGGCTTGTTATCGCCCTCTGCGGTTTGGGTTCCACCCTCTTTTGGGGAAAGACCGCCCAGGTGGTGGATTCCAAGAAGGAGGTTTCCAGTGGAGGTTCCCCAATAGGGGATAAGGACCCCCAGAACAGGGAAATAACAGATTTCGCTGAGAAGTTCTCCATCATGGCTTTCAACATCAGCTACACCGACGTCAACCACCAAGTGGACAAGGTGGCGAGCCTTATGAGCGACAACATGATGTCCTATTACCAGGAGGCTTTTCTGGACCCCAAGTGGATCGCCTTTCTATCGGATAACAAGGCTTATGTCTCCTACCAGCAGATCGACCGATCAAGCATTGAGAACACGGACGGGACCCACTATTGGGTGAAGGTCATCGGGAAGAATCTTTACAACTCGGACGCCAGGGGGCCTTCATCCCAGATCGAGTTGCCTTTTCACCTC
>Ga0326728_10001475_pt1 | contig 82810 bp, 70 predicted proteins | sample MB3enrmetagenome_FD_207602 | JGI IMG/M metagenome (GOLD analysis project Ga0326728, IMG submission 207602) | Lab enriched peat soil microbial communities from McLean, Ithaca, NY, United States - MB31MN | ecosystem: Environmental > Terrestrial > Soil > Wetlands > Peat | place: USA: New York...
AGTTCCTCCAGCATGATTTTGCGTAGATGGGTCACAGAAACCTCCTTTCTCTGTGCCCCAACTTATCGCAGGACTAAGCGCGGAGATCGTGCACGCGTAGCGTCCGCCGCGCCAGCGGCTTCGTTCTAACGCTGGTGGATGTTGCCTATCATTATTGTGTTGCTGCTGACTTGTATTGTGCTTATCCTCGCCCAGAGTTCGGCAATTGCTCCGTTTATCTACACGTTGTTCTGACTAGGAACCCGCAGACCATGAACACCCCGCGGTTGCTTAAGAGCCTTTGGAGAGAGTGGACCCATCTGGCCCACCGGATCGGCAATTTTCAGGCCCGTGTACTTCTCACTCTCCTTTATGCCATGGCGATCTTTCCTTTCGGGGTGGCTGTCCGTTTGCTCGCCGATCCACTACGCATCAAGGTACGACCCTCAAACTGGCATACCCGCCCACTAGAAGAGAACGACCTTGAGTGGGCGAGGAGACAATGACGTTTGGACATTCTGGGTATTTCCTGCTACTACCACGATGCTGCTGCCGCGTTGCTGCGCGACGGCCAACTGGTGGCGGCCGCGGAGGAAGAGCGCTTCACTCGCGTCAAACATGACTTCAGCTTTCCGAGGAATGCTATCCAGTTCTGTCTCGACACAGGTGCTGTCAGGGGGCCCGACCTCGACTATGTCGCCTTCTTCGAAAAACCGTTTCGCAAGCTCGACCGCATCCTAGCGACGGTGCTGCAGACCTACCCGCGTTCCTGGAAGGTGTTTCGCGAGTCGATGGTAACCTGGCTCTTAGACAAGATTTGGATAGCCAGCACCCTGGAGTCAGAGCTGGGAGTTCCGAAAAGCAAGGTGCTCTATTCAGAGCATCACCTTTCCCATGCCGCCAGCGCGTTCCTTTGTTCGCCTTTCCAGGAGGCCGCGATTCTTACGGTGGACGGCGTGGGCGAATGGGTAACGGCGGCGTCCGGCTTCGGCCGAGGTAATGAGATCCGCCTGACCCGCCAGATCGAGTTCCCCCATTCGCTCGGGCTGCTGTACAGCGCATTCACCGCCTTCCTCGGATTCGAGGTCAATGAGGGAGAATACAAGGTTATGGGCATGGCCCCGTACGGCCAGCCGCGATATGTGGATAAGGTTTGGAAGCTCGTGCGCCAGAACGATGACGGATCATTCTCCCTGGATATGAACTATTTCTGCTTCCATTACTCCACGGATCGGACCTTCAATGGACGGTTTGTCGAGTTGTTCGGCGAGCCGCGCCCCCCCCGCATGCAGTTCTTCACCGAGTGCACGGGGTTTCCAAAATATTTCGGAGATGCGCCTTCGAACTATAAGGAACTCTGCCGGATCAACCAGCACTATGCAGATATCGCCGCCAGCATCCAAAGAGTCACTGAAGATTTGTTGTTGAGCATGGCACGGAGCGTGTACAAGGAAACCGGCCTCAAGCGGCTCTGTATCGCAGGCGGAGTGGGCTTGAATAGCGTGGCCAATGGCCGCCTCCTGCGTGAAACGCCGTTCGAGGAGCTATTTATCCAACCTGCCGCTGGGGACGGCGGGGGCGCCTTGGGGGCTGCGCTTTGGGCCTATAACACGCTGCTCGGTAGGCCGCGCACTTTTCGCATGGACCATGCATACTGGGGACGGGCGTATTCTTCTGCCGAGGTCGGGGATTTCCTGGTGAAGAACAATATCTCTTATCAGGCCTTCGAAGGTGAGGACCAGTTGCTCGAAGAGGTCGTCCGGCGGCTGACGGAAGGAAAAGTTATCGGCTGGTTCCAGGGACGTTTTGAGTGGGGTCCGCGCGCGCTCGGTGCCCGCAGTATTTTGGCCGATCCGCGCAACCCCGAAATGAAGGACATCGTCAACTCCAAGATCAAGTTCCGGGAGCCGTATCGGCCGTTCGCTCCTTCTGTGTTGGCGGAGTGCGCGGAGTCTTATTTTGATCTCCCGCGCGCGGCCGAACACTATCCGGCGCGCTACATGCTATACGTCGTGCCCGTCAGACCGAACCAGCAGAGGACGCTTCCTGCCATCACCCATGTGGACGGTACAGGTCGCCTTCAGACCGTTTTCCGCGAGCAGAGCCTGCGCTATTATCGGCTTATCGAACGCTTCGGGCGCGCCACGGGCGTCCCCGTCGTGCTTAACACATCCTTCAACCTTAAAGGCGAGCCTATCGTAAATACGCCGGAGAACGCCTTCAATACCTTCTCAAAGAGCGAGATGGACTGCCTTGTGCTGGATAATTTTATGATCGACAAGCCCGCTTGCTAAGTAACCAACGGGTATTCATGAAGCGAAAGCTGATTCTGCTCGACGAGGAGTCAGGCCTGGCTATGGGGGGGTTGTGGCGTGAGCGAGTTCAATATGGGCGATGAAGGTTCCATCAAGGAGAGAGAAGTGGCAAGCAGAGGCATCGCCACTTTCCCCCGGGCTCTGCTGGGTGCCTATCTGGCCCACCTGCTCGTTCCATTGATCTTTTTGGTGGCTTCTCTTCTGGCTGCGCACCGGGGCGAGGCGGGGACCGTTGACAAGCCGGTCATTGTCGTGGCGGCATTGTGGGTGCTCCTGGGCTTAGGCGCGTTGGCATTCGCGGGCGATCGAGCCGGTTTCCTCAAGCGGACGGCCGGGCCTCTGGTGACTTTCTACACGCTGGTTTGTTGTCTTGGTCTCGCTGAATTCGGGGTTCGGATAGGAATTCGCCACCTCAATAGAGCGCCGCTCTTTTACAAGCCGGGAACGAAAATGGTCGTCGATCTCGCTCCCTGGCAGAGGAATGGACTGTCGCCCCAGATAACCTTTTCGGTGAACGCCCTGGGCCTGCGAGGGCCGTTGCCGCCGGCCGAGGGCGAAGTCTATAAGATAATCGCTGTGGGAGGCAGTACCACGGAGTGCGCCGCTTTGGATGACACCCAGGAATGGCCTCACCTCCTTATGCAATTAATGAATAGCCGGCAGACGAAATACTTCACCTGGGTGAACAACGCGGGAGTTAGCGGACTGACGACGGTGGATCATCTTTCCTGTCTAAGGAGGCTTCCCATCCTCAGCCAGGCTGATTTGCTGGTCTTTTTGGTCGGGGTGAACGATGTCGAGGCGACCCTGGAGTACGGTGGCAAGCCGACTCAGAAGGCGCTGGAGCGCAGGGCAGAGCTTTTCGGGGAGCATGCTCCAGCCGGAGTAATGGACGTGGGCGGCTTTTTCAAGCACTCATGGTTGTACCAGATGACCCGCCTGCCGGTGGTTAATATCGTTTGGAGGTTGAAACATTACCCCACCCAGGAGCCTCTATGGTCCCAACAGTTTGAGCGCCGCTTCGCCGGGCCCACCCTGCCACCTCCTGATCTTCATATCGGCCTTCAGGAATACGCGCAGCGCCTTCGCAGCCTGGAATGCGAATGCCGCGCACGCCGTCTTAGGTGTGTGTTCTTGACGCAGCCCAGCATGTGGCGGGCGGACCTGACTGCACAAGAACAGCGTCTCCTTTGTTTCGGCAAGATAGGGAGGCGGGGACATGTGCTCGGCTACGCCTCGGTAGCGGACTTAGCGCACGCCATGGATGTGTATAACCAGACCCTGCTCAGCGTCTGCCGGCAGGACCACCTGCAATGCTATGACCTGGCGTCTTTCATCCCGAAGGACACTTCCGCCTTTTATGACGACGTTCATTTCAACATAGGCGGGGCTCGCATGGTTGCGGAATACTTGGCCACGCATATTCTCGCATCCGCACCTTTCAGCGCTGACTCCCCTTGATCCCCTCATCCGCGATGGGATTAAGCGCACAAGTTCCCGCCGGCCCGATATAGACCCTGTGTAACGTAGTGTAGACTAATACAGCTCAAGCCCAGGATTTTATCGACTCACATGTCGTCCCGTCGGAGCCCATGGCCGGTTCGACGCCTTCGTAGCAAGTAGACTACCAGCGCCACAAGCACGGCCACCGCCACGATCCCTAGAGTGATTCGATCCAGCCGCGCCACGAAGCCAACTAATCGCTCCCAGTTACTGCCGAACATGAAGCCGATGCAGCCGATGGCCAGTGCCCACGCGACCGCTCCCGTGAAAGTAAAAAAGAGAAAACGGGGGTAAGGCATCAGCAATACCCCCGCCAGAATTCCGGCAAACACCCGCACACCGGTGATGAAGCGCCCGATGAAAACGGCCCACGCGGCATGCTTCAGGAATACCTTTTGGGCGTTATCGTATCGCTTCGCAACCCAGTGCGGCCACCTGAGGAAGCGATTGACGAAGGCAACACCGCCGTACCGGCCGAGCCAAAAGCCCAGACTGCTGCCGATGGTGGCCCCGGCAATCGCGGTGAGGATGGCCGGCGCAAACTCCATCCTTCCCCGATAGGCCAGAAACCCTGCAAACAGCAGGACCGTCTCACCGGGAATGGGCAGACCGACGTTTTCCAGCATCACGCCGAAGAAAACCGCCCCGTACCCATAGCGCGCAAAGAAGTCAGACAAGAGTTGGAAAATTGCGTTAGTCACGACTCCCGCGATTATGCACGAAGTCGGGTTCGCGGCCGAGAGGTTTCTGGGCACGCCCGCGCTCGCCGCCAGATATGCTAAACTCGTTAATGGATGCGTGAACCTTTTCTGGACAGAATCGAGAATCGAGCGTTGGTCTGCGACGGGGCCATGGGGACGATGCTGTATTCGCGGGGTATCTCCCTCAACCGTTGTTTCGACGAGCTGAACCTGACCATGCCCCAGGTGGTCAAAGACGTCCACTTGGCGTACGTCAAGGCGGGGGCGGAGGTCATCGAAACCAACACCTTCGGAGCCAGCCGGATTCGCCTTGGGAAGTTCGACCTGGGCGAAAAAGCTCGGGAGATCAACCTGGCGGGCGCCCGTCTGGCCCGCGAGGTCGCGGGCGATGACCTCTATGTGGCGGGGTCCGTCGGCCCGCTGGGGGTTCGTTTAGAGCCCTTGGGGCCCACCGCGCTTGCCGAGGCGCGCGCGGCCTTTCACGAACAGATCGCCGCGTTGGTCGAGGGCGGCGTCGACCTGATCATCGTCGAGACGATGATGGATTTGAACGAAGCTCACCAGGCGTTGCTGGCGGCGCGGGAAGTGGGCCGGACTCCGGTGATCGTGCAGATGACCGTCCAGGATGATGGCAGCACGCCCACGGGGACGCGGCCGGAGGATTTTGCCCGCGCGCTCGACGTGTGGGGAGCGGACCTCATCGGCGTCAACTGTAGCGTGGGTCCGGCCGCGGTGCATGAGACGCTGGAGCGGATCGCCGCGGTGACGGAGAAGAAACTCTCGGCGCAGCCCAATGCCGGCATGCCGCGCACCGTGGAAGGCCGCAACCTTTACCTCTGTTCGCCCGAATACATGGCGAACTACGCGACGCAATTCATCCAGACCGGCGCGCGCCTGGTAGGAGGGTGTTGCGGAACGACGCCGGAGCACATCAAAGCCATCAAAACCGCGGTCCGTTCCTTGCGCCCCCGGCGGTCGCGCCCGGCCGTGGAGGTTATTGTGCGGCCCGGCCGGACCCTGGAGCCGGCCCCCGTGGCCGGCCGCTCGCGTCTGGCGGCGAAGCTCGCGCAAAAAGAATTCCCCGTCCTGGTGGAGGTGGTTCCCCCCAAGGGATGCGACGCCACCAAGGAAGTGGAAGGCGCGCAATACCTCCTCGAGCAAGGGATTGATGCAGTTAATATCCCCGATGGGTCGGGGGCCAATGCCCGCATGAGTGCCTTGACCGTGGCCGCCCTGTTACAACAGCGCGCCGGCATGGAAGTGCTGCTGCACTACAGCTCTCGTGATCGCAACGTGCTGACGATCCAGTCCGACCTGCTGGGGGCCCACGCGCTCGGCCTGCGCAACATCCTGGCCCTGACGCGCGATACCGCGCAATATTCCACGCAGATGGAAACGGCGGTGTCGGAAGTGGACGCCATCGGCCTTGTCAACATCCTGAACAACCTGAATCGCGGCCTGGACGTGGGCGCCAACCCGCTCGGCGCGCAAACGGCTTTCCTGGTGGGGGTCAGCGTCGATCCCTACTCCCTGAACTTGGAGGAAGAACTTCGCCGCTTTCAGTACAAGGTCGAAGCGGGAGCTGACTTCGCGGTCACTCAGCCCATCTTCCCCGCCGAACCCCTGGTGAAGTTTCTGGAACGGGCCAGAACCTTTGCGCCGCGCCTTCCCATTATTGCCGGAATCTGGCCCCTCACCAGTTTCCGCAATGCGGAATTCATGAACAACGAAGTTCCGGGAATTTCCGTTCCACCCCTGGTGATGGAGCGCATGCGCAAGGCTGACACCGGCGAACGCGCCCGCCAGGAGGGTTTGAAAATCGCCCAGGAAACGTTGCTGGAAATCCGCTCGCTGGTCGAGGGGGTGCAGATTGCCGCGCCGTTCGGCCGTTACGCCATGGCCGTCGAGGTCGCCCAAGCCCTGGGCGCGCCCCGGCCGCGAACATCCGTAAGTCAGCCGTGATAGAATTGCTAGTTTCGCTCTGATCAGATGCGGCCGCGCGGCCGTGCCCGGGGATGGGCGTGCACGACGGCGCATGGGGAAAGCGCTCAAGGGCAAGAGACGATTAGGTTCGAGAAGGGACACTGCCATGCCTCAATCTGCAAAAGCTGACCACCCGGAGCCTTTCGAGAAGAATCTGGCACGCCTCGATGCCATTGTGCACGAATTGGAAGACGCGGAACTTCCGCTTGATAAGGCCTTGCAGCTTTATGAGGAAGGCATGAAGCTTTCCGAATCCTGTAACCGGCAATTGGAAGAAGCCGAAGGGCGCGTCGAAATCCTGACCAAGAAAGCCGGGGGGAAAGTCGTGGCCGAGCCCTTCCGAGCGGAGGACGGGGAGGTGGGGGAAGGATAAAGGAAGTCAACGGCAAATTCCGATGACCGTACTCTCGCCTGAAACAATTCGCCAGCGTCTCGAAGAGACCCGCGCCGCGGTCGATGCGGAACTCGACCGGTTGCTTCCGCCCGCGGAGGAATATCCGCCGAGCATTCACAAGGCGATGCGGTACTCGGTGTTTGCGGGAGGAAAGCGTCTGCGGCCCACCTTGTGTGTGGAAGCGGGGCGTTTGTTCGGCGGTGATGAGAAGCGCCTGCTGCGGCTAGGGAGCGCTTTGGAACTGATTCACACCTATTCGCTGATTCACGACGATCTGCCCGCCCTCGACAACGACGACTTGCGCCGCGGCAAGCCCACTTCCCATGTCGTTTTTGGGGAGGCTGCCGCCATTCTTGCCGGAGACGCGCTGCTGACCTTGGCCTTTGAAGTCATGTCCGGCGCGGAGGGGGCCGCGGCCGATGGCAGGCTGCGCATCATTCACGAGCTGGCCCATGCCATCGGGACGCGGTGCGGCATGGTGGGCGGCCAGGTCATTGATTTGGAGATGACCGGCCGGACCAGCGACGCCGCGACGCTCGATTACATCCATTCGGCCAAGACCGGCGCCTTTATCCGGGCGGCCGTCCGCTCCGGCGTCCTTTCGGCGCCGGCGGGCGAGGACGACCTGGCGCGCCTGACCGCTTACGGTGAAAAGGTGGGATTGGCCTTTCAGATTGCGGATGATTTGCTCGATGTTTTAGGATCGCAGGCGGAATTGGGCAAGACGATCGGCAAGGATGAACGACAGCACAAGATAACGTACCCGGCGCTGCACGGAATCGAGCCCTCCAAGCAGATCGCTTCCCGATTGGTCGAAGAGGCGTGCAGGGCGCTGGAACCCTACGGCGCGCGCGCCCAAATCCTCGAAGGCATCGCTCACTACCTGATCGCGAGGAGTTCCTAAATGGAATATCAGTACCTGACACGCATCAATTCTCCGGCCGACCTGAAGAAAGTTCCGCGAAAGGATCTGCCCGTCGTCGCCGAGGAATTGCGTGATTATATGATCTCAGTTATTGCCAAGATAGGAGGCCATCTGGCGTCGAGTCTGGGAGCTGTGGAGCTGACCATCGCGCTCCATTACCTGTTTGATACGCCGCGCGACAAGATTGTGTGGGACGTCGGCCACCAGGCGTACGGCCACAAGGTTCTAACCGGCCGTCGCGACCGCTTCCCCACCATTCGCCAGTACGGGGGAATCTCCGGCTTCCCGGTCCGGGATGAAAGCCCCTACGACACCTTCAACGTGGCCCATGCCGGGACGGCGATTTCCGGCGCGCTGGGCATGGCGGTGGCGCGGGATCTGAAAGGCGAGGACTTTCATGTCGTGGCCGTGGTGGGAGACGCGGGGCTGACGTCGGGCGTGGAGCTGGAAGGAATCAACAACCTGGGGACGCTGAAGAAAAGGGTGCTGGTCATCCTGAATGACAACAAGATGTCGATCTCACCCAACGTCGGCGCCTTCGCCGGCTATCTGAACCGCATCGTGCACGGGCAGGCCTATAACCGGCTGCGGGAAGAAGTCGAGAAGATGATCCTTTCCGTGCCGCGCCTGGGCCCGCGCCTGGTCAAGCTCTCCAAGGACCTCGTGGAATCCGCCAAGAGCATGCTGATCCCGGGGCTGGTGTTCGAGGAGTTGGGCTTCGAATATGTCGGCCCGATCAATGGTCACAATCTGGAAGAACTGCTGGGCGTGTTGGCCAAGGCCAAAGAGCGTCCGGGGCCCGTGCTGGTCCACATCGTCACCCAGAAGGGCAAGGGCTACCCGCACGCGGAGATGTTGCCCGTGAAGTATCACGGGGTGACCCAATTCGACGTCTCCACAGGCGCCTTTCACAAAACGCCCGCCCGAGCTCCGAGCTACACGGCGGTGTTTGGCAAGGCGATCTGTGAGGTGGCGGAAAAAGACCGGCGCGTCGTGGCCATCACCGCCGCCATGAGTGAGGGCACGGGCCTCGACGAATTCTCCAAGCGCTTTCCTGACCGTTTCTTCGACGTGGGGATCGCCGAGCAGCACGCCGTCACCTTTGCCACAGGACTGGCGTGCGAAGGCATGCGGCCCGTTGTGGCGATTTATTCCACCTTTCTGCAACGCGCCTTTGACGAGGTGATGCACGACACCTGCCTGATGCGCGCCCCGGTGAGCTTCGTGCTCGACCGCGGCGGCCTGGTAGGCGCCGACGGCCCCACCCATCACGGGCTTTACGACCTGGTATATCTGTCGGCCCTGCCGGGGATCGTGGTGATGGCGCCCAAGGACGAAAACGAACTGCGCCACATGCTTTACACCGCGATCCATGTGAATGGCCCCGCCGCCATGCGTTATCCCCGCGGCAACGGCGTGGGCGTGCCCATGGACGCGGAGTTCAAGGCCCTGGAAATCGGCAAGGGGGAGATTCTGCGCGAAGGCCCCGACATCGCCATCCTGGCCCTCGGCACCTTGGTGTATCCCTGTCTCGAGACGGCAACCCGTCTCGAAGCCCTGGGCCTGCACGCCACGGTCATCAATGCCCGCTTCATGAAGCCCCTGGATGAAGAGTTGATCTGCTGCCTGGCGGCCGAAAAGCAGTTCCTGGTGACGGCCGAGGAAGGCACGGAGGCGGGAGGGTTCGGCGCCCAGGTCGCGGCATTGTTGCAGGACCGGAAAATCCCCGCCAGCGTCCTGCGCATTGCTGTCCCCGACCGGATTATTCCTCACGGCGCGCCCAATCTTTTGCACGCCAAGTACAGCCTGGACGCCGATGGAATTTTCCAGAAAATCCAGAACTTCGCTCATGAATTCCCCGTGCGCCCGGAATTGCGCTATCGCTCCCTGCTCAGATCCTAGTGATCGTCTCTCCCCGAAATACGAGCAGGGGGGACGGAAATTATGAAATCCCGAGAGCGCGTGGAGCGCGCTATCAACTTTCAGGAAGCCGATCGCGTGCCGATCGACCTGGGAGGGCTCAAGGCCTCCGGCATTGCCGTGGAAACCTACGACCGCTTGAGGCGCCACCTGGGCCTCGACGGAACGCCGCGCGTGGCCGACTCGCCGGGCATGATTGCGGTGGTGGAGGAGGCGGTGCGGAAGCGCTTCAGTGTGGACGTGGCGCCGGTGGATTTATCCATGGTGCCCGGCCTCATGACTCCCCGGGAGCAGTGGGTGCCGCGCCGTCTTTTCTCCGGCACCGACGTGTTGTTTTCCCCCCACACGCGCATCCGGGAAGAGGCGGACGGAAGCTGGGTGCTGCTCAATGCCGACGGCGCCCCCACCTCCTTCCGCATGCCCAAGGACGGCTATTACTTCGACGACGTCTCCATCAACCGCGGCAAGGGGATTGACCCCGGGAAGTTTCGCCCCGTGGACGACATCCCGGACCAAGTCCTGAAACAGATGGAGGATTACTCCTCCCGGCTTTACCAGGAGACCGACTACGCCCTGCTCGGATGGGGCGGCGGCGTGTGCTTCCTGGGACTCAGCGTGATCACGGATCCGCGCTCCAACGTCACCATGGGCATGCCGGACGAATGGATGATGATGCTCCTGACTGAGAAGGCGACCTGTCACGAGATGATGAACCGGTCGGTGGAGGCCAGCATCAAGTGCCTGACCCTTCTCCACCAGGCGGTGGGCGACCGCTGCTTTGCCTGGGGCATCGCCTCGGACGACAGCGGCACCCAGCGCGGGGAGTTCATCAACCCCAATCTCTGGGCCGAGATGATGAAGCCGCACTACCGGAAGCTCTGCGCGTGGATCCATCGCAACACCCGCTGGAAGACCTTCCTGCACTGCTGCGGATCGATCTACCACCTCATTCCACATTTCATCGAAGCCGGCATCGATATTCTAAATCCCGTCCAGACCTCGGCGGCCAACATGGACCCGGCCCGCCTCAAAAAACAGTTCGGCCGCCAGATCGTGTTCTGGGGGGGCGGCTGCGATACGCAAAGCGTCCTGGGCGGTCGGGCGCCGGCCGAGATCCGCGAACACGTTCGAGAGCGCCTCGGGATTTTTGCGCCCGGCGGGGGTTACGTCTTCAACCAGGTGCACAACATCCAGCGCAACGTGCCCACCGAAAACGTCATCGCCATGCTCGAAGCGGCGCGGGAATTCGGCGTGTATTCCGGCGCCTAAGGCGAACACTGTTCGCTTCGCGGTTGTCACGGATTAGGGAATCTCATTGCGGGCAAAGCCCGCCTTGGACTGCGGTAGCAGCAGCTACCGCCTTTCTAGATATGGCTCTTGCCCCGTCCCATATGAAACACAGGCGGACTGCGGTAGCTGCTGCTACCGCAGTCCAAGGTGCGCACAGGGAAGTCATGCGCCGAAAAGCCGGGGGTGAAGGGGTTCTCCGGTCCAGCGAATTGCCACGCCAGCGAATACTATTGCCTTTTGCACTTTGCCTTTTCACTTTCTCTTACGACTCTGCCGCGCTACGCTACCCGGTTTTCATATAAGGGTTCGTGGAGTTATCAATTCGTTCCGCGGGTGACCCCCTCACCTGTCCCGCCCCGGCTGATGAAAAACGCCGGCGGCGGTCCACGCTCTCCCCTCGGAGAGGGCTGCTACTCAACGTATGGTGCCGGATCGGCTCACCGAGAGAAGGGTTCTGCAATTTGGATGGCAGACGGAAGCGAGTGTAGCGCGGACCTGTTCTGTAGGTCCGCGCTACGCTTGCTGGGTGGGAAGGGTCAGTCCGATTCGACCGCTTAGCTATTCTGGCCTTCCACCAGTTGCTTGGCGCGTTGGGCGGCGCGGACGACCGCCTTGATCAGGGTGACGCGCAGGCCGCCTTCCTCGAGCTCCAGCAGCCCATCGATGGTGCAACCCGCGGGGGTGGTGACGACGTCTTTCAGTTTGGCAGGATGTTCGCCGGTGTGCAAAACCAGGGCCGAGGCGCCCAGCAAGGTTTGCGAGACCAGTTCAGTGGAAAGTTCGCGCGGCAGACCCAGTTTCACCCCCGCTTCGGCCAGCGATTCGATGATCATGTAAACGTAGGCAGGGCCCGAGGCGGAAAGGCCGGTGATGGCGTCCATGTGTTTCTCATCCACCACCACGGTGCGGCCCATGGACCCGAAAATATCCCGCGCCAGCAAGACGTCGTCGGGCGCCGCGTTGGGGCTCCCTGCCAGCGCCGTCATGCCCTGGCGAATCAGGCAGGGAGTGTTGGGCATGGCGCGCACCACCCGCGCGGGGCGGCCAAGTTCGCGTTCGATCAGGGCGGTGGTGACGGACGCCGCGGCGGAGATGATCACAGCATCTTTGCGCAGTACGCCCTTTACCTCGTGAAGAAAGCCCTTGACCTGCTGGGGTTTCAAAACGATCAAAACCAGGTCGGCGCCTTTGACTGCCTGGGCGTTGCGGGTATGGGCCTTGACGCCATGCTTCTCCGCCAGATAATCCGCGCGGGGCTGGTGGGCGACGGTAACCTCTACTCGATCGACGGGGATCAACTGCGAACCCAGCATGCCGGAGAGCAAGCCCTCGCCCAATTTTCCGCAGCCGATCAGCGCAACCTTTTTTACCCGGCTTTGGAAATCGCGGGCTCCGCGGACGACCTTAGTTTCGGTGGATTTCATTGTCATCCTCTCTCGATTATCGATTGACGATTGTCGATTGACGATTGAGAAACGGTCATTCGTCGCCCATCGAGGATCGGCAGTTAAAGTGATGAAGGCATGGAAGGACTGCCCATTGCCGATTTCTTGCAATCGTCAATCGACCATCGGCAATCGGCAATCCGCGTTATTCCCTAGCCGCCGCCTGCGCCGCGGTGACTTCTTGCTTGGAGGTGGAGATCCACGGCATCATCTTGCGCAGCTCACTTCCCACTTTCTCGATGAGGTGCGCCGAAGCCTTGGCGCGCATTTCCAGAAAGTGCTGGCGTCCCTTGGCGTTTTCATCCATCCACTCTTTGGCAAAGGAACCGTCCTGAACGCCGGTCAGCACTCGCTTCATCGTCTCGCGCACGTGGGCGTCAATCACCTGGGGGCCGCGAGTGTAGTCGCCGTATTCCGCGGTGTCGCTCACCGAGTAGCGCATATACTTGATGCCGCCCTGATAGATGAGGTCGACGATCAGCTTCAGCTCGTGCAAACATTCGAAATAGGCAATCTCCGGCTGGTAGCCGGCTTCCACCAGCGTTTCAAACGCCGTGGTAATCAAGGCGGAGACTCCCCCGCACAGCACCGTCTGCTCGCCGAAGAGGTCGGTTTCCGTCTCCTCCTTGAACGTGGTCCGAATCACCCCTGCTTTAAGCGAACCGATACCCTTGGCATAAGCCAGGCCGGTCTGCTCAGCGTGGCCGGAGGCGTCCTGTTCGATCGCCAGGAGCGAGGGCACGCCAATCCCCTCGGTAAAGAGCTCGCGCAGGCGATGCCCGGGGCACTTGGGGGCGATCATGATGACGTCCACCGTGGGCGGGGGAACGATGAATTTGTAGTGAATATTAAACCCGTGGGCAAATACCAGGGTCTTGCCCGGTCCCAGGTGCGGGGCGATCGCCTCGCGGTACACCTGCGCCTGGATGGGATCGGGGATGAGGATGACGATCAGGTCGCCGCGCCGGGCGGCTTCCGAAGCATCGTAGACCTCGAAGCCCGCGTCCCTGGCCTTGGTGCGGGGCGGATCGCCCAGGCGCTCGGCAACGATCACCTTCACGCCACTGTCACGCAGATTCAGCGCGTGGGCGTGGCCCTGACTGCCGTAACCGATAATGGCCACGGTTTTCCCCGCCAGATTCTTCAGATTACCATCTTGCTCATAGTAGACTTTAGCCATAGCTCTTTGTTCCCTTTTCGATGATGGATTTTGAAAGACCAAATTATATACGAAGTCGTGAGGACAGTGGCTAGTGATTAGTGGTTAGTGGCTAGGCACCAGGCGCCGGCTACTAGCCACTGTCCACTAACCATTGCCCTTCGTCGTGAAAACAGTGGCTAGTGATTAGTGGTTAGTGGCTAGACTCCAAACGCCCACTACCAGCCGCTAGCAACTAACCACTATCCTCTAGCCACTGCCCTCCTCATGCTTGCGCGGCAACCATCTCCGGACGCGGCGCGTTCCGCGTTGTTTTCACGCAGGCGAAAGGCAGGAACTCCGGGATACCGAAAGCCGGCGCGGCAGTTTTGCGGCGGCTTTCCGCGGGAACCTCGAGGAGATATTTTCCGTGACTGGCGAAAATCAGTTGGGAGCCGGGAAAAGTTTTGAGGATGTCGGCGACGCGGGAAACGTCCGCCTCGGCGTCGATGAAAACGAACGCCGCGTCCTCCGAGGGCTGGTGGCGGTAATAGCTGACGCGCTCGACACCTTCCGTGCGGCGTAAGAAATTGAAGAGGTGATCGACCTCCGGCTCCGCCGACTCCATTACCGCCATCATGGAAAAGCCGTTGGGCCGCTTGGCCAGGGCCAGGGTCACAATCTTCATTCCCTTGCGGCGAAAAACGTTCATCAGCCGGCAAGTCACAATCAAGTCCTGTTCGGTTTCAAGCGTGATGAGCCATTGCATAAGGAACTCCAGGTGCCAGGTGCCAGAAGAGGATTCAGGATCAAGGACCCAGCCCTAAATCCTGAATCCTGCCCACACGTGCCAGAAGAGGATTCAGGATCAAGGACCCAGCCCTAAATCCTGAATCCTGAATCCTGAATCCTTCATCCTACTCACACCGCCCACAGATCATCCAAAGCTTCTTCTTCCACCAGAACGTGCGGCGGCTCGACCACCATCTCCGCTAGGGCCGCTCCGGGGGGAACGATGGGATACACGTTCTCCGCCGGGTCCACCCAAAAATCCACCAAGCGCGGCTCGCGGTCGGCGAGGAAGTCCTCGACTGCGTCCGCCACGTCCGTGCGGTGCTCGACGCGCGTGCCGCGGATGCCATAAGCCTCCGCCAGCTTGACAAAATCCGGAGCAAAGTCGAGATCGATGTCGCAGTACCGCTTCTCAAAGAAGATTTCCTGCCACTGGCGCACCATGCCGAGCGCCCGGTTGTTGATGATGGCGATCTTGACGGGCACCCGGTACTGCACCACCGTGGCCAGATCGTTCAGGGTCATCTGAAAACCGCCGTCCCCCACGATGGCCACCACTTGACGATCGGGGAAGGCCATCTGCGCGCCCATGGCCGCCGGGAAACCGTAACCCATCGACCCCAGGCCACTCGAGGAGAGCCAGGTGCGGGGCCGCGAGAAGTTGTAGAACTGCGCCGTCCACATCTGATGCTGGCCCACGTCCACCGAGATGATGGCATCCTCGGCAGCGTGCCGGGCGATGGATTCAATGACCAACTGGGGCTTGACGGTGTTCGCATACTTGTCGTAGGTCAGGGGATGCTCGCCGCGCCAGGACTCAATGCGTTGCAGCCATTGCTGCCGCGCCGGCGTCGGTCCGGCCTTCCGCCGCTTTAAAACATCCAGCAAGGCCCGCAAGGCTTCCCGCGCATCACCCACCAGGGCCATATCCACCGCTACGTTCTTGTTGACCTCCGAAGGATCAACGTCAAAATGGATCTTCTTGGCGCGCGTAGCGAAACCGTTCAAGCGGCCCGTCACGCGGTCGTCAAATCGCGCTCCGATGGCCACCAGCAGATCGCAATTGCAAATTGCCATGTTGGTCGCATACGAGCCGTGCATGCCCAGCATCCCGAGCGACAGGGGATGGCGGGAAGGAAACGCCCCCAAACCCATCAGCGTGGTCGTGACCGGGATGTGGGTCAGTTCGGCAAGTTCGCGAACCTCCGCAGAAGCGTCGGAAGCGACTACGCCGCCGCCCACATAAAGCACCGCCCGGAGGCTCTCCAGAATCATGTCCGCCGCGCGCTCGATGTCAGCATCCACCCATTCGCTCAATCGGTGGGGCGTTTCAGCGCCCGCACCGGCGGGATAAATCGGCTCAGCCCTCTCCATCAGGATGCTTTTGGGGAGATCGACCAGCACCGGCCCCGGCCGTCCGGAGACCGCGGACCGGAAAGCACGATCGATGACCGAGGGGATGTCGGCCGCGGATCGAATCAGAAACGATTGCTTGGTCGAGGGCAGGCTGATACCGATGGTGTCGGCCTCCTGAAAAGCGTCCTTGCCAATCAGTCCCCCCGGGACTTGACCGGTCAGGGCAACGACGGGAATGGAGTCCATCATGGCCGAGGTGAGGCCGGTGATCAGGTTGGTGGCGCCCGGTCCGGAGGTTCCCAGGCAAACCCCCGGCTTCCCTGTGACACGTGCGTATCCATCCGCCGCGAAAGCCGCCGCCTGCTCGTGCCTGACCAGGAGATGCCGGATGCCCGCACTGTATAGGGCATCATAGAGCGGCAGGACGGCGCCGCCGGGTAGGCCAAAGAAAACGTCGACCTTTTGGCGCTTCAGGCTTTCTAGGAGGATTTCCGAACCTGTAAATGACTTTCCCATCTATGTTCTCTCAACGCCTGGCCGCTGAGAGTACCGACCAGTCGGTAGGTAGCTTAACACGTTGGCCCTCCGGCGTCAAACGTTTTTTCGGCAGAAAATTGCTGCCGCATGAGAGGGGATTTATGTGATTCAAGTCAAGGCCTGGAAACCCAGACATCGGCTGATGACGACCTCTTGTCCGAAGTCCGTTGTCGGTAGCTTGGCGCAGACCCCCGACCTTTGGGGTCTGCGCCAGTCCGCCACGGACAGCTCTAACGCAACCACTCCTCCAGTCGCACGGCCTGATCGGTTTTCTCGTCCCGATATTTAATAATGACCGGCGTGTAGAGCGAAATCCCCAATTTCCTGCCCCGGCCCCGGATGACGGCGCGCGCGCCGGGCACGACTACGGCACCCTCGGGAATCCTCAGCGGAGCGTCGCCTTCGCGGCGATGCACGGTGTCACGCACCAAGTCGTAAACGGGCGTGGAACCGGTGATGATGGTGCCCGCGGCGAGCACGGCGCCTTTGCCCACCATCGTGCCCTCGTACACTCCGCAGTTGCCGCCCACCAGCGCCTCGTCCTCGATGATCACGGGCAGCGCGCCAATCGGCTCCAGCACACCACCGATTTGCGCCGCAGCGCTGATGTGGACGCGCTTGCCAACCTGCGCGCAAGAACCCACCAGCGCGTGCGAATCGATCATCGTGCCGTCGTCCACATAAGCGCCCGCGTTCACGAACATGGGGGGCATGCAGGTCACGTTCTTGCCGATGTAGCAGCCACCGCGAATCGATGAGCCGCCGGGCACGATGCGGATGTTCTGGTCATTGGGGAGTTGCTTCAGTGGGTAAGTATGCTTGTCGCGAAATTGCAGATCGTTCGGTGGCATGGACACTACGCGTCCAATGCGAAACCCCAGCAGAATTCCTTTCTTGACCCAACCATTCACGCGCCATCCCGTGGGCGAAGAGGCATCGGGTTCCGCGGCGCGCACACGGCCCTCGTTGAGCGCCTGCTTGAATTCATCGAAGGCTTGAAAGTATTCGTCACCAAATTCCTTTGTATCGCGGGAGTAAAGTTCTTCAATGCGGGACTGAAGATCCATTGGAGACCTCGTTAGCAGTTTCGGAATGATCTCTTTCATTCTTGTCTTGAATCGTTTCTGATGTTCTGGACGAGGGAAAGGCACCACGAAAGGTATGATGTGGCCCAAGCCGGCCTCGCGCAAAGCACTGACCACCATGGGCGTTATGGCAACCACCAAAACCCAAACCGCGGCGGGTTGGAAATCCGCCATTCGCCCTGCGAGCGATGGCATGCCTTCCGGTCGGCGGGCCCTCCGCTCCTGCTCGTCTTCAATTTGGTTTATCGGACTCAGGACCAGATCGTCGAGGTAGAAGCCCCTGGCCTTGAACTCCTTGAGAAAGTTCCCGGTTGCGCCGAAGTATTCCCTGAAGACCTCCTTCAATCGATGGTGGCGGTTCGGTTCGGGTCACAGCCCCAGCAACAAGCGCATTCCAGCCTCGACTTCATGCATAAGCGGTGTGGGCAAAACTCCGATCCGTTGGGTCAGGCGAGATTTATTCACCGTGGCAGTCTGAGATATGTTGATCACCGAATCCTTGGCGAGTCCGGTGTCCCTCTTGTGACAAAGGACGTTCCCAGGCGCGCCTGCCAAGCACAGGTTGGAAGTAACGGCCAACACGATTACCGTGCGAATACGGCCCTCGTTAAAATCATTGGTTTGAACCACCAAAACCGGCCGCCGGTACCAGGTTCTGAGCACGCGGGTTCCGGCAGGGAGGCCCACCAAATCTCCCTGCGGCGGATCACCACTCCTCCCTGCCGAGCGCCTCCGCCTGCAATTGGGCAATCACGGGATCAAGTTCCGATGGCTCCGTGCTGTAGACTTCATCCAGCGCTTCCTTAATTCGCTTTGACCTTTGGCGCCGGATGTAATCCTCCAAGGCTCTTGCATAGAGCTGGCTGCACGGGATGCGGAGCCGTTTAGTGAGCCGTTCTGCCTCCTTGAAGAGAGGGTCGGGAATGGAGATTGCGGTTTTCATGGTTTGAGTATAACCCGAGTTTTACCGACGGACAAGCCGGCCAGAGGCTGTGGGCGCGTGCCGACCCGCTCTATTCGATTTCACCTGGAAATTTGATTGCCGGGAACGCCAAACGCTCCATCAAATTATGCTGAATCAATGCGTGCGTTTAAGGCGCGGGGAGTTTTGACTTTCGGGTTTTGGGCTTTGCGTTTTGACCTGCACTTTAGGCCGAGCACAGCTCGGCCCTCCGTTACGATGGCCATGCCATCCTAGAGGGCAGCGCTCTTCGCCAGCAGCCCCAAACCCGCCATAACCTTTTCCAGCTTGGCGCGGTTTTCAGGTTTCATAGGGACCATGGGCAGGCGGTAAACTTCCTCAATCCATCCCATCATGGCGAGCGCAGCTTTAACGGGAATGGGGTTGGTCTCGATGAAGTTCACCTGCATTAAGGGGAGTAGGTGCGCATTCAGCTTGCGGGCCTCGTCGTATTGGCCTTCCAGCGCCAGGTGGGTGAGCCGCACCATGGGCCCGGGGATTTCGTTCGAGACTACGGAGATCACGCCCACGCCGCCCACGGCCACGAGCGGGAAGGTGAAGGCATCGTCGCCGGAAAGCACCCGGAAGCCCGGCTCGACGGCGTTCAGCACTTCCATCTGCTGCACGATGCTGCCGGAAGCTTCTTTGATGCCCATGATGCCGGGGATTTTTGAAAGGCGCCCAACGGTGGCGGGCTCAATGTTCGACGACGTGCGCCCCGGCACATTGTAGAGAATCATGGGCAGGTCGGTCGATTCGGCAATGGCTTTGAAGTGCTGGTACAGACCTTCTTGGGTCGGTTTGTTGTAGTAGGGCGCAACGGAGAGGATGCCTTGCACTCCCAAATCTTTGACTTCCCCCGCCAAGTCGCAAACTTTCTTGGTGTTGTTGCCGCCTACTCCGGCGATGATGGGAACTTTCCCTCCGGCTTCTTCCAGCACCAGTCGAATCACCCCCAGGTATTCGCCGTGCTCGAGCGTGGGGGTCTCGCCGGTGGTGCCGCAGGGGACGAGGAAGTCGATTCCCTCGCGAAGCTGGAACTGCACCAACCGCCGCAGTGCCGCTTCATCCACGGATCCGTCTTGCCGAAAGGGGGTAACAAGGGCCGTGCCACAACCGCGAATTTCCAGGGTCATAAGATGACCTCCAAGGCCGATCAAGGCTAAAGTATAAAATGTAAAGGGTAAAGTAGAGAGGATAATGGTCTTTATCCCTTACACTTTATCCTTTACACTTTGTCCTTCACAAACCATCCTGCCCGATTTCCAGCGCCTAATGCCTAGCCCCCTGCTCCCAACTCCAAAATTTCCGCGAAACTGTAAAAGCCTTTCTTGCCCACCACCCAGCGCGCTGCGTAGAGTGCCCCTTCGGCAAAGCCCTGCCGGCCGCGCGCCGTGTGACGCAGAACGACGGTGTCCGCCTCCGAGTCAAAACCCAGCTCATGCGTGCCGGGAATATAACCCGCGCGCACACTGGCCACGGGAATATCCCGGTCCGCAAAATAAGGTTGGATTTGCCGGGAAATTTCCAGCGCCGTGCCCGACGGCGCATCTTTCTTCATCTTGTGATGAGACTCGGTGATGAAAGGATCGTACATCGGGAAGGGGGCAAAGATTTGCGCGGCCGCCCGCGCCAGCCGGTAGAACAAGTTCACACCAATCGAGAAGTTCGGGGCATAGACCATGCCGACACCCGCCTGCTCGATCACTTTGCGGACTTCCGCCAGGTGCTTGTGCCAGCCGGTGGTGCCAACCACCAGGTTCACCCCCAATGCCGCGACGCGGTGAACGTTCTCCACCACGGCGTCGGGCGTGGTGAAGTCCACGCAGACGTCGATGCCCTTGAACTTTTCGCGCGTAATCCCCTGGCCTTGGGTATTGACATCGATATCCATCACCAGGCGCACTTCGAAGCCGCGCTGGGGGGCAAGGTGCGCCAAAGTCTTGCCCATTTTCCCGTAACCGAGGATGGCGAGGTTGGTCATTAATCCAGGTACCCCTCCGACTTCATGAGTTCGGCGTTGAGCAGAGCCGCGCCGGCGGCGCCGCGAATGGTATTGTGGCTGAGCGCGATATATTTGTACTGGAGCACCGGGCAGGCGCGCAGGCGGCCCACCACGGTCGCCATACCGTGCTCAGTGTCCACATCGAATTTCGGCTGAGGCCGGTCCCGCTCCTCGCGCACAATAATGGGATGCTTGGGCGCGGAAGGCAAGCCGCGCTCCTGCGGCAGGGAACGATAGGCGCGCCACGCCTCCAGGAGGTCAGGAATGGTGGCTGGGGTTTTGACCGCCACGGAAATGGTTTCCGTGTGGCCGTCTTCCACCAGCACACGGTTGCAGTGCGCGCTGACCACAAAGTCTCCCATCTTCACCTGGCCATCCACGAACTTGCCCAATAGCCGGCGCGTTTCGCGTTCCACCTTTTCTTCTTCGCCGCCAATGAAGGGAATGACGTTGCCCAGGATGTCGAGCGTCGGCACGCCCGGGTAACCCGCGCCGGAAACCGCCTGCATACTGGTCATCAAAACCTTTTCGAGCCCAAAGGTCTTTTCGAGCGGCGCAAGCGACATCACCAAACCTACCGTCGTACAGTTCGGGTTGGTGACGATCATGCCCTTCCAGCCGCGCTGCTTCCGCTGGTCTCGGACCAGCGCCAAGTGGTCGGGGTTGACGTCGGGAATCAGCAACGGCACATCCGGTTCCATGCGGTAGTTCGAGGAATTGGAGACCACCACGTGGCCAGCCTGCGCGAATGCCTTCTCGACCTCTCCCGCCACCTTGGAATCGAGCGAAGAGAAGATCAGTAGCGGAGCCCCGGCGGGCTTGCACTCGTGCACATGGAGTTCCCGCGCAGTTTTGGGCAGGGCCTCGCGCAGACGCCAGTTGCAGGCTTCCGCATAGGTTTTGCCCGCCGACCTCTCCGAGGCGGCAAGCCATTTGAGTTCGAACCAGGGGTGATGCTCGAGCAGGCTCACAAACCGTTGCCCCACCATCCCCGTGGCTCCCAAGATGCCAACTTCAAGCTTCTTCATGACCATAATTAGGGCGGATCGAATCCACCTTTACCTTTCTGTCTTCAGAACAGGGGTCGGGGACTGGAAATTAGAGACCAGGGATTCGGGAATCAGGATTTGTGCATAGCCCCAATCCCCAATCCCTAACCCCCGCTCTTTAAATCGCGCACCAAACGGCAATAGAGTTCGACCGCCGCAAGCAGGTCAGCCTTGCGCACGCATTCGCAATCGGTATGTGCGACGCAGATCGAGCCTGGCCCCAACAACAGCGGGCGGCCCCAATTCCCGAGCGACGGCAGGTCGGTGGTAAACGCCACCACATCCGTCTCGTACCCGTCGAGCTTCTCCATCAGCAGCACCGGCGTGTCGCGCACGAACACCAATTCGCAGCGGTCCCCGGCCATCCCGGCGATCTTCTGGCGCAGCGGCGCGGAATCCTCAACGGTGCGGATCAGGATCTGGGCGTGGGCTTCATCGGGTACCACGTTGGCAGCACGTCCGCCGGAGATCACTCCGATGTTCATCGTGGAAGGCCCCAGCACGGGGCTGACCGGCAGGGTGAGCTTGCGCACGTCCGCCAGCACATCGAGCAACTTTTCGATGGCGTTCACCCCCAGATGCGGATAGGCGGAATGCGCCATTTTACCGCGCGCCCGCAGATCGATCCGCAGGTTGCCCTTCGTTCCGATGATCAGCTTGTTCTCCGTCGGCTCGCCATTGATAATGTAGCGCGCCCCCGGCGGATGCAGGTTCGCTTCGCGTGCGCCGTCGCTGACGGTCTCCTCGCCGACCAGGAAGAGCAGGGCGAAATCCCTCACGCCCTCCTGCTTCAGCCGTTCCGCCGCCACCAACTGCGCGGCGATGATCCCTTTGGCATCGCACGAGCCCCGGCCGTAAATGCATTCGGCGTCCTCGTGCGCGGGCGAGAAGGGGGGCACGGTATCCAGGTGGGTGCTCAGCACCACGTCCGGCTTTCCCCAGCAGGCGAATACGTTGGAACGGTCGCGCGAGACGGGCATCAACTCTGCCTGGAAACCCAGATGCGCAAGATACTCCTTCACGAACCCGGCGCAGGCTTTCTCATGACCCGTGACCGATGCCATGTTGACCAGGCTTTTGGTGAGTTCGAAGAGATGCATGAAAATTTCCCACCCGGCGCCCGCCCCTGCCAGCTTCCGCTGGCCGCTCGGAAACGAGTCTGGATTCAAGGGCAACCGTATGACGTTAGCTTACTACGGAAAACAGCGTCAAGCCTAATTCAGGATGACAGCATTGGAACGTTTTTCCGCAGCCTGGTCATCCCCGCCGTTTCAAAACGCTTCCATCATGGTTATTGCTCAATCAACAAATGATAGTCCCGGTGTCGGACAACCATCCCCGGCGCCCAAGCATCCCGATAGTACTCGCAATCGGAATGGCACAGTGCTAGAATTGGGTCTGATACGAGGCAGTCGGATTCCGAGACCGGAGGCCATATGAGCCGTGCTCTCCTTGCCATCCTTCTTCTCAGTCTCGCATTTTTTCTTACGTCGGCTCCTGCCTTTGCGCAGCGGGGTGCGAGCCATCCGGCTCCGCAGGCATATAGTTCGTCTCGCGCGGCTCCTTTCTACGGCGGTTACGGCAATTACGGATCCGGTGGTTACCCTTTCTACTCGTCGTATAGCTCGCCTCTTTGGGGTCCGCCCAACTACTGGTGGGTCGGCCCCTATCCCAGCGAAAATCCATGCCAGGCCGGCTGCAACCCCAACTCCGGCTACGAATGGAATAGTGTGGGAGCGCTGATCCTCGATACGAACCCACCCAAAGCGCGTGTTTCTCTCGATGGCACCTACGTGGGCACGACCGATAAGCTCGGTCCTTTCCAACTTCCTGTCGGCGAGCATACCTTGCACATCGAAGCGCCGGGCTTCGAGCCCTCCGACGTCATCGTTAAGTTCGACAAGCCGGGCGTGCAAAGCCTGAATGTCGAATTGAAGCTTCTGGCGGCCTCCGCCAAGCCCGCGCCTCGGCGATAGCGGTTTCCCCATTTTATTTTGGACGTGGTTTACGAAGCGTGGTGTGCGCTTGCACCGGCAGTTCGCGCCCTGCTAGTCTTCCGAGTAGTAATCGTGGATCACCACGCAGGAGGTTCTATGCCATCCAAAGCCAACCCCGCGAATCGCCGGGGATCTTCGAAACCTGCGGGAGCCGCCGCGCTCGATGTTCCGGCCCTCGCCCGGGGCCGCGCTCCTGGATCGGCATCACCGCCTACACACACGCCGGGCTTGCCGCCGCTCAAGATTACCGATGTGCGCGTCATCGTCACCTGTCCCGGCCGCAATTACGTGCTCGTCAAAATCCTGACGAACGAGCCGGGGCTTTACGGGGTGGGCGACGCCACGCTCAATGGGCGCGAGCTGGCCGTGGCGACGGCGCTGGAAGAATACCTGGCGCCAATGCTCATCGGGCGCGACCCCGAAGCTATCGAGGACATCTGGCAATTCCTCTATCGCGGCCCCTACTGGCGCGGCGGTCCCGTGCAGATGACGGCGCTCGCCGGTATCGACCTGGCGCTGTGGGACATCAAGGGCAAGCGCGCGGGCATGCCGGTCTATCAATTGCTGGGCGGGCGCACTCGCCACGGAGCGCTGGCATACACGCACACCAACGGCACAGACTTTACCGAAGTCGAAGACGCCGCGCGGGAGGCCATGGAACGCGGCTTCAAGTGTGTGCGCGCCCAGGTGGCCGTTCCCGGCCTGGAGAGGACCTACGGCATCGCCGCGATGGGCGGCATTCTGCACCAAGCCGATTTGCCGGAGACGGAAACCTTTGAGCCCGGACCCTACCTGCGCGCGGTGCCGAGGCTCTTCGAACATTTGCGCCAGGCCCTGGGAGATGAAGTCGAGCTCCTGCACGACGTGCACGAAAAGCTCAACCCGGTGGAGGCGGCGCGCCTGGCCAGGGAGCTTGAGCCCAGCCACCTGTTCTTTCTCGAAGACCCGCTGCGGCCGGAATACAAGGAGAGCTTCCGCCTGATCCGCCAACACTCCACCACGCCCATCGCCATGGGCGAGCTCTTCAACACGCTTGGGGATTGCGTGGACCTGATCAAAGAACAATTGATTGATTTCATCCGCTGCGACCTGGGGCACATCGGCGGCATTTCGAACGCCCGCAAAGTGGCCGCGCTCGCCGAAGCCTTCCAGGTCAAGACCGCCTGGCACGGTCCGGGTGATATCGCTCCGCCCACGCACGCCGCCAATGTCCACGTGGATATTTCCATCCCTAATTTCGGCATCCAGGAGATGGTCTTCTTCTCAGAGCCGGCAAGCGAAGTCATGCCCGGCGCCCCGGAGTTTAAGGATGGCTACCTGATGGTCAGCAACGCACCCGGACTTGGCACCGATGTCAATGAGGAGCTTGCTAAGAAATACCCTTATGAACGAGCCTATCTGCCCACCGCTCGGCGAAGGGATGGAAGCGTTCATGATTGGTAGCGGCGATTAGTCCGCGAGTCTCATAGGGTGCTGCTGGAAGGCACGTGCAAACCAAAAGGCAAAGGGCAAATGTCAAAAGGCAAATGTCCGAAAGGTGATGGTAAAGCGCGGTCGTGACGCAAAGATATGGAGGTTGAGTGGCGGAACAACGGAAGATCGGGGAGCGGCTGCTCGATTACAGCGGGCGCGTAATTAAACTGGTAGATGCTCTGCCCAACACGCTGGTAGGCGGACGCATCGCTGACCAGTTGCTTCGCAGTGCCATGTCCGCTGGAGCTAACTACGAAGAGGCGCAGGGTGCGGAATCGAAGGAAGATTTCACCCATAAACTGCAAATCGCCCTCAAGGAGCTCCGCGAGTCGGGCTATTGGCTACAGGTATTGGTGCGTTCCGGCAAGGTCCCTATCAAAAAAATGGACCTGCTCATTGACGAATCGAACCAGTTGCGCGCGATGATATCGAAAGCGGTCGCCACAGCCAAAGGAAAGGCCAAAGCCCCGGATGAGAATCCATAGCATGGCCCTCCGGAGAACCTGGAGGACCGCCCACAACGGCTATTTTTGCCTTTTGCCATTTGCCCTTTGCCTTTTGGTTTGCTTTTCACTCCCCCTCGCCAGGCCGTCTCCTCAGGTGCCGGAAGACCGCGTCCTGCAATCCGTCGTGCAACTCGTCTCCATCGGCCCGGCGGACAAGGAGCAGAATCGCGCTTGCTCCGCCACGGGCTTCCTGATTGATGAAGAGGGTTATCTCATTACCAATTGGCACGTGGTGGAAGACGCCAAGCGGTGCCTGGAGAAAGCTCCGGGGGCCAAGATCCTCGCCAAACTTGCCGTCACCGGCTCCCGAACCGCCCCGGCGGTTCCCTGTGATGTAGTCGGGGTCGACGCTGCGAACGATCTGGCTCTCTTGAAAACCGAGCGGCCACTCCTCGGAAGCCCCGGCGATAAGCCGCCTTATGCGATGCTCGATGGGCGCGCCGTGGCCGTGGGAACGGCCGTCAAAGTCAGCGGCTATCCGGCATTTTCGTGGCAAGCGGTTACGCAGGCAGGCCGCGTCACCTGGCGCGGTAGAACGGCACTCGAAGAAATCGATGACCCTCTCCCCAACCCCAGCGATGCTTTGGACGTGGATATCCACCTGCGCCCGGGAAATAGTGGTAGCCCCGTGTATCGCCCCGATGGTGGGGTGATTGGGGTCGTTGACAAAAGAAATTCCTTGCAGCCCTCACACTCCGTTGCCGTCGCGATTCACTACGCCATCGAACTCGCGGAACGCTTCGGCGCGCCGTGGTACGGCAGCAATTAATTGCGGTAGTCAGAGTTCCACGGGGAGGATGGTCAGGCCTTAAAACAAGCCCTCTGGCGGGTTGCAAGGAAAAGCAGGTCAAAACGCAAAGCGCAAGACGCAAAAGTAGAAGGATACTCGCTTGGGCCAAAGGGCAGTATGTGTGGCTACTGAATTACGGGTTGTCTCGCGTGATTACCATCCGCCCGGCGTTTTGACCTTTGCGTTTTGACTTGTTCTTCTCCTGTCTTGCGGGCCCACTATCCACCTACCCCCTGCCCCACAGCCACCGCATTGACGCGGCAGTGGCTTGGAAGTAAAGTTAGTTTTTCCTTTCGTTGGGGTTATCGGAAGCGAGTAACCTTGGATCATCGCCGCCAACCCGAGAGGTTCGCAATCAGGAAAGGCGAGGAGATGGAATTTCCTGCCGTCATTAACGCGAGAAGCCGCACCGCACCTTGTTCCGCTGCCCAGGCGTGTTGCGCCGGCGCGCTGCTCACTGGTCTGTTGGCGCTCGCGGGGTGCTCCTCCAAGTCGGCGGAGGCCCCGGGAATGAAGGTGGAATTCCGCGCCCCGGTGACCGTGGCCAAGGCCGTGGCGAAAACCATGCCGGTCCAAGTGGAAGTCATCGGCAACGTGGAAGCCTTTTCCAACGTCTCGGTGCGCACGCAGATCGCGGGTGAAATCGAGCGCGCCTACTTCACCCAGGGCCAGGACGTAAAGAAGGGGCAGTTGCTGTTCACGCTGGACCGCCGCCCTTTCGAGGCCACCCTGCACCAGAGCGAGGCGAACCTGGCGCGTGATGAAGCGCAACTGGCCAACGCCCGGACCCAATCGGAACGCAACCGCAAGCTGTTCGAGGCCGGGATCATCTCCAAGGACCAGTTCGACACGATTCGCACGAGCGCGCAAGCGTTGGCGGCCACGGTGAATGCCGACCAGGCCGCCATTGAAAACGCCAAGGTGGACTTAAGCTATTGCTCTATATTTTCCCCCATTGACGGCCGCACCGGGAGCTACCAGGCTTATCCTGGGAATATTGCCAAGGTGAATGATACTGTCCTGGTGCTCATCAATCAGATTCATCCCATCTACGTGACTTTCGCGGTACCGGAACTCCATCTCGCGGACGTAAAGAAGTATCAGGGGCTAGGCCCGGTCGAGGTCGAGGCGCACATCCCCAATGACCCGCGGCCGGCGGCCTTGGGCCAGCTCGTCTTCATTGACAATGCTGTGGATACGACCACGGGCACCATTAAGATGCGCGCGACGTTCGCGAACTCCGACAATCGACTCTGGCCGGGGCAGTTCGTCAACGTGATCATGCGCCTGACGACGCGGCCTGACGCTACCGTAGTACCGTCGCAGGCCGTGCAGACCGGCCAAGCGGGTAAATACCTTTTTGTCGTGAAACCCGACGAAACGGCGGACCTTCGTCTGGTGGCGGCGGGCGAAACTGTAAATGGGGAAACGGTGATCGAAAAGGGCGTCGAGCCCGGGGAAACCGTCGTGATCGATGGCCAACTGCTGCTCGCGCCGGGTTCGAAGGTCGAAATCAAGAAGGCAGTGGTTAGTGATTAGGGGCCAGGCATTACCATCCCTGGCCGCATGCCAGTTACCGGCGACTAGCCATTGGCCACTAAACACTAACCACTGACCACTAAACATTGCCCTTATGAATCTCGCGGAAATATTTATACGCCGGCCCATCATGACCACGCTCGCGATGCTGGCCATCCTGCTTTTTGGCATCATTGCCTACCGCGAGCTGCCGGTCAGCGATCTGCCCAATGTCGATTATCCCACCATCCAGGTGAGCGCCTCCCTGCCTGGCGCGAGCCCTGAGACCATGGCCGCCGCGGTGGCCACCGTGCTCGAACGCGAGTTCTCCACCATCGCCGGCCTCGAGGCCATGAGTTCCCAGAGCACGCAAGGCGGCACCCAGATCACCTTGCAGTTCAGCCTGAGCCGCAATATTGACGCCGCCTCGCAAGATGTGCAGGCCGCCATCGCGCGCGCGCAGAGTAGGCTGCCGCCCGACATGCCCGCGCCCCCCTCCTACGAGAAAGTGAACCCCGCCGACCAGCCCATCCTTTACATGGCGGTTTATTCCGACACGCTTCCGCTCTCCACCGTCAACGAATATGCCGACACCCTGATGGCGCAGCGCATTTCCATGATCAGCGGGGTGGCGCAAGTGCAGTTGTACGGCTCGCAAAAATACGCCGTACGCGTCCAGCTCGATCCCCGCTCCCTGGCTACGCGCGGCATCGGCATTGACGAAGTGATGGACGCGGTCAAAAACGCCAACGTCAACCTGCCCACGGGAACGCTTTTCGGGACGCACAAGTCCTACGTGGTGGAGGCCAACGGACAGCTCAAAAACGCCGCCGCCTACCGCCCCCTGATCGTGGCTTATCGCAACGGTGCGCCGGTGCGCCTGGAGGCGCTGGGCCAGGTCATCGACAGCGTGCAGAACAACAAGCTCGCCAACTGGTACAACGGCAACCGCGCGGAAGTGCTGGCCATCGAGCGGCAACCCGGCACCAACACCGTGGAAGTGGTGGACAACATCCTGCGCCTGCTGCCCACCTTCCGCAAGGAGATCCCCCAGTCCGTTCACCTGGCGACGCTCTACGACCGCTCGGTTTCCATCCGCGACTCGGTGGACGACGTCAAGTTTACGCTCTACCTGACGCTCGCCTTGGTGGTGATGGTGATCTTCCTCTTTTTGCGCAACGTGTCAGCCACCATCATCCCTAGCCTGGCGCTGCCCATGTCGATCGTGGGCACGTTCTCGGTGATGTACCTGCTGGGTTATACGGTGGATAACCTTTCGATGATGGCCCTGGTGCTGGCCGTGGGCTTTGTCGTGGATGACGCCATCGTCATGCTCGAAAACATCGTGCGGCATCTGGAGATGGGCGAGGACATCCGGGAAGCGGCGCTTAATGGATCGAAGGAAATCAGCTTCACGATTTTTTCCATGACCTTGTCGTTGGCCGCGGTTTTCATTCCCGTGCTCTTTCTGGGCGGGATTCTGGGGCGGCTGCTGCATGAGTTTTCCGTAACCATCATTTCCGCCGTGCTGGTGTCGGGAGTGGTTTCGTTGACCTTGACGCCCATGCTGTGCAGCCGCTTCCTGCGCCATGCCAGGCCTCAAGAGCACGGCTACCTGTTCAACCTCTTCGAGCGCGTCCACCAGGCGATGGTCGGCGCCTACGACTGGAGCCTCCAGAGGGTGTTGCGGCACCGCTTTGCGACCTTTACGTTCTCCCTCGCCATCATGGCGGTCACCGTCTACCTGTTCGTGCTAATTCCCAAAGGATTCCTTCCCAGCGAGGACAGCGGCTTGATCTTCGGGATCACGATCGCGCAGCAGGGGATTTCTTTCGATTCCATGAAGGAACACCAGAAGGCCGTGACCGACCTCATGATGCAGGATCCCAACGTCGAAAACGTCACGTCCTTTGCGGGCGCCGGTGGACCGGGGGGCGGCGGAAACTCCGGCTTCTTCTTTATGAGCCTGAAATCCCGCCCCGGCGGCCGCGAGGAGATGCTCGACTGGTTCAAGGGCTTGCTGCACATACCCTACCCGCACAATCCGAACCTGCGCTATATCGATACCGACCAGGTTATTCAGGAGCTGCGCGGCAGACTCTTCCCGATTCCCGGTATCATGACCTTCATGCAGAACCCTCCGCCGATTCAGATTGGCGGGCGCCTGACCAAGAGCGAGTTCCAGTTCACCTTGCAGGGACCGGACACCACAGAGCTCTATCGTGAAGGCCTGAATTTGGAAGCGGCGCTGCGCCCGGTTCCCGGACTGCTGGACGTGACCACCGATATCCAGATGAGCAACCCGCAGGTGAACGTGGCGATCGACCGCGACAAGTCGAGCGCCTTGGGTGTGACGGCGTTTCAGGTGGAAAACGCATTGGAGACCGCCTACAGCTCGCGCCAGATTTCCACCATCTACACGCCCAACAACGAGTACTGGGTGATCGCCGAACTCCTGCCGCAGTACCAGATGGATCCGCAGGCGCTTTCTATGCTTTACATCCGCTCGAACGGCGGGCAGCTTGTGCCCCTGAGCGCGGTCTCGAAGCTGACCCAGTCGCTCGGGCCGCTGGTGGTGAATCACGCCGGGCAGTTGCCCTCCGTCACCGTGTCGTTCAATCTCAAGTCCGGCACAGCGCTCGGCGATGCTGTCAATCGCGTGGAGCAGATCGCCCGGCGGACTTTGCCCGCCGACATCAGCGCCAATTTTGAGGGCACGGCGCAGCAGTTCCAGTCCTCGCTGGTGGGCCTCAGCGTCTTGCTGGTCATCACCATCCTGGTGATCTACATCGTGCTGGGGATTTTGTACGAAAGCTTCATCCACCCACTGACGATCCTTTCCGGCCTGCCGTCGGCGGCGCTCGGAGCCCTGCTCACGCTGAAGTACTTCGGCTATCAGCTCGACCTTTACGGCTTTGTGGGCATCATCATGCTGATTGGCATCGTGAAGAAGAACGCCATCATGATGATTGACTTTGCCCTGGATGCCGAGAGGAATGCCGGCAAGTCCACCGAAGAAGCCATCTACTACGGCGCGCTGGTGCGCTTCCGCCCCATCATGATGACTACCATGGCGGCGCTCATGGGGACGCTCCCCATCGCGCTGGGCGTGGGCGCGGGTGCGGATTCGCGCCGCCCGTTGGGTCTATGCGTGGTGGGCGGATTACTCTTTTCCCAGCTCATTACCCTTTACATCACGCCGGTCTATTACACCTATCTCGACTCGTTGCAGAAATGGCTGCAACGAATTTTCGGCGGTAGGAAGCAGGCGGAAGAGGGAATAGGGAATAGGGAACAGGAAAGAAGACAGATGGCTCAGTCGCACCGGGACCTTATTGTTTAGCAGAAGGCGATGGACCTTGCGGTGGCCGTTTACGGGTTAGCAGGAAAATTTCCACCAACGGAGACGTATCGCCTCGGTTCGCAGATTACCCGGGCTGTTGCTTCGGTGCCCGCCAACATCGCGGAAGGAAATGCACGAGGGACAAAGCGGGACTATGCCAACTTCCTGTCGACGGCGAAGGGATCGCTGATGGAAACCGAAACGTTTCTTATGTTGGCGGTTCGCTTGAAATTCCTGAGCCAGGATGAGACAACTCTGGCGTTCGGCCTCGTGACGGAGATCAGCAAGATGCTTACCGCGCTGCGCAGCCGCCTGCTGTCGAATATCGAATAAGCCTGTTCCCTGTTCCCTATTCCCTCTTTCTATTCCCTATTCCCTATTCCCTGCTCCAAAGGCGCAACATTCCACCCTTCCGCCGCAATGACCGGCGGCGACGAGCCCAAATCCTGGCGGGAATAGGTGGCCGTCACCTCCTGCGATTCCCCGGGCATTAACGCGAGGAAGTTATCTGTCCAGAAGGTGGGGATCAACTCCGCTCCGCCCTTGCCCTTTAGAACGCGCAGGTGCACAGCGAAAGCGAGCGCCTCGCTGGGATTCCGCAGGGTTACGCGGACCGTGTCCTTGCCGCCGGCCGTTTGCGTTTGGGTTCGGAGATTCAGGGTGGCCATGGGCAGGCGGCTCAAACCCGTCACGTCGGAAAAGGCGGTAATCGGCGTGGAGTGCCCGCGGAAATTTTTCCACTCAAATTGATCGGGCTTTGTGGACAGCCAGTAGAAGTTCGAACTCTCCACCTCACCTTGCGCATTCAGGAGCGCCAGCTTGAGAAAGTAGGTAGTGGTCAGCCCCTCGAGTTTGGGAATGATGAAAATCCGCGTGCTGCTATCCGCAGGAATGTTCGCCATTGCAGACTTTGAGAATTGGGGCTTGAGATCCAGATCAAAGAGATGGGCCTCGACCCGCAGGCTATCAAAGTTGCGATATAGGGAATTTACAACCACCACCGAATTGTCATCATACGAGTACTGAACGTGGATGGGCTCGCAGGCCTTCTTGGTTCCGTAATAGGCCCCGCCCGTCCGCAGGTAGTAGTCGTAAAGATTCCATACGATGTCGGGCCAGGCGTTATTCACCATCCATTGGATCACGCCGGTGGCAACGTATTTGTTGCGCCCATAAGCCTCAAACATGGCGCGTTCGCTTTCGTAATCCATCACCCGAGCCTTGCGCATGAAGTCCTGGAGGTCGGCCGGGGCGCCGTAGCGTGCCTTCATCCCCTCGCGATACGCCCCCAGCATGTTCCGCCGGCATTCTTCGCCATCCGCATGGAGCAGCCATTCGTTGTTGATCGGCCACAGTTTATCTTCCGGCAGGAACTCCTTGAGGCTCTCGAGCACCGGGATGGTTACTCCCGGACTCGTCTCCGTATTGAATCCCCATCCGCCGCCGCGCTTGTTGGGGTCCAGCAACCAATAGCTCGGCGGGATGTAGTCGTAGGGCCCCCAATGCCCGTCCGTGTGCCCTTTGAATCCGGGCAATCCGGTCAGGGACGAGGGGGTGGCGTCGGAGGTACATTCGTACGGGTTCGGCCACTCGGTATCGTGAAGCACCTGAAGGTAGATCTTCTCCACCCGCGGGGGCGGGGTCTTATCGCTTCCATACATCCAGTCCAGCACACAAGGATGGTTTTGCAGGCGGTGGAGCTCGTCGCGCAGGGAGGCGCCGGCCACGGTAAAGTTTTCGGGCTTCCATTGGTCCCACATTTCCCATTGGTCGCAGCAACACCATCCCGCCATCACCAGGATGCCGTAGCGGTCGCACAAATCAAAAAAGTGGTCGGTTTCAATTTTCCCTTCCAGACGCAGCGCGTTCAAATGCATGTCGCGCACGTATTGAATCTCCAGCTCCGTCTTCTCCGGATTTTCCCGCAACATCATGTCCGGAGCCCAGCCCCCGCCGCGAATCAGAAGCCTCCGGCCGTTGACTGCGAATTCGATGTCGCCATGCGCGTTGATCCGCGAGGTGACCTGCCGCACACCGAATTGAACTTCCTTGCGATCGGTGACCTGATTTCCCGTGTGAAATTCCAATTCCATTTTGTACAAATTCTGCGGCCCGAGGTCCACCGGCCACCACAGGCGCGGGTTGTGAAAATTGAGCTGGGAAAATTCCGCGGGAGCAAAGGTGATCTCGCGAGTCTCCCCGGCGCTCAGATGAACCGGCTGGCGGAACTCCACCTCGCCGATTCGCCCTTCGAGCGTACCGTCGACGGGCTCGCTCGCGGCATTTTGCAAGCTGGCGCGGACGGTCAAGTGCGCGACCTCGAGCGAGGGCAAATCGAAGTGCGTAACCATTTGAGGATCGCGCAGGGCCACGGACCCGGTCGAAGTCAGGTAAGCGGGCCGCCACAGCCCCATGTCCTTATCGGGAGGCGCCGGGTTCCAATCGACCCAGGTAATCCCCAGCTCATCGGCTTCGGGGGGAGTCACCTCGACGGCCAGCACGTTCTCACCGCCCGCGTGAACCAGGCTGGTCACATCAAAGCGGTAGACCCGCCACGCGCCGGCCACCTGGTCGGTGCCCGCCACGCGGTGGCCATTCAGCCAGATTTCCGCGCGGTAATTGATTCCATCGAAGTGCAGCCAAACGTGCCTGCCCTGCCACTCCGCCGGCAGTGGGAATTCCTTGCGGTACCACCAAGCAGGTTTGAACGGACTGTCAGCCGGCATGGGCAGATTGGAAAAATTCTCCCCGACCGAGGGGTTCGGCGCCTTCGCGTCGCGCTTGGGGATTTCGTTCAGCCACGATGCCAGGTAGCCTGACCCCGGAATCGAGGCGAGATTCCTCCCAAAATAGGGATCGGGATACACGCCCTGGTGAACCAAGGCCGCGAGCACGGTGGAGGGAACTTTGGTGGGTATCCAGCCGGTAGGTTTAAAAGATGACGTGGAGACAACCTCGCCGGAGTCGTGGACGGTCGCGGAGGATTGAAGCATCCAATCATCCTCGAGGGACCAGCGTGTTCCGCCCGAGTCACTTGCTGACGCGGATTGGCCCTGGCCGGAACTTGCCCAGGCTAGTACAAGCACGATCGAAGCTAACGCGCATCGTATTCTCACGGTAGTTGACCTCGTTCTTTCCAACGCGTGGTGCGAAATCTGGGTAACAACCGGCGGCCAGAGGCCGCCGCGCCATTGTAGCGTCGATCTCCGATCGACGTTCGACGCTCATAGAGCGCCGCTACGGTACGGGCACCCCTCGGGGTGCCCCTGGGCAGGGCAAGCCCAGCCCCTACAATTTGTGTCGGGTTGCGGCCATGCCGCCCTACGGCACAAACTTGTCCAATTCTCTCCAGCCGATGACGATAATGTGCCGGCTGCGTAGCGCCTCTTTGAAAACGGGATTCCCCACCAGATCCAAATCACGTTGGCGCCACTTGGCGTCCCATCCGGGGTTAACAATGGTGATGGCTTGAAGCTCAGCATCGTCATAGCCGAGGTGCACAATCATCTGGTTGAGGCCCGGCACGACTCGATCCAACATGCGCAAGTACGAGTCGACCCATTGATCCGGGGGGACATGATAGTTGGGCTCGAGAAACCGGTCCAGAATAACGTCCTGCGGCGACACCAAAGAAAGCCATCCGTTCCTCTCCAGCTCAGGGCGGCTGCACCGGAAGGGCAGATGAAATTCATGAGCCACTTTAACCATGGCGGCGAAAAAATCCTTTCGCTCCTCGATAGTGGCCTGGTGGCTGTCCACGTGGGTGGGGTGCAAACCCATCCGCAGGGCCTGCTCGATCTGCGCGCGAATTTCGCGTTCGACATCTTCCGGCTGCCCGTGCTGGACAGTTAAGGGCGAATCTGACCACAAATAGCCGTCCGGGTCCAGCAGGCTTTTCACTTGGTCGCGGGGCGACTGCGGGCCCCAGCGATAAGGCGTCCATTCGCTGTTGAGCGTCAAGTGGAGGCCAAAATCGGTCTCCGGATGTTTCCGGGCATAATCCACAACTTCGGGGAGCCATGGGCACGGAACCATCACGCTGGCCGAGCTCACATTGTGGGCCTCCAGCTCACGGAAACTCGCCATGTCGACGGAATGGGCCACCGCGAGGTCGTCCGCGTGAATAATCAGCAACTTCGCGTCTGGCGGGTAACCCAGCCGCTCCGCTATAGTCGGGGATTGAGCATAGGTTGTGACGCCTCCCCAAAATGCGCCCAGAAGGATTAAAGCTAGGAAGAAATAGTTCAGTTTGATTTTCACGATCACATTCTCCTTGTCGCGCCCAGACTTCTCACTAAAGTAGCTCACATTTTCCTCCGGCAAAACGCCATAGGGAACGGCCCTGCCGCCCATAGTCTACAACGAGCGGCAGATGAAAACATTATGCTGAGATTGTGGGTAGTGACTCGTTTTGAGGTGCCACGGGCGTCCCGCCCGTGAACGGGCACGGCCAAGATGGCCGTGGCACTTCAAAATGAGTCACTACCAGATTGTGTCGTCACTAATTCCAATCGCCACCCGCCACCGCAATGCCGCTGCATATCGCCATAAAGAAGAGTAAAATTCTTCGGGCGCATTCAGAGCGGACACTCAAATTCTCAATCAAGGAGACTCGTCATGGCAGGAACCTACAAGATCACGGAATTGGTGGGAACATCGCCGATTAGCTTTGCAGAGGCGGTGCGTGCGGCGATTGCCGAGGCTTCCAAAACGCTCCGGCACATGGATTGGTTTGAGGTGGTTGAACAGCGCGGGAGTATAGCGGATGGAAAGGTGGCGGAGTTTCAGGTCACGGTTAAGATCGGATTCAAAATCGAAAGGTAGCTGTGGCGGGCCATCGCAGACCCCAAAAAACAGGGGTCTGCGCCAACTGCGCGCGGCTTTTTACTTTTGCCTTTTGCGTTTTGCGTTTTGACTTGCTTTTGCAGCTCCGCCACTACTACCTCTCATTTTGTTACCGAGCGACCCCCTCACCCCCACAACGTGCAAAACGTGGGGCCCCCTTCCCGCCCCGGCTGGTGAAAGCGCCGGCGGCGGGCCACCCTCTCCAAAGGTGTGAAGGAATTACCTTCGGTCTCGGTTGTTTGAATATCGGCAATGGTTATAAAGGTTCAGATCATCCATGACGAACCAGATTATGGTGACGGCACGCGATAACCTCCCTGGGATGGGGCCTTTGGGCCCCGCGGTTTCCCTGCCGCGCTCAGGCGGAAGCCGGGTGCAGGCGAACTTTCCAGCGCAGGCGGAACCATTGTTGAATATTGTAGGTCAGGCAAGCCCACAACACCTCGCAACGCGCTTTCTGCAGGCCGCGCACGCCGAACTACCGCAGTCCGAGCTTTGCCTTGAGCCAAAGATTGCTGAACTCGGCCACCGGCGCACGCCGGCGGTAAGCGGCGCGGGCCGCCTCCGTCTGCATCTTGGCGAGGTAAGCGGCCACGGTGGGAACATTCTCCTGACGTACCATCATGCGCCCGTGCTGGCCCGGCTGGCAGGCCTGACGCAGCGCACAATCCCGGCAGTCGGCAGCGCGCGCCTGATAGTAGTCGCGCTCCACTCCCACGCGGTCATGTTGGGTGCGCTGGTAAGCCAGGGTCTGCCCCGCCGGACAGGTGTAGGAGTTGCTTGCGGAATGATAGGGGAAGTTGTGGGGATAAAACTCGGGAGCCAGCCCGCGTGCCTGCAAGCGCCGCCGGGTCGCTTCCGCGTGATCCTCCATCGTGCCGCCGATCATGTCCAGACCCCGATCCGCCGCCAGAATATTGGCCCGCGTAGTATAGCCATCGTCCACGATCATCTGCTGGGGCGCTCGCCCGTTCTGCTGCTCGACTTGCTCCACCGCCGGGATCAGTTGATGCTGATCATTGCCCTCTGGCGTGACGCCCACCCCGACGATGATCGAGTGCGCGGTGTCGGTGGAGATCTGCACGTTGTGACTGGGAGCGCTGCCCCCGTCGGGTTGTTTCATGAGGCGCGCTTCCGCCTCCGTGGCGCTCACCCGCCGCTCCGCCGGCTCCGCCTCCGCCTGGGCCGCGGCCTGCACCTTCTGCAGCTCTTCCAGCGCTTGTTCCAATCGTTGCACCTGCTCGAGGCTAATCAATCCTTCGCTGCTCAACGCCGCCAACAGTTGGGCAAACGGCCTGTCCAGTGCCGCCTGGTGATCGACGCGGAAATCCGCCAGGGTGTGATAATTGACCACCTCGCACCCCGTCAGCCACTGATAGGCGGGATGATACTCACAGCGCCGCGCCACTTCCCTCGCCGAACTCACCTTCTCGCTGTAGGCGTAAATCCACAGGCTGATGAGCAGGCGCGGATCGTAGGGCCGCCGCCCCGCCACCCCTTCCACCGCCCGCACCGCCTCCGTGTAGGCCGTCAGGTCCAGTTGCCCCGTCATTTCCCAAACGGCGCGCACCCAGTGCTGGGGTTCCACCAGCTTGTCCACCTCCACCGGCCGCAAGAGCATCTGCTGCCGGTCCACCGGCTGAAAACGCGCCCCGCCCTGGGGCCCCGGCAAGCGCTCCGTCACCTCGGGCCGCGGGGGCAATTCGCCCTCCGCCCACAGCGTTTCCTGCCGCGCTTCGCTGCCCTCACTCATGCCCTCGCCTCCGCAGAGAAGCTGCCTCGGCGCGCCGGGCAAGGCGCTTCAAGACCAGCGTGTACTTGTCCTCGACCACCCATTCGATCACTTCCCCCTTCTCGATTTCCAGGGCTTGCGCCAAGGGCGCCGGACAAATCAGATACCACTGGCGGTTCTTGCCCCCACGCTGAATCACCTGCACCGTGGACTGGTAACCCATCGCACCCCTCCCGATCAACACCGCGGGGAGAGCCTATCATAGCTATAGCGCTAGTCCAGTATTATTTGAGCGGGTTTTCAATTTTTTCACACCTTCTCCCCCAAAGGGGCGAGGGTTATAAATTCAAATCAACGCCTCCCTCAGTTGCCGCAGTAGCAAAAAGTTACAGAGGTGAAGACTTTGGCTTTTGACTTTTGCACTTTGCCTTTTGACTTTCTTTGTGGCTCTGCCGCGCGGCTTGCGAAGTGACCCCTCACTCGTCCCGCGCCCGCTGGTGAAAACGCCGGCCGCGGTCCACCCGCTCCCCTGGGGAGAGGGCTATGATTCTCCTTTGGTTGCGGCCATGCCGCGCTGCCCTACCTGCTCCTGTCCCGAGTTGGAAGTTTGCTAAATAATTCTCCGTAGCATGGTGGCTCATTTTGCAGTCTCGACAGGGGCGATATCGTGTGGCCCACGGCGCCCGCTACGGGGGCTTGGGTGCGCGGCGAACGCTTATTTTAACGCCTTTCGCTCCGGATCTTCACACGCCTGCGGTCGAAAAGCACCCCAGTTCCTCGCCAAAATTCATCCTTGCGCGGCGCGACCTTCCTTGCCGCGGGCTTTAGCGGCATACATTTCCTTGTCGGCTTCGTTCATAATATCGTCGGCGGTTTTGCCCTTAACCCACTTCGAGGAGCCCACACTGAGGACCAATTCGAAATCCTTCAAGTGCCGGCTTTGATTCCAATCTTGCACATACCTTGCGATCCGTGCCAAGACCACGTCAACATCCGTCAGCGGAGCGTCGGCGAGCATGATCAGAAATTCGTCGCCGCCATAACGGATCACCGCGTCGGAGCCGCGCACGGCGGACTTGAGGATGGTCGCCACCTCGAGCAGCACAAAATCGCCGGTGGTGTGGCCAAAGCGGGAGTTTATGGCGCGGAAGTCATCGATGTCGATCATCAGGAAACTCAGCGGCTTCTGCAAGCGCTCGGCACGGCGAGTGTATTTTTTCAGCAAATCCTCGAGCGCACGCCGGTTGTAAACCTCGGTAAGGGGATCACTGAAGGATTGCAGGCGCAGAAGCTCACTTTGAATCGCCGTGGAGATGACTTCGCCGCGCGTGCGCCGCATCTTTAGGCGGGCGGTGATCATGTAGGTGTTGAAAAGAACCAGCAGCGCAATCAATCCCAGGAAAAGCTCGCGTGAGACGGTGACCTCAAAGTGCAGCGTCCCCTGACGCAGGATGGCGCTGGGGAACAGGATCGCCACCAGGCCCGCCCCTACCAGGATGCCCGTGCCGATAACGATGACCCATTGCTCAAAGTCACGCTTCTCCAGGGCCGTCAATTGCTGGCTGAGCCGGGAGAAAAGGCTCTCTGACCTGTTCTCAGGCTCCACTTGTGGCTGATCCCTTGTAGGCGAGCGTTAATCCTAGTTCCATGGAATTCCCCGGTGGTTTGCCCCCACCAAGAAAAAGAGGAGCCAGTGTATCGTAATTGAATCCGGCAGCGCAATCGAAGTCACCACGTGGTCACGGTAAATTTGTTCTAAGCGGGTCGCCATAGGATGGCGCTTGTTATTGGGGGATGGGGCATTCGGCGAACGTGAGGGAAGGAGTTTGTCTGGCGACGGAGAGGCGCTGGGCGTGGCAGGGGTTGGTCTGTGGTGGCAGACTCAGCCGAGAACGCGCAGAGGGTGGTGGAAATGGCTAATTCGTACGGCGGCCGGCACAGGAGTTTTCGGTCATGCGCAGATAGTCGAAGACCGCGCGCCCGTTCCGCGTCAGTTGTCGCATTTTCTGGGCGACGCTGCGCACCCCTCGGGATTTGATCACGCCGATGGCGAAGCGGCGCAGGCGGGAGATGTTTTCCGGGCCGTGGCCCACCCGGATGCGGCTGCGGTCCTCATCAAAGTTCCAATCGAGAACGTAGTGGCAACTGTTCTCCATGACCCAGTGCCCGCGGTTCACCTGGAGCACGCGTCGGGGGCTGGCTTGTTGGGGAGAGTGGCTGGTGAGGCCGTAGGCGATTTCCAGAGAATACTTACCCGTCTTTTTCTCGATCACCTGCCGCTCGATGAGCAAGGCTTGGCCCACGTGGGGAAAGCCGAGATAGTCGTTGAGTTCCGTGGTGGTCCAGATTTTGCGCGTTTCCAGGCGGCCATGATCGGGAGGCGTCTGCTCCAGGCAATGCGGTTGGCCCCGGGGCTGGAAGTAGAACTGCAAGTCCGCGAGCAGTCCGGCCTGATTGCCTTTGACGGTGAAGTAGTAATGCGCCTGGCGCTTCTCGACCAGATACTTGGCGAACATACGCTGCGTGAGCAAGGCGTCGGCGGTGATATCCTTGCCCTTGATATCGATGGCGTCCAGCAGGGGGATGGCCATCTTGATCTCGTTCGTGCGCTTGACTTCTTCCCGACCTTCTACGGGCAGGCTGCCCACTTTTTTTGGGTGTAGCCGGTCTGGGTTTGGTGACCGACGATGCTCATCACGTGGGTCTGGCGACCCTCCGCGTCGAGGGCATTGCACATGGTCTTGCCATCGATGGCGAGGCTTTCATCCTCTCCGGCATAGGTCTCATTCCAGCGTCGCAAGGCGCGGTCCAGGTGCGCGGGTTCGACGCGGATCAGCACGTTGCGGAGGATCGACTCGCTCGGCACGATGTAACGACCCTTTTCGCGACGGCAGCCGAAGCGCTCGCGCGCTTTCTGTCCGAGACTTTCGGCCCAATCGGCGATCGCCTTGTAGCCGCGCATGCCGCAGAGGATGGCGCCGGCGGCGATGCCCAGCACTGTGGAAAGGCGATGTCGCCGTCCTTGGGTGCGGCGGGGGTCGGGAATCTCGCGAAAAAACGCCGGGAGGGACTGCATCTGCGCGGCCGTGAGCACGATTTTGGAACTTCCGCTTTGATAAGGGGGAGCCAGCACCGGGCGGGACAACCAGCGGCGGGCATCGGCCCGCAAGGGTTGGACGAAGACCATCTTGGGAGATTGCGGCGTCGCCGTGTACCCCCGGCGGGTGCGGCGATATCCCTTGGTGTTGCCGACGTACACCCAGTTCGCCGCCCGATACACAGTCCCCCGAAAGCGGGCGGGGTCGACAAAGGTTTCCAGCAACAGCACGCTATGCCCGAAGGTTACTTCCCAGTCGCTCGACAAACGCCTTTGGCACAGAGCCAGAACGCGCGACCCCAGGTTCGGAACCTGCCCCGGAGACAGGATGAGAAAGCGGCTGTTATTGACCACCAGTTTCAAGCGGCTATAGCGCTGGCGCAAGTTCCAACCGATCCAATGATCGCGCACTGCACACTTGAGGGCGGAGGCGGAAAAGCTCAGCAGCGCTATCCATTCTTCCCGCCAAGTCGCAACATACCACAGGGTCTCGCTGATCTTCGGCAAAGCCCCCAGGTAGTGGTGCTGCCGCATGAGTTCTTGGTAACGTGGCTCGTCGCTGCTGCGAAGGGGCCGGACAACGATCTCCTGCAAGTCCAAGGCAGTATCCCCCGGCGAAGCACCTCCCATCTTCCGGGTGTTTCCACAGAGAGCGTACAACGCCGCGGCGAAATTGTCCAGAGCAAGTTACAAACGCTTAAGACCTATAGCACTTGGACACCGGAACGAATTCACCCTGCCACGTGGTGGTGACTCATTTTGATATGCCACGGGCGTCCCGCCCGTGAACGGGCACGGCCAAGATGGCCGTGGCACATCAAAATGAGTCACTACCCACCTCCTGGTGCTAATTTGACGTCGCGCCGCCCGTGAGACACCAATTAAATTTTCGAAAAGGACACAATGTCTCTTGACATGAATACTTAACCAAGTTTAAATTTTATCTGTTTAATTATTCCGCAAGTTTTCCCGGTGTGGGGTAATTTTTGACCGAAGGACGTCCATCGTGGAATTTCGCACCATTGAGCTGCCGAGAGATTCATCAACTCTTGCGCATCCGATGATCCTCACGATTGACGCGCGCCTTTCCTGCGATAGACGCAAGGCAGTGGATAATATGCTCCCCGCTAAGAACCTTGCCCCAGCCATGGTAAATCGATCGCGTCGAACCCGGCAGGATGAGGTACCCAGGTGAATCCTAAACTCTCCCTCATCAGCGACGGAAAAAAGTTCATGTGGGACGGGCGGCCTTACGCGTCACGCGAAGAAGCCTCGACCGTGCGCGAAGCATGTCAGAACGACGGCTTTGAAGTCCTGGTGTTAGAGGAAGACGGGAAGTTCCTCATCTACACGAGAAGAGAAGTCAAGGGGGTTGCGGCCTCCGCCCCTTAGCAGGCGGTCGCGACCAGGAAACTCGGGCAGGCAGAGCTTGCGGGTGACCAGCCATGAATAGCCACGGCACCGTCAGCATTCACACCGATCCCACGCTACTCACCGATATTCGGCGCTACGGCCAATTTGACACTACCGGCTGCTACCAGTGCGGAAGCTGCACGATCTCCTGCGATCTGGTAACCGACTCCGTCAGTTTTCCGCGCAAGATCATCCGCTATGCCCTGCTGGGATTGCGAAAGCCGCTGGTGGAAAGTCTGGAGCCCTGGGTTTGCCACGACTGTGGAGACTGTTCGCTGATCTGCCCGCGCGAGGCGGAGCCGCGCCTCTCCATGATGACGGTGCGGCGGTTCCTTACCGCGCAATACGACTGGACGGGCTTCTCATCAAAGATCCTCGCCTCCCGGGCCTGGTACATCGCTTCTTTAGCCGGGGCGTCGGCCTCGGCCCTGCTCCTCATCCTGTTCTATCACCTGTTCTACGTAAAGCTATCAGTTCACGACCTGGCGACGACCCCCATGGGGCTCGAACACATGTTCCCCATCATGACCTACTTCACGCGCACGTTGATCCTCCTTCCGCTGTTCCTCTTGCTCGCCCGGGTCTCCCGCATCTGGAGGCTCACCATGCGTGGGGAGAAAATCCCCGGGTCGGCTTACCTCCGGGAGGCAGGGACTTACGTATGGCAATCGGTGACCCACATGCTGATGCGGAAGTGCCCGGAGAAGGGGCGATGGACGGGACACTGGCTCCTGGCTTTTGGTGTGACCCTGATTCTCGCCATCAAAGTGTTCGCGCTGCGCTGGTTCCAAACCGACAATATTTATCCGCTCTACCATCCCCAGAGATGGCTGGGATATCTGGCCACCGCGTGCATCTTGTACGGCGTCGGGACCATTCTGGTATGCCGCTTCAAGGGGAATAAGGAAATCTGCAAGACCAGGAGCCTGGAGGATTTGATGTTTCCCATCCTGCTCCTGCTGGTGGCACTGAGCGGGATTTCCGTTCACATCCTCCGCTACGCCGGTTTCGAGATGGCCTGCCACTTCGTCTACGCGCTGCACATCGTCATCGCCACGCCGATCCTGGCCGTTGAGATGTCGTTTGGAAAGTGGTCCCACATGATTTACCGTCCGCTGGCCCTGTACTTCCAGGCGGTCAAGGAGAGGGCGCGGCAGCAAGCATCCGCCCAGGAGGTGCTTCTCGATGCCGTCTGAGACACCCCAAACCCCTACGGTTGGCGCTGCCCTGGTAGTGGGCGGCGGAATCGGCGGCATGCAGGCTGCCCTCGACCTCGCGACCGCCGGCATCAAGGTTTACCTGGCGGAAACGAAGCCCGGCATCGGCGGGATCATGTCCCAGCTCGACAAAACCTTCCCCACCAACGATTGCGCCATGTGCACCATGGCCCCGCGGCTGGTCGAGATCGGCCGGCACAAGGACATCGAACTTCTCACCTTGACCGAGGTTGAAAGCGTCGAGGGACAGCCGGGAAATTTTACGGTCAGCCTCAAGAAGCGGCCGCGCTTCGTGGACGAGACGAAGTGCACGGGCTGCGGCGCTTGCACCACTGTCTGTCCGGTTACTCTGCCCTCCGAGTTCGATCAGGAGCTGGGAGAGCGCAAGGCGATCTACCGGCCTTACCCGCAAGCGGTTCCCAATATCTTCACGATTTCCCGACGCGGGACTTCTCCCTGCCAAGCCGGATGTCCGATCCACCAGAGCGCCCAAGGGTACGTGGCGCTGATCGCCCAAGGGCGCTTCGACGAGGCGCTTCAGGTGATCTTGCGCGACAACCCCCTTCCCGCGATTTGCGGCCGGGTTTGCACGCATCCCTGCACGGCCGGCTGTACCCGCGCGAACGTGGACGATCCCGTTAACCTTCCCGCCCTGAAGCGTTTTGTTACCGACCACGATTCTGACTACGCCCTGCCGAAACCGACGGCGGCGGAGCGCCCGGAGAAAATTGCCATCATCGGCGCCGGCCCGGCGGGAATCCTGTGTGCCTATCATCTCCGCCAGAAAGGTTATTCGCCGACCATCTTCGAAGCCTCGCCGGTGGCCGGAGGGATGCTTTCCGCGGGTATCCCCTCCTACCGTCTGCCGCGCCCCGTGTTGAACGCCGAAATCGATCGGCTTCGCGCCATCGGCATCGAAATCCGGTTGAATACGCCGGTAGGCCAGGGCATAACCTTGGACGAACTGCGAGAGAGTTACGCCGCGGTTTTCATCGCCGTCGGGGCGCAAGTCGAAAAGAAACTGCGTTTGCCCGGGGAGGATTTGCCGGGAGTGACGGGCGGATTGGAGTTCCTGCGCCGCGTGAATCTCGAAGGTCCGTTTTCCCCCGGCCGCCGCGTGCTCGTGGTGGGGGGAGGAAACTCCGCTCTCGACGCCGCCCGCAGCGCCCTCCGTTGCGGGGCAGAACAGGTGACCATCGTCTACCGGCGCACGCGCGCGGAGATGCCTGCCGACCCGCGGGAGATCGAGGATGCCGAGCGCGAAGGCGTCCGGCTGCAGTTCCTGGCCGCCCCCAAGTCATTCCATCCGGGTCCGGACGGGCGCGTGGCGGGCCTCGAGTGCGTGAAGATGAAACTTGGCCGGCCCGACGCGAGCGGCCGCCCTGCTCCGGAACCCATCCTCGACTCGGAATTTGTCGTTCCGGGCGACGCGGTGGTGGTCACCATCGGCCAGGTCCCCGAGGTGAAGGCCCTGGGCGAGCGGCTGGGGCTGGCGACGACCAAATGGGGAACCCTCGACGCCGATCCCCTGACGCTCGAGACCGGGCTGCCCGGAGTGTTTGCGGGCGGCGATTGCGTGACCGGCCCCGACGTCGTGGTCACGGCGATGCTGGCGGGCAAGCAGGCCGCGGAATCCATTGACCGCTGGATCAACAACCAGGACCTTCGGGCGGGACGCCCAATACCCGGGCCCTACCGGAGCGAGTACAAGGTGGACACCACCGGGGTGCAGATCGAGCATGAGATTCCGGTCCCGTCCCTCGACCCGGGCGCCCGAGGCAGGACGTTCGACGAAGTCCACACCGGCTACACCGCGGAGCAGGCGATCGCGGAGGCCAAACGCTGCATGGCCTGCGGCATCTGCTGCGACTGTCATCTTTGCGAAAGCACTTGCCAGGCCAAGGCCATCGATTACGAGCAGAAAGAGCAGACGCTGGAGCGGAAGGTCGGCGCGATTATCCTCGCACCCGGATATGAGCTCTTCGATGCCCGCATCAAGAAGGAGCTGGGATACGGCTGCTTCGAAAACGTCCTTTCGGCTTTGGAGTTTGAGCGCATCCTTTCCGCCTCGGGACCGTTTTCCGGCCACGTGCTGCGGCCTCACGACAAAAAGGAGCCGAAGCGCATCGCCTTCATCCAGTGCGTCGGTTCGCGGGATGCCGAGCGCGATTATTGCTCCTCCGTTTGTTGCATGTACGCCACCAAAGAAGCCATCATCGCCAAGGAGCACCTGGGCCAGGACCTTGCCTGCGACATCTTCTTCATGGACCTGCGCGCCTTCAGCAAGGGCTTCGAGCAGTACTACCGCAGGGCGAAGGATCTCGGGGTCAGGTACATCCGCTGCCGCGTGCCGATCGTCAAAGAAATCCCCGGGACTAAAAACCTCACCATCGAGTATCTGGCCGAAGACGACCGGAAGGTCTGCGGAGAATACGATTTGGTCGTCCTCTCCGTGGGCATGCAGCCGCCCAAGGAAGTGGCCGCGCTCGCCCGGAAATTTGGCGTCCGGTTAAACCCCAATAATTTCTGTCAAACGTCTCTCTTCGCGCCCGCCGAAACCACCCGGAAGGGGATCTACGTTGCGGGACCGTTCGCGGAGCCCAAAGACATCCCGGAAACCGTCATGCAGGCCTCGGCGGCAGCGGCCCAGGTGCTTTCCCTTTTGAAAGACGCCCGGGGCGGGCTGATCACGCCCAAGGTCTACCCGTCCGAACGCGAGGTGGGGGGAGAGGAGCCCCGCATCGGCATCTTCGTGTGCCACTGCGGAACGAACATCGCGGGAGTGGTCAATGTCCCCGCCGTGGTGGAGTACGCGCGGACGCTGCCCAGCGTTGTGTACGCGGAGAACAATCTCTACACCTGCTCCAACGACAGCCAGGAACGGATTAAGGAGAAGATCACCGAACACAAGCTGAACCGCGTGGTGGTGGCCTCCTGCACGCCCCGGACGCACGAGCCTCTTTTCCGGAACACTCTGCGCGAGGTGGGGCTCAACCCCTACCTCTTCGAGATGGCGAACATCCGCGACCAGTGCTCCTGGGTCCACATGGATGAGCCCGAACGCGCCACGGAGAAATCCAAAGACCTGGTGAGGATGGCGGTGGCCAAGTCGCGGCTGCTCGAGCCACTCCCCCGGCGCTCGATCAAGATACAGAAATCCGCCCTCGTCATCGGCGCGGGCCTCGCGGGCATGACCGCCGCCCTGGAGTTGGCGTCGCAGGGCTTTGAAGCTTACCTGGTGGAAAAAACCGAGGAATTGGGCGGCAACCTGCGGCACATCCACTACCTGCTCAACGGAGAGAAACCTCAGGATGAGTTGAAGCGCTGGAAAGAGATGGTCCGGCTGAACGATAAGGTCCACCTGTTCACGGGGGCGACCATCGAGAGCATCGGAGGCAGCATCGGCAATTTCAAGACAAGAATCCGAGCCCAAGGAGAAACTACCGAAGTTGCACACGGGGTGGTTATCGTCTCGACTGGCGCACGCGAGTATCAGCCCAAAGAGTACTTGCACGGGCAGGACGAGCGGGTGGTGACGCAGCGCCAACTCGAGGAACGCCTGGCCCGAGGAAATGGTTACTTGGCAGCGGATGGGAACCCGAAGGGCGTGGTCATGATCCAGTGCGTGGGATCACGAGACAGCGAGCGGCCCTACTGCTCGCGGGTGTGCTGCGCCGAGGCCATCAAGAATGCCTTGAAGATCAAGGCCCTCTCGCCTCAAACCCCGGTGTACGTGCTCTACCGCGACATCCGGACGTACGGGTTCAAGGAGAGCTACTACACGCTGGCACGCCAGCAAGGCGTCATCTTTATTCGCTACGAGGAAGACCGCAAACCGGAGGTGTCACGAAACGGCCCAGGGCTCGAGGTGTCGGTCTTCGACCAGACCCTGGGGATGCCGCTCGCGATTTCCGCTGACCTGGTGGTCCTATCGGCAGGCATTTGTCCGGACGAAGACAACCGAAAAATCGGCCAATTCCTGAAGGTCCCCTTGAACAGCGAGGGTTTCTTCCTGGAAGCTCATATGAAGCTTCGCCCCGTGGAGTTCATGACCGACGGCGTCTTTCTCTGCGGCCTGGCCCATTCTGCGAAAGGGATCGACGAATCCATTCTCCAGGCGCAAGCGGCGGCGGCGCGGGCGGCAACCATCCTCTCCCAGGACAGCCTCGAGCTGGGCGCCAACATTTCGCAGGTCATCGATGAGAAGTGCGATGGGTGCGCCTACTGTGTGGACACTTGTCCCTTCAAGGCGATCACCCTGCTCGAGTACCAGTGGCAAGGGTCGGTGAAAAAGGTCGTGGAGGCGAATGAGAGCATCTGCAAGGGCTGCGGGTGTTGCCAGGCGACCTGTCCGAAGTGTGGGATTCTCATCAAGGGATTCACGCTGGACCAGATCAAGGCCCAAATCCATGCCGCCGTGGGGGCCGCGTCATGAATGACACCTTCGAACCTTTGATTATCGCCTTGTGCTGCAACTGGTGCTCGTTTGCGGGCGCTGACCTGGCGGGGGTCTCGAGAATCCAGTATCCCCCCAGCATCCGGATCATCCGGGTAATGTGCTCGGGCATGGTCCACCCCAACCTGGTCATCGACGCCTTCACGCAAGGGGCGGATGGCGTGCTCATGTGCGGCTGCCACCCGGGAGATTGCCACTATCAGGAAGGCAATCTGAAGGCGGAAAAGCGCGCCGAGGCCATTCGCCTGATGCTGCCCGACTTCGGCCTTGAAGAGGAGCGCTTCCGCCTGGAATGGGTTTCGGCGGCGGAAGGGGCGAGGTTCGCCCAGGTAGTGCGGGAGTTTACCGAGCAAGTACAGAAGCTGGGGGCCAGCCCGTACCGAACCTCGTAGGCAGTAGGCGGTAGGCAAAAGGCAGTGGGCAGAATGCGTGAGGCGCCCGAAAGCCCGCGTACCGGGCGGCATAATGTAGCCCACGGCGCAAGCCGTGGGAAAAGAGGAGTTTTAGATTTTATTCTTAAGCCCCGGCAGGGGCGACATCAGCACGACGGGCCGAGCGGGATCCTGATTTCGCCACGACCGTGGCTCGCTCTGTAATCTGAAGGGAATAATTTTTAAGGAGGTGAAACATGGGAGTACGAGTGAACGAGGAATGGTTCTCCATATGCGGAGGCTGCGAAGTCACGATCCTCGACATTGGCGAACCTCTCCTGGATATCCTGGCAAAAGTGGACATTGTACATATGCCCGTTCTTATGGACCATAAGCTCTTCGGTCAAACTGGTGAAAAAACCGAGATGGAAGTCCCCGAGGCGGACGTGGGCCTTATTTCCGGGGGCATCCGCAACGAGGAGAACCGCACGCTCGCCAAGGAGATGCGCAAGAAGTGCAAATTCCTGATCGCGCTCGGCTCCTGCGCCTGCTCGGGGGGTATCCCCGCGCTCGCCAACCTCTCTTCCACCCAGGAGGTGCTGGAGAAAGTTTATCGGGGCAGCAAGACCACGGACGCGGACGGTATCCCGAATCAGCAAATCCCCCCCCTCACCGACCGGGTATATGCGGTCAGCGAGGTCGTTCCCGTAGACATGAAGCTTCCGGGTTGTCCTACTACGCCGGAGATGGTCGCGGGAGCGCTCACGGCGCTGCTGGAAGGCAAGCCCTATGCGCTTTCTTCCAAGAGCGTCTGCGACGAGTGCCCGACGATCCGGGAAAAGAAGTCGACGGGCACGCTGAAGCGCCGCCTGGACGCGCCGGAGTTCACGCCGGGCCGGCCCCTGACGGAGATGCGCTGCTTAATGGAGCAGGGCATCCTCTGCGAGGGACCGTCCACCCGCGGGGGTTGCGGGGGCAGCGAGGGCACGCCGCGCTGCATTCGCGCCTACATGCCTTGCGAGGGTTGCTTTGGCCCCCTCTCCGATACGGCCAATCCGATGGTGGACATGATGGGAGCGCTGTCCAGCATCGGCCTCGATCCCAAGCAGATCCCCGATCGCTCCGCAACATTCAACCGCTTTGCTGGCGCCGGCCGCCTACGACCCGCGCCCCGGAGGTGAGCTATGGGAAAAACACTAGTGATTCAACCCGTCACGCGGATTGAAGGTCACGCGAAAGTGACCATCCAACTCGACGATGCCGGAAATGTGGATACCGCCCGCGTGAACGTGATCGAGTTGCGCGGCTTCGAGCGCTTCTGCATGGGCCGGGCCGTGGAGGATATGCCGCGCATCACACCGCGTATCTGCGGGGTCTGCCCCTGGTCACACCACCTGGCGGCAGCCAAGGCCTGTGACGCGGTCTTCGGCGTCAAGCCGGCGCCCGCGGGCGCCAAACTGCGCGAACTCTGCAACAGCATCGCCTACATGGAGGAGCACATCCTGCACTTCTACTTCCTGGCGGGCGCCGACTTCCTCCTCGGCCCCGACGCGGACTATTCCGTGCGCAACGTCATCGGGATTCTCCAGGCCGCTCCGGACGTGGCGCGCCGTGTGGTGAAGGTACGCCATATGTGCGCTCACATGCTGGAGATTATCGCCGGCAAGGCCATCCATCCCCAGGCGGCCGTGCCGGGCGGCTTCTCCAAACCCCTTGCCGCCAGCGACCGCGACGATTTACAGAAGATGGCGAAAGAGGCTCTGGAACTGGCGAAGTTCTCCATCGCCTTCGCCAAAGAGAACATCTTCCCCAAGTACCTGGATGTCGTGAAGTCCCTGGGAGTCATCACCACCGGCTTCCTGGGCTCCGTCGACGACAAGGGGGCGCTCGACCTCTACGACGGCAAGCTCCGCCTCATGAAGCCCGACGGCTCTTTCGAGGATTTCCCCTACGACCAGTACACGGATCACATCGCCGAGCACCTGGAGAACTGGTCCTATCTGAAGTTTCCCTATGCCAAGAACTGGGGTAGCTTCTCGATGGACGAGGGCAAGACGGGGGCCATCTATCGCACCAACACCCTGGCTCGCATCAACGTGTGCGATCACATTGACACGCCATTGGCCCAGGCGGAGCTGGAAGAGTTCCGCGCGAAGTTCGGCCGGCCTGCCCAACTCACCTTGCTCTACCACTGGGCGCGCCTGATCGAACTGCTCTACAACGCGGAGAACGCCGTCCGCCTGCTCGCCGACCCCGAGATCATCAGCACCGAGACCCGCGTCAAGGTGACGCCTCGGGCGGCGCGTGGCGTGGGTTGCACAGAAGCCCCGCGCGGCACCCTGATCCACGACTACGAGACGGACGCCAACGGCATGCTGACCAACGTCAACCTCATTGTGGGGACCACGCACAACAATGCCCCCATCAACATGTCGGTGACCCAGGCGGCCAAGGGATTGATCCGCGGCGGCAACTACGATCAGGGCATTTTAAACACCGTGGAGATGTCCATTCGCGCCTACGACCCCTGCTTCTCCTGCGCCACGCATCGGCTGGATGGGAAGCTCGCGGTGAAGGTGGACATCAAGGGAGCGAACGGAAAGCTTCTCGACTCGTTCGCGAACTAGCTTCGAAGGGTAGCGCGGACCTGTTGTAGGGGTACGGCTTGCCGTACGCTCTTGGTTCGGTCGCTCGATAAATATGAAGAGGGTACGGCAAGCCGTACCCCTACAACCCGGCGGCTGGTTGTCTGCCTGAAAGGAACGTGACAGTGCTGGACTCGGATCAAGATGCACTCCCCGAGTATTGTCGCAAGCCGACACTCATCCTCGGTTGCGGCAATACTCTGTTCGGAGACGACGGCTTCGGGTGCGCGACGGTGGAGTACCTGGAAGCCCACTACGCGCTGCCCGAGGACGTCTGCCTTCTGGATGTCGGTACGGGCGTTCGCAAGCTCTTGTTTACGCTCTGCTTGAGCCCGGTGCGCCCCCGGCGGATGCTCATCGTGGATGCCCTCGATGTCGGCCGTGCTCCGGGCGAGCTGTTTGAGATCGCCCCGCAGGACATTCCCCCCGTCAAGTTGGACGATTTCTCCATTCATCAGCTTCCGACCTCCAACTTGCTGCGCGAACTCGAAGAGCAGTGTGGGGTGGAGGTGCGGGTCCTAGCCTGCCAGACCGCGCCCTTGCCCGAGGAGGTGCGCCCGGGCTTGTCGGAGCCGGTACGTCGCGCCCTGCCCCAGGCCGCCGAACGGGTCGCCGTGGGCTACTTTCGGAGTGGCACGGGCATCCCTTCGGCAAGCTCAGGGCAGGCTCTGCCCGTGTGAAGTCATGGCCAAGATGGCCATGCCACATGGCACGACGTCTTCACGCTGGACAGGGCCTTAATTAACTTGGTAAAATATTTCTGGAGGAAAGGATCTGGGGGATGGCCAGCGCCCACACTGCCGAGCTTATCAATAACTTCCTGGGGAGCACGCACGTCTTCGCCGCTTCCGTGAATGACGTCATCGAAGAGCGCTTGCTGCGCGAGGTCGGACCACCGCAGCTCACCTTTTCCCAGTTCAAGCTGCTCAAACTCGTAGCGCTTACCGAGGCGCAGACCATCGGCGACGTGGCGGCATTTCTGCGCGTCAGCAACGCCGCCGCCAGCAAGGCCGTCGATAAGCTCGTCCGCCAGGGCTTGCTGGTTCGCAAGGAAGCCCAAAGCGACCGCCGCGCCATCCAACTTTCCCTCACCCCCTCCAGCCGCCAGGTGCTGGCCGCCTACAATGCGGCAAAGGACCGCAAGCTCTCGAGCGTCTTCCGCGAGTTCCGGGCCGAAGACCTGCAACGGACCGCCGACCTGCTGGACCGCCTTACGGCCGGCATCGTGGACCACACGGCCCGCGAGGAGGAGATCTGCTTGCAGTGCGGCATCTATTACCGCAAGAAGTGCCTGGTGAGGCAACTGGTGCACCGCAACTGTATCTACCACCGGCAACGGGACCGCAGGAATACTCCGGCCGCGCCGCGGGGCAACGGGTCCCGATAATTCCCTCCGAACCTCCACGCGCGGAGTGAGCGCGCTTGAGGAGAGCCATCATGTGCCTGGCAGTACCCGGAAAAATCCTGGAAGTGGAAGAGCGCGAGGGCAACCGCATTGCCCGCGTGCAGTTTGGCGGCATCACTCGTTCCGCCTACCTGGAGTTCGTACCTGAGGCCGCCGTGGGCGACTACGTCATGGTCCATGTGGGCTTTGCCCTCAGCCGCGTGAACGCGGAAGAAGCCGCGCGCACCTACGAACTGTTGGAAGAGATGGGATTGCTGGAAAGCGAAGGGCTGGGCCCGGCGTCGAGCCAAGACCCCGGGGGAGGTGGCGCTTGAAATACATCGACGAGTACCGCGATGAACGCCTCGCTCGCACCCTGGCGGCGGAGATTGCCCGGCAGGTTACCCGCCCCTGGGTGCTGATGGAAATCTGCGGCGGGCAAACCCACACCCTGATGCGTTACGGGATCGACGAGCTGCTCCCTTCCTGCCTCGAACTCGTGCACGGCCCCGGCTGCCCGGTCTGCGTGACGGCGCTCGAGACCATCGACCAGGCCATTCAGCTTGCCTCCCGCCCCGACGTGACGATGGTCTCTTACGGCGATATGCTGCGTGTGCCGGGGTCCCGTTCCGACCTCTTCCGGGTGAAAGCCGGCGGCGGTGACGTGCGCGTGGTTTACTCGCCCGTGGACGCGTTGAAGGTGGCGCGCGCGCACCCGGAACGCCACGTGGTGTTCTTCGCCATCGGATTTGAGACGACCGCTCCCGCCAACGCCATGGCCGTCTGGCAAGCCCGGCGCGAGGGCCTCAAGAATTTCTCCATGCTGGTGTCGCATGTGCTCGTTCCCCCCGCCATTCGCCTGCTGCTCAGTTCGCCGGCCACCCGCGTCCAGGGTTTCATCGCTCCGGGCCACGTCTGCACGGTCATGGGCTATAGCGAATATGAAGCGCTGAGCCGGGAATTCCGCGTGCCCATCGTAGTGGGCGGATTCGAGCCTCTGGATCTGCTCACGGCCATCTCCATGCTCGTCGCCCAGCTTGAAGGCGGACGCGCGGAGGTGGAGAACCAGTATGTGCGCTCCGTCTGCTATGCGGGGAATCTGCCCGCGCAGCGCATCATGGCCGAGGTCTTTGAAGTCTGCGACCGCAAGTGGCGGGGTGTAGGCCCTATCCCGGGGAGCGGCCTGCGGCTGCGGCCGGAGTTCGCCGCGCACGACGCTGAGAAGGTCTTCGAGTTGTCGGACATGGAAGTGGAAGAACCGCCCGAATGCATCAGCGCCCAGGTGCTGCAAGGGCTGAAAAAACCCGTCGATTGCCCGGCCTTCGCGCGCACCTGCACGCCGGAGAACCCGCTCGGCGCGCCCATGGTCTCTGCCGAAGGCGCCTGCGCCGCTTATTATCAATACCGGCGGCACGCCGTCAAAGCGTAAGCGAGAACCGCTAAGAAGCTGGTACGGCCGCGGGATGCACTTGCTGCTCGATTTCGACCGTCGCGCCCGAGCGTCTCTCGATTTCGAGGTCGAAGAAGTTTTGCAGATTGAGCCAGAACTCGGGACATGAAAATGCGCAAACTGGGAAATTCCGGGTTGGAAGTATCTCCGCTCGCTTTCGGAGGGAATGTTTTTGGATGGACGGTGGATGAGCCCACGTCGTTCCGTCTGCTCGACGCTTTTATGGCAGCGGGGTTTAATTTTATTGATACCGCCGACGTATACTCCAAGTGGGCTCCGGGCAATAAGGGTGGCGAGTCGGAAAGCATTTTGGGGGATTGGCTCAAGAGCCGCGGCAATCGCCACCAGGTGGTCATTGCGACCAAAGTGGGATCGGAAATGAGCCCGGGCCAGAAGGGGCTTTCCAAGGCTTACATCTTGCGCGCCGCGGAAGAGTCGCTGAAACGCCTTCAGACCGACTACATCGATTTGTACCAGTCGCACATAAATGATCCGGATACGCCCTTAAGCGAAACCCTGGAAGCCTACGCGCAATTGATGGAGCAGGGGAAAGTGCGGGCCATCGGCGCTTCCAACTATCCGGCCGAGCGGCTGCGGGAAGCCTTGCAGATCAGCAAAGAATTCGGACTCCCCCGCTACCAGAGCCTCCAGCCCAATTACAACCTCTACGACCGCGCCGATTACGAAACAAACCTGGAGGCGGTTTGCTGCGAAAACGGATTGGGCGTGATCCCCTACTTTTCCCTGGCGAGCGGGTTCCTGACGGGCAAATACCGCGCGGAGGCTGATCTGGCCACGGGCCAACGAGGTCCGTTCGTAAAAAAGTATCTCAGTGACCGGGGATTTCGCATCCTCCGCGCTCTGGATGAATTGGCCCTATCGCTCCATTCTACTCCTGCGAAAATTTCGTTGGCTTGGCTGATGGCGAGACCTTCCATTACCGCCCCCATCGCCAGCGCCACGACCCTCGAACAATTGAACGACCTGACCGGCTCGACCGAGCTCGAATTGGATCAAGCTTCGATCGAGCGGCTGAATAATGCCAGTGCCTAGCGTCCCGAGTCGGAGATCCGTTTAAGAATTCAGCCCGCGGAGCGGGCGGCATATCGTAGCCCACGGCGTAAGCCGTGGGTCAGCAAGCCCGCCCTCTTCCCCTCCCCCTCTCCCGCCCCGGGCGGGAGAGGGGTGTCGGAGGCGGGGTGAGTCTACCCAGGGCTTGCGCCCTGGGCTAAGTTATTCCGCCCCTAACGGGGCTGCAAAAAGGACTATAAATATTTCAGAGCAGTGTGCCGGAACTGCTCAGCGCGGTTGTCTACGTCGTAGAACCCATCCCGCACCCTCACCCCAAACGCCGACCCTAACCCCGGATCGGATACGCCGATGCTGATATTGATGGCGCGCGCCAGCAGGGCGTCCGTCTGCGGCAGCATCCCTTTCCAGTACTTTGGCTCCGGCCCCGTGTACAGCGGGCAACGGAACGGGCAACCCTCCGCGATGGGCGTACGCTTCTCCAGGATCTGTTCCATGTTCGAATACACGTGCCAGCCCGAATCCGCCACCACGCGCGTGCCCAACTCCTTCGCCACCTGCCGGGCAATCTGCTCGGAGGGGAGAAACACGGTCAGCAAGGTGGCGCATTCGCCCTCGGGGTCAGTGATCTCGCGGAACTCCAATCCGGGCAGATCGGCAATCACCTGCTTGAAGCGCTGCTTGTTCGTGCGAAGGCGCGCTAAGATGGCATCCAGCTTGTTCAACTGCGCCAGCAGCACCGCCGCGGCCAGTTCGGTCATGCGGAAATCCAGCCCCACAAAGGGGCGGCTTCCCACTTCCACCCCCGTACGCAGAGGCGAGTGCCCCTGGTCGTGAATGCCGAAGTACCGGCGGTACGCCAACTCGTCACGCGTCACCACCATGCCCCCGTCGCCCGCCGTGATCGTCTTGAAAATGTTGAAGCTGTAAGTGCCGACATCCCCCATCGAACCTACGGCGCGGCCCTTGTAGCGGGCGCCAAACGCTTGCGCGCAGTCCTCGATCAGCAGGAGTTTGTGCTCGTCGGCAATCGCCTTCAACTCGTCCAGCCGCGCCGGGTTGCCGAGCATATGCACGACCATGAGGGCTTTGGTGCGCGGCGTGATTTTGCGTTTCACATCGGCGGGGTCCAGGTTGAGCGTGCGGTCTACCTCCGCCAAAATCGGAACCGCCCGCGCATAGATGATCGACGAGATGCTGGCAATGAAGGTGTACCCCGGCACAATGACCTCGTCGCCCGGACCTACCCCCAACCCCATCAGCGCCACCAGGAGCGCCGAGGTTCCCGAGTTCATCGCCACAGCGTAAGGCAAGCCTACGCGCTTCGCCACTTCCTGCTCAAATTTGCAGACCTTGGCCTTGAACCCATGGTCCTCGCTGCTCCCGTATCGGTACAGATACCCTGATTCCAAAACTTCCAGCAGTTCCTTCTTTTCCTCTTCCCCGATTAATTCCGAACCTGGACCCGGCATCGTCGTCCCTCCTTATTCATTCGTCGCCCCTGAGGTCAAGGGATTCTTTCGTCCTGGATTTAGGAACCTGGCGATTTGGCATGCGACCAGTGGCGTAATGAACAGGCACATGCGAACTCAAAGTGCGCCCATCATCTATGTTGCCACCGCCTGGACCCGGGGGTAGCAGCCGTGCTGCGGTTCGCCAGACCACGAACGAAGTACACGGATTTTACACCAAGTCGCCATCTGTGAAAGACTAAAACACCCCTTGCTGTAACGGCGGGTAACCACCCCCGTCGCCTCCGGCGCCACCCCTCCCTTCGACAGGCTCAGGGCAGGCTCTGAATCAGGGGGGGAGTTCTTAAAAAACTCCCCTCCTCAGATGAGGAGGGGTGGCGCGCCGAGCGCCGGGGTGGTGCTGATCATGACCCGGCCAAACGGCGTTCGGCCTCGGCCCGCACCGCGGGAAGAGCCGCAGAGCCAGCCCTGAGCTGAGCGAAGGGGTCGAAGAGCGGGCCCGGCGCTACTCGCCTGTATAAAAACTGGCGATTTGCCCATTGGGTCGGCCCGTATACAAACCATTCTTAATCCCCAACCCCTAACCCCGAATCCCTAGCCCCCAGCCCCAGCAGGCAAACCCGCTCTTTTCATTCAAGTTAGGTCCCGCAATGGCCGAAGAAACTAGAGAGAGCCCGACTGGAGTCCGGGCGCTTCCGTGCCGGCGGAGATGAAACTCTTAGGATTAGGGACTGGTGCATAGTTGCAGTAATTGGCGCGCTTATTTGTCGGCAAACGGAAGGGCGGGGCTTTTGCCCGCCGCAGAACTGGGTAGGAATTTAGGGGCTTAAGCCTCTGAGCTCGGTTATGAAGAGGAACTGGGTGCAAACTTTTCGCGACTCGCCCATCCGCCTCAAGCTGATGGTCATCATGACCCTCGCCACCAGCGTGGCTTTGGGGGCAGTGTGCCTGGCCCTGGGCATTTGTGCAGGGCTCAGTTTCGAACGCACCACGAGCCAGGACCTGTCCGCCCTGGCGGAGATTATCGGCCAGAACAGCGGCGCCGCCTTGGTTGCTGGCGACCGGCCCACCGCCCTGGAAATTCTATCGGCGCTGAGGGCCAAGCCGAACATCATTGCTGCCCGCCTATACCGTGAGGACCGAGAGGTCTTTGCCGAGTATCGCCGCCCCGGCCTGTCCGCCGCGATGCCCGCCACGGCGCCCTTGGCGGAGGAACAGATCGCCAGCCTAAACCGGCTAGCTGTGGTCCGTCGAATCTCGCGGGGCGGCATAGGGGTGGGAACCGTTTACATCGAGTCCGACATGCGCGAGCGCAACCGTGGGCTGCTGCTCTATGGGGGAATCGCCGCCCTCATCATGCTGGGGGCCATCGGCGTCGTTGGGCTCCTCTCCACTCGGCTGCAACGCCTCATCTCCGATCCGATTCTGCACCTGGTCCAGACGATGCAATCCGCCTCCAAAGAGAAGGGCTACTCCCTTTCCTGGGCCACGCAAAGCAAGGAAGAACTAAGCTTGCTGGGGGATGGCTTCATTGCCCTGCTGGGGGAGATCGAGAACCGGCGCGAGAAACTGCAAAAGCAACGGGACAATCAGGAAGCGGAAGTGCAAGCGCGCACGGAGGAATTACGTGTTCAAAACCACCAACTCCTTCTTGCCAAAGCCGCGGCCGAACAAGCTTGCCGTTCGCAGAGTGAATTTCTAGCCAACATGAGCCACGAAATCCGCACCCCCATGAATGCCATCATGGGCATGACCGAGTTGGCCTTGGACACCGATCTCGACCCGACCCGGCGGGAATACCTGGGCTTGGTAAAATCCTCCGCCGAGTCGCTGCTCAGGATCATCAACGACATCCTGGATATCTCCAAGATTGAGGCGGGCAAACTGGACTTTGACCCCGTGGAGTTCAGCTTGCGCGATTGCTTGGGCGAGACCATGAAGACCCTGGCGCTGCGCGCCCACGAGAAGGACCTGGAACTCACCCTCCGCGTGCAACCCGGAGCGCCGGATGGCTTGATGGGGGATCCCACTCGCCTCCGGCAAATCCTGGTCAATCTGGTCGGAAATGCCATCAAGTTTACGGACGAAGGGGAAATCGCGGTCCACGTCGGAGTCGAATCGAACGCCGCCCACGCCGCCAACCTGCACTTTTCCGTGACCGATACGGGAATCGGCATCCCTCCGGAAAAAAGGGAGATCATCTTTGAAGCTTTCGCGCAGGCTGACAATTCCATCAGCCGCCATTACGGGGGCACCGGGCTGGGTCTGACGATTTCCGCGCGCCTGGTCACCGTCATGGGCGGGAGAATTTGGTTGGAAAGCGAAGTGGGCCAAGGCAGCACCTTCCACTTCGCGCTCAATTTTCCCCTGGCGAAGAACCTCCACGCCTCGACTTTCGCCATGGATCCCCACGCTCTGCGCGACGTACCCGCCCTGGTGGTTGACGACAACCTCAGCAACCGGCGGCTGCTGGATGAATTGCTCGGCCATTGGGGGATGAAACCCTCCCTGGCGGAGTGCGGGAAGCGCGGACTCGCCCTTCTGGAGCAGACCAACCAGGCGGGAATCCCCTTTCCCCTCATCCTCCTGGATTGCCAGTTGCCCGACATGAACGGCTTCACCTTCGCCCAACGTGTGAAAGCTGACCCCCGATGCAAGGGAGCCATCATCATGATGCTCACCTCCGGCGGTCAGAGAGGTGATGCTTCCCGTTGTCGAGAGCTCGGTATTGCCGCTTATCTGGTCAAGCCCATTCAGGAATCCGAACTCCTGGAAGCCATCCTCAAGGTCCTGGGACATAAGGTAGAATCCCCCCTCCAACCTCCCGCCCTGGTCACTCGCCATTCGCTCCGCCAGGACCGCCAACACCTGCGCATTCTCCTGGCCGAAGACAACCCCGTTAACCAGATGGTGGCGGTCAGGCTCCTTCAGAAACTGGGACATACCGTGATGGTGGTCGGGAACGGGCGTGAAGCCCTTGCCATGCTGGACGAGAAGAATTTCGATCTGATCATCATGGACGTGCAGATGCCGGAAATGGATGGGTTTGAAACCACCCGCCTCATCCGCGAAAAGGAGGCGGCGACCGGCAAGCATATGCCCATCATCGCCATGACCGCCCACGCGATGAAAGGTGACCGGGAACGTTGTCTGGCCGCAGGCATGGACCGCTACGTCGCCAAGCCGATTCATCCGGCGGAACTGTTTGAGGCCATCCAGCGGGTCGCCAAGCCTCCTGACCCGGAGCCTGAAGCTTCCGCGCCCATGGAGGAATGCATCGATTGGCACGCTGCGTGGGCAAACATGGAGGGGGACCGTGAACTTTTGAGGGAGTTAGCCCACCTGTTTCTCGACGACCTCCCACATCAGTTGGAGGCCATCCATCGGGCGGCGGAAAAGAACCAGGGCAATGAGCTGGAGCGGACCGCTCACCGGCTGAAAAGTTCGGTGGGGAACTTCGCAGCCAAGCCTGCTTTCAAGGCTGCGTTTCACCTTGAAAAGATCGCCCGTGAGGGGGATTTCGAACAGTTTCCCAGAGCGGTGACAGCGCTGGATGCGGAAATTGAGCGCTTGCGACTCGCTTTGGAGGAGTGGGCTGAGAAGCCCTCGGATTCGCCGGATGACATCGTCGCCAGTCCCCCTCCCGAAGCTCCCGGCGCGGCGGAATCAGGTCTGGGCGCAGGCCCCGGGTAAGAACCTCTCGAAGTTCTGAATCACCTGCTGCCCGATTTCTTCCTCCGGCAAATTGCGTAGTCGCGCGAGCTCCTGGGTGACTCCCTGCACGTAGGCGGGCTCATTGCGCTTGCCACGATAGGGCACGGGGGCCAGGTAGGGAGAGTCGGTTTCCGTCAGCAGGCGTTCCAAGGGAACCACTTGCGCGACTTCCCGCAGACCCTCGGCCTTCTTGAACGTCAGATTCCCCGCGAAGGAAATCAAGAAACCCCAGTCCAGAAACTGCCGCGCGTCTTCGAGGCTCCCGGTAAAACAGTGGAGAATCCCACCCAGGTCTGCCGGCTTCCAATGGACCGCGGCAATCTCCCGCAGGTCCGCCCAGGCGTCGCGGCAATGAATGATGATGGGGCGCTTGAGCTCGCGGGCCAGCTCCATTTGCCGGATCAGCACTTGTTTTTGAACATCACGCGGCGAGTGGTCGTAGTAGTAATCGAGGCCGATCTCGCCCACCGCCACGACTTTGGGATGCTGTGCCAGCTTGAGGATTTTCTCCGCGTGGGAATCCGTGAAGTGCCGGGCTTCATGCGGATGGACGCCCACTGAGGCATAAAACCAATCATAACTCTCGGCGATGGCCAGCGGCGAATCCAGGCGGTCGGCGCTACCGCCTCCGCCCGCCACCAAGATGTGGCGAAGCCCGGCGGCGCGGGCGCGTTCGATCACCGCCGCGCGGTCGGGGTCGAAATCGGAATCGTCAAGATGGGCGTGGGAATCGAGAAGGAATCGGGTGATCGGGGGATCGGGCCATCGGGTCATTTGGTCATTGACTCATTGGGTCATTGGGGCACTGAAGAATCGGGCCATTGAATCATCGGGTCATCGGGAGATTGAAAGATCAATCACTCAATGGCTCAATGACCCAATGAATCAATGATTCAATCACCTCAGCCTTGCCCCATTGGGAACGTCTTCGTTAAACGTGACCAGCACGGGCCGGCCTTGGTCGCCAGGGGAGGCCGCGACGATCATGCCGTTGGATTCCACGCCGCGCAGCTTGCGGGGTTGCAAGTTCGCCACGATGACGACTTTCATCCCGATCAGTTTCTCCGGCTCGTAATACTCCGCAATGCCCGCCACCACTTGGCGGATCTCGCTGCCGATATCCACTTGCAGCTTCAGCAGCTTGGTGGCGCCGGGGACGCGTTCGGCGGCCTTGATTTCGCCCGTGCGCATTTCCACCTTGGCAAAATCTTCGATCGAGATTTTCGGTGAGTCAGTCGCCGGAGCGGGGGTGGGGGCTAGGGGTCCGGGACTCGGGGTTCGTGGCACGGCCATCTTGGCCGTGTCTTCGTTCACGGGCGGGAAGCCCGTGCTACGTATCGGTTCGGTTGATTTTGCGTTTTCTGATTCCACGGGTTTTGATTTCTCCTCGGGTTTATCGTGGTTGCGGTCAGCCTCAGCCAGTTCGTCAAGTTTGGCGAGCGTCACGGCCTTGTCGAGTCGCGGGAAGATGGGCTCCGGCTTGCCAATTTTGGCGCCTTCCACGAGTAGCTTGAACTTGAGGTCATCATCGATTCGCTCATCATCAAGTTTTTCATGCTGCCCGAGCTGCTCCCAAATCCTTTCAGCACTTTTTGGCATCACTGGACGGAGCAACACGCTGATTTGCCGTAGCATCTGCGCGACTTTGTATAACGTTTCCTTCAACTTGTCCCGGTCTTCCGGTAGGCTCGACTTTGCAAGTTCCCAGGGCTTGACCTCGACAATCAGCTTATTGGCCTCGGAAACGAATCCCCACACAAACCCGAGAGCAGACGAAAAATCGAATCGGTCGAAGGCATCACGACACGCAGCTATTAGCTGAACGATGCCTGGTTGTTTTTCGATGCTCACCACTCCTGGCACCTTGCCACCGCAGAACTGATTGAGCATCGTCACAGTCCGACTCACGAGGTTCCCCAAGTCATTCGCCAAATCCGAGTTGTACCGCTGAATCAGCCCCTCATAGGAAAAGCTTGTATCTTGCCCGAACGGAGCTTCGCGCAGCAGGTAATAGCGCAGCGCATCGTTTCCGGGCGCGCCGAAGGAGTCGAGTGCGTCGACGATGGGCTCAGGGTAAACGACATTGCCCTTCGATTTCGACATCTTATCTTGCTCGTAATAAATCCAGCCGTGCGCGAAGACCGTCGTGGGCAGCATCTCCGGCTGGTCGGGATATGCAGCCATGATGAACGCCGGCCAATAGACGGCATGGAAGCGCAGGATGTCCTTGCCGATCATGTGGACGATTTCCGACTCGCCCGGTATGTTGCGCCAGTACTTCTGGAATTCCGCGTTCCCGTTTTCACCCTGCGCATAGCCGATACCCGTCATGTAGCTGGTGAGCGCGTCATACCAAACGTAAACCACCTGGTGGGGGTCATCCGGCCAAGGTATGCCCCACTTCAGGCGGCTGCGGCTGACGGATATGTCGCGCAACCCGCTTTTCACAAAGCTTTTGACTTCATTCATGCGGTAATCGGGCTTCACGAAATCGTGGTGGCTCTCATAGAGTTTGAGGAGCCGTTCCTCGAACGCCGACAGCTTGAAGAAATAATTATCCTCGCTAATCAGTTCCGCCGGCCGGCCGCAGATGTCGCAGTTCACCGGGTCCGTGTTGTCGGAAACGTACCGCTCGTCAGAGACGCAGTAGCGGCCTTCGTAGCGGTGCGTGTAGATATAGCCATTTTCCCTGGCCCGGATCAGCAAGCGCTGAACGGACGTCACATGGCCGGGATGGTCCGTGTAGATGAAGCGAAGGGAATTCGGATCGGACTCGGGATAAACCTTGACCGGGATGCCCAGCTTCTCCCAGAGTTCGACAAAAAGCTTCCGCTTTTCCGCGACGAATTCGCTGGGCGATTGGCCCGCCGCGGCGGCGGCGCGTTCAAGCTTCTCGCCGTGCTCGTCGGTCCCGGTGAGGAAGGCCACGTCGTAGCCGCACATGCGTTTATACCGTGCCAGCACATCGCACACGATCGTCGTGTATGCGGAGCCCACGTGCGGACGCGCGTTAGGGTAGTAGATGGGAGTGGTGAGGAAAAACGTCCTCATGCGCTGGCTGCCTTTTCATTCTGCTGCAAATAAGCGGCTTCGGCGGCGGCGATCACCTGCTTGAGCGGCACAGATTTCTCCACAGCCAGGCGCTGGCAATCATCGAATTCGGGGGCCGCGTTCACCACCTTCCCCTCGCGCCGCGCAACTTTAACATGCACTGCACCGTAAGGAGTTTCCACCGTCACCTGCTCACGGTCCAGCACTTTTCGCCGCGCCTCATGGATGCGCACGCCAATCGTGGTGGTCTGTTCGAAGAGCATCTGGCAAAGTGCGTCATTCTTGCCGGGTTCGCAAAGAATGCTGATCGTGAGACCAGGCCGATTCTTTTTCATCTGCGCTGAGCTGCACGTAACGTCGAGCGCGCCGGCGGCCAGGGCCTGTTCCAGGAAGTAGCCGTAGAGTTGCGGGCTCATATCATCGACATTGGCTTCGATGACGGAAACGATATCGTCAGCGTAAGGAGCTTCCACCGGTACCTGCTCGCGCTCCAGGACTTTCCGCCGCGCTTCCGAGATGCGCACCCCAAGGGCAGGGGTCTGGTCGAAGAGCAACTGCGAAAGCGCGTCACTCTTGCCAGGTTCACAGAGGATGCTGATATTCAACCCCAGCCGATTCTTTGTCATCCGCGCCGAGCTGCACGTGACGTCGAGCGCGCCGGCGGTCAGGGCCTGTTCCAGGAAGGTCGCGTAATGTTGCGGGCTCATATCATTGACGCTAGCTTCGATCACGAAAACGATCTCTTCAGCGGAAGGAGTTTCCACCGGTACCTGCTCGCGCTCCAGGACTTTCCGCCGCGCCTCCGAGATGCGCACCCCAAGGGCAGGGGTCTGGTCGAAAAGCAACTGCGAAAGCGCGTCACTCTTGCCGGGTTCACAGAGGATGCTGATATTCAACCCCGGCCGATTCTTTGTCATCCGCGCCGAACTGCATGTGACGTCAAGGGCGCCCGCGGACAGGGCCTGTTCCAGGAAGGCCGCGTAATATTGCGGGCTCATATCAATGACGTTGGCTTCGAGCACGGAAACGATCTCGTCACCAGGAAGCCCAGGCTGCCCGGCGACGGCCTCCACCCGCTCGCCAATGAAAAGGCGCGCAATATTGGGCTGACCCGGGTATTCCTTCTCCCCGGCGCCATAACCGATTCGGTCCACCTTAATCGCCGGCAGGGGGCCGAACCCGGAAGCCAGATTGGTAACGAGTGCGGCGCCCGTGGGCGTGACCAGTTCACCCTCTATGCCCGAAGAATAAATCGGGACATCCTTCAACAACTCCAGCGTGGCAGGAGCGGGCACCGGCAGAGAACCGTGGGCCGCGTCAACTCGGCCGCCTCCGACGTTCAAGGGCGAACACACCAAGTCGGAAATCTCCAGGATGTCGAGACCGACGCACGTTCCCACGACATCGATGATGGCGTCGACCGCTCCAACCTCGTGGAAGTGGACTTCGCCGGGAGGCAAGTTGTGAAGCCTGCCTTCCACCTCCGCCAATTGATTGAAAATCTTCAGGGCCCGGACCACCGCCTTTTCCGGCAGAGACGCCTGTTCCAGCAGGGCTTGGATGTCGCCAAGTTTGCGGTGGGGTTGATCGCCGGGCACACGAATTTCCACGCGCGTGCCCACCAAGCCACCACGCACAGCGCGGGTTCGCTTGAACTCGTAAAAACCCAAGTGGACCTTCTTCAACTCCGCGAACAGCCGATCGACCGAAACTCCCGCGTCGATCAACACGGCCAGAAACATATCGCCACTGATGCCAGATGAACAATCCAGGTAGGCTTGTCTCATAGTAACCTCGGTAAGATTTCTCCCGCTGGGCCTCGCAGAACCCATTCAGCGAGTTCATCGGCCGGAGTGGGATCAGGATTCACAATCGCCACATGGGCGCCCGATTGGCGGGCCACCTGCACCAGCCCCGCCGCCGGGTAAACCACTGCGGAAGTCCCAATAACCAGAAAAACCTGGGCACGCCGGGCCGCCTCAACGGCTCGTTCCCAGGCATCTTGGGGAAGAGCTTCACCGAACCAGACGACTCCGGGACGCAGCAATCCCCCACACTGGCAGCGCGGAGGCAGGGGATCAATCGGCGTCTGCTCGTTGCGCTCCTCTGCGGCGCAAACGGTGCACCCCACCTGCCAGATATCCCCATGCAGCTTCTCGATGTTGCGGCTGCCCGCCCGGTCGTGAAGCCCATCCACGTTTTGCGTCACGAGCGTAAAGCGGCCGCCCGCTCGCCGTTCGAGTTCCACCAAGGCTCGATGCCCCGGATTCGGCTGCGCCTTATGGATAACCTGGCGCCGCCAGTCGTACCATTCCCAGACCAGCCGCGGATCGCTCCGGAACGCCCCCGGGGTAGCAAGCTCCTCCGGGGGAAAATTCCTCCACAGGCCATTCCTCCCGCGAAACGTTGGGATACCGCTCTCGGCGGAGATACCGGCCCCTGTAAAGGCCACGATTCGCGCAGCCTGCATAGACGTTCGCAAGGTCCCGACTAAGCCTTCCACAAGGATTGGCAATGCGCGGCAAGAAATTCCGCCGAAAATTGGATAGTATGCTTTACTGCAAAAGGTTGTCAATGTGTTGAAAGGTTCTTAAATTCGTGCGGCTCGAGGCCGCATCGCACTTTTAGACAAGGGGGAAAGCAAATGGATTACCTTAATCGTCGCCGTTTTCTACAAGTTTCAGCGGCTGCGGCAGGATTGGTGTCGAATATCCCCGTAGCGCCTGCCATACCCGCCGGCAAGCCTTTCCGGCTGGGAATCATCATTGGTGTTGCCAAAGATCCGGAAGCGGCCCTCAAGCGTGTTCATGATTTTGGTGTCCCGACGTGCCAGGCCGGAACGGATGACTTCTCGGACCGGGTCTACAACGGCCTCAAGGCGGCCATAGATAGGTACGGCATCGAGGTCACCGCCATCAATTCCTCCGGTGGCCCGCCCAATGTATATGATTTTTACCAGGGTCCCCTGACCATCGGCGTCGTGCCGGTAAAATATCGCCGGCAGCGGATCGACAACTTCAAGCGCGCCTCCGACTTCGCCGAGCGGCTGGGCGTGCCCGCTTTCCACACCCATTATGGTTTCATCCCGGAGAATCCCAATGACCCCGAGTATCAGGGAGTGGTCGAGGCGCTGCGCGAGGTGGCAACTCACCTCAAGGGCAACGGCCAGATGATGCTCTACGAGACCGGGCAGGAGACGCCCATCACCATGCTCCGCGCCATCACCGACGTGGGCCTTGATAACCAGTTTGTAAACTTGGATTGCGCCAATCTGATTCTCTATGGCAAGGGTAATCCTCTGGACGCGCTGGATGTCATCGGCCACTTGGTGCGGGGCACGCACGCCAAAGACGGACTTTTCCCGACAGATCCCAAGCAGCTTGGCCTTGAGGTGCCCATCGGGGAAGGCAAAGCGGATTTCCCCAAGCTGATTCCCCGCCTGAAAGAGTTGGGATACACGGGGCCGCTGACCATCGAACGGGAAATTTCCGGCCCGCAGCAGTTCGAAGACATCAAGAGGGAAAAGGTCTACCTGGAGAAACTGGTCGCCGAACTGGGCTAAATGTTTGCGGCGAAGCGTGCTACTCCATCCGCAATGCGTTTATAGGTGAGATCGAGGCGGCGCGCCGGGCGGGAATTATGGCAGCGAAGAATGCGCAGACGGCGAGCGCACTCGCAGCCACGGTTAGCGCGAATGGATCCCAACTGGAAACGCCATAGAGCTGTGCTGAGATCAGGCGTCCGGCACCGATGGAAATAGGCACTCCCAGGATCAGCCCCACCATCACTCGTTTAAAGGCTCCGCGAAGTACGAGTTGGACTACATTCGCGCGATCAGCGCCAAGGGCCATGCGAATGCCGATTTCGTTCGTTCGCTGCCCAACTGAGTAGGCGGTTACGCCGTAGAGTCCAACGGCGGCAAGGAGGAGAGCGACGATCCCGAACAGGCCGGCGAGACTGGCGACGGCGCGCTCCTGATCGAAGGAAAGGTCAATTTGCTGCTGCATCGTCCTGACGCTGGTAATCGTCAGGTTGGGATCGAGGTCCGCCAAAGTCCTCCTCAGCAGCGGCTCAAGCGCGCCGGGAGGGGCGGAGGTCACCAACATAATTCCGCGGATAAAGTGCGTACGCAGCTCAATGCTCTTCATGAGTTCCTGCTTGTAATCTACATTCTGAGCGAGCGGCACGTAGAACATGGGGCGCGCCGGCCTGTTCAAGCCCCAGCCCGCGAACTTCGCGTCCCGCACGATGCCCACGATACGGAATGTGCCGGTATTCTCAGGCATGTCCAGGCCGAAGTGCTGGTCCAGTGGGTCTTCGTCACTCTTGAAAAAGTCCTTCACAAAGGCCTCGTTCACGACCGCTACCGGTTCCGTGGTTTCGTTGTCTGCCGTGGTAAAAGCACGCCCCCGCAAAACAGCGATGCCGAAATTCTGAAGATAGTTAGAGCTCACGCGGTCCCAAGACGCGCCGGATTGTTCGTCGATTTTGGCGGGAGGATGGCCGGCCACGTAAACAAGTTCGCCCCAGTTGTCGGTGAGCGGGTTATAAAGGGCGAGTCCGCTTCCCTGCACTCCGGGCAGACGATCGAGGCGATCTTCCAGCTCACGGTAGAGCGCGGCCAGGTTGGGCTGGGTATAGGTGGCGGGGGGATTGTGCAGCTCCACCACCACTCGTCCCTGAACTCGATATCCGAAATCCTGGTGTTCGAGCTTGTTGAGGCTCCGCGCCAACATCGTCGCCCCGGCCACCAACACGACCGACACCGCGGCCTGCACAATCAGCAACCCTTGGCGCGTGTAAGAGGCATGATCGCTGGTACTGCGGCCCGCCCCGCGCAACGCTTCCGCGGGATCGGTGAGGGTGGCAAACCACGCGGGAGCCGCGCCAAAGATGACTCCCGAAAGCAGGGCCAATCCGAAAGTGAACGCCAGGGCCACGAACGATGGCAAGGGGCTGATGGGAAGGAAGTGGGCGCTGTGGAAGGCCAGCGCGAGCAGGAGGTGCGCCGCTGCCACCGCCACGAGGAGTCCCGTAATGCCGCCGCCTATCGCCAGGAGCACGCTTTCCGTGAGCGCCTGGACAATAATCTGCCGCCGCGTGGCGCCGATGGCCATGCGGATGGCGGTTTGGCCGCGGCGCCCCACGGCGCGCGCCAGCAGCAGATTGGCGACATTGGTGCAGGCAATCAGCAGCACCAGGCCGCAGACGGAGAGCAGAATCTCGAGGCTGCGCCCGTACTCTTCCTTCATCTCGGCGACGCCGGCGCCGGCGGGGATCACGTTTATGACCTGCTTGGGAAGTGTACGCAATACGTCCGGCATCCAGTTGGCGGGATACCCGGAATCATACTGGAGCCATCGGCGCAGGACTCCGGTGAGGCGCGGAGCCATTCCCTCGATCGAAGCCCCCGGCCGCAGGCGGCCCATCATGCGCAGCCAGGCGGGCACGGACTGGTGCAGAAGTTCAGTTTTACCGTCGAGCAGGGGTTCCTGCTGTACGGGGATCCAAATATCGGGAGGGTCGCTGCGGAGCGTTTCGCCGAAGAATCCGGACGGAGCCACCCCGATCACGGTGAACGGATGCCCCTCGATGAAGAATGCTGAACCCACTACCGATGGGTCACTGCCATAGCTGTTTTGCCAGGCATGATGGCTGAGCACGGCAACCGGCGGCGCGGCCGGCCGGTCGTCATCAGGAGTAAACACTCGCCCGCCGAAGGCGCGCACTCCCAACATCGAGAAGTAACTCCCTGTAACGTATTCGGAGCGCAGAGGCCGGCCTGCCGATTCACGTTCGCGCCGCACGCTTTGGAGCGCGCCTCCGGCCTGGAAAGCCGCCACCTCTTCAAACTCCGGCGCCTCCGCCTTCAGCCGTTCATAGAGAGGGTAGGAATAGAATCCCCATGTGTCCTGCGGGCCTCCTTCGACGCAGCAATCGTCGCCCTCCCCGACGCGGTAGAGTCTTCCGGCATCCGACACCGGCAGGGAACGCATCATGACGGCATGAATTAACGTGAAGATGGCCGTGGTTCCGCCGATTCCCAACGCCATCGTGATAACCGCCGCAGCGGTAAAGACCGGCGACTTGCGAAATTGTCGCACCGCGTAACGAAGATTGCTGAGCAGTTCGGACATCACAGACCTCATAACTTTCATACGAGTGCGGGTTGCTGCGGGTTCCGACAAGATCGGGACCTCCTGGCCGCGGCCTGGTAGTCGGGCACTATTGCGCTTATTAATCCTGTTGCTTTAGACGCGGTCGGGAGCGGTTTGTGAGCAAACCGGTCCTCTTCAGCTCGTGCTCGAGATGGCGCAGATTCTAGACTCCCGGCTTGCGCCAACCCCTCCCGCATTAGCGCGCCGCGGGCGTCCCTGGACAATCGGGGTTTACGAGAAGGGGCATGTTGTTGTAATTTTGTAAAGATGAACTCCGCCAGGTTTTCCTATGGCCTGCGAGGTTCTTCGCTTCTCAGGCTGCGGAGCCGTTACCTGCGTGTTATGGAGAGCCGGGCCGGTAGCTCAACGGTAGAGCACTGCCCTTTTAAGGCAGGGGTTCTGGGTTCGAATCCCAGCCGGCTCACCACTTGGCCTTTGCTGGCAAGAAATCTATAGCCCAATCCACCGCACCGCGAGCGGGAATCCAGCCACGTGGTCGATCGCCTCACAGCAAAGGTTGCGCACCGTTCAATGGACGAGACCGCTTCCAAGCGCCTGTACGTTTGGCGCCAGCGCCCGCATCACCGCAGAGAGAAAACGACCAGGCGTGCGCGTATCAACTTTCCTGGGCAATCCCACTCGCCGCGTCCCAGACCATCCGCTTCCCCGACCGGCAGGAGAGATTAACCATGTGGCCTGCCGCCGCCGCGTAATGGCCCACTTGGGCGTTCTCACTGCATTCTTTGCGGGAGCGCACGCATTCCAGGAATTCAGCCAAATGCAGGACCGTGGCATCAGGGGTCTGGTCTTTATAAGTGATCGTTCCCTCCTCGTGGAGTGGGGGGTTGGCCTCCTCACGATGGGCGCCCATGTTCATGAATTCTTCCTGGAGACCCTTCGGCCAGGAATCGATGGCATACGAGTAACCCTCGCGAGGATTTTCCGCGGCTACGATGAAGCTGCTTCCCATCAGTGAAAGCGAACCCTTCGTGCCAAGGAAGACCATACCTTGGTCGGGGGTGCTCGCATTGTTGAAAGTCGACCCCATGTTTACGTTGAAGCCTTCGGGATATTCAAAAAGGGCATCCAGCGTATCGGGCACTTCCCGGCCATCATTGCGATTGAGGATCCGGCCGTCCGCGATCACGCTCGACGGCACCTGTGCATCCATAATGAAGTGAATCGACGTAATTAAATGCACGAACAGATCGGTTGATATCCCTCCGGAATAATCCCAATACTTGCGATAACGGAAAACGCGCTCTGGATCATAGGCACACTTCGGCGCATTGCCCAGCCACTCGTCCCAGTTGAAATTCACCCCGTTTTTCAGGTCGGGCGGAATGGGATAGTTCCAGGCGCCGACGGAGCTGTTGCGGTTATAAGAGGCGATAATCTTCGTGACCTTTCCAAGCTGCCCTGAGGCCACAATCTCCCTAGCCTTTTTTTGCAACGCGGAAGAGCGCCCTTGGCTGCCGGTTTGCAGAACGCGGTTGTGACGCCGGACCGCCTCAATCATCTTGGGGCCGTCCTCAATGCGATGCGTCATGGGCTTCTCAATGTAAACATCCTTCCCTGCCGATAGCGCGTCCAAGACAATCGGCAGATGCCAGTGATCGGGCGGCGCCACCACGACCGCGTCGACGTCCTTGCGCTCGAGCAGGGCTTTGTATTGCGCGAAATGGGTATCGATCTTGCCGTCGGTGCGTTCCTTGGCGCGCGCGAGATGCCCCTGATAGCAGTCACTGACAGCCACCAGATTGGCTTGCTCGGTTTTCTTGACTGCTTCCATCAGGATATTTCCGCGAATGCCGAATCCGATGAAACCCACGTTCACGCGGTCACTCGCGCTGGCCGGAGGAGGTAAAGGCGTCGCCTCCAGGGGAATTCCTTTCCCGTTCAGCAGCAGTCCCCAACCCGCGGCGCCCACACTGCTCCGGCGTATAAATTCACGCCTGGAAAATGAAGACATTGGATCATTCCTCCTTGCGAAGCTTTGAACCGGAGTTTCTATTATGGACTCCGGCCCGACCGACAACATACACCTCGCCACCCCCCAATGCAATCGCCAGCCGGGTTCTCAGTGTTGGGGAATCTTTTGGCGGAGTCTTTTAGCGTTTCACCCGGGACCGCTGGATTTCGCCACGGGGATTGCGCCCGGTCTGCTATTCTCTAGGTGTTAAACGCTGGAGGGTGATGAACCTATGGCCGACGAGAAGATGCCCGGCAATCAGATGCCGCCCCTTGCCTATCGCAATCTCCGCTTCCTGGAAAGCGCTGACGCGCGGGCGCTGCGCATCGTTTCCGAATACTTTGAGCCGCAGGCCCGGATGCGTCGGGCAGGAATCCAACACACGGTGGTCATGTTCGGATCGGCGCGCGTTCAGCCTCGCGATGTGGCCATTCAGAAATTGCGGGAACTGGAAATCCGCAGCAAGGAAGGACCCACCCCGGGGTTGCTTGCGGATCTCAAGCGAGCCCGTATGGACGTTCATATGTCGCGCTATTACGAGGACGCTCGCCAGTTAGCAAGCCTGGTCACCCGCTGGGCGGTGACTCTTCACAACAATCCCCACTTCCTCGTGGTCTGTTCGGGAGGAGGTCCCGGCATCATGGAAGCTGCCAACCGGGGGGCAAGCGAAGCGGGTGGCAAATCCCTGGGGTTCAACATCCAGTTGCCGATGGAACAAAAACCCAACCCTTACATCTCCCCCCAACTGAACATGCTGTTCCGTTACTTCTTCATGCGCAAACTCTGGTTTGCGCAGCCGGCTCAAGCCCTGATCGTTTTCCCCGGCGGCTTTGGAACGATGGACGAAATGTGGGAGTTCCTCACCTTGATCCAGACCCATAAGATGGGGCATCGGGTGACGATCCTCCTCTACGGCTCGAAGTTCTGGAAGCGCGCCATCAACTTCGGCTGGCTGCTGGAGACGGGAGTTATGAGCCAAGAGGATTTGAAATTGATCCGCTTTGTCGATTCTCCCTCGCGCGCCTTTGAGATCCTGAAGGATGAATTAGGGCCTCGTCTGGGCGACCGGCAGGTCATCAAACATCCTTTCGTGTAGGGGTTGAAGAGTTATAATTCCTCGGGAAAAGAAGGATGAAGCGGTTTGTCTCCGGAGGTGCTTATGGAATTCCTTAAGGGAAGTATGCTTGAACTCATCTTTCAGACTTCTACCAACCTTCCTCCCGATGTGCGCCAAGCGATGGCGTGGACGCTGAAAACCGAGAATCCCCAATCACAATCCGGGCAAGCGTTGGCCATTATCGGGGAGAACATCGACATGGCCCAACACGACGAAGGCGCCATTTGCCAAGACACGGGCATGCTCACCTTCGAGATCAAGACCCCCGTGGGGGTCAACCAGATTGCCATGCGAAAGCAGACCCTGGAAGCGGTAGCGGAGGCCACCAAGCGCGGCAAGTTGCGGCCGAATTCCGTGGACTCCGTTACCGGCAAGAACAGCGGCAACAACCTGGGACCAGGCACACCGATCTTCCATTTCGAGCAATGGGAAAACCCGGAAGTGGAGGTGCGACTCATCCTCAAGGGCGGCGGGTGCGAGAACATGAACATCCAGTACTCCCTGCCCTGCCCGCTTGAACACCTGGGGCGCGCCGACCGCGACCTGGAGGGCGTAAAGAAATGTCTGCTCCACGCCGTTTGGCAAGCGCAGGGCCAGGGATGTGCGCCAGGGGCGATCGGCGTCTGCATCGGCAGCGACCGCGCGGGCGGGTATCACCACGCCAAGCTACAACTCTTTCGCTCCCTGGACGACACGAACCCTGATCCGGCTCTGGCCAAACTTGAGCAAGCGGTCATGGAAGAAGCCAATAAACTGGGTGTCGGGGCCATGGGCTTCGGAGGCTCAAGCTCGCTCATCGGATGCAAGATCACCGCGGCAAACCGGCTGCCCGCCAGCTTCTTTGTCAGTGTGGCTTACGATTGCTGGGCCTTCCGCCGCTTGGGAGTTATGCTGGACGCCGAAACCGGCGCCATCACTCGATGGTTGTATCGCGACCCCCAGCGGCCCGTCGAACGCCTGATCGCTGCGGGGACGGGTTTCCGGTTGACTGGCCGCGAGGTGCGCCTTGAGCCCCCGCTCAGCGTGGAAAATATGCGCGCGCTGAAGGTCGGCGACGTCGTCCTGATCAATGGTCCCATGGTCACCGGCCGGGACGCTGCGCATCAATACCTGATGCATCACGACGCCCCCTACACTATGCATGGCGCAATCCTCTATCACTGCGGCCCCGTGATGCTCAAGGAAGGTGGCCAGTGGCGAACCGTGGCCGCCGGCCCCACCACCAGCATCCGCGAGGAACCCTACGAAGCTGATATCATTCGGCGCTTCGGAATTCGCGCGGTGATGGGCAAGGGGGGAATGGGTCCAAAGACTCTTGCCGCTCTCCAGGAATACGGTGCCGTGTATCTCCACGCCATCGGCGGTGCGGCGCAATTTTATGCGCGGTGCCTACCTAAGGTTCACGGCGTCTATCTGCTGGACGAACTCGGTGTCCCCGAGGCTATGTGGGTCTTCGAAGCGCGCAACTTCCCCGCCATCGTGACCATGGATGCGCACGGCAATTCGCTGCACGCACAAGTTGCGGCGACAACCGGCGCAGAACTGGAAAGTATCGGAAAGCGGTAGCGGGCCTCACCTGATTGCGCTACGCGTCTCTCTTATCGTGGTTAGGGATTTATGACGATCACTGTGCGTGGGGCAAGCTCGACTTCTGCTCCGCCAGGATCGCCTTGGCGGGACGGTCTTGGGGCTGGGCAACGACAGCTTGAAGTCTGGAATTGATATTGATGGGGACGGGGTCGACATTCACGATCTGTTTATCTTGCACCGTGACCCGCAGCATCAGGCCGCGGTGGGTGTTAGGATTTTTCTGGTCAAAAACAAAATTCCCAAGGCTGTAGGCGATCCAGCGGTCGTGGTAGACCTCGACCGGCTGTACGACGTGCGGATGGCTGCCCACCACCATGTCCGCCCCGGCATCGATCATTTGGTGGGCGAGTTCAACCTGGTCGCGGGTCGGCTTCGAAGCATATTCCACGCCCCAATGCGGGCACACGATCACAAGATCAGCCAAGGGCCGCGCAAAGCGAATGTCGGCCAGCGCCTGCGCGGGATCAAGCCACGCTACACCCGGCCGGTCGACACCCGCGCTCGCTTCTTTGGGGTCAACATCCACGTAGGCGAGGAAGGCGAGGCGCAAACCACCCACCGTCACCGGCACGGGGTAATGCGCCGCCAAGCTGTTTAGGCCCGCGCCCACCGGGCGAATTCCTTCCGCACGTAAGCGTTCCAGGCTATCCAGCAGCGCCTCCGGGCCCCAGTCATAGGCGTGATTGTTGGCCTGCGAGACCACATCGAAGCCCGCGGTTTTCAGCCCCTCGAGCGCGCGGGGATCAGCGCGAAAGGAATAAAGATGGTGTAGATCTCGGCCGAGGTCAGAGACCGGGCACTCCAGGTTGCAGTATCGCAGGTCGGCGTCGCGCAGCGTATCGGCAATGGCCTCAAAAGGAAGCGCCCAGTCGCCTTGGGCTTCCATGCGCGAGCCCACCCCGCGGGAGAGCATCACATCGCCCACCAAGAGCAAAGTGTGCTGGCGCTTCTCCGGCGTGGCCTCCGCGGAGGGAGATCTCTGCCGCAGCAAGAGATCCTGTGGCGGCGCGAGTGGGCTTAAAACACACCACCCTGCCAACGCCATCGCAGCGAAGCAACTCATCCGAAAAAAGCGATTCATGCCCTCCATCCGGGGCCTCGATTTCATTTACAAGATGCCGCAGCTCCGCGAGCTGTCGCTTACTCCTACTTCATGTTCTCGGGAATCAGAAATTCCACCAGGACCAAATCATGCCACTCGCCACCCAACTTGCCGTGCTTCTCGTGCACGCCCACTTCCTTCCAGCCGGTCAACTGGCAAAGTTTGCGTGCCCCCTCGTTCACGGCCATGATGCGCCCAATGATTTTGTAGAATCCCTTCTCGCGAGCAACGCTCTGCATGGCCTTCATCAATTCTTGCGCCACACCGTGGCCGCGCAGACTGCGCTCGATGTAGATGGAGAGTTCCGCGATCCCGTCGTAGCAGTGGCGCGGGCTATAGGGGTAAAGCGCTGACCAGCCCATCAGGGTATGCTTGACCTCCGCCACCAGTACGGGGAATTTGTCGGGCCGCGCCGCAAGCCACAGATATCGCTCTTCGGGCGTCACATAAGCATTTTCAAAAGTCGCGGCACGGTCTTGAACGCCCTGGTTGTAAATGCGGGCGATTTCCTTGGCATCATCAATGCGCGCGGGACGAATCTTGAGAGGACCGCTCCACTCCGTCATGGAACCTACCTTGCCTGAGAATTGTTCGCGGATGCCGATTCTAACCCGATAGCGCGGAGAGCGCAAATCCTGCGCCAAGGCGGGTTAAATCGCTGAGCGATAGCGGGCTGGACCGCCGCCAGGAGGATCGGTCCGGCCCACCATTTTCAGAGCGGGCGCCCACGCTGCGGTCATGCCGCTGCCGCAAAGGGTGCCCCCCTGCAGCCGGAGGCCCTGCGGGAACAACGTGCCTTGACATTTGCCGCATCGCGAGATATTCTAATGGCGAATAAAAGGCGAAGGAAATGCAAAAACCTCCCGCCGGCAAGATTCTTGTGGGCCCTGCTGGTTGGTCCTATGCCGACTGGGAAGGAATCGTCTACCCGCGTAGTAAGCCGCGAGGTTTCCACGAAGCTGCCTACCTGGCGCAGTATTTCGACACCATCGAAATAAACACCTCTTTCTATAATCCCCCGCGCGCAGAAGTCGTGCAGTCTTGGGTCGAAAGGGTTCAAGCCAACCCGTCATTCAAATTTACCGCCAAGCTGTGGAAGCGTTTCACGCACGAGCGCAACGCCAACCTCCAAGATGAGAGAGCCTTCAAGAAGGGGTTCGAACCCTTACGGGCCTCCGGCCGGTTGGGCGCCGTACTCTTGCAGTTTCCGTGGTCGTTCAAGAACACCCGTGAAAACCATGAATATCTGAGTGGACTTTTCATGCAGTTCATGGAATACCCATTGGTCATCGAGGTGCGGCATAGCTCGTGGAACCAGGGGGAGGTTCTGGAGTGGCTGCGTGGGCAGGGCGTGGGCTTTTGCAACATCGACCAGCCCGTCATCGGACGCTCCCTGGGACCGAGCGACCATGTCACCATGCCCCTCGGCTACGTGCGGCTGCACGGGCGCAATTACGAACACTGGTTCACCTCCAACGATCATCCTGAAGAACGCTACAACTACCTCTATAGCCTGGAGGAACTCAAGCCCTGGGCCGAACGTATCGCCAACATCGCGCGGAGCGCTGACGTAACGTTCGTCATCACCAACAATCATTACCAGGGAAAGGCCCTTGCCAACGCCCTGCAACTTATCAGCCTCTTGTGCGGCCAGGCAGTGCACATCCCGGAAAACCTGCGCGAAAGGTATCCGGAACTTATCGAAATCGCCCTTTCTGCCCCGGGACCCTCCGAACCCAAACAAGCTGACTTCTTTTTCGAGACCTCTCCCGCTGAGAAGAATAATTGACAGTTCGAAAGTGCCGCTGCTAGCATGGAAAGGTTTCGCACCGCGGTCGGAACCCCGCTGAGTGAGTTGTGCAGAAAAGAATCACTCATTTGTGCAGGTGTTGATTCAGGAGTTATTCGTGTCCCCGTCGTCTAGCCCGGCCTAGGACATCGCCCTTTCACGGCGGTAACACGGGTTCAAATCCCGTCGGGGACGCCAAGATTCTAAAGCAGTTACAGGATTTCCGTGATCCACCGATTCGCTTCCTGTGACGAATTTGTGACTAAGGATTGCGGATTCCGCCGAAAACTGCCCTTCCTGGCCTGTGGCGTTTTTTAGGATTGCGGTCTGCTTCCAGGATTCACCCTTCTCCGTGGCAGGCTCGAACCCCTTACCCGTGTCTCGGCACTCTTGGGGTTCCGTTTCTTGCGCGGCGGGTAGCAAGAGGGCATCCAACCCGGAGACGGCCTGTTTGACTTGGGCGCTGGCAATCCGAGCATACCGCTTTGTCATTCTCAAGTCGCGGTGTCCAAGCTGGCTTGCGATCACGTCCAGTTCAACCCCTTGCTGGCGAAGCCAAGTCGCAAAGGTGTGCCTCAGATCGTGCAGCCGGATATCGGAGATGCTGAGGATTTTACAGGTGTGGTGAAAGGCCATACTCACGGCTTCCGGGGTGACTCCGGGGAAGAGCAAGTCATCCGGCCCGCCCTGGGGAATGGACGCCAGCACGGTTTGAGCGAAGGCGTTAAGGTGGATTTCCTTCGGCTCGTCATTCTTGGACGTGGGAAGCAGGATGCGGTTGCAGTCTACATACTTCCACTTGCACCCGAGCAATTCACTGCGGCGCATCCCGGTAGCGGTGAGCAAGGCGAAGATGGGCTTCATTTTTTCCGGGGCCGCTGCCAGCACGCGGCGGAAGTGTTCGGGGCTGAGGTGTTGCGTCCGTTCGTCATGCACCTTGGGTGCCGTCACGTCCAAGCAGGGATTGGCGAAGCGGGGCAGGAGCTTCCATTCGCCACACACCAGCCGGAAGAGATGCTTGAGAGCTACCAGTTCTTTTCGCACACTCGAATTGCTCACCTTGCCGAGACGTTCCGTGATGAAGTCCGACACTTGGGAAGAGGTGATGTCCGCCAGCTTGCCGGTGAAGAATGCCTTGAGATCATCCATGATCCCCGCTTCCCGCTGGTAGGAATTCCGGCCCAAGAGACGCGGCTTTTGGTAGGCAAGATACTTGTCTGCCACGTCCGCGAAGGAATCCCGGCACATCAAGACTTCTCCGGGCTTCAGGTTGTGACGTTCCCGCGCTTCGCGCCGTTTGTCCTCACAGATGGACTTAGCTTCCTCGTGATTGCTTGCCTTGCTTCCGTCCTCTAGGATGGCCGGTTCGCGCACCCGCTTGCCTTCAGCATCCACGTAGGACACCCACCAACTCCTGGCGTCCGCCCGCCAGTAAACCCCGTCACGCTTTCTTTGCTTTGGCATGTTTCCCCCTTTTTGCTTTACGCTTGGCTTCCCTTTCGCGGAAGCGGCGCACGTTGATAAGCACCCCGCATTTCTGACTGCAAAACTTTTGCCCACGCCGCACGGCGCGAAAGTAAAGCGCGGGACAATCGGGGTTCTCACACTTCCTCGCCCTGCCTTCCCACAAGTCCCGCGCAAACATCATGTGGATTAGGTGCTCTAACTCTTCGACGCGAATTCCAACTCCGGCGCGCAACCCTTGTACGCGCGGCCACACCAACACAGTGGTTTTTATAGGCGTGATGAATGAGTCATCCAAGTCTGTGCCCTTATCCCACGCGTAGCGCAGCCGGTCGCGGAAGCGCAGCACTTCGCTGACTGGGATAGTTCCGGCTTTCCTCTTGGGCCACACCAACACGCCATAGGTACGCGTGAACTGCAAAACTGCCTTGGGGTCATCGCGCAAATTGGCAAGAGCTACATGCGGCGGGTCTGCCCAGCGTGAAACGTCAACGGCCCGCGTCAAAGACCAATACCGCGCGTCGCGGGATGCTATAAGCGTCACACGCAGCCGTGGATGCGGGCCGGATAAAAGCGCAACGTCGCACGGCGGCTTGTAATAGCGAATCGTGCTCGCGACTGCGTAATAGGCTGCCATGCGTTGACTATTACACACAAAAACGGTAAGGTCAAGGTGTTTTTTGAATATTACGGAGAAGGAGCGACTATGGAGGAAACGAAGCAAGGGAGCGGAAAAGAGCTTTACAGCATCCGGGAGCTTTGCGAGAAGACGGGCAAGTGCTACCGGACCATTCATCGGGCGATCAAGGACGGCAAGATCAAAGATATTCGCTTGGGCGGCTCTGTGATGATCCCGCGCCGTGAGGTCGAGCGCATCTTGGCGAAGGGGTTCTAATGACTACGGACCTGGCAGGTGAAGGCGCGGCCCGCGTGGGCTTGGGGGCCGAATTTCTAACCCACTTTTTTCAGGACACAGAGCATCAAGTGGAGCTACGGGCGCTACCATGCAAGGCGCGAGTGTTCACACGCACCCCCAAGGCGGTTGCTGATTTCCTAAAGCGTAATTCCGAAACGAATAACATTTACTTCGGAGTTGCGACCCGTGCAGGACACGGAGGCACCAAGGAACACTGCCGCGAAATACCCGCGATTTGGGTTGACGTGGATTTCAAGGACACCCCGGAAGCGGAGTTTGAGCAAAGGCTCGCAGACTTCAAGCTGTCTCCATCGGTGATCGTGGCGAGCGGCGGCGGTCTGCACGTTTATTGGCTACTCAAGACTCCAGTGTCCGCACAAGATGCCCGAGTGGAGCCGATTTTGCGTGGCCTGGCCCTAGCCCTTGGCGGGGACTTGGCGGCGGCTGAGAAGGCCCGCGTCCTACGGCTACCCGGCACCTTGAATCACAAATATGCCCCCCCGCGAAAGGTGGAATTGAGGGCTTCTCCGGTGGAGTGGGAGCGGCGCTATCTTCTCGAGGATTTTTCCGCCATCGCGGACTCACGGCCAACGCACGCCGCAAGTGCGCCGGTGGGCACAGACGGCAAGATTCCCGAAGGCCAACGCAACGTTCACCTGACTTCCCTGGCGGGAACCATGCGCGCGCGCGGGATGTCTCAAGACGCCATTCTTGCGGCGCTGTTGGCTGAAAATGCAAAGTGCTGCGAGCCCCCGCTGTCGGAAGCCGAAGTCCGGGCAATCGCCAAGAGTATCGGGCGGAAGGGGCCTTCTGAGAAGCCCCCGGAAGAAACGCGGACACTTGCGGAGCTACGGCGGTTTTCGGACATCAACCCGGAGCCCTTGCTTTGGCTCTGGCCGGGGCGAATTCCACTGGGAAAACTCATGGTAATTGCCGGTGATGCGGGACTCGGGAAGAGTTTACTCACGATCGACATTGCAGCCCGCGTATCAACCGGAGCGGCCTTCCCGGACGGCGCGGCTTGCGCGCAAGGCAGCGTGATTTTTTTGTCCGCAGAGGATGACGCAGCGGACACGATTCGCCCGCGATTGGATGCGGCGGGGGCCGACGTTTCGCGCATTCACTTGCTCGAAGCCGTGCGGAATGTCATGGCGGACGGGAAGAGCGTTGAAACTTCCTTCAACCTTGGACGGGATGTCCCGGCCCTGGAGGATGCCCTTCGCCAGACCGACGCCCGTTTAGTGGTGATTGATCCAGTCTCCGCATACGCGGGCGACACGGACACCAACAACAATTCCGCTGTTCGCGGGTTGCTCTCCCCGTTGGCCGCGCTGGCGAGAAAGTACAGGGTTGCGGTAGTGGCAGTTACTCATCTGCGAAAGAGCGCGGGACCGGCGATTCACCGGATTGTTGAAAGCCTGGCCTTCAGCGCCGCAGCAAGGGCGGCGTGGGGAGTTGCTCCAGACCCGGATAATAAAGCGCGTAGGCTCTTTGCTCCTATAAAGCAGAACCTTTCGCCCGATACCGGCGGCTTGGCCTACCAAATCATAGGCAGCCAAGGAATCGCCCGGATAGTGTGGGAGCCGGGCGCAATCGCGGTTGACGTTAACGCGGTGATGAGCGGCCTTGACTCGCACGAAGCCGACTCGGAACGGCGGGAAGCCTCGGAGTGGCTGCGCGATTTTCTGGCGGACGGGCCACGGGGGGCGGCGGATGTTCGGAGCCAGTCACGGCTGGTTGGCTTGACTTGGATTACCGTTCGGCGGGCGGCAGACTCCATCAGCATCGTTAAGCGGAAAGTCGGCGGGCGCGGAGCCGGTTGGGAATGGGCCTTGCCGGGCGATTTCAATGTTTTACCATTCACAGAGCGCGAGAAAACACAGGGGATTGATAACAACGTGGACGAGGAGCCAAAAAGTGTGGCTACTCCAAAGCCCGTGGAGGCGGGCAAGCAATGGAGATTTTGACGGTTGGTGAAGTAATCGACCGCGTGGCCCAGGTAGGCGGGCGTCTGCGTTTAGAAGGGGAGCAAGTTTCCCTATCCTTGCCTCATGACTGCCCCCCGGACACCGAAGCCGCCATCGTGGAGACTGTCCGCGCCAACCGTGATGCTGTGTCCGCCATGCTGAGAGACTTGGCGAGCCAAGCCCCCTCACTTGAGGAAGTGAAGGCGAGCACCCCCCCTGGCGTCCGCATCATGCGATACGACCCGAAGCAAGCGCCGTTCGCGTGCGCGCCGGTGAGCGTGGTAACGAACGCGGGGAGTTTTTATCGGGCCTACCTGAGAGACCTGAAGGCGCGGCTCGAAAAGCCGGAAGGCTACCACTGCCCGCCCCTGGTGGACATCCTGGCGAAGTTGGCAGCGGCGGGGTTGGAACTGACGGTTGAACCGGCGACCGCGAGGGGGGAATAGCGTGGCTATGGAACCGCCGAACCCGGAACAGTTGAACCTGGAGCTTGACGACTTGGAAGCGGACACGAAACCACTATTTCCCGAAGACCTGGAGCCGGACTCCCCAGAGAAGCCGAAACCGGGAGCTATCTGGAATGGGAAAATTTGGGTGAGTGATGAAGATGTGCCGTTCTGAACCAAGGCGAAACAGGGTCCGGTAAAGCGGAGAGAAGGTGAGACTATGATCCGTCCGGGAACCAGAGTTGCCCGTCTGGGCGTGCGTGGACTGGGCGGGGTAATCCGAGTCAAAGATGGTAGATGCCTAATCCGCTGGGCGGGCGGGAAGAAGGAAGAGCACCTAGAAACCGAGTTGGCGTGGGTTGGCCTCACCATCCACACCCTGGACGGGCGGGCTGGTACGATAGTTGAACTCAGCCGACGAACCGCCGATATCCGCGTGCGCCTGATGGCGGGCGTTTCCTGTTGGCTGAATCCTGATGAAATCGCGCCGCGCCAACCGAAGCAACAGGACGTTGCAGCAGAGTTGAATATGAATAACTAAGGAGGATACAGTATATATGAGTAATGATAATATTAATAAGGTAGATGAGTCTCAGTCCCTTGACCGGCTTGGCCCGGATGGCCGTTGGGTTTATCCCAGTGCGGCGCAATCGGGTCATGTGGAGATCGAATTGCCCGCGTTGCCCGGAAGCCCTAACGCAACCGAGCGGCTCCACGCGCGGGATTTCGGCCCGTTCGTCGCCGGGAAAGTTGAAAGCAGCATGAAGCAAAATCCGTACTTGAAGTCGGGGCCACAGCAAAGCCCGGCTGCAACCTTCCGACATTACGTCGCGGTTGCGAAGGGCGCGAGTCTAATGGACAGCGCCGCTATCGGCCGCATGGAAACTCTCGCGAAAGAGTTTGAAAGCGAGGCAGAGCAGCGAGAGTTTTTCGAGCAGGTGCTAAAGCCCTACCTGCACAGCTTGAGTCCGAAACGGAGGTGAGGCGATGAAGGCAAAGGACCGGCAGAGCGCGGAAGAGGAAATCTTCGCTCTCAGGAAAAAGATAGACACGTACTTGCGGGCGGGAGATGTGGACGAAGTGGCCCGCTTGCAACTTGAGATTTCAGAAATTCAACAAAAGTCCGGCGCCACGAAAGGCGCGGAGAGGAAACCAAATGCCAGAACATCTTGAAACTATACCGGAGGCCGAGCTTGAAACCATACGAGAGAAAATTATTTCCACGGCGGGGGGGGCCTTTTCGCTCTTGCTTCAAAGGCGCGAGTCCGCATGGATAGTGGCGATTGAGGGGCTGGAAAGCGAGAAAGAATCTCTGGCGAAAGAGTCCGCCGCTATTAGTGAGGCCGCGGGGAACCTCTCGGAGTTGCTTCCTGCGATGGCGAGAACGGCTCAAGCCGAGCATGATCGT